>Ga0209526_10000090_pt1 | contig 49983 bp, 48 predicted proteins | sample JacPinW_OM2H0_M1_FD_188566 | JGI IMG/M metagenome (GOLD analysis project Ga0209526, IMG submission 188566) | Forest soil microbial communities from Algoma, Ontario, Canada - Jack Pine, Ontario site 1_JW_OM2H0_M1 (SPAdes) (version 2) | ecosystem: Environmental > Terrestrial > Soil > Boreal... | reverse complement strand
CGTCGTCAGCGTCGATCCCGACAAGCTGCAGTCCTACAACCTGACGCCCGAGGACGTGGTCCGGGCGATCGGCGAAGGGAACGCCATCAGCCCCTCCGGCAACCTCTACATCCTCGACCTAGCAGGCGCCATCACGCCGCTGATCAGGGCCAGCCCCGCGAGGAGCTCGACGCCCACCACTGCGGCGGCAACGTAAGGCACCAGCAGCGCCGGGACGATCCGGTAATTCGCGACGTCCTGCGCGAAGCCTTTCATGTCGGGCAGCTTGGTCACGGCGGCCCAGAGGAAGAGCGCGCCGAGAGCGACGCGGGTCGCGACCAGGAGCCAGCGGGTCACCGGCCGCCCACCGTGCAGGCGCCGCATGCGCCCGACTCGCCGGGTCCACCCCGCGCCAGCCACTCCGGCCAAGCGCCGGTGAGCACGCGGACGTCCCGCAAGCCCTGCGTCTGCAACCGCGCCGCGACGCCATCGGCGGCCGCGCAGTCCCGGTCGCGGTCGTACACGATGACCGCCGGCGCAGCGCGGAGCTGCGCGAGGAGCGGCTCGACGGGCTCCCCGGGAGCGAGATGCACCGCGCCCGTCACGTGTCCCGAGGCGTACTCCTCGGCGGAGCGCGCATCCACGAAGACCGCGGTACAGGCGAGACACAGCGGCTTCGCCGCGTCGACCGAGATCCGCGCGACCCCGGGCCGCGGCTCCTCGCACGCGGCACCCGGCAGATCGGCGGCCGGCACGACCCGGCCGCCGAGCGGAGCCGGGTGCGGCGTGAATGCGTTGCCGGCGATCCCGAGCACCGATCCCGCCACGCAGAGCAATCCGGCACGCAGGAAGAGGCTGCGTGTCAAGGCCGCTTCAGGATCAGCCGGACGTCGGTCCGGCCGACCTCCACCTTGTCGAGACGAGCCTTCGGATCGGTCGGCGGGCGCGTAGTGGGATCGCCGTCGGAATCGAGGCGGGCCTCGATCAGAAGGCGCTCCGGGAGCGGCTGTCCCATCATCGAGTCCGCCTGGCTCAGCTCAAAGGGCGCGGGAAACGTGGCGCGCAGCCGCTTCACGGCCACCGGTGGTCCCTCTGTGGCTCCAGCCGCGCGCGCGAACACGAAGAGGACCGCCCCCGGCGAGAGCGTGTTCTTGAGCGAGGGATCGAGATCGACCGTCCCCGACACGTGCGGCCCCGCGCTCCTGGCCGGTGCCGGCGCTGCATCGACCGGCGCGTCCAGCCCCGCGTGAGGGTTCGCGTTCGCGACGGCCGGTGCGGTGCTCGACTGGGCCATCGGAAGCTCCTGCTTTCGCAGTTCCGCGAGGAACTGCCGGAACTCCGCTGCGCGATCGGGAAAGCGCTTCGACGCTCTCGCAACCGCAGCCTCCGCGTCGCGCATCTTCCCCATGCGCGAGTAGGTCAGCGCCAGATACACGTAGCCGTCGATCAGGTCCGGGTCGGCCGCGAGCGCCTTGGTCAGCATGTTCACGGCAATGTCCGTCTGGCCCATGGCGAGACGGACCAGCGATTGATAGGCGAGGGCCGGAGGATTTCCCGGCGCGCGCTCGAGCACTCGCGCCGTCTCGTTCCAGACGCCCATCCAGTTCTCGCGTGCGACGTAAAGGCGGGCAAGCGCCAGGTGCGCGTCGAGGTCGTCGGGATTGCGCGCGAGCGCGGCCTGGATCTCGGACTCTTCACCCTGCGCAGCTGTACCGCCGGCCGCCTGGCTGGTCATCGGGGTGTTGCCGGTGACCGACCCGCCCGGCTCACGCGGTTGTGCCGCCTGGTATACGAGAACGCCGAGGAGCGCGACACCCGCGGCGCTGCCGACGCCCCAGAGGAAGCCACGCAGGCTCGCGCGGACATGGGGTTCCGCCGGCGCGGCGCCCGCCCGGGTCGCGGGAGCGCTCTTCTCGGTAGTCCTCACCGAACCTCCCTTTTGCTCGAACGCGAGCAGCGCTTGTGCTGCCTCCAACTCGAGCACGTATCGCTCACGGGCGAGCTGCTCCGGATTTCGCTTGCTGGCCGTATCCTCGAGCTCCCGCAGTTGCCGCAGAAGGGCTTCGCTCTTGCCAGCGAGATCGCGCGCCTCGACTCCAGTAAAGGCGCCGGCCCGCGCAGGGCGGCGCGAACCTCCGAACAGGCGCCAGACGAGAACCGCGCCGAAAACGAGACCTCCTGCCAGAATGGCCAGAGCCGGGATCCAATCGACGGAGGTTTCGGCGTTCACGATCCCACCTTCGGCGAAACCCCTTTCGGCCAGCCATAGGCCAGCATCCGCACGCGGCGGACTGCAGCGGCGAGCTTGGGGTCGTCCGGAACGGAGTCACGAGAGGGCAGGTCGGAAGCCGCCGGAGCCGCAAAGGCGACTTCGCGCCCTCCCGCGGCGGCTGGTTCGCTCCGCGACCGCTTCATGGCCCAGGCGATCACAGCTCCCCCGGCGAGCAGCACGGCGACAGGCCCGAACCAGACCAGCCAGTTCACGCCCCGCATCGGCGGCTTGAGGCGCACGAACTCGCCGTACGAGCGCTCGAAGTAAGCGAGGATCTGCTCCTGGTCGTAACCCTTGGCCAGCTTCTCGCGAACCTCGGCCTTCATGTTGCGCGCCATGGTGGCGGGCGAATCCGATACCGAGAGGCCCTGGCAAACCGGGCAACGCAACAGCGCGCCGATATCGTCGGTGCGCTTGTCGAGCTCGGGGCCGGAGAGCTGCGGACCCTTGGGGGCCCCAATCCCGGCTGGCGCGGCGCTCGGCGGTACCTGTTGGCCGCCAGCTGCGAGCACGAGGATACTGGCCAGCGCAAAGGCGACGGGCGTCACCGGGCACCCTCCTTCGCTCTGGCGACTAGCCCCGCGATGATGCTGCGGGTCATCGGCCCCACGTACTTGTCCACGATCCGTCCATTGCCGTCGATGAAGTAGGTCTCCGGCACGCCGAAGACCCCGTAAGCGATGGCCGCCTTGCCTTCCGGATCGAACAGGGACGGGTACGCGCTGGGGCGCTGCCGCAGGAACTCCTGCGTCCTGGCCTCCTCGTCCTCGTACACGATGCCGAAGAACTGGACGTCGGGCAGGCCGCGCGCCGCGGCGGTGAGCGCCGCATGCTCCTCGAAGCACGGGACGCACCAGGTCGCCCAGAAGTTGATCACCACGGGCTTGCCGCGGAGCTTCTCGAGCGCCACCGGGGCCCCACCCCCAACCGGGACGAGGGAGAAGGAGGGTGCTGGTCGGCCGATAAGCGGTGAGCGTACGGAGTGGGGGTCACGGCCCAGGTTGGCGACCAGCACGGCGAGCAGCGGCAACGTGATGGCAAGGCCGGCGACGACCACCTTGGCGTTGATGCGCGAGGGGCGGGCGGGCTCTGGGCGGGAAGTGAGCGCGGTCGCCATCAGCGGGACCCTTCGATGGCGACCGGAGCGGGGGGCACGGGCGCAGGCGCCGTCGCGGCCGCGCCGCGCAGGGAGGGGACCAGCGCGACGAGCCCACCGAGCGCCATGATAGCGGTAGCGATCCAGATCCAGGAGACCATCGGATTGATCAGGACGAGCAGGCCGACGGAAGCGGAATCGATGTTGTGGATGGACAGGTACAAGTCCTCCGTCAGGCTGCTGCGGACCGCCGGCGACCCGATGGGTTCGCGCTGGTTCTCGTACTGGCTCATGCGTGGATACAGCGCGCCGAGGCTGCGGCCGTTCTTGCTGATGTCCACTCGGGCCAGGACCGACTCGCGGTGCGGCTCCTTGAGCTGCTCGGCATTGACGAACGTGAGCGTGTAAGGGCCCAGGGTGGAGCTCTCGCCTTGATTGAGCTGGACTTCCTTCGAGCTGCCCATGGTGCTCGAGACCGCGACAGAGACGATGGCGAGGATGGCGCCGGCATGGACGACGTACGCCCCGAACCGGCGCCGCCCGCGGACCTGCGCCTGCCGGAATGCCTCGACGAAGCCTTCGCCGTGGGATCGCATCCGTTGGCGGACGGGGAGGAACATCTCCGAGAGCGTCACTTGCGCGGTGAAGCCGCCGAAGAACAGCGCCAGGAGCGTCCAGGGGTTGCGAACGCCGAAGAGCAGCCCCGCAACCGCGAGCAGCGCGGCGCTGAGGAGTGGCGGCAGGAGCGCGGCTCGCATCTGCTGCGCCGTGGCCCGACCCCAGGGCAGCGCCGGCCCCACTCCCATCACGAAGAGCAGGGCCACGCCGACGGGCACCGACATCCGGTCGAAGTACGGCCTGCCCACGCTCATCTGCACCCCGCGAAACGCTTCCACCACCAGGGGGAACACGGTCCCGAGGAGCACGGTGAAGGTAAAGAGGACGAAGAGCAGGTTCTGCACGAGGAACATGACGTCCCGCGACGGGCCGGTCTCGAGCCGGCCTTCCGTCCCCAGCCTGTCGACGCGGAGCGCCAGCAGGACGAGCGCGAACAGGAGCGCCCCGGCCAGGAAGACGAGGATGGTGGGTCCGATGGCGCTCTGGGTGAAGGAGTGCACCGAGTTGAAGACTCCCGAGCGGGTCATGAAAGTTCCGAGAATCGTGAGCAGATACGTCGCGAGCACCAGGATGGTGGTCCAGCCCTTGAGGACTCCTTTGCGCTCCACCAGCAGCGCGGAATGCAGCGCGGCCGTCGCGGTGAGCCAGGGCAGGAAGGACGCGTTCTCCACCGGGTCCCAGGCCCAGTACCCGCCCCAGCCCAGCACCTCGTAGGCCCACCACCCGCCGAGCACGATGGCGCAAGTCAGGAAGATCCAGGAGAAGAGGAGGAAGTTGCGCAGCGGCCGGATGAAGTCGTTGCCGAGTCGACCGACCAGGAGCGCGGCGCAGGCGAGGCCGAACGGAATGGTCATCCCCACGTAGCCCGAGTAGAGGAAGGGCGGATGGATCACCATCAGATAGTGGTTCTGCAGCAGCGGATTGGGTCCCGGGCCGTCCATCGCCGGGTTGGGCACCGTGGCGAAGGGCTGCGCGGGGCCGGCGAGGAGAAAGCTGAAGAAGGCGCCGCACGCCAGCCAGACACCTACGGCGTAAGGCATGTACTCAGGGTGCTTGTCCGCATTCCGCCAGGTGGCGACCGCGACGTACACGCCCATCACCAGACCCCAGAAGAGGATCGATCCTTCCAGCGACGACCAGAGGCTGACGATGGAGACCCAGGTCGGCACCTGCCGTGAGCCCACGTGCGCGACGTAGCTGACGCTGAAGTCATGGGTGAGCAGCGCATATTCCATGGTCAGGTTCGCGAGCACCATGAACGCCGCAAACGCGTAAGCGAGGCGCCGGGCCCATTTCCAGCCGGCCGCGTTCGGTCTCATCCCCGTCGCGAAGCCCACGAGAGCGCCCGCGCTCGCGGAGAGGAGCGCCATCAGGATCAGGATGCGGCCAAGGATCGGCACCATTCTCTTCAGCCTCCAGCTTCCGGCTTCACGGGGGCGAACCGGCGACCGCGGCGCGCGGGGCTGGTACGTCGTCGAGCCCCTCCGTCGACCGCATCAGCTCCCGGATGTCGACGTTCTTGTCGCCGGGCGCGCGGTACTTGTTGTCGTGCGAGACCATCAGGCGGCGGCTCTCGAAGCTGCCGTCCTTCGTCATCGTGCCCTCGACCACCACCCCGATCCGATCGCGAAACAGCTGCGGCGGCACGCCGCGGGACACCACGTGGACGAGGGCGGTGCCGTCGGTGACGTCGAACTCGAGGTTGGACACGCCGTCGCCCCGCTTCACGGAGCCGACCGCCACCTGACCGCCCAGGCGGATGGTGGCGCCGTTCGCCTTCGCTCCAGCGGCCCGCAACTCCTTCGGCCCCCAGTAGTAGACCAGGTTCTCGCCGATTCCTCCGACGGCGATGAACAGGAAGGCAGCCGCCGCGACTGCTAGCGCAGCCACGGCGAACCACTTGGTCCTCGCGGGACTCAAGCGAGGATCCGGCGAAGGAATACCGGCCTCGTTCATCTCCGCGCCTCCCTCTCCGCTTCGGCGGCGGCGCGGCGCTGCTCGGTCCTGTAGCGCAGGAAGACCGACGTCGCATAGGCCGAGAGGACCGCCCCGGTCACGGCGTAGGCCGCGATCACGAACTCCCAGCCGCCCTCGACGACGCCGCTCATGAGGCACTTCCGGCGATGCGCGACCCGCCGGTCACGGACGGCTTCGCGTCGGGCAAGGGAGGGCCTAGCTCGCTGCGCAGCCGCAGCGCGGCGACCCTCGAGCGCAGACCCACCAGGCCGGTCCACAAGAAGAGGATGCCGAAGGCATTGATCCGGAGCGGCCAGTGGAACGCGCTGGACACGGTCTGCGGAGTGGACTGTGCCTGGTGCAGGGAGTTCCACCATTTGACCGAGAAGTAGACGATGGGAACGTCGACGAAGGCGACGATGCAGGCGACCGCCGACCAGACCGCGCGGCGGGCGGGATCGTCCACGAACGCGCGCAACGCCAGGATGCCCCCGAACGCGAACACCATGACCGCGGTGGTGGTGAGTCGCGGGTCCCAGTCCCACCACACGCCCCAGGTGGGCTTCGCCCAGATGGATCCCTGGGTGCAGAGCAGCAGCGAGAGCACCACGCCCATCTCCATGCCGGCTTCCAGCCGGCTGTCCCATTTCCAGGCGTTCGTCAGCAGGAAGCAGAGAGCGCAGACGAAGGCGAAGGTGAGGGCGAGCATCGCGTTCCACGCAGTCGGCACGTGCACGTACATGATCCGCTGCACCTCGCCCATGTAGACTTCCCCGGGCGCCTTCGTCAGGCCCCACCACGAGCCGGCGAGGAGCAACGCCACGCCAAGCGCGACGAGCACCTTCGGTCCGGTCGGTGACTGCCTCATCAGTCCTCCACCACGCGGCCAAAGAGGAGGCCGCCGATCGACCAGTGTATCACCGCGAAAGCGGCCAGCAGCGTGGTCCAAGGGCGTAGTTGCCCCATCGGATCGCCCAGGATGAGTAGCGAAGTGGCCTTCACCGCTGCAAGCAAGACGGGCACGACCAGAGGAAAGAGGAGCAGCGGTAGGAGCGTCTGGCGGGCGCGGGTCTGGGAGGTCATGGCCGCATACAGCGTGCCGGGCGCGGAGAGGCCGGCTGTCCCGAGGAGGATGACTCCCAGCAAGGAAACCAGGCGCAGCGTTGCCGCGTCGTAGAGCACCACCATCACTGGAACGAGCGCGATGCCGAGCAAGGCGAGATGGGCCCAATTGGCGATGGCCTTTCCGTAATAGAGCCCTCGTGTGCTCGCCGGGAGCAGGAGAAGGCCTTCGAGCGCCTGCTCCTCCATCTCGCGCTCGAAGCTTTCCGCCAGCGCGAGCGTGGAAGCGAGGAGGAGCCCTAGCCAGAGAAAGCCGGCCGCGTGCTCGCGAAGCGCGGCGGAGTCAGGTCCGATCGCGAAGCTGAAGAGGAGGAGGGCCGCGGCGCCGAAGGCGAAGATGGCGATGACCTGGGCCCGCCCGCGCCATTGGAGGAGAAGGTCCTTGCGAAGGGCGGCCAGGAGATCCTTCACGCACCCTCCCCGTTCACGCGCCCTCCGCGAACCCTGCTCCATCCGCGCCCGCCGGTTCCGGCATCTGTGCGGTCGCTCCCGCGTAGGTGAGCCGCCCAGCCTCCAGAACCAGGCCACGGTCGCAGAGATTCCGACCGCGGGTCACCAGATGTGTGGCCATCAGCACAGTGGCGCCCTTCCGCCGTAGCCGCTGCAAGAGGCCATCCACCAGCAGGAAGCCCGGCGGATCGAGATGTCCGTAGGGCTCGTCGAGCAGCACTACTCTCGCCTGCTGCTGCAGCACGCTGGCCAGCGCGAGCCGCTGGCGCATGCCGGCCGAGAACGCCTGGACCAGGTCGTCCGCGCGATCCGCGAGCCCGACCTGCTCGAGACGCGGCAGCAGCGCCCCGCGCGCGGGGTCTGCGCCGAGGAAGCGCGCGCGCACCGCCAGGTTCTCGAGCGCCGTGAGCGGTTCGTACAGGTGCGTCCGGTGCCCGAGGAGCGCGACCTTGCGCCTCACGCTGTCCCGGTCGGCGCGGACATCGAGGTCGAGGATGCGCACCGTTCCCCGGTCCGCGCGTATGGCCGTTGCCAGGACGCGTAGCAAGGTGGATTTCCCCGACCCGTTGCGGCCGGTCACCATCACCAGCGCACCCTCGGGAACTTCGAAGCTCACGTCCGTCAAGGCCCAGCGGCGGCCGTAGCGCCGGCAGATCCCGGCGGCGGCGACGGCGATCATCCGACTCATGCTACTCCGTCCGCACGCCGGATCGGTACATTCCTTTTCATCGGATTCTTCCGGAGCTGTCCGAGAGGCACTGCAAAATTCCGCCCCAGGGCGACGCGCCTTCCAGGCGCCGCGAGCCAAGGGACTCGCCGCGATCGGAGACGACCAGCACCGCGGTCATCCTCCAATGTGAGAGCACGGGGGACGGACGCCGCGTGCCGCGGCAAGCCGGCGAGCAGCGCCGGGCAAGCGGGTCGGAACACGCCCGTCGCGCGGCCAGCGAGCCCGCTGCGTTCCAATGCCGGCGAACTTTTGCGGGAGTACATCCTCATTATCTCCAATGCCGAAAAACAATTGACCCTTTCATTCATCGCCAGGCGCTGTCGATCTGCGATGGCTCGTTGCGGAGCCCACACACCGAGGCGCACAGGCGACCGCGGGCGCCCACCGGCGAAAGTGCCGGCGCACTTTGGAATGCTTCTCCTCCCGCGCTCGCCTTCGCACGCATTGACGGCAGGTCGGACCGAAGAAAGGATTCTGTCATCTCGCAACGCCTCCCTGCGCTCGCCACTTGCTCGTCTCTTGTGGAGGAAGCTCGACCGTGAAGGAGAAGGCAATGACCGCGACCGGTGTTGGCGCGAGGCTCTGCTTGCCTCTTCTGGCGTTGCTGGCCTGCCAGCAATCGCCCGTGCAGGGCAATTCGGGTTTCACGCGGGCGTCGCACAAGTTCCAGATCGTGAGCGGCCCCCACGCGGTGGACTGCAACACCTGCCATGGCGACTTCCAGTCGTTTGGACAATTCACCTGTTTCAACTGCCATGGGCACGAGAAGCCGCTCACCGACATGTTGCACGTCAGCCTGGTCACGCACGGGGCATCGCTGCCGGATGGCGGAGTCGGCTACGCGTACGACAACGTGTCGTGTCTTCAGTGCCACTCGACCGGAACCAGGGTGCCCTACGATCACGCGGGCATCACCGTGAGCTGCGCGACATGCCATGACACGGCCGCGCCGTTCGACGCCTTGCCGGTCGCTGGAGTCGGTCTGGACGGCGGAGCCTTCACGCACCCGCCCAAGGGCAACAATGACTGCAGGGCGTGCCATTTGATGACCAGCTGGCTCGGTGCCGGACAGGCGCCCCCTGGGGTGCCCTCTGACCCGCTACAAGACCTCGCCGTCGACGCGTTGATTCCGTCTTTCGCGGGCACCTCGATCTCAAGCCTGACTCCCGAGACCGAGACGCTGCACATGGGAATGAACCACCAGACCACCGACCTTGCAGCAGGCATCCTCAGCGGTTGCGGCAGCTGCCACCAAAACGCCGGGGCTGGCGAGTACTACCCTGGACTCCTCCACTCCTCACTGTCGAACAGCGTTCCGGTGATTGCACAGCCGACGCTGTGCATGGATTGCCATTCGGGTTCGATGCCGCTCGGCTTCGTGGGCCCCCTCGCCACAAACCCGGTGCGCAACCCTGCATCGGGAGAGATGAAGCACGACGCCGTCGTGTGGAACAGCGCGGGTCCGACCGCCGCGACTGCCGTCCCTTATGATTGCGCCGTCTGTCACCAGAGTCCCTCGAAAGCGCTGGCGGCGACCTGGGCCACGAACCAGTCGGGGTTGACGCCCGCGCTGTTCCATTCCTCCCTGACCCTGGCCAGCCAGCCGCAGCCCAGGTCCTGTATCGATTGCCACGCCAACTCGAGACCCAACGCTCTGTTGACCTCCGCGAACGCGGCGATGCCTGCGAATCTGCAGTTCGATCACGGCGCGGACGCGGCCCTGGGTGATTGCGCTTCATGTCATACGGCTGGAGCCGCGACGCAGTGGACGTCGTGGTCGCAGGGTCAGTTCCACCTGGTGGGGAGTACCACTCCCGCTACCTGCTTGCCTTGCCACGCCGGAGAGCGGCCGACGACGACGACGGGTTGGGTGAGCACCACGTATGGGAATGCGCCGTTCGATTACGTGACGAATGCCTCCGGCATCGGGCACGGCGATGGCCAGGACTGCGCGCTGTGCCACGCGAACCCTGGAACCGGCGCCTGGGGCGGAACCCAGAACTGGGCCCGCGGGATCTTCACGCACGGTCCGGCGACGATCTCGGCCACCACTTGCGTGGCCTGCCACACGACCCAGCGGCCGACGGCGGTGGTCTCGGGATTCGACCACTCCGCCAATGGTACGGGTGACTGCATCGGTTGCCACCAGGCCACGGTCGCCGCGCGGAGGTACGTGAGCTACAGCGACTGGACGGGGGGCGTGGGCTACCCAGGGTCGACGATGGTCGGCTCTCCGAACCAGTTCATCACGGCCACGGAGGTCACCCTGAACCGATCGGGGTCCAACAACCTGGTCACGAGCACGACCTCGATCTCGGCGACGCTCTACAACATGATGCTTCACGTATCGACCGTGCTGCCGCAGGCGCTGAACGCGGGGCCGACGGCCACCCCCGATTACGCCAAGTGCTGGCACTGCCACACCAGTACGAACGGAACCGTCACCTCCTATGCGGACGGGAAGTACCACGCGTCGCTCACCAATTACTCGGCGACGCCCGGCGGGGCGATCACGCCCTTTCCGCAGCCCACCAGCCAGTGCAGCGACTGCCATGCGCAGATGCGCCCGACTGGAATCGTGATGAAGGCCGGCTCCGACCTGCAGCCGATGGATCACAATGCAGCCTTCAACGGGGGCAGCAACGCCGCCGGAATGGACTGCTCGGCCTGCCATCACAACCCGGGAGTGAGCTGGGCTGATGGGCTTCCGGCGCAAGCTCCCCTCTTCCACGCCAACATCGGCGCGGCCGTACCCCAGGACTGCAACGTCTGCCATTACCCGTTGCTGGCCGACGCGCCCAGGTCGGACCTGACGAACGGGATCCGCTACAGCATGCGGCACAAGTCCGGGCAGATCACCTTCCAGAGCTGCCAGACCTGCCACGCAACCGCTTTGTCGAAAGCCAAGAACACGCCGATCGCCTCCACGCTGTGGCAAGGGGGCGCTTATCACCCGTCCCTTGCCACCCAGCCACGAGCCTGCGTCGACTGCCATACGATTACGAAACCGGCGGCGAACGCTTCGACCCAGAGCAGCTGGTCCTACACGCTCGCGATGGGCGGCACCTCCACCAACCAGGCGCAGTGGATGAACCACGGCTCGAGCTCGGTGGCAGGAAAGGACTGCGTCGTCTGCCATGCTTCCGACGCCAAGACTTCAGGGAGCGCGTGGAGCAAGGCAGACTACTTCCACGCCGCCGTTTCCGCGCCGGTCAGCTGCAAGGAGTGCCACGGCCTCACCAATGGCGGCGGCTCGGTGGCGGGCACGAAGAACAACCTGCCGGCGGGCCTGACCAACTCGAACATGCTGGCGACGGCGAGCGCCGACGCGACGACGGGCATCCCCGCGGGCACCTACGACCAGATCACGCACACGGACGTCAACGTCTCCGGACGGGACTGCAATTCCTGCCACACCCAGGCAGGCGTCTCGACGGCGGCGGGCATCCAGGGCAAGGAATGGGCCCAGGCGAGCTTCCATGTGAACTTCACCTCCGCCAGCCCGCTGGTGATGAACGGGACGACCGGCCGATGCAGCAGCTGTCACATGAACGTGAAGCCCGGCGCCACGTTCACCGCCTACGACCACAGCGCCTTCACGGCCACCTCCGGGACCCAGGACTGCAGCTCTTGCCATTCCTGGCCGGGGACGGGCACGTCCTCGAGCCCCAACTGGCTCGGTGCCGGCGCTTCGCCGCAATACATCTCGGTGGGCGGGTTCACCATTCCGCAGCCTCCGGCCACGACCGTGACCACGCAGCTGGGCATCAACAACCTGCCTCACCCCAATGTCGGGACCGGCGTGGTCTGCACCTCCTGCCACGCCACTTCGGCCGGAGGCAAATCGGCCATCGGCTACGACCACCTGTCGCCGCTGATCAACACCAACTGCGGCTCCTGCCATGAGGCCGGGACCAATCTCGTCGGGACGCTCTGGAACGGCGCGACGGCGCAGGCTTCCGGCGCAGGCGACACCAGGCCGTTCACGCTGGCGTCGGTGAACTGGAAGCGGACCATCCCCTACCCGAACCACTTCTACCCGGTGGACTGCAACCAGTGCCATGTCGTGCCGGCAGGGAACGGGAACGTGACGACGGGCGCTACGTACACGGCCGCGTGGAAGTTCCCGCACAACGAGCGGAAGATGACGAACCCGTCGACCTGCAAGATGTGCCACACGAACGGGATCCCCTGACCTGGCGCGCGGCGCTTCAGCGGTCCCGGAGAGTCCCCCCGAGACGGGAGCGCAGGGCCGATGCGCGCGTGGGCGCAAGCCCCCACACCGCCAGCGCCGACAGGCCGAGCCCGATGACCGTCAGCGCCAGCCCGAGGCCGAATCCGTCCGGGCGGTGTCGCAGCGTCACCTCCCGCTCACCGGCCGGCAGCGGCAGCGCGAGAAGACCATCGCGCGAGACGGACCGACCCTCGGACGCGCGCCAGCCGCGGTCGAAGTTCTGATCCACGACCAGGGTCGCCGGCCGCGAGAGCCCCACCCGGAACGCGATCGAGCTGGGACTCCAGCGCAGCCGGGCCACCGTGCCGGCGTTCGCCGGCTCCAGCCGCTCCTGCGGTCCCACCGTCCAGAGCGCGCCAGAGGTGGGCCAGTCGAACCCGCCGTAGCACTCGGAGGTGCCGATGCCGCGCACCGGGAATCCGGGCAGATCGGAATAGCGCACGCCCTCGACCAGGCGATAGTCGGCCGAGGCGCGTCCTCCGGGCACGCGCCCTCCCTCGCCCTGCTGGAGCCGCGGCCCGGTGGTCACCGAGAGGTCGATGGCGACGAACAGCGCCAGCAGGAGCTCCGATGCGACCAGGGCATTCTTCAGGAAAGGCCGGATCTCGCGCTGGGCGGCCCAGCGACGCAGCGAGACCAGCATCGAGACGATGAGGAGCGCGGCGACCACCGTGGCCGGATAGAGGAAACGCGACGGCACGCGCAGCGAGCGGAAGACAGGCAGCTGGTGCAGCGCGCCGTAAAGCGAGAGGCCGCGGATGTTTCCCAGAGCGCACCAGACGAGCCCGGCGATGACCCAGAGCCGCAGCCGCAACCGGCGCGCTTGTTCGCCGCGTTGAACCACTGCGGCCACCGCGGCCGCGAGCAGCAGCAGCACCGGGAGCACCCCGACGTACGCGTTGTATTCGGGCCAGACGAAGACGTGGCCCGGGAACTCGCGCGGATGGTCGCGGGTCGTCCACGCCTGCAGGACTTCGGAGATCGTCATCGAATCGTCGAGCGGCGTCAGCCGGGGGGTGGCGGAGAGGAAGCGCAGCACCGGCACGAGCTTCACCGCCGCGAGCAGCGGGAAGAGCACCGCGAAGACCGCGCCCGCGGCAGCCAGCCCGCGCCGCTCCTCGGCGTTCCGCACCCGCGCCAGGGCGTCGAGCGCCAGCGCCGTAAGCATGAGCGGCACCGGATAGACCCCTCCCTCGGTCACTGCGAGCGCGAACAAGGCCGCGAGCAGCACCGCCCAGCGCGGGTCGCCCAGCGCACGCTCGTACGACCAGAGCACCCACGGCATCAGCAGGAACGGCGCGAACCAGAGTTGCCCGCCACCCAGGTGCTCGGCCAGCGCGCCGCAGCCCAGCACCAGCGCGGCGGCGAGCAACTGCTCGGGAAGGTTGGCCCCGTGGTCCTTCACGAGCTTGCGCGCGCCCAGTGCGCCGGCCAGGAGGTGGGCGACGTTCCAGAGCTTGATGGCCACGACCGAAGGCAGCCAGAAGAAGAGGAGGAAGAAGAGCGGCCCTGGGAACGGCACCTGGGGATCGAGGTAGTGCACCACACCCCCGCAGTGGTACGGGTTCCAGGACGGCAACTCGCCGAAGTCGCGCAGCGACACGCGCGAGACCTCCCACATCATCGCGAACTGGCGCGTGTCGCCGGTGTCGCTGTGCAGGTCCACCACGGGCTCGCAGGTCCAGCGCCCGCCCTGGCGCGAACAGCGCACCAGCATGGGGAGGGCAAAGACGAGCGCCAGCGCCGCGCTGGCGACGACCGAGAGACCGTTGCCGGTGCGGGGGGAGAGAAAGCGCATCGGGTGGCGCACACCTTACCAAGGGTTCCCGGGCCGGATGCGGCACTTCCCCTAAAACTCACGGGGGGCTGAACGCATCCGCTCTGACTCGAAGCTACCCACTGGGGATGGCCTGGACCACGGTCAGCCGGTTGCGGAGGGGCTCGAACTCGTAGCGGAAGCGCCACGAGTCGACCGTGATCGCCAGCGAGCTCTGGGCGATGGACTCCAGGAACGTCGGGCGCGATTCGAGCGCCTCCAGGACCGCGCAGATCTTCTCCAGACGCGTCCGCAACCTCTTGATGATCCTGGTGGGGACCGCCACGAACTCCCGCCCGATGTGCACCTTGCACGCCATTCTTGAGGGGTAATACCGGCTTCCGGTCCGGACAAGCCCGCCGGAGGGCGCCTGACGTTCGCCAGCCTGCACGCCTGGCTGCGGCCGGGAAGGAGCGATGTTGTCGCGCCGCGCCTTGACTCCGACAGGGATGTAGTTTAGGGAGCGAGTTTAGTTTATGTTCAGTGAACTAAACCGTCGATCGCTGCACCGGATCGAATCCCGCTCGGCCCGCGGACTGTGTCCGCACAATCGGAATCAAGGGGAGGTCTCGATCATGAAGAAGTCAGTCGCTCGCGCCAGCGCGCTCGCCGCGCTGGTGGTTCTGGCCATTGCGCCCTCGACGCAGGCGCAAACGAAGCAGTTGACGCTGTGCTGGGCCGCGTGGGACCCGGCAAACGCCCTGGTCGAGCTCTCCAAGGACTTCACCGCCAAGTCGGGCGTCGCGATGAAGTTCGAGTTCGTGCCCTGGACCAGCTTCGCGGACCGCTTCCTCAACGAGCTCAACTCGAAGGGCAAGCTCTGCGACCTGCTCATCGGCGACAGTCAGTGGATCGGCGGCGCCGCCGAGAACGGGCACTACGTCAAGCTCAACGAGTTCTTCGACAAGAACGGGATCAAGATGAGCGACTTCATGCCGGCCACGGTCCTCGGCTACTCGGAGTGGCCGAAGAACACGCCCAACTACTGGGCGCTGCCGGCGATGGGAGACGCGGTCGGATGGACCTACCGCAAGGACTGGTTCGCGCGGCCCGAGATCAAGGCGGAGTTCAAGAAGAAGTACAACCGCGACCTCGCTCCGCCCAAGACCTACGACCAGCTCAAGGAGATCGCCCAGTTCTTCCAGGGGCGCACCATCGACGGGAAGAAGGTGTACGGCGCCTACATCTACACGGAGCGCGGTTCGGAAGGCATCACCATGGGCGTCACCAACGTGCTCTATGACTGGGGCTTCGAGTACGAGGACCCCAAGCATCCGTACAAGATGAAGGGCTTCGTCAACTCGCCCGACGCGGTCAAGGGGCTCGAGTTCTACAAGTCCCTCTACGACTGCTGCACCGCGCCCGGCATGACCAACGCCTACATGCAGGAAGGGCTGGACGCCTTCAAGTCGGGCCAGGTGGCGATGCAGATGAACTTCTTCGCCTTCTGGCCCGGCCTCTACAAGGACCCCAACGTCGGCGGCGACAAGATCGGGTTCTTCGCCAACCCGGCGGAGAAGAAGCACTTCACGCAGCTCGGCGGCCAGGGGATCTCGGTGGTCTCGTATTCACCGAATCGGGACGCGGCCCTGCAGTACATCAAATGGTTCGCGCAGCCGGACGTGCAGAAGAAATGGTGGGCGCTGGGCGGCTATTCCTGCCACAAGGCGGTGCTCAACGATCCGGGATTCCCCAAGAGCGCGCCCTTCGCCCAGGACTTCCTCATCTCGATGGGCATCGTAAAGGACTTCTGGGCCGAGCCGTCCTACGCGCAGCTCCTGCTCGCCATGCAGAAGCGGGTCCATGACTACGTCGTCGCGGGAAAGGGCACGGCGCAAGAAGCGCTCGACTCGCTGGTGACCGACTGGGAGAAGGTCTTCAAGGACGACGGAAAGATGTAAGCAAGCCCCCTGGCGCGGGCCGCGCCGGTGCTAGCGCGGCGCGGCCCTGCCGGAACTTCCCATGAGCGAGAACAGCCTGAGCATCGTCGATCACGCAGCCCGGGCCACGCCCGAAGCCATCGCACGGCGGGTACGCGGGCTCTCGGATCGGGCCATCCTCTGGCTGTTCATCTCGCCGACGATGCTGCTGCTCCTGGCGATCAACATCTTCCCTCTCGCCTGGACCATCCGGCTCTCGTTCACCAACTACCGCGCGAACCGGCCCAATGCCCGGCTCGTTCCGGTGGGCATCGCCAACTACGTCTCCGTGCTCACCGATCCCGACATCTGGGCGGCGATGCAGGTGACTGCCCACTTCCTCTTCTGGACCATCCTGCTGCAGACCCTGATCGGCTTCGGGCTCGCCTGGCTGATCGACCGGCGCTTCCGGGGACACGGGTTCTGGACCACCGTCATCCTCATCCCGATGATGCTTTCTCCGGCCGTGGTGGGGAACTTCTGGACCTTCCTCTATCAGCCGCAGATCGGCCTCTGGAACTACGCGCTGCAGTTCCTCACCGGCGTGCCGGCCTCGTCGTTCACGATGATCGGCTCGGTCAAGCTGGCTCCCTGGGCGATCATCATCGTCGACACCTGGATGTGGACTCCCTACGTGATGCTCATCTGCCTGGCCGGACTGCGCTCGATCCCGGGCTACATCTACGAGGCGGCCGAGGTGGATCGGGCGTCCAAGTGGCGGCAGTTCTGGACCATCACCCTGCCCATGGCCCTGCCCTTCATCATGCTGGCGGTGCTGTTCCGCGGCATCGAGAACTTCAAGATGTTCGACATGGTCAACCTGCTCACCAACGGCGGTCCGGGTTCGACGACCGAGGTGGCGTCGATCACCCTGAAGCGCGAGGCGTTCGAGAAGTGGCGCACCGGCTATTCGTCGGCCTTCGCCATCATCCTTTTCGTCACCGTGTTCGGCCTGGCGAACATCTACGTCAAGGCGCTGAACCGGGTGAAGAGCCGCTGAGAGGCGTCGATGAGCCCCCCCAGCATCGCGCACTCGGTAGTCGAGCCGTCCGGACGGTCGAAGGGGATCGCCGGGGCGGTCATCGTGCTCTACGCGGCAATCTCCATGGTGCCGCTGGTCTGGATCTTCCTCACGGCCTTCAAGTCGCCGCCCGACTCGATCGCCTATCCGCCGAAGATCGTCTTCAAGCCGACGCTCGACGGCTACTGCAACCTGTTCACCACAATCTCGCGGCAGACGGAGGACTACATCGCCAGCCTGCCTCCCGCCACCAACGTCTGCGACAGGATCGCGCGCGCGCGCAACATGGTGGTGGCCGGTCCGTCGAACTTCGTGCCGCGCTTCTTCAACTCGCTGGTGATCGCTTTCGGCTCCACCGCGCTCTCGGTCCTGCTCGGCGTGACGGCCGCCTACGCGTTCTCGCGCTTCCGCGTGCGGGGCAAGGACGACCTGCTCTTCTTCATCCTCTCCACCCGCATGATGCCGCCCATCGCGGTGGCGATCCCCATCTACCTCATGTACCGGGAGCTGGGGCTGTCCGACACGCGCCTGGGAATGATCCTGCTCTACACGGCCGTCAACGTGTCGCTCGCAGTCTGGCTGCTGAAGGGGTTCATCGACGAGATCCCGCGCGAGTACGAGGAAGCGGCGCTCGTCGACGGCTACACGCGCCTGCAGGCCTTCCGGAAGGTCGTCCTGCCCCAGGCCGCGACCGGAATCGTCGCAACAGCGATCTTCTGCCTCATCTTCGCTTGGAACGAGTACGCCTTCGCGACGCTGCTCACCTCGGGACAGGCGCAGACCGCTCCCCCCTTCATTCCCATCATCATCGGCGAGGGCGGCCAGGACTGGCCGGCGGTGGCCGCCGGGACCACGCTGTTCCTGGTTCCCATCCTCGTCTTCACCGTGCTGCTGCGGAAGAATCTCTTGCGGGGCATCACCTTCGGCGCGGTGCGCAAATGAGCGTGACGACGCTGCACGCCGGGAGCCGGTGGCCGCGCTGGCTGCGGCGCGGACCGATGGAGAGGGTCGCCACCGCCACCATCGCGGCGGGGGTGCTCATGCTGCTGCAACCGTTTTCGATGGCGCTCTACACGTACTCGTTCCTCACCACCCTGGTGGGGACCGCGCTGTTCACCCTCGTCTCGAAGTTCCCGGAGTAGCCATGGCGGAGATCCGGGTCGAGAATCTGCGCAAGGACTTCGGCGAGTTCCTGGCCGTGCGAGGCTCCACCTTCACCGTGCCGGACGGCGACTTCTTCTGCTTGCTGGGCCCTTCGGGCTGCGGCAAGACCACCACGCTGCGCATGATCGCTGGCCTCGAGCTGCCCACTTCCGGGCGGATCCTGCTGGGCGGGGAGGACGTCACCTTCAAGCAGGCGTCGCAGCGCGACATCGCCTTCGTCTTCCAGCTCTTCGCGCTCTACCCGCACATGAACGTGCGAGCCAACATCTCCTACCCGCTCAAGAGCCAGGGCACTCCACGGGAAGAAGTGCGCCAGCGCGTAGAGGAGGCGGCGAGGATCCTGCGGATCACGCATCTGCTGGACCGCTCCGTGTCCGGCCTGTCGAGCGGGGACCGGCAGCGCGTCGCGCTCGGTCGGGCCATCGTCCGCAAGCCGCTCGCGTTCATGCTGGACGAGCCGCTCGGAGCGCTCGATGCGGAGTTCCGCGAGCTGATGTGCGGGGAGCTGCGGGCGCTGCACGACCGCCTCAAGGCGACCACCGTGTACGTGACGCACGATCAGCTCGAGGCCATGTCCATGGCCGACACCATCGCTCTCATGAACGACGGCGTGCTCGAGCAGCTCGGGCCGCCTCAGGAGATCTACGACCGGCCAGCCAGCGTGTTCGTGGCCGATTTCGTCGGCTCGCCACCGATGAACTTCATCCCCTTCCGGGGCCGCGTGACTCCCGGCGACCGATCGGTGCGCATCGGGGAGGCGGCGGTGGCCGTGCCCGAGGCGCATGAAGGCACGCCGGAGGCCGACCTCCTGTTGGGCGCGCGACCTGAGCACGTGCAGCTCTCAGCCGGATCCGCGCTGCGCGCCTCGGTGTTGGACGCCGAGTACCTCGGCACCACGCAGATCGTCACGGTCACCACGGCGCAGGGCGCGACGCTCAAAGCGAGGGTCTCGTCCGAGGTCGCGGTGCGCCCGGGCGACAACACCGGGTTGACGTTCCGCCCGGAGAAGCTGTCCGTCTTCGAGAAGAGGTCCGGCCGCGTCCTGCGCTCGGCCCTCCACCAGGAGGCCGCCCGTGGCTGAGGTGCGGCTCGAAGGCGTCTCGAAGCGGTTCGGTCGCACGCAGGCGATCGCGGAGCTGGACCTGCGCGTGCAGGACGGCGAGTTCCTCGTGCTGCTGGGTCCGACCGGCGCCGGGAAGACCACCACGCTCCGGCTGGTGGCCGGCCTGGAAGCGCCCGACGCGGGCCGCGTGTGGATGGAAGGCCGCGACATCACAGGGGCGCCGCCCTCGACGCGCGACGTCGCCTTCGTCTTCCAGCAATACTCGCTGTATCCACACCTGTCGGTGTACGACAACCTGGCGTTCCCCCTCCGTTCCCCTGCCCGGCGCATTCCCGAGGATCAGATTCGCGCGCGCGTGGGCGAGATCGCCCGCCTGCTACACCTCGAGGCGAAGCTCGAGAGCCGGGCTACGCAGCTCTCGGGTGGCCAGATGCAGCGCGTCGGCATCGGCCGCGCACTGGTCCGGCGCCCGGCCATCTACCTGATGGACGAGCCGCTGTCTTCCCTGGACGCGAAGCTGCGCGCGGAGATGCGCGTGGAGCTGAAGCGCATCCAGCGGGAGCTCGGGGCAACGATCCTCTACGTCACCCACGACCAGACGGAGGCCATGACGATGGCCTCGCGCATCGGCGTCCTCGACCGCGGCCGGCTGGCACAGCTGGGCAGCCCCCGGGAGATCTACGAGGACCCGGTCAACGTCCATGTCGCGACGCGGCTGGGAAGCCCGTCCGTCAATCTGGTGCCGCGGGCCCTCTTCCCCTCGCTCCGGGTCCCCGAGGAAACGGTCACCATCGGAGTGCGCACCGAGCACGTGCGCATCCGCAAGAGCGCCAACGGCGCGGCCGTGGGCCGGGTCCGGTGGGTGGAGCACCTGGGAGACCGGAGCCACCTGCACGTGACCGTCGCGGACACCGACGTGATCACGCTCGCCGATCCGCACGCGGATCTGGCGGTGGGCGACGAAGTGGCGATCGAGATGTTGGCGCCGTTGTTCTTCGATGCGAGAGGCGAGCGCGTGCGGCGCTCATGAGGCCGGTGCATGAACGACCCCGAGGATGACCGTGCCCGCTGAGACAGACCTGGTGGCGCGCCTGCTCGACGCCGGCGTCGACGCGGTCCGCGTGAACGCGGACATGCTGAGCGATCTCGATCGCGCCATCGGCGACGGCGATCACGGCGTCAACATGCTGCGCGGGTTCTCCGCCATCGCCGAGGGGCGCGAGGCGCTCGCCGCGCTTCCGCTCGCTTCCGCGCTGGAAGCGATGGGGACGCTGCTGGTGATGAACGTGGGTGGCGCCTCGGGTCCTCTCTACGGCAGCTTCTTGTTGGCGATGGGGCGCGCGGCCGCAACAGCCGGCGGGACCGCCCCGCTGGGGAAGCTGCTCGAAGAAGGCGTCGCGGCAGTCAAGAAGCGCGGCCGCTCCGAGCGCGGCGAGAAGACCATGCTCGACGTGCTGGTCCCGGTGCAGCTCGCCTGGGAGCAGGCCTGCACGGACGGTCTCCAGCTCCGGGAAGCGATCGAGCGCGTCAAGCAAGCCGCGAAGGAGGGCCTGGAGTCCACCCGGCCGCTGCAGGCGACCAAGGGCCGCGCTTCCTACCTGCGGGAGCGGAGCATCGGACACCTCGATCCCGGCGCTTTCTCGAGCTGCCTGCTGGTGAACGCCGTCTGTGACGTCTTCCTGGAGTCGACGAAGCCATGACCGACCGAGTCTCGATCGTCATCGTCTCCCATTCTTCCGACGTCGCGCGGGGCGCCGCCGCCATGGTGCGGCAGATGGTCGGCCGCGAGGTGCGCGTGGCCCACTGCGGCGGCAACGCCGACGGCGGCCTCGGTACCGACGTGGCGGCGATCAAGCACTGCATCGAGCAGGTGTACGGCCCCAAGGGCGTCGCCGTGCTGGTGGATCTGGGGGGTGCGGAAACCAACTCGGAGATGGCGATCGAGATGTTGCCCAAGGAGTGGCAGGCCAACGTCGTCGTCTGCTCGGCGCCGGTGGTCGAGGGCGCGGTCATGGCCGCCACCGAGGCCGCGGGCGGAAGCAGCCTGGCGAAGGTGCGGGCCACCGCCGAGGAGCTGTTCCGATGACCGTCGAGCGGATCCTCACCGGGGCGGCGTTGATCACCAACCCCACCGGGCTCCATGCGCGGCCCGCGGTCAAGCTCACCAAACTAGCCAAGAGCTTCGAGGCACAGCTCCGGCTGCGCGTGGGCCAGCACGGCAAGTGGACCGACGCCAAGAGCGTCGCCCGCGTGCTGTCGCTCAAGGCCCCGGCTGGACAGACCCTCTTTTTCGAGGCCGAGGGCCCCGACGCGTCCGAGGCCTTGTCCACCATCACCGAGCTGGTGCGGCGCAACTTCGACGAGGGATCGCAGAGGGAGCGCCAGTTCGAAGGCCAGGTGGCGTCCGCGGGACTGGGCGACGGTTTCGTGGTGGTGTGCAGCAGGCCCGCCGCGGACGGCCTGAACGGCGCCACGGCCACGAGCCCGCAGGCGGAGCGCAAGCTCCTCGAGGGCGCGCTGGCCCGGGCAGCGCTGGAGTTGGAGCGCCTCAAGTCCGGGGGCGGCGCCATGGCCTCGGAGATCCTCGATTTCCAGATCGAGCTCCTGCGCGACGCGGCGTTGCTCGAGCCGGCGTACCGAGCGATCGACGAAGGCAAGCCTGCAGGCCGCGCTTTCCGGGCGGTGGTGGAGACGCAGATCGCCGACTATCGATCGTCGCACGACAAGTACTTCGCCGCGCGGGCGAGCGACCTGACGGACCTGCGCGATCGGGTGCTGGCGGCGCTCGCGCCCATCGCCGGCCGCCCGGCTCTGCTGGCGCCGGAGGAGGGCGGCATCTACGTCGCGGACGACCTGACTCCCTCGCGCTTCCTGGAGCTCGACTGGTCCCGCTGGCGCGGGGCGGCGCTTCTGGGAGGCAGCGCGGCGAGCCACGTGGCCATCCTGGCGCGCTCCCGCGGCGTACCTCTCCTGGTCGGCCTCCGCGCCGCGCTCGACGAGCTGGTGGACGGTGACGCAGCCGTGCTGGACGCGGAGACCGGCCGGCTGATCCTCAGTCCTTCGGAGGTCACGGCCCGCTGGTTCCGCGAGCGCCAGCAGGCCCGCGCGCAGCGCGCCGAGCTCGAGGAGAAGTACCGGAGCGCGCCCGCCATCAGCGCTTCCGGGACGCGCATCGCCGTGCAGATCAACGTCGAGAGCGAGCAGATCCTCGACGATCTCGCGCCGGGCTCCTGCGACGGCATCGGCCTGACGCGCACCGAATTCCTCTTCCACGGAAAGGGGGCCCTGCCCGACGAGGAATCGCAGTACCGGTTCTATCGTCGCCTGATCGAGTGGGCAGCGGGCAAGCCCGTCACCATCCGGACCCTGGACGCCGGCGGCGACAAGCCCATCCCGGGCCTGACGCCACAGGGCGAGCTGAATCCGTTCCTCGGCGTCCGGGGCATCCGCCTGAGTCTCGCGCATCCGGAAGTCTTCCGCGTCCAGCTCCGCGCCCTGGCGCGGGCCGCGGCCCTGGGGCCGCTCAAGGTCATGTTGCCGATGGTCACCATTCCGGCGGAGCTCGAAAAGGCCCGCCAGATGCTGCAGGAGGAGGCAGACGATCTCAGGGCCAGCGGCGTCGAGGCAGCGCTGCCACCGGTCGGGATCATGGTCGAGGTGCCGGCCGTCGCGATCAGCATCGCGCGCTTCGAGGCGGCGTTCTACTCGATCGGCACCAACGACCTGATCCAGTACGTGACCGCCTCCAGCCGCGGCGCCGCCGAGCTGTCGCGCCTCTACGACGCGCTCAACCCGGCGGTCCTGGAGCTGATCGCCCGCGTGGCGGCCTATGGCCGCGCCTCCGGTCGCGAGGTCAGCGTCTGCGGCGAGATGGCCTCGGAGCCGGGTCTCGTCCCGCATCTGCTCGACGCGGGGATCACCAGCCTCTCGGTGGCGCCGGCGGCCCTGGGGCGCGTCAAGCATGCGGTCTCGGACCATGCCCGCTAGGCCGGCGACCCGCAGCAACGTCAAAGCGGCGGAGCTGGGGCCGATCGCGAGCTACAAGGCGATCCTGAAGGACTACATCGATCGGCGCCCTGCGGGCATGCGGGCGCGGATCGCGGGCGCGCTCGGCAAGCACAAGAGCTTCGTCTCCCAGCTCACCAATCCCATCTACCCGATGCCCGTCCCCGCGCGGCACTTGTCGACCATCTTCGAGATCTGTCATTTCTCGGCCGAGGAGCGGAAGAACTTCCTCAGGGCTTACCGGCTCGCGCATCCGGCGCGCGCGGCGGACGGCGTCTCGGGCGAGAACGGCGCGGTGTCCCGCCGGAAGGTGTTGTCGCTCGAGATCCCGGTGCTCCGCACCCCGGGGAAGCAGCGCGCGCTGGAGGCCCTGGTCCGCAATTTCGTCGAGCGCGTGGCCGAGCTGATCGACTGACGCTTCAGAGAAGGAGGGAGCCATGAAGAAGTTCGTCAACGACGCGGTGAACGTCGTCTCCGAGGCACTGCGTGGCCTGGCGCTGGCCCATCGCGACATCCTTTCGGTCCATGAGAAGCCGGCTTTCGTCACCCGCGCCGCGCCCCGGAAAGGCAAGGTTGCGCTGGTCTCCGGCGGCGGCAGCGGGCACGAGCCCCTGCACGCCGGCTTCGTCGGCCACGGAATGCTCGACGCGGCCTGCCCCGGACAGGTGTTCACCTCTCCGACGCCCGACCAGATCGCGGCAGCCGCGCAGGCCGTGGAGGGCGGACGCGGAGTGCTGCTCATCGTCAAGAACTACTCGGGCGACGTGATGAACTTCGAGATGGCCGCCGAGGTCCTCTCCCGCCCGAGCGCGACCGTGCTGGTGCAGGACGACGTAGCGGTGGAGAGCTCGACCTACAGCACCAGCCGCCGGGGCGTGGCCGGCACGCTGGTGGTGGAGAAGATCGTCGGGGCCGCGGCGGAGGCCGGAGCGGATCTCGCCTCCTGCGCGGCGCTCGGTGAGCGGGTGGCGCGCGCGTGCGGCTCGATGGGCGTGGCGCTCACCAGCTGCACGGTGCCGGCGGCTGGAAAGCCGACCTTCACGCTGGGCGAGAGCGAAATGGAGCTTGGCGTCGGCATCCACGGCGAGCCCGGGCGCCACCGCGTCCCGACGCGGCCGGCGGAAGCCGTCGCGGACGAGCTGGTCGGCGCCATCCTGCATGACCTGCCGGCCCGGCGGGGCGATCCGCTGCTGCTGTTCCTGAACGGGTTCGGCGGTACGCCGCTGCTCGAGCTCTACCTCATGTTCGACGCGGCGGCGCGGCGGCTGGCGAAGGAGGGTCTCACCGTCGCGCGCTCGCTGGTCGGCAATTACGTGACCTCGCTCGAGATGGCGGGCTGCTCGGTCACGCTCGCGCGGCTCGACGACGAGATGATCCGGCTCTGGGACGCGCCGGTGCATACCGCGGCGCTGAGATGGGGGATGTGAAGAACCTGGATCACTTCGCCGGCGGTTTCCAAGCCGCGTCCTCGGCCTGCCACTCGGCCCGCAGGCGGCGCGGTGTGTCCGTCCCCTTCAGCTTCACGAGCGAATCGACGAAGTGGACGAGCGACCAGAGGTCCTCCTCTGGCAGCGCACCGCGCCAGGTGGGCATCGCGGTTCCGCCCACGCCGGAAGCAATCACGCGGTACAGATCCCCGACCTGGTGATCGGGCCGGACCGAGCGAAGCTCTATGCGGGTGAAGTCCGGGGGGAGGAGCTTCACGCCGTACTCGCTCTTGGTCAGCTCGGAACCGTACATGTCCTTGCGGAAGTCAGTGGCGCCTCTCCCGGTGAGCTGCTTCGAAACCTCGTAGATGTAGCGCTTCGGTGCATAGGCAGGATGGCACGACAGGCAGTTGGCCATCCCGTGATAGAGGGCCCTCCCGCGCTCCACGGCCGGCGGCTCCTTGCCCTGCCAGGGATCCGGCGTCGGGACGATCGGCTCGCCTGGTTCCTCCTCCTTCCAGCGGGTCGAGAAGGTCTTGAGGTACTGGATGATCTCCAGGAGCTTCGGCTCGGGCACGCCGTCCCAGGCCCGCATCGCGGTCCCATGCAGGCCGAAGCGGACGATGCGCACGAAGTCGTCGTCGTTCGGCAGCGTGCCGCCGGGGACGGCGCCGAACTTGAAAGATCCCAGGGTGAAGTCGCGCGGTGGGGGCCGGACCCCGGGTGCGGCGGGACCCTTCCCGTCCCCCTTGTCGCCGTGGCAAGCACGGCAGTACAGCACGTAGGAGCGCTCACCTTCGGTCAGGATCGGAGCTGGGATCACCTTCCCGTTGCCGAGCTTCATCGGTTCCGTGAAGCCCTGCGTGCGGTACCCCTTGCACGACGCCGCGAGGGCGCCCGCGGCCGCGCAGGCGAGGATCAGGAGGAGGGGCTTCCGCGACATGTCCGATCCTCCCGCGGTCAGACCAGATAGACCGCGACGTAGAGGGCGCCCCAGACGACGCCCACGAAGTGCCAGAACATCCCCCAGAGCCGCACCGCGCTCCGCGTCGCTGCCCGCGCCCGGGCGCGCATGGCGAGCACAGCAAGCGCAGCCAGGCCGACCAGGACGTGCAGCGCGTGAAAGGCGGTGAGGGCGTAGAAGACCGACGCGTAGGGGCCGCCGCTGGGGACCAGCCCGGCGCGCCAGACCCCCACCCAGACCAGAACTTGAAGACCGAGGAACACTGCGCCGAGGACAGCGCCGGCGCCCAGCAGAAGCGACGCCCGGCGGTGCCGCCCGCGCGCGTGGACACGGACGCCGAGCACGACCGCGGCGCTCGATGCTGCGATGACGACGGTGTTCAGGCCCGGGACCAGGAACGGGAGCGCCGGCTGGTCCGGCGGCGGCCACATCGGCGCCCGCACCCGCACTACTGCATAGGCGAAGAAGAGGGCCGCGAACATCATCGCCCAGGAGCCGAGGAAAATGACCATCCCGATGTAGGAGGTCACTTCGTCCTCGGTCCGGCGGAGGCGGTATCGCCCCAACTCGGGGACGTCGGGCGGCAGCGGGCCCGTGGCAGCACCGCGCCGGATGTTCGCGCCCAGCACCGCTCAGCCCTTCGCGGCGGCAAGCCCACGCTCGCCGCCGCCCGGCAACACCTCGGCCTGGCCGGCGAAGTCGCGGCCCGTGAGGCGCCGCACCTCCGGGTTCGAGAACTCGTGCGGCCCCCGCACGACCTCCGGGATGCGATCGAAGTTGTGAAACGGCGGAGGAGTTGCGGTCGCGGTCCACTCCAGGGTCGTCACTTCCCAGGGGTTCGCGCCTGCGGGAGCGGCCTTTCCGAAGAGCGTCTTGAAGAAGTTCCAGACGAAGATGAACTGGCCGGCGAAGAGCGCGAAGGCGAAGAAGCTGGTCCAGCGGTTCAATCCGCGAAGCTGCTGGATGAAGGTGTACTGGAACGGATCGAACAGGCGCCGCTGCTGGCCGGCGTAACCGGCGAGGAGCTGGCCCCCGAAGACCAGCGTGATCCCGATGAAGGTGAACCAGAAGTGGGCCTTTCCTAGCCGCTCGTCGAGCCTCCTTCCGAAGATCTTGGGGAACCAGAAATAGATGCCGGTCATCGCGGCAATGAACGATGCGGCAGCCATGGTGAAGTGGAAGTGCCCCACTACGAACATCGTGTCGTGCAGGTAGAGGTCCATCGAAATGTCGGCGAGGAACAACCCCGTGAGCCCGCCTACGCCGAAGACGAACATCGTCGCGAGAGCGAAGAGCATGGGGGTGTCGAAGCGGAGCGACCCGCGCCAGAGCGTCAGCACCCAGTTCAGCACCACCACCATCGACGGGGCGCTGATGAGGAGGGTGAAGAGCATGAACCCCTCTCCGAGCAGCGGGCTCATGCCGGTCATGAACATGTGGTGGCCGTAGACCATCGCGGACAGCACGGTCACGATCACCATCGCCAGGACCGTGCCCTTGTACCAATGGTGCGGCTTGCGGGCGAAGAAGGGGAGGACGTCGCCCAGGATCCCCCAAGCCGGAAGGATGAGGATGTAGACCTCGGGGTGGCCGAAGATCCAGAAGAGGTGCTGGAATAGGATGGGGTCGCCGCCGCCGCGCACCGCCGAGGCGCCGGCGACGAAGAACTGGGTCCCGAAGTTCCGGTCGAGGAGGAGGAGCAGGGCCGCCGACCCGAGCACGGGCACGAAGAGGGCGTTCAGGATCGCGGTGAGCCAGATTCCCCAGATCGTGAGGGGGAGCCGCATGTAGCTCATCCCCGGCGCCCGCAAGCGGATCACAGTGGTGACGTAGTTGATCGCGCCCATCGTCGAGGAGACGCCGGTGACGAAGATCGCCGCTACCACCAGCGTCTGGCCGAGCCCGGGCGTGCCGACGTTGGTGGAGAGGGGCGGGTAGGTCGTCCAGCCCGCGCCGGCCGAGCCGAGGTCGGTGAGGAAGGAGGCGAGGACGAGCAGTTGGGAAAGGAGGAAGGTCCAGAAGGAGTACATGTTCAGCTTCGGGAACGCCATGTCCCGGGCGCCGATCATGAGCGGGATGAGGAAGTTCCCGAAGCAACCGATGAGCACCGGCGTGACGGCGAAGAAGATCATCACCAGGCCGTGGGTAGTGAAGATCTGCTGGTACGTGGCCGGGCCGATCACTCCGCCGCTCTTGCCAAGGAAGATCTGCCCAAGCACTGGCACCGGCCGGTAGGGAAACGCCCATTGCCAGCGGATGAGCATCGCGAGCGTCCCGCCCACGAGCAGGAAGAGCAGGCCCGCCCAAAGGAACTGCTTCCCGATGACCTTGTGGTCGATGGAGAAGACGTACTGGCGCCAGAACGAGGTGGGAGGCGGGTGGATCGGTTGCGCCGCCTCGGCGAGGGCTTGTGCGCTGGTGCTCACGGCTCGAACCTCCTCCATTCCCAGCCCCAATGCGCTTCCGCGTCCTCTGGGTCGTAGCCACGCCGCGCGTCCTCCCCCGCCTCCACGAGCCACTGGCGGAAGGCGTCCGAGGCGAGCACGGTCAGGACGCCGCGCATCTTGTAGTGGTTCGGCCCGCAGTGCTGAGCGCAGGCGATCTCGTATTCGCCCGGGACCTTGGCCTGGAACGTCAGCCGGGTGATGGTCCCCGGCACCGCGTCCTGCTTCACCCGGAAGTTCGGCAGGTACATGGAGTGGATCACGTCGGTGGAGGCGAGTTGGACGATGACCGGGACACCGACCGGCACCTTGAGGTCGTCCACGGACACGATGTCGTCTGGCGTTCCGAATTTGCCGTCCACGCCCGCGTACCGGGCATGCCACGACCACTGGTGCGCGTTCACCTCGATCCGGACCGCGCCCTCCGCCGCCTCCGCCCGCGGGAAGTTCCAGAAATACCCGTGCATGTCGCCGAGAGTGTGGACGAAGAGATATCCGTCCACTCCGACCAGGATGGCGGCGACGCCGCCCACCACGACTCCGATCGAGCGGCCGGACCCGTGGGAGTAGAACGCCGGGCGATCCCGCCGGTGATTGACGAACGACCAGATCAGGGCAGCTGCGACCACCACGAAGATCACCGTGATGGCAGCCAGGGTGAAGTGGATGAGCTCGTCGATCCGGAACCCGTCGACCGAAACGTCGCGGGGGAGCCCGTAGCCGCTCTCCGGGGCGGGTGCCGCGAGGCCAGCTCCGGCCATGAGCACCGCCAGCCTGAGGACGGCGCGAGCTGCGCGCGGCGCGGTCATCTGCCGCCTCCCCGGATCGCGTACACGGCCAACGCGGCGACCGCGTACGGCACGGCGATCATCGCCCCGAGCAGCAGCACGAGATGGGGCGTCCCATCCCGCGCGCACACCGGGCAGGCGAGGACGGACGCGCTCCAGACGGCGAGGGCGAGCGTCATCGCATGTGCCTCCAGGCGGCGTCGAGCATCAGCAGGAGCCCGTAGACCGCCGGCGCAACGAGCGGGGCGAGGACCGTGAGCTTCAGGATCCGCGTCTCGTACCGCAAGTGCATGTAGAAGAGCGCGATGAGCGCCGCTTTCGCCGTGGCGATCGCGATCAGCGCAACCACCGCCGCGCGGTGAGGGATCCCGCCGCTCTTCACCACGCCGATCTCGACCAGGGTGAGCGCGACGAGCACGGCGAACGCGACCAGGTACGGTGCGCGCTCGCGCGCCGCGGGGACGTGGCCGACAGAGGACGCTCTTGCTCGGCCGATCTCCGGGTCAGTCATGCGCCGCTCAGCGAGGGGAGGAGGTAGACGAACGAGAAGACGAACACCCAGACGAAATCGACGAAGCACCAATACAGACCGAGGAGCTCGATCTGCCGTTCGGTGACCCGGCCGCGGACGTAACCGACGAGGATGGCGAGGATGTAGGCGACGCCGATCAGGACGTGAAGGCCGTGGTAGCCGGTGATCACGAAAAAGGTGCTCGCCCGTGGCGACTGCCCGAACACCAGCCCCTCGTGCAGGAGCCCCGGCGCCCAGATCCCAAACCACTCCTGGAACTGACCGACCAGGAACACCGCACCACCCAGCGCCGTGATGGCGAGCAGCTGCGCCGCCTGCTTCCGGCGCCCGCCGGCTGCGGCCGCCCAGGCGAGGACGTTGGTGAGGCTCGTGCAGAGCAGGATGAACGTGAGCACGGCGGTGAAGCCGATCCCGAGCTCCGGCTCGCCGGGCTGTCGCCAGGGCTTGTGGCCGGCGTAGAGGATTCCCTCCGCGATGAGCAGAGCGCCGAAGGAGAAGGCGTCCGAGAGCAGGAAGATCCACATCCCGATCTTCCCCGGCGTAGCGCTGCCGTACTGGGCATCTGGAGGCCATGCGACCGCCGGGTGGCCGTGCTCCGAAGCGGCGGTCGAGCTCAAGCGCCACCTCCCGCTGTGCGCGCGCCAGCTTCCCAGGCGTCGAGGGTTCCGGTATCTGATCGTCGCGACTGGAGTCCGCGATGCCCGCCGCAACCCCAGCGCCTTTTCGCGATCGCCTCCACGGCGCGGTGAGCGCCGCGGTCGGGCGCCCGCTCACCTGGATCCTGGTGGTCGCGCTCATCGCCGCGTGGCCAATCGCCTGGGCTCTGCGCACCCCGCTCCCGCCCCGCCTGCCGGTCCTCGGGACGGTCCCGCCGTTCGAGCTCACCGCGCAGGACGGCGGCGCCTTCGGCTCGAAGGACCTCGCCGGGCGCGTGTGGGTGGCGAGCGTCATCTTCACGCGATGCGAGACGGGCTGTGCGGCAATCACGCGGCAGATGGCCCGGATCCAGGGGCGCACGCGGAACCTGGAGCCCGCCTTCCACCTCGTCTCGATCAGCGTGGACCCCGAATTCGACGATCCTGACCGGCTCGCTGCCTACGCGCGCGCACACCGCGCCAGCCCGAGGATGTGGACCTTCCTCACCGGACCGGTCGAGGCGGTGCGCGACACCGTGGTGCGCGGGCTCCGCGTCAGCATGGGCGGGGATGCGAAGCGCCCGGAGGAGCAGGACATCTCGCACGGCACGTACCTGGTCCTGGTGGACGGTCAGGGCCGGATCCGCGGCTACTACGATTCGGACCGGGCCGACGTGGTGGAGCGCGTCGTGCGGGACGCCGCCCTGCTGGTGAACCGCGGGTGAGTGCTGGCGATCCATCGCGCGGCTCCTCTCAGGACGGCTACTTCTCGATCGGCCCGCCCAGGCCGCGGACCACGTCGGGTTCCTGCTTGGGCGAGCCAGCGACCTTCACCTTGGTCTCGGCGTTCCAGCCGATCATCCCGAAGCGCAGGACCCAGGGCTCGTACCCCAGTGCGGCTAGCCCACCGAGCGCCATCGATTCCATGTGCCCGGAATGGCAGACGAGCAGGATGGGGTCCCCGGCGACTGGCAGTTGCTCCAGACTCGCCGGGCGGAAGAGCACATCCAGCGGAAGGTTGAGCGCGCCCGGGACGTGACCCTTCTCGAAGTCCTCCGGCGAACGGACGTCGACCACCCGGTACTTGCTCTTCCCGGACTGCATTCCCTCCCAGACCTGCGAGGCGGAGACCACCCGGGTCATCCCCTTCGTCCGCAGGAAGAAGTCGGCGAGGAGCTTGCGTGCCTCGGCGTCACCTGCGGCCGAGGCGGACCCCTCTGCGAGAGCACCGAACGCCAAGCTTAACGCTCCCAGGGCGACGGCGAGCTTGCGCATGTGCGACACCTCCTGTTGCTCAAGAGAAGCGGATGTCGTGGGCCGTCTCGAAGCGCTGGCCACGGTTGTTCACCAGGCGGACCTCGAGAGGTCCCTCGCGGCTGGCGAGCAGCGCGAAGGTGATGAACGGATCGTCGCTGAGCGCCGGGGTGAGCTCGAACCGGCTCACGCGCTCTCCGCCGAACCACACCTCCATTTCCCGGAGGTAGAGCGGCTCGGACACTTTCACGAAGGACCCGTCGCTCTCGGCAAGCCCCGTGCGGTTCGGGTGCCGGATCTTGAGCTGCGGGTGGATGAGCTCACCGCGGCGGATCCGGCCGTGCTGCACCAGCTCCGCGATGCGGATTTCCGGCGGGTGGATCTCGACGCCAGACGTGCGTCCCCAGGGAGGCGGAGTGCCGGTGCACCCCCCGGCATCCTCCGGGATGCTGATGTGCCGGCGGACTTGCCATCGACCATGGCGGTTGCATTCGGTGGTGACCGTCACTTCAGAGTCGCCGTCGTCCATCCGTGCCTGGAAAGCGACGTAGACGGCGCCATTTGCGGGGGTGAAACGGAACATCCCCTTGGAGGGGATGGGATCCGTGTCGTTCACCACCTCGAGGCTCGAGATGTAGTGGTCGGGCGTCATCGGGTGAGACATCTCGACGACGATCGGGACCTTGGCGCCGTTGCGCGTCTTCTCCGGCAGGCGAAGCAGCGGCAGGTGCTCGCGCTCGAGCGGCGAGAGCAACGCGGGATCGCCACCCAGGAGCCGCCTTTCCGGGGAGCCCGCCCACGCTCCCCGGATGAAGAGCCCGGCAGCCGTCGACGTCAGCCCGAGAAACCCTCGCCTGGAGAGCAAGCGCGCGCGGAGGGTGATCTGGCGAGCCATGACGGTTCCCTGGACGCGCTCAGTGCCTGCCCGGATCGAGCTTGCTGCCGCGGTTCGACCAGTAGATGTAGGCCTCGAGCGCTTTCATCGCGGGCGAGTCCGGATCGATCTTCACGCCCTCGTTCGGCTTCTCGATGCACCAGTTGATCATGTCGCGGAGCGTGGCGAACTGGCCGATCTGCTCCTGGAACTTGGGGAACTCGTGCGGGTGGTTGTCCGACCCGAACGGATGGCACATCGCGCACGCCATGCCGGTCCTGCTGAGCTCGACGTTCAGCTTCTTGGCCGTGGCGTCGTCCCCGTGGAAGAGCAGGTCGCCCACCTTCACCTGCTCCATGAAGACTTCCTCGAACGCCTTGAGCTGCTGGGGCGTGTGCTTGTCCTTGTGAGCGCTGGCGGAAGTGACGATCAGGAGCGAACCGACGATGACGCCCGCAGCGATGAGACCGTATCGGATCATTTTCATGGCCGTCTCCTGGGGGCTTACTTGTACGCGCCGTAGTAGGGCCATTCCCGGTCCGCGATGCGAGGGTGCACGCTCTGGTTGACGTTGTCCGCGCACCCCGAGTCGACGGGCGCCTCGGCGAAGACGTCCTTCCGCCACATCACGTATTCGTTCTCGATCTTGTTCGCGGCGGTCATCGTGAGATGCGAGTAGCCGACGCCGTCGAAATGGTCGCCGGGATCCGCGCGGACCATGCACTTCGTGAACGCCGGAACGCCCTCGGGCGCGTAGGGCCACGGCCATGAGGTGGCGAGCATGCCGATGGAGCGCATCTTGCCCAGCTCGTTGTAGAGCACCTGGTGCGTGTGGCCGTGGATGTTGGTGACGTTCGAGAACGGCCTCAGCACCTCCTGGACCTCCCGCCAGTCACGAACCCAGAAGTTCCAGGGCGGGTAATACTCGTAGAGCGGGTTGTGGCTGAAGATCACGATCGGCTTGGCTTTGTCCCAGCTCGACAGCGTCTGGTTCAGCCACTGGAGCTGGTCGCGGCCGACGCCGGCCCAAGCCCCCGCCACGCTGCCGTCCAGGGTGGCCATGTGCCCCATGCGCTCCTTGGGAGTCATCTTCTTCGCCGTCCAGTAGTCCGGGCCACGGCTCACCGTGTCGAGCCCGACGAACCGGACGCCCTTGTGGTCGAACGTCCAGTTGGACTGGCCGAAGAGGCTGGTCCACTTCTGGCCCATGTCGAGGTACCAGTCGTGCTCGCCGGGGATGAAGACCTTCTTGATCTTCACCTCCTTGAGGATGTCGTTTCCGAGGTCGAGCTCGACGGGGTCGCCGAGCTGGGCGAGATCACCGCCATGGATCAGGAAATCCGCGGCTGGTTTCATCGCCTGCACTTCCTTCACCGCCCGGACCGCCTTGTCCACGAACCGGGTGTTGACGTCCTTCGGATAGAGGTGGTTGTCGGAGATCCAGGCGAACTTGAACGCCGTCGCCGGTTGTCCCGCTTGACCCACCACGAGATCGAGCGTGCCGATGAGCGGGAACCACCCGTAGGCGGCCACCCCCGCGGCGCCGGTCATCACCGACTTGTGGAGGAACGTGCGGCGAGTGATCTGGAGCGATCTGTCGGGTCGCTTGCCCTCGCCTTGCAGCGCCTTCTGCAGCTCATCCCTCTCTCGCTGATTCTCGTCCATGGTCTTCCGTCCTCCCCGGACTCGGCCTAGCCTTCACTTCTTCTTCAGCTCGATGGTCTGCTGCGTCGCTTCCTTCGCCTTCACCGTCACCGGCACCTCGGTCGCGTCCGTGTACTCCTGCCAGGCAACGAGCGTGTACGAGCCCGGCGGCACGTCCGAGATAGAGAAGGTGCCGTCCTTCTTGGTCACTGCGTAGTACGGGTGCTCGGACGCGTAGATCCAGCCGAGCATCCAGCCGTGCGTGTCGCACTCGACCCGCAACAAGCCTGGCTTCTTGATCGGCTTCTCGATCTTCATCCCCTCCGTCGGCAGCGCCTGGTTGAAGACGGTCTGCTTGCCGAGGAAGCCGTGCGTGTTGTGCATGACGGGGTCGGAGTTGACGATGACGATCGATCCCACCGGGACCGCCTGCACGTGCGGCTCGAACTGGCACTTGTGGTTGCTGATCTCGGGCTTCTTGGCGGCCGGCAGCGGCGCCTTCCCTTTCTGGACGTCCTTCAGGTAGACGATCGCGTCCTGCACGCCTTTGTCGGGCCCCACGACGATCAGCGGCTCCTCGCGGATGGCCCCGCAGACCTCGTTGTCCTTGGTCACGATGATCTTCTTGGTCGCGATCTCGCCCTGATAGGTCAGCTTCCCCTTGATGGTGCCGCCGTCGGTCACCTGGACGGTCTCGTACGCCCTCGCTGGGAGAGAGAGCAGGGCCGGGACGAGCAAAGCGAGAATCGTCGAGATGCTTCGCGCGAAGTGCATCGAGCGCAGACCTCGCCCGGAGATGACGGGCCCCAAGGTTGAACGTCCCGCGTCGCACCGGCTCTCCGCCGCCCTGGAGTAAAATGGAGAACAATTCGCGGACGGAGAACAATTCGCGTTTTAGTCCTTCCCGCGTTCCGCCGTCAACTCCCCCCCTTCTCCCCGCTCGATCAGGATGCCCGCGCCAACACCTCGACGAGCGTGCCAACCATGCGCCGCCACCCTTGTCTCGCGCCGTCGAACGCTGACGCATGGGTCGCGCGGAACGTCCGTCAGCGATAGCCGGTGACGTCGGCGGGCTTGCCCGGGTCTTGAACTTCGATGACATACCTCCAGGCATCGGGCTGGCTGCCGTCGAGATCGGTGAAGCCGTAGACCTTCGCCAGCTGCCCGCTGGACAGCGACTTTCCGGTCCAGCGCGACACGTCAGGGTCTTGCGCGAGCGCCGCTACCGCCCGGCCGACGAACGCTGGACTCTCGGAGATACCGAAGTGGGGCATCTTCTTGGTCGCGTCACGCCAGTTCGATTCGGTGACGCCATAAGCCTCGAGCATCGCTTCCGATCGCAGCCAACCCGGAGTGAGCGACACAGCTGTCGCGTTGTGGGGTCGCAACTCGTGCGCCAGCGCGAACGCCATCCGATTCACCGACGCCTTGGCCAGGTCGTAGAAAAAGGAGACCCGGTAGTTGGCCGCGTTGTACTCATCCGTTCCGTCGCCCACCTCGACGACCAGCCCGCCGGGCCTCTGGATGAGCAGCGGGATCGCGAAGTGGCTGGTGATCGCGTGCGTGTCCACGGCCAGGCGCAGGGTACGCAGTCCATACTCCAAGGAGGATTCCCAGACTGATTTGTTCCACTCCATCCTGGTGGCTCCCCAGATGTTGTTCACCAGGACATGCAGGCAGCCCTGTTCGTCCTTGATGCGAGTCACCAGGGCGGACACCTCGTCGGGCGCGAGATGATCAACCTGGACCGCGATTCCGCGGCCGCCGGCCGCATCCACGAGAGCCGCGGTCTCTTCGATCGTCTCCGGCCGGTTCATCTCCGATCGCTCGGAGCGGGTCGTTCGTCCGGTGACGTAGACGGTCGCTCCGGCCGCGCCTAACTGCACGGCTATCCCTCGCCCCGCTCCTCGGGTCGCTCCAGCGACCAACGCAACCTTGCCTGCCAGCGATGTCTTCATGGTCTGTCCCCTGGTCGTGCTGTCATTGTGCCTTGGAAGCGACGCACGCCGACACGTTGACGGATGCTGCATGATCCGTTCTATGGTCGGAGCTCGAGGACTTCACATGACGGCACCCTCCACCACCGTGAAGTGGTTGGCGATTGCGGCGATCCTCGGTACAGGACTGATTCACGTCGTAGAGGCACGGGATGCCTTCGGCGAAGCCACGTACAAGGGGTTGCTCTTCATCGCCAACGGCGGCGGCGCGCTGGTGGCGGCGGTCGGTGTGTACCGAAACCGGCGGGAACCCGGCTGGTTGTTGGGTCTGCTAGTCGCGGGAGGCGCTTTCCTCGCCTACGTAGCGAGTCGCACGGTCGGGTTGCCGGGGCTGCCGGCTGAGCCCGACGCCTGGTTCGAGCCGATGGGTGTCGCATCGCTCGTGTGCGAGGGGCTCTTCATCATCCTCTTTGTCGTGGCGCAGCAGGGACGGACCGACGCATCCCCCGGCTCGTCCGTCGCACGGTGATTGCGAAAAGAAAGGGCGGCAAAGCCGACGGCGTCGCCGCCCCAGGTTTCAAACAGCTCAGTTCTGGCAGTTCCCGTTCGTGCACGCCACATTGACCACCAGCGTGACGGTGGTGGTCTTGTTGGGGAGGCCCGTCGCCGCCCCTGTGATGGTGAGCACGCGGCTGCCTGTCGCTGCGGTGGCCGTCGTCGCCACGGTCAGCGTCGAGCTGGCGGCCGTAGCGGGGTTCGGGCTGAACGTTCCCGTCTGGCCCGTGCCCAGACCGCTCACGCTCAGGGTGACCGCGCCGGTAAATCCGCCCGTCCGCGCGATGTTGACCGTATACGTGGTGGACTGGCCCTGGTTGATGGTCCGCGAGGTGGGCGTTGCCGAAAGCGTGTAGTCGCCCGCGGCCGGCGCGTTGACCACCAGCGTGACGGCAGTGCTGTGCGTCAGGCTTCCGTTCACGCCGGTGATGGTGATGGTGTACGTGCCCGTCGCCGTGCTGGTGCTGGTGGGAACCGACAGCGACGAGCTTGCGCCGGTGTTGGGATTCGGCGTGAACGTTCCGGTCAGGCCCGCCGGCGAGCTGGTCATGCTCAAAGTGACGTTGCCTGTGAAACCGCCCGTGCGCGTGACGTTGACGGTGTAGCTTCCCGCGGTTCCCTGGGTGACGGTCTGCGAGGCCGGCGTTGCGGAGAGCGAGAAGTCGGGCACGGGCGCCGCGGTGACCACGAGCGTGGCGCTGGTCGTGTGAGTGAGCGTGCCGCTGACGCCGGTGATGGTGAGCGGGTAGCTGCCGGTGGGCGTGGTGGACGAGGTCGTCACCCCCAGCGTGGAGGTCGTGGTCGCCGGGTTGGGGCTGAAAGTGCCGGCCGCGCCCGCGGGCAGGCCCGAAACGCTCAACGTTACGGATCCGGTGAAGCCGCCGCTCGGTGTGATGGTCACCGTGTAGTTCGTACCCGCGCCCTGCACCACCGACGCCGAAGCCGGCGAGACGGAAAGCGAGTAGTCAGGCGTCGGAGGCGCCAGGCAATTGGGCAGCGTGAACGAGTTGATGCGCGTGCTCCAGTTGAAGCTGCCGGAGGCCTTCAGGTACTCGGTCGTGTACCAGAAGGTGCAATCGTCGACCGGGTCGACGCCCAGCATGCTGTAGTCGCCCCAGCGCGCCAGGCCGCCAGTCTGCGAGCCTGCACCGTTGATGACCACGTTCTCACCCTGCGTCATGGTTCCCGCTGCTTCGGCGGCAAGGCGTCCCGTAAAGTGGATCTGCGGGCTGATGGTGCTGGACGAGACGCTGTAGCCCAGGCCGATGTTGCCGACCTTGTCCTGCGCGATGCTGCCCATCCAGCGCCAGTTCGCGTCGGGCGCGTAGGTGCCCTGCTGGAAGAGGGTCAGGTTGCGGCTGGCGTCGGGCCGCAGCTCGTACCAGCGCACGCCGCTGTGCAGGCTGCTGCCCGAGCCCACCTCGATGGTGTGGTTGACCACCAAGGCTTCGTGGTCGCCGAAGTTGCGATAGGCCAGGCGATGCATCAGACGATCCGCGAGCGACTCCAGGTTCGTGCCTCCGCTACCCTGCGGGATGCAGTCGCCGCGAGCTCGAGACGCGCAGGAGCTGGCGTACGCCGTGACGGGGATGGAAGTGGGGCCCGTGAACGTGCTGTTCGCCGGGATGGCGGGGTCGTAGTGGAACTTCCAGTAGACCAGCGTACTGGTCGTGTCGAGCCCGACGATGTAGTTGGGCGCGCCGGCCGGCGGGGCCGTCTTGCCGTCGAGGTCGGTCGGCAAGAGGCCTCCGTACAGGGTGCTGGTCTGGAAGCACTTTTGCGTCGCTGCGGCGCCGGTCAGCATCTTGCTGCGATCCATGGCGCAGACGCCCGCGCCGTTGAACGTGCTGCCGCCCGCGAACATGTTGTAGGTGACGTAGTAGCCGTCGGGCCACACGCCGAACTTCGGATAGTCGGGGAAGTCGGTGTACTGGAACGAATACCGGTAGAACGATCCCGTCGGATCCGGCCCGGTGGAGACGGCCACGCACTCCAGATAGTGCGTCGTGGTCACCGCGAACTGCGAGATCACCCAGCGGTCGGCGAGCGGGTCATAGAGGACGATCGGGTCGCCGTCGTTGTCGATCTGGCAGCCGCCGCCGAATCCCGACCAGAGCGTGTTCATGGGCACCGGGCCGAACAGCCTCGTCCCCGACTTGTTGAACACCGCGTAGTCGAGGTTGACCAACTGCACGTAGTGGTTGGGGCCGACGTCGCCGTTGGTGTCCGGCGGCGCGCAGCAGACGACGTACGAGCCGAAGCCCTGGCCTACGCCATCGAAGTTGACGCCCGCCGTCGGCGCAAGCAGCGAAGGGACCGAGGGCTGCACGGCAGGCTGCGGCGTCTGCGCCGGGCTCCGGGACGGGCGCGGTCCCGGAAGCATCTTCACCTCGTGCTCTTCGAGCGTGCCTTTGCGCTCCGCGGGCGGCAGAAGGAAGAGCGGTGGCGACGTGTCGTTGTGCTGCGACCAGGCGACGTCCTGGGACGTGACGTCCTGCGACCTTTGCTGCTGCGCCAGCTCAGGTTGCCCGTTGCCGGTGGTTTGCGTTCCACACGCGGCCAATAAAGCGAGCACCGCGATCGGATTCACCGATCGCACGAAGTACGTCCTCATAGGAATGTCCCCTCGGTTGGATGCTCTCCGGCACCGCTGCCGGGGAGCGACAGGCGCGCGAAACATCCCATCGTTGCGGCTGGTCTTCAAGTCGGGAGGGCTCCGAGCGTCGATTCATTGGCAACCCTTTCAATGCAGCATGCCGTTGGCCTGGTTCAGCGATGCGAGCCGCGATGCCTCCCAGCCGCCGCCCAGCGCCTTGATGAGCAGAACGCTCGCCGTCATCTGCGCCAAGCGGATGTTCATCGCGGTGCGCTGGTTCGTGAGCAGCGTGCTCTGCGCCGTGATGACGTTGAGGTAGCTGTCGATTCCGAACTTGTACCGGTCCTCCGCGCGCGCCAGAGCGGTCTGCGCCGATGCGACGGCCGCGTCCTGCTGCACCCGCTCCTGGGAGAGGATCCGCAGCGCGGCAAGCTCGTCCTCCACCTCCTGGAATGCGGTCAGTACCGTCTGCCGGTAGGTGGCGACGGTGCCGTCATACGAGGCCATCGCCTGTTCGACCGTCGCCTGCCGTTTCCCTCCGTCGAACAGCGTCTGCGCCAGGCTTGCCCCGAACTGCCAGAACCGGCTCGGCGCCGACAGCAGGCTGCCGAGGGCGGTGCTTGCGAAGCCTGCGCTTCCGCTGAGCGTGAGAGTGGGGAAGAACGCCGCCTTCACCACGCCTATCTGCGCGTTGGCCGCGGCGACGCGCCGCTCAGCGGCGGCGATGTCCGGCCGCCGCTCGAGGAGCTGCGAGGGAAGCCCTAGCGGGACCGCCGAAGGGTTCGGTTGCAACGGCGCCAGGGGGATCGAGAAGCTCGAGGCGGGCTTGCCGATCAGTGCCGCGATCGCGTGCTCGAGCTGCGCGCGGAGGATCCCAAGATCCGTGTCCTGGGCGATGGTCGACTCCAGCTGCGTCTCGGCCTGGGCTACGTCCTCGTCCGACGCGATACCTCCCTCGTGGCGGATCTTCGTGAGCTCCAGCGCCTTTCGGAAGGCGATGACGGTGCCGTCCAGGATCTCCTTCTGCGAGTCCTGCGCGCGCAGCTCGAAGTAATCGACGGCGACCTCGGAATGGATCAACAGACGCGTGTTCTCCAGGTCCGCTGCCGTCGCCTGGGCCTCGTCCCTGCTTGCGCTCACCGAGTTCCGGATGCGACCCCAGAGATCCGCCTCCCACGAGGCGTCGAACGGCAGCTGGAACTGGGTGGTCGCGGACGACGACGAGCGTGTCACGGACGACGAGGTCGTCGCTCCCGATGACGAGCGCGTCACGGACGGCGAGGTCGTCACGGTCGGGAACAGCTGCGCGCGCGCCTCCGCGACCAGGGCCCGCGCCACGCGGTAATTGGCGGCCGCGAGCGCGAGGCTCTGGTTCGAGACGTCGACCTGTTGCTCGAGCTCGTTCAAGAGGGGGTCGTCGAACATTTCCCACCAGCTTCCGCGAATGAGATCGTCCCGCGGCTGCGCCATCTTCCACCCGTCGGTGCTCGGGAAGTCGGCGGGCGTGAGCTCCCGGTAGGCCGCGGGCGGCCCCGCCGAGGCCGTGGGCGGAAACGCGGAGGGTCGCGCGTACTCCGGCGCGAGATTGCAGCCGGCGACGAGGGCGACGACGAGGGCAACGGACGCCCTTCGGGAGGCGCTCATGGCATCGGGTCCGGGAACGTGGCGAGTGCGCGCTTGCCACGCCATCGCTCGAACCGAAGACGAAGGCGGTCGAGCGAGAGATAGACGACGGGCGTCGTGTAGAGCGTCAGGAGCTGGCTGACGACGAGGCCGCCGATGATGGTGACGCCCAGCGGTCTCCTCAGCTCCGACCCGATCCCGGTGCCCAGCGCGAGCGGCAGTGCGCCGAGCAGGGCCGCCGTCGTCGTCATCAAGATCGGGCGGAAGCGCAAGATGCATGCTCGCTCGATCGACTCCGCCGCGCTCTTGCCCTCGGTCCGCTCGGCCGCGAGCGCGAAATCGATCATCATGATCGCGTTCTTCTTCACGATGCCGATGAGCAGGATGATGCCGACCAGCGCGATGACGCTGAGATCCATGCCGCAGATGAGCAGGGCGAGGACGGCGCCCAGCCCCGCGGACGGCAGCGTCGACAGGATCGTGATCGGGTGGAGATAGCTCTCATAGAGGAGGCCCAGCACGATGTAGACGGCGACGAGTGCCATGGCGATGAGGAGCGGCTCGGTCGCCAGCGACGACTGGAACGCCTGTAGCGTCCCGGTGACGCTGCCGTGGATCGTTCCCGGCATGCCGATCGTCCGCTGCACCTCGTCGATCGCGGCCGTCGCCTGGCTGAGGGCCACCCCGGGCGCCAGGTTGAAGGACACCATCACCGAGGGGAGCAGGCCCTGGTGGTTGACGGCGAGCGGCGCCGTGGTGGGAGCAAAATGCGCGACGGCGCTGAGCGGGACCTGTCCGCCGCCGGGCGGATGGAGGTAGATGGCGTCGAGTCCGGCCGGGCTCTGCCAGAACCTCGGCTCCACCTCCATCACGACGTGGTACTGGTTCAGTTGCGTAAAGATGGTCGAGACCTGCCGCTGGCCGAAGGCGTCGTAGAGGGTGTCGTCGATCATCTGCGGCGTGAGCCCCAGCCTCGCCGCCGTGGCGCGGTCGTACACGATGGAAGCCTGCAGACCACCGTTCTGCTGGTTGGAGCTGACGTCGGTGAGCTCCGGGCGCTTGCGCATCTCCCGCAGCAGGATCGGTCCCCACTTGTTCAGGTCCTGCAGGTTGTCCGTCTGGATCGCGTACTGGTATTGCGCGTTGCTCTGCACACCGCCGATGCGGAGATCCTGCGAGGCCTGAAGGTAGAGTGAGGCGCCCGCGACGCGAGTCAGCTTCGGGCGCAGCCGCGCGATGACCTGGTCCGCGCTCACCTTGCGCTCCTCGAGCGGCGTCAGCGAGATGAATACCCTGCCGGTGTTCGTGGTGCCTCCCGGGCCAGCCCCGCCCGTGAACCCCATCACCGTCGCGACCGCCGGGTCGGACTTGATGATGTCGACGAAGGTGGCCAGCCGCGCCTGCATCGCCTGGAACGAGGTGTCCTGCTCGCCCTGGATGGCGCCGTTGAGACGTCCGGTATCCTGTTGGGGGAAGAAGCCTTTCCGCACGACCTGGAAGACGTAGACGTTGGCGGCGACGGTGACGAGCAGCACGCCGAGGGTCATCCCAGGATGGCGGAGCACCACTTCCAGGCTCCGCTGGTACGCGCGCAAGAGGCCCGAGAACACCTTCTCGCTCGCTCGATACAGCCGTCCGTGTTTCTCCTCCGGCTCGTGCCTGAGCAGCCTCGCGCACATCATCGGCGTGGTCGTCAGCGAGACCAGCAGCGAGACGAGGATCGCGACCGACAAGGTGACCGCGAACTCGCGGAAAATCCGTCCGACGATGCCGCCCATGAGGAGGATCGGGGTGAAGACCGCCACGAGCGAGACGCTGACCGAAAGGACGGTGAACCCGATCTCGCGCGCACCCTTCAGGGCCGCTTCCATCGGGGGCATGCCTTGCTCGATGTACCGCACCACGTTCTCGCTGACGACGATCGCGTCGTCGACGACGAAGCCGGTGGCCACCGTGAGCGCCATCAGCGACAGGTTGTCCAACGTGTACCCGCAGAGGAACATCATCGCGAACGTCCCGATCAGCGACACCGGGACCGCCACGCTCGGGATGAGGGTCGCGCGCCCGTTGCGCAGGAAGATGAAGACCACCAGGACGACCAGGGCGATCGACACTAGCAGCGTGCGCTCCACTTCCCGGACGGACGCCCGGATGGTGGTGGTCTGGTCGAGGACGACCGTCGATTGGATGCCGGAGGGAATCGAGGCTGCAAGCTGCGGGAGCGCTGCCCGCACGCGGTCGACGGTGTCGATGATGTTCGCCCCCGGCTGGCGGGAGACGATGACGAGCACCGCCGGCATTCCGTTCATAAGGCCGGCCGTCCGGACGTCCTCGACCCCGTCCTGCACGGAAGCGACGTCCGAGAGCTTGACGGCGGCGCCGCTGTGATAGCTGACGACGAGCGGGGCGTAATCCGCGGCCCGCAGGAGCTGGTCGTTGGCCGCCACGTCCGACGTTGAGCTGCCATCGGCGAGCTGACCCTTGGGACGATTGACGTTCTGCGCGCCCAGCATGGCGCGGACGTCCTCTAGCCCCAGGCCATAGGCGTTGAGCTGGGTGGGATTGAGCTCCACGCGCACGGCGGGCAGTGAGCTGCCGCCGACGACGACCTGACCGACCCCCGGAATCTGCGAGAGGCGCTGCTGCAAGATGGTGGACGCCAGGTCGTACAATCGTCCGCGGTCGTAGACCTTCGAGGTCAGGGCCAGGATCAGGATCGGCGAGTCCGCCGGATTGACTTTTCGATACGTCGGGTTGCTGGGCAGGTTGGCCGGAAGATTCCCGCGGGCAGCATTGATGGCAGCCTCGACGTCCCGCGCGGCGGCGTCGATGTTGCGGCCCAGGTCGAACTGCAACGTGACGGTGCTCGAGCCCAGATAGCTCGTGGACGTCATCTCCGTCACCCCGGCGATGCGGCCGAACTGGCGCTCGAGCGGTGTGGCGACCGACGACGCCATGATCTCGGGACTGGCGCCCGGCAGCGCCGTCTGGACGGTGATGGTGGGGAAATCGATCTGCGGGAGAGGGGAGACCGGCAGTTGGGTAAAGGCGACGCCGCCAGCGAGCGCGATGGCTGCCGTCAAGAGGACCGTAGCCACCGGCCGCCGGATGAAGGGGGACGAGAGGCTCAAGGCGATCCCGCCGGCGCGGGCGCCGTCCGCTGCGCGCGGGCGGCTCGCGCCGCGGAAAGCTTCTTCGCGATGCGATCGAAGAAGACGTAGATGACGGGCGTCGTGTAGAGCGTGAGCAGCTGGCTGAGCGTCAATCCGCCCACGATTGCAATCCCGAGCGGCCGGCGCAGCTCCGAGCCCGGTCCGGTCCCTAGCGCTAGGGGAAGTCCGCCGAGCAGCGCGGCCATCGTCGTCATCATGATCGGCCGGAACCGCAGCAGCGCGGCCTGATGGACGGCCTCGCGCGCGCTCACGCCGGTGTTCCGCTCGGCCTCGAGCGCGAAGTCGACCATCATGATGCCGTTCTTCTTCACGATCCCGATCAGCAGGATGATGCCGATGAGCGCGACCACATCCAGCTCCGCCCGGCAGATCATCAGGGCGAGGATCGCGCCGACCCCGGCGGAGGGGAGCGTCGAGAGGATCGTCAAGGGGTGGATGTAGCTCTCGTAGAGCACCCCCAGGACGATGTAGACGACCACCAGGGCCGCGAGGATGAGGAGCGGCTCGTTGCCGAGCGATCCGTGGAAGGCCTGGGCGGTGCCCTGGAACGTCGCCAGGATGGCCGGCGGCATCGCCAGCTCGCGCTGCGCGCGCTCGACGGCGGCGGTTGCGCCGCCGAGCGATGCCCCCGGCGCCACGTTGAACGAAATCGTCGCCACCGGGAACTGACCCTGGTGGCTGATCGCGAGCGGCGCCGCCCCGGTCTGCACATGGGTGAACGCGCTGAGGGGCACCGGTCCGCTGGAGCCCCGGACGTAGATGTCTTGCAACCTGGCGGGCGCGCTCTGGAAGTCCGCCGCCGCCTCGAGCACTACGTGGTACTGGTTGATCTGCGTGAACAACGTCGATACCTGGCGCTGGCCGAAGGCGTCGTAGAGCGCGTCGTCGATCGCCTGCGGCGTGATCCCCAGGCGCGATGCCGTCGCCCGATCGACCACGAGCGAGGTCCGCAATCCCTGGGTCTGCTGATCGTTCGCGACGTCGCTCAGCTCCGGCAGCTGCTTCAGCCGGTTCGTGAGCCGCGCAGTCCAGGTGGCGAGCTCGTTCGCGTCGGGGTCTTCCAGCGTGTACTGGTACTGGGTCCGGCTGACTCGATCCTCGATGGTGAGGTCCTGCACCGGTAGCAGGTAGAGCGTGATGCCCTGCACGCCATGGAGCTCGCCCTGGAGGCGGCGCATCACCTGCGTGGCGCCGAGCTTGCGCTCCGCGAGCGGTTTCAGGTTGATGAGCATGCGGCCGCTGTTCAGCGTGGTGTTCGTTCCGTCGACGCCAATGAACGAAGACATGCTCTCGACAGCCGGGTCGCGGAGGATGACGTCGGCGAGCGCCTGCTGCTTCTCGGCCATCGCCGCGAAGGAGATCCCTCCGGGCGCTTCCGAGATGCCCTGGATGACCCCCGTGTCCTGGACCGGGAAGAAGCCCTTCGGCACCGCCAAGTAGAGCACCACCGTCAGCGCCAGCGTCCCGGCCGCGACGCAGAGGGTGGCGGTTTGATGATCGAGCACCCACTCGAGGGTCTTCCCGTAGAACGCGACCACGCGCTGGAACATCCGCTCGGAGGCGTCGGGCCGCCGGGGCTCTTTCGCGTTCGAGCGGCCGCGCAGGAGCTTCGCGCAGAGCATCGGCGTCAGCGTCAGCGATACGACCGCGGAGAGGAGGATGGTCACCCCGAGCGTGACGGCGAATTCCCGGAACAGCCGGCCGACGACGTCGCCCATGAACAGCAACGGGATGAGCACGGCGACGAGCGATACCGTCAGCGAGAGGATCGTGAACCCGATCTGCTCGGCCCCTTTGAGCGCGGCCTGCAGCGGCTTCTCGCCCTCCTCGATGTAGCGGACGATGTTCTCGATCATCACGATCGCGTCGTCCACGACGAAGCCCGTCGAGATCGTCAGCGCCATCAGCGTCAGATTGTTGAGGCTGTACCCGAGCAGGTACATCGCCGCGAACGTCCCCACCAGCGATAGTGGAACCGCGACGCTGGGAATGATGGTGGCGGACGGACTGCGCAAGAACAGGAAGATCACCGTCACCACCAGCGCGATGGTGAGCATGAGCTCGAACTGCACGTCGCTGACGGAGGCCCGGATGGTCGCGGTGCGATCGGTCAGGACCGTCGTCTGGATGGACGAGGGGAGCGAGGTCTCCAGCTGCGGCAGGAGCTTCGTGATGCTGTCGACCACCTGGATGATGTTCGCGCCCGGCTGGCGCTGGACGTTGAGGATGATCGCCGGGACGTGGTTCATCCACGCCGCCTGCTTCGAGTTCTCGACGCCGTCGACGACCGTCGCGACGTCCGAGAGCCGCACGGGCGCTCCGTTCCGGTACGCGATCACCACGGACCGGTAGTCGTCAGCCGCCAGCAGCTGATCGTTCGCGCCGATCTGGAACGATTGCTGCGGACCGTCGAAGCTGCCCTTGGGCCGATCGATGCTGGTGCCTTGGACGGCGCTGCGGACCGCCTCGAGGTCGAGGCCGTATGACGACAACGTGGTGGGGTTCGCCTCGATCCGGACGGCGGGCTTCTGCCCGCCGCTGATGCTCACGAGACCGACCCCGGGCAGCTGCGAGATCCTCTGTGCCAGCCGCGTGTCCGCCAGATCCTGCACCTTCGAGAGCGGCATCGTCTTCGACGTCAGCGCCAGCGTCAGGATGGGAGCATCCGCCGGATTGGATTTGCTGTAGACGGGCGGGGCCGGCAGGTCGCTGGGCAGGAACGTCTGCGCGGAATTGATCGCCGCCTGGACTTCCTGCTCCGCGACGTCGATGTCGAGGCTCAGCGAGAACTGCAGGGTGATGACCGAGCTACCATCCGAGCTGGTCGAGGTCATCTGGTTCAGGCCTGGCACCTGTCCGAACTGCCGCTCGAGCGGCGCGGTGACGGCGGAAGCCATCACCTCGGGGCTTGCGCCCGGGAAGAAGGTGAGGACCTGGATGGTGGGGTAGTCCACTTCGGGCAGCGCCGAGACGGGCAGCTGCCGATACGCAACCGCGCCCGCGAGCACGATGGCTGCCATGAGCAGGGACGTCGCGACGGGCCGGAGGATGAACGGTCGGGAGAGACTCACCGCGTGCTCCTGCCCATCCCCTCGGCGACCGCTGCTCTCGGCGAGATGCGGATGCCGTCCTGCAGCTTGTCGAAATTGTCGATGGCGATGACGTCCCCGGGCTTGAGCCCCTTGACGATTTCGACGACGTCACCGTCGGTGGCGCCCAGGGAGACCGCCTGCACGGAGACGGTCTGGTCGGATTTGACGAGGTAGAGGAACGCGCCTTGTGCGCTGCGCTGGACGGCCGCTGACGGAACCAGGGTCGCCTCCCGGTGCACGTCCACCAGCAACCGCGCATTCACGAACTGGCTGGGAAAGAGGGCGTCGTCCTGGTTGGGGAAGACGGCCTTCAGCTTGACCGTGCCCGTGGTGGTGTCGATCTGGTTGTCGAAGGTGATGACCTCTCCCGTCGCGATCCGCTTCTGCTGTGCCCGATCGAGCGCGTCCACGGTGAGTCGGTGGCCGAGGCGGAGCTGCTGCTGGATCTCGGGCAGGAAGTCTTCGGCGATGCTGAACACCACCGTGATGGGCTGCAGCTGAGTGATCATCAGCAGGCCCCCGGTATCCGTGGCGTGCACGATGTTGCCGGGGTCCACGAGGCGCAGGCCGACGCGGCCCGAGATGGGCGAGGTGATTCGCGAATAGACGAGTTGCAGCTTCGCGCTGTCGATCAGGCCGCGGTCATTCTTGAGGACGCCCTCGTCCTGGTGGACGAGGGCCACTTGCGTATCGAGCAGCTGTTTCGGGATCGCATCCCGCGAAAACAGGCTGTGGTATCGATCGAGGTCGATCCGCGCGTTCTCGAGCAGGGCCAGGTCGCGCTGATACTGGCCTTGTGCCTGCGTGAGCTGCACTTGGAACGGCCTGGGATCGATCTCGGCCAGGACGTCGCCTTGATGCACCATCTGGCCTTCGCGGTAATTCACGGCCATGAGTTGCCCGTCCACCCGGGACCTCACGGTGACCGTGGCGAGCGGCGTCACTGTTCCGAGCGCGTCGAGGTGCACGCCGATGTCCCCTTGCGAAGCCGTGGCGGTGGTCACGGCGAGCGGCGGCGGCGCCCGAGGCGCCTGTGCCTTCGATTGCGCGAGCGCGTGCCGTTGCCAGATGAACGACGCGCCACCGCCGACCACCGCCACGGCGAGAATCCAGCGCCACCGGCCGCGCCCCTTGGCGCGCCCATGATCGGAAGCGGGGCGCGGAGGGCCCTCCGGAGTGACGCTTTCAGCCCGCTCAGGCATGCGCACTCTCCATTTCGCGAGAGTGAACGTAAGGAGGGTGCGGCGGCGCTCGCGCGTGGATCCGACGAACGGTCGGATCCTGCCGACGATCACCCGCAGCGCGCTCGTGGACGTGGCCGCGCAAACTGGTGCCCACGCGCGGCGGCGGTGGCGAAATGGCCACCCAATGCCCCGGGATCAGCCGCCAGTGGCCATCGGGATCTTCCACCCAACGCGACGGTTCCCAGTCGTATCCCGGGTAGCGCGCAATCCAGCGACCCTCGACCCACACCCATTCGTCGTGCTCGAGCGACCAGTAACCGGGCTCCCAGACGTAGCCGGGCTGGGGCGGCGGCGCGTAGACGACACGGGGCGGCGGAGGCGGACGTGAGCTGACGATCGCCGCGGTGATGATCGACGTCCCGACCACGGCGCCGAGCAGCGCGCCATGCCTGTAACAGCCAGGCGCCAGCGCCAGCAGCAACGTGAATGCAATCGGCTTGACGAATGTCTTCATGGCGTCCTCGCCATGAAGAGTCCGAAGCGCGCCGATCGGTTTGGGTCCGACACGATACTGAAATGCAGCCGCGCATCGAATGCAGCGGTCGAGCCGAGGCCGCTCCGGACGGCTCCCGCGGACCATCGGGGACGTCGAACTAATCGTCTTCGTCGAATTTCTGGATGCCGGCGGCGAACCAGCTTCCGCCCCCTGCAACGCGAATCAGCAGCACGGGCGTATTGCAGGTAACCGGCGGGGCAGGCGACAGCACGTCGTTGATCCGGAAGTCCCCGTCCGCCGAGAGAGGAACCGGCTTCGTGTTGCGCTCGACGAATGGAGCCACGTTTTCACAGATGAGCGTGGCGAAGACTTGGAGGGTAGCCGTTCCGCCGGTGGGTGTCAGCACAAGCGCAGTCCCGATGGTGTTGCCCGCGGAGAAGATGAGTCCCCGCCCGTCAGCCGTGATGTGCCCATCGGCCTTCACGTCAGCGGTCAAGTGGGCGATCACCCACGCCGAGCCGGCGGGTTGCACGCCGCGGACGATGTTGCGGTTGACGACCGCCGCGGTAGGGCCTGTCCCAGGGGCGCCGGAGACGCCGTCTACCCCGATTCCGCCCTTGAATCTGGCGAGCGAGTCGTCGGCCCGGCCGAGCGATGGCGCGAGTGAGACCACGGCAATTGCAAGCAGCGTAACGATTCTCATGGTGCAGGCCTCCTGAGGGTACTGGTTGTTGCGCGCTCCTTCCACGGATCGTGCCAGACCGGCGGCAGTCGGGACGCCAGCCGCCGGTTGGTGGATCGGCCCCGAGCGCTCAAGTTCCCGACATCGTCTGTCGAGAATCGATCAGCGCGACGCCGCCATGCTCGTCACTGAAATCTGCCCGCTGCTGATCGAGCGTGCCCGTCGCGGCACCGGGCGGTGATTCGCGTTAGGCTTCGCCCGATGACGACGGTCAAGTACGGCCAGCCGGCTCCCGGATTCACGCTGCCTGCCACGGGCGGCCGCTCCATCTCCCTCGCCGACTTCCGGGGGCGCGCCGACGTCGTGCTGGTCTTCTACTGCTACGACTTCGGCCGGATCTGAACGCCCGAGCTCGGCGACCTGGACGAGGTCGCGCGGAAAGTGGCCGCACGTGGCGCCGCCCTGCTCGCGATCAGCGGCGACAGCCCGTTCTGTCATGACGCGTTCGCTCGTGCCCGCGGGTTCTCCTTCCCGCTGCTGAGCGACGTGCACCGGGCGGTCATCCGCGCCTATGGCGTACACGACGAGGAGCGCAATGTCGCATACCGCTCGACGTTCATCGTGGATCGCGAGGGGGT
>Ga0209526_10000089_pt1 | contig 50109 bp, 37 predicted proteins | sample JacPinW_OM2H0_M1_FD_188566 | JGI IMG/M metagenome (GOLD analysis project Ga0209526, IMG submission 188566) | Forest soil microbial communities from Algoma, Ontario, Canada - Jack Pine, Ontario site 1_JW_OM2H0_M1 (SPAdes) (version 2) | ecosystem: Environmental > Terrestrial > Soil > Boreal... | reverse complement strand
GCCGGACCTGATCGACAAGCCGATCTGGATCGTGACGCAGGCGTTGGGTGTGGAGTCGCGCTTGTTCGATACGGCACGGATGGTCGGTCACACGGCGTTCGTGCTGGCGGCGGTGGCGATCGCGGCCCGGCTGCTGCGGACGCCGCGGCTGCTGGCGCTGGCGTACGCGATTCCGACGCACCTGGTCCTCGATATTTTGACCGACAAGGGGATGGGCGCTGGGTGGGGGGGCTGGAAGAGCTGGCTGTTCTGGCCCTTCGAGATTCCGCGGATCGGGATCTTGATGGTCGCGTCGCCGGTGCACGAGCTCGCGATGGAGTTGCACAGCGGGGTGTACATCGCCGGGGAAGTGATCGGCGCTGCGCTGCTCTTGTGGGACTTTGCGCGAAATCGCTCAAAACACCTCTAGAAGTTTTACCGGGATTGTGACCAGGAAACTCCGGGCCTCCAGAGAAACAAAACCGCAGCAGAGCGGCGCGCTGCGCCACCTTACAATTTTGCCGCTCGGGCTCGAATTCGAGCCTCTTGATCCCGTTTACGGTTTCACCTAATGGTTTGTTGCCGCAGCGGGTGATTCGCATCTTGAGGGGGACAATTTGCGAACGGAAGTGGTCGCGTTCTTCTGCGCAGCATTCGTGTGCAGCGCGCTCGTCCCGGTGATCATCCGGTTCGCGCGCCGTCACGGGCTCTTCGATCACATCACCAGCACTCGGAAGGTCCACTCCGCGCGCGTTCCTCGACTAGGCGGCGTCGCAATCGTCGCCGGATTCTATGCGCCGTTGTTGGGCCTGATCCTGTATCCAACGGGCCTCGGCAGCCTCTTCTACGCTGACGCGAGCCGTGCGTTCGCGTTCCTCTTCGGCGGACTCGCCATCGCAGCACTCGGTTTCTTCGACGACATCTTCGGCGCGGGCGCGGTGGAGAAGTTCTTCGTCCAGATCGCCGTCGCGCTCTACCTCTGGTGGGCGGGGTTTCGCATCGAGGACGTCCACCTCGTGGGCAACACCGTTCTGCCGCTCGGACTGTTCGGCGCCGTGATTACGGTGCTGTGGATCGTCGGAGTGATGAACGCCTTGAACCTGATCGATGGGCTCGACGGATTGGCGGCGGGAATTGCGCTCGTCAGCGCCGTCACGAATTTCGTCATCGCTGGCCTCGGGGAGCAGCCCTTGATGGCTCTCTGGATGGCCGCGCTGGCAGGTTCACTGATCGCGTTTCTCCGCTTCAACTTCAATCCGGCAAGAATTTTCATGGGAGACGGTGGTTCGCTCTTCATCGGCTACGTCCTGGCGGTTTCCGCCATCCGCACCAATCAGAAGTCGTCCGCGGCGGTCTCGTTGCTGGTGCCCATCGTCGCGCTCGCCCTCCCGATTGCAGATACGCTTCTCGCGATGTTGCGGCGGGGTCTACGTGGCCGTCCGATGTTCAGCGGGGACAAGGAGCACATCCACCACCGGTTGCTGGCGCTCGGTCTTACGCACCGGGAAGTCGTTCTGCTTCTTTACGCGGTCGCGGTTGCACTCGGAGGCATCTCCTTGGCGATCGGCTCGTACGCGCCGCAAATCGGACTCTCAGCGCTCTTCGTGCTCGTCGCCGGGGCACTGCTCGGCTTGTGGCGGCTGGGATTCTTCCACTTCGAAGAGACCGCCGATGTGCTCGAGCTGCGGCGCCGAAACATCGAGCTCCGCGGCGCCGTCCGAACGATCGCCAACAGGCTGCGGAAAGCAAAATCCGTGGATGACGTCCTCGGGTCAATCAAGGGCCTGGCACCCGCGCTGAAAGCGAGCACCGTGCGGCTCGACCTGGCAGGAACCTTCACCATTCACGGTGACGGCGATGCCGCTAACTGCGAGTCTGGCATCACCGCTGTCCCGGCCGCGGTGCGCGCGAGGTTCCCCGTAGAGCCTGGATTGGGGTACATCGAAATCGAATGGAACGACGGCCGCCCTGTGCCCGAGCGAGACCATGAGATCGCGGCGGAGACGCTCTGCGTCGCACTGGCCCGAGCGCTGGAGCGGACCTTGCCGAGTGAGGCCGCGGTTGCATCCGCACCGGCTCCAGTTGACGGTCCGATCTGGTCAAACGGGTTCGCGACACGCCGTCGCGGTTCCGACCGTAGCTGATTCGTGCTTGACGCAATCGGCACGCCAATCCTAGCCTCACGTCACCGATGGCTCTCCAAGATAGCGCGCTTTCCGCCCGCAGGTTTACCGGAGAGATCAGCAAGGTCCTTTGCGTTTGCGTCGGGAACATCTGCCGCAGCCCCATGGCGGCCCTCCTCCTGTCGGAGCGTCTGTCCGGGCTGGTCGAGGGCGCCACGATCGAGTCGGCGGGTGTGGCTGCGTTGGTTGCAGAGCCTGCGGATCCCGTGGCGGTCGCGCTGATGAAGGAGAGAGGCCTGGATCTTTCACGCCATCGAGCGCGCCAACTCACAGCGGAGATGGCGAGCGGTTTCGAGCTCATCCTTGTCATGGATGACCACCAGCGGCGCGCCGTCGAACGAATATTTCCAGAGGGCCGCGGACGGATTCACCGGTTGGGTCGGTTCGGGGGATTCGACGTGCCGGATCCTTACCGGAAACCGCGCGCTGCGTTCGAGGGCTCGCTGGCCCTGATCGAGCGGGGCCTCGCGGATTTCGAGCGAGCTTTCTGGAGCGCGGGATGACGCGCGCCCTGGTGCTTGCAAGTGCAGCGGTCGTTTGCCCAGCCTGCTTCCTGGCTCCGGGCATGCGGATGAACGAGGGCGCCCTGGCCGATCGAGGCCGTGGCAGCGACGATCCAGCGCGTTTTCAGATCGTGACCATCACGCCGCAGGTCCTCACGGCCGAGGCGCAACGTCGTGCAGCTGCGCAGAAAGGGCGCCAAACAGAGCCCGCTGCCGCTACGCCGGGATATGAGTACCGCATCTCCCCTCACGATGTGCTCTCGGTGATCGTCTGGGAACATCCCGAGCTCACCATCCCCGCCGGCGAGTTTCGCTCGGCCGAAACCACCGGCTACACGGTCTCGTCGGACGGCAAGATCTTCTTCCCTCACGTCGGCTCCGTGGAGGTGGCGGGGCGTACTCCCGACGAGGTCCGCCGTGACCTCACGGAGAAGCTCTCCCGCTTCGTGCGCGACCCGCAGCTGCAGGTGATCGTCGCTGCTTACCGGGGCAAGCGGGCGCAGATTGCGGGCGAGGTTCTGCAGCCATCGCCGGTGCCCATCACAGATGTACCGCTGCGGGTGCAGGATGCCATCGCGCTCGCCAAGGGCTTCACTCCGGAGGCCGACGCGGCGAATGTGACGCTCACCCGGGGTGGAGAAATATACCAGCTCGATCTGCTCGCGCTCTATGAGCGGGGCGACACATCGCAGAACTGGATTCTCCAAGACGGCGACGTGGTTCACGTGGGCGATCGGAGCCAGAACAAGGTCATCGTCCTCGGCGAGGTGAAGAAGCCGGCCTCGCTGCCCATGGTAAAGCGGCGCATGACGCTCGCGGACGCACTCGGCACAACCGAGGGCCTCGACCCGATCTTTGCGAACCCGTCGGAGATCTTCGTCTTTCGCGGTAGATACGATGCCCCGGAGATTTACCGGCTCGACGCGTCCAGCGCGGACGCGCTGCTCCTCGCTGCCGCCTTCCAACTCCAGCCGCGCGACGTAGTCTTCGTTTCCACGTACAATCTCGGACGGTTCAACCGTATCCTCACTCAGATCCTGCCTGCGGTTCAAACGGTCTGGCAGACTTGGGACATCGTTCGTCGTCCGTGATTCCAGAAGGAGAACAGGCTGATGGCAGTTGACCCGCCCGTTCCGCTCGTGCAGCCGCCGCCATCCATCGAGGACGGCGACGGAGCCACCCTGCATGAATATATCGGGACGTTGCTCGCCTCGCGCGGGCTCATCCTCTCCATCGCGGTCTCGGCGCTGGTGACCGGGCTGCTCTACGCCAAGGTCGCCACTCCTATATACCGCTCGGACGCGCTCATCCAAGTGGAGGAGAAGAAGAAGGGAATCGCCGGATTGGAAGACATGGTCGGGTTGCTCCCGACCGAGAGCGCCGCCGACACAGAGATCGAGATCCTGCGCTCGCGCTCTCTGGTTTCCGAGGTGGTGAAGAAGCTCGCGCTCGACGTCGTGGCGGTGCCGCGAGGCTTTCCGATCGTGGGCGCGGCGATTGCGCGCGCCCACCACGGACCCGATGTGGCTGCTGCGCCGCTCGGTTTCTCGCGCTTCGCGTGGGGCGGCGAGCGCATCGCGGTGGACCGGCTCGAGGTCCCCCGCGAGATGGAGAACCAGACGCTTATCCTCGTGACCGGCGAGGCCGGCCGCTACGCGCTCCGTGGACCCGAAGGCGAACGGCTCCTTGAAGGGGAAGTTGGGAAGCCGGCGCGCAGCTACATAGGTCCGGTGGCGATCTTCGTCCCCGAGCTGCGTGCCCGTCCCGGCACACACTTCACGCTGCTAAAGCGCCCGGAGCAAGAGGTCGTCGAGGAGCTGCAGAAGGACGTGGTCATCTCCGAAAAAGGGAGGAAGACGGGGATCATCCGGGTGGAGCTCTCGGGCGCCAACGCGGCGAAAGTCGTGGAGACGCTGGACGCGCTTGCCGGCGCCTACGTGCGCCAGAACGTCGACCGGAGGTCGGAGGAGGCGGAGAAGACGCTGAAGTTCATCAGCGCGCAGTTGCCCGAATTAAGAGCTCGGCTGGACAAGGCCGAAGAAGGTCTCAACGCGTACCGGTCCAAGCACGGCACGATCGACCTGCCCCTGGAGAACAAAGCAGCGATTGAACGCGCCGTCGCCATCGAGAAGGTCAGCTCGGAGCTGCAGCTCCAGCGGGCCGAGCTGGCGCAGAAGTTCACCGACAACCATCCGTTCCTCGCGGCCGTCAAGAAAAAGCTGGCGGAAGTGGAGACGGAGCGTGCCGCGATGAACGCGCGCATCAAGAACCTGCCGGAGTCCGAGCTGAACTCGGTGCGCCTGTTGCGGGACGTCAAGGTCTCCAACGAGCTTTACGTGCTGTTGCTCAACAAAGCCCAGGAATTGCAGGTGGTAAAGTCCGGCACCATCGGCAATGTCCGGGTGCTCGACCGCGCGCTACTCCCCGTAAGGCCCGACCATCCGCGGCTAGGCCGGACGCTGGCTCTTTCGCTGTTGCTTGGCGTTGTCCTGGGCGTGATGGCCGCCTTCGCCCGGCGCGCGTTGAATCGCGGCGTGAAGGATCCCGACGTGCTGGAGGCGGCGACCGGGCTCAGCGTGTACGCGACGGTGCCGCATAGCGATTTGCAGGCGCAGCTCAGCCGGACCGAGGGGAAGCGGAGAACCAATGCCGGGAACGGCATCCTGGCCAAGTGCCATTCGGACGATCTCGCCATCGAAAGCCTTCGCAGTCTCCGCACGAGCCTGCAATTCGCCTTGATGGACGCGCCCAACCGCGTCATCGTGCTCAGCGGCCCAAGCCCGGGCGTTGGCAAGACATTCGTGTCGGGCAACCTGGCGCAGGTGCTGGCCGACTCGGGCAAGCGGGTCCTCCTACTCGAGGCCGACCTGCGAAATGGCTCACTCCACCACATGTTCGGGTTCCAGCGGCAGCCAGGCTTGTCCGACGTCCTGGCAGGGGGAATTCGCTTGGAGGACGCGCTGCACCGCATTTCCGACAATCTGGACCTCCTTACGGCCGGCCTCATTCCCCCCAATCCTTCCGAGCTTCTTATGAGCTCACGCTTCGGGGAGTTGATTCATCGAGTTGGTAATAATTATGACCTCATCATCATCGACACCCCGCCCATCCTAGCGGTGACCGATGCCGCGATCATCGCCCGACTCGCTGGAGTTACGCTGTTGGTGGTCAGAGCCGGACGGCACCCAACGGGCGAAATCGGCCAAGCGCTGAAGCGTTTCATCCAGAGCGGCGTGCATCCGACTGGGTTCGTGTTCAACGACATAACCCGTCTCGCTGGTGAGTACGGGTATGGGTACCAATATGACTATAGGAAGAAGGTGAGCTGAGCCTGCGGCGACCGCGACACGGGCAGCGGCGCGCCTCGACAAACAACTGCCAGGGCCACCCAAGTCGCGTGTAGCGAATCTACAATCGCATCCAGAGAGGCCGACGCTGATCCGAAGCCAAGGAAGAAGCGGAGAATCGATCAACTTAGTCCCGCTCCGAGCGAAGATCGACGGCCAGCGCATCGCTCAAGCCGAGCAGCACGATTGATAGGAGGAGAAGTGCGGTCGATCTCCACGATGCCCAAGATGCGTCCCGCATGCTTGCTCATCGGATTAGGCTGGGGTCTCCTCACGGGTTTTTCCTTTGCGATAGCAGAGGCGGAGTCTGTACATACGACGGTGCTGGCTGTCGGGTTGCTCGTTGCTGTTTTCGGCACCGCTCTAACGGCAGGTTCGGTCGCAGTGTTCTTGGAGTGGGTGCAGTCCAGTGTTGGGCTGCTCATCGCGGCACATGCGCTTGTGGCGGTCATATCGGGTCTGGTCCGCGAGTCTTCCGCTTCTGGAATCTTCCGATATGTCGCACTCGTGCCCGCAATCTCGGTGTGCCTCTACATGGCGCGCGCGGGGCCCCGAGCGTTCAAGAGCTTCCGACTTGGCCTCACGTTGTCCGGCTTGGCGTTCGTGGCGTATCACCTCGCCTATCTCGATCCCGGGTCACTCTTGGACCCTCATTACCGCATAACCCTGTTCTTGAACACCAATGGAGTTGGTTTCATCGCAGCCATGACTGCGATATCGTTACTAGCCTTCATCGAGCGTGACAGGCGTATCGTCACGTTCGTGATCTCAGTATCAGTTCTCGCGTGCTGTGTTCTTTGCTTCGCCACCAAATCTCGGACTGCGTCGCTTGCATTGCTCGCCGGTACCGTCACGCATTTCTCCCTCCGTTTTAGACGTTCGCACGCTCGGGCGCTGGTCTTGATTGCAATCGGCGTGGCATTCTGGGTGATAGTAACAACTGACATCGGCGTCAATACTGCACGGAATATCGGTGATATATATATGGTCACCGACCAATACCGCTCCGTGAAATCGGGCACGTTCCGATATGAGGTATGGTGGTTCGTCATAAGCGTGCTCTGGCCACTGAATCCGATGCTAGGCGTTGGCCCAGGACAGCACGAACCCATCGTAGAGGCCGCGACGAATCAGATCGGCGCGCACAACGGCCTGCTGGCGAACCTCGCCGAAGTGGGGTTGCTGGGGACCATGCCGCTGATTGCCATACTCTTACTTAGCTTCATCCGTGGGCGTGGGAATCCAATGAGTGCTTTCGCACTGCCGCTGCTCGTAGGAGGCTTAGTTGAGTCAGTTGCTGAGACGATGTTCTTCAGTATGGGAAACCCAGGAAGCCTCCTTTTCCTGCTCAGCATCGCATTGCTTTGCCAATTGCCGATGCGTCGCGGCACGCGCGTCATCGTTTCCACGGGCATCCGAGCAGCGGAAGGCGCATGATACGGCGTATCACGAAGGCAGTTGCGGCGATTGGCTTTGGGCATGGGATCTCGATCATCTCCAATGTCCTCCTGGTGCCGCTGTTTCTGCGGTTCTGGACCTCGGACCTTTATGGCGAATGGCTCGTCTTATCCTCGGTGGTAGCGTACCTATCGACCCTCGATATGGGTATGCAGACCTACCTGGTCAATCGTCTTACGCAGAAACACCAAGCAGATGACGTCGCTGGATATCGAGACCTACAGCACAGCGGCTTAGCTTTGTACCTTGCAATCGCGACCGTTGGGACCGTCATCGTATTCTCGCTATCTTGTGCCGTGCCGCTAAAGTCGTGGCTGAGACTCGAGCACACCGGCACCTGGACGGCGCGCATCGTTGTCACTCTTCTTGGTGCGCAGTTACTCTGGGCACTGCCCGTGAACTTCGTTAGTGCCATCTACCAGACCATGGGCAACCTGGCACGATCGGAGTGGAGATACCAGCTGCACCGAGCGGGCGTAGCCGCCTCCACTGCCATCGCCTTGGTCTTACGGCCGACACCTCTTACTCTGGCGTGCGTGCAACTCATTCCACTGATAGCGTCTGCCTTTTTCGTCATTCTCGATGCGACCCGCCGTTTTCCACAGCTTCGCTTCGGATTGCGGAACGCGCGCTCCGGCCTCGTATTCTCGATCGTGCGCCCCAGTCTTCTTTTTGCCGGTATCTTGCTCGCGCAGGCGGTCACCGTTCAGGGATCCATTCTAGTTATTTCGAGTGTACTAGGAGCCAGCGCCGTTGCACTATTCGTCATTACCCGGACGCTCGCAAACTTGTCGCGACAAGTTGTCGGGCTGCTCTCCACGGCCACCTGGACTGAAGTTACGATTCTAGAAGCAAAGGGCGATCAATCGGCACTGCGTTTCGTGCACCACCTTCTGCTCGCGCTGGCTGGAGCAGGTTCTTCGGCGGTAGCAGCTGCGCTCTGGTTTGAGGGCCCATCGGTCATCGCCGCTTGGACCAGCGGCAAGATCGCACCGAATCCGATGCTATTGCGGCTTCTGCTTGCGCAGACTATCCTGGGGACACCATGGATCGCGGCTTCGATGATTCCCGCCGCTTCGAACCGCCACCGCCGGCTGTCAGCGATGTATCTCGCGTCGAGTGTCATTGGCGTCACGCTCGCAGCAGTCGGTGTGCGACTCATCGGAATCGATGCCGTGCCTATCGGCCTCTTTGTTGGGGAGTTGATTGCTTGCTACCACTTCGTTCCGCGAGACGCCTGCGGAATGATGGGACAAGAGTACCGCGAGTACATGGTTAGGGTGTGGTCGAGTTTCCTCGCCACGGCGGTATTGGCGGGCTTTGTAGCGTGGTTGGTCCACGAACTCGCTGCGGCCCGCTCGGCACCCTTGCGATGGGCTCTATCTGGAGCAAGCACAACTGTTGTGGCCCTCGTGTTCGGCTGGGCGTTGTGGCTGTCACCTCGTGAAAGAAACGCTGTGCGCGGAAGGGTCTTCGCCATTCTGCAGGGTCAACCGTCCGTTTGACGACTTAAGGAGTCATCGCCGATCACCACATGACTGAAAGACGACTCTTAACTCTCGTCGGAGATCCGAACCGCGTTTCGACCTGGAGCGGTACGCCATACTTCTTTCTACAAGCCGCTCGTCGCCAGGGCCTTCTCGACGGAGGAATTGCGCTCGACCCAGCTGCACTACGCATTCACCGCGCCGTTTGGAATGCCTTTACCCTTGTTCGGACGGGTAGTGCGGGCGGATTCCAGTACTCCAGGCCCTTCTTGAACCGCCTTTTCGCGCAGTCGCTCCTTCCAAGAGAAGGGACGATCAAGTTCATTACGCACTTTCCTCTGCTTCCACCGGTTCCTTGGGGTCCCCGCTGGAAAGTCATCCACTATATCGATGCCACGCTGAAACAGAACTTTGAGGAGTATGGTGCTGGTAAACGGATTGCGCGCGGGGTTCGTGAGGATGCGCTGGAAAGGGAGCGGGAGGCTTATCACGGCGCAGAGCACGTGGTCTGCATGAATCGCTGGGCGGCAGAATCCGTCATCGGTTACTACGATGTGCCGAGAGAACGGTGTCACGTGATTGTTCCTGGGGCCAACTTGAACGAGCACTCGCTGTCGCAGGTGCGATCGATGCCGGCGCCGCCTATAGATTCTAGCCCTTTGCGGCTCGGCTTTATCGGCAAAGATTGGAGACGGAAGGGGCTTCCTCTCTTGTTGGATGTCGCGACGACACTGGTCCGACGTGGAATTTCAACGGAAGTTGTCGCGATCGGTCCTTCTCCGCGCGACGTTCCTGCTCATCCTCTCTTGCGCCCCCTCGGATTCATAGACAAGCACGGCAGCATGGAGCGCTTCGCTCGCATCGTCCACTCGTTCCATTTCGGCTTTCTCCTCTCCTCAGTGGAGGCGTCAGGCATGTCTACACTCGAGTGCCTCGGGTTAGGAGTACCTGTGATTGCCTCCAACGTAGGGGGGCTTCCCGATTCAGTCCCAGAGCATCTAGGGTTCCTCTTCGAACCGAACGCAAACGGGGCGGACATCGCGGATCTCGTACAAGAGTATGTACAAAAGCCGGAACATTACGCCGCGTTGAGGAAGCGGGTTGAAGCACGGGCGCCGGAGTTCTCCTGGGACAAAACAGTGATACGCCTTGCCGCCCTCCTGCAGCACTCAAGATGCTAGCAATCAACTATAGAATATTGCAACGATACCTCGAACTCGCTAGATGATCGATCTTCTGTCACCTTGCACTCAAACGCTAAGCTTGCCATTTCCCGAGAGGAGTTCGTAGGACTATGAGTGGCTGGTTCTCTTCACCATACGGTCGCGACTTCTATAACAGTCAGGCGGCAGGCTCTCTGCGCTCGGCACAAGAGATCGTCCCGCTGGTCTTGGACCTTGTGCCGGCGCAACGAATCGTCGATGTGGGCTGCGGCACGGGCACTTGGCTGTCCGTTTTCGCGGAGCACGGTGCCACGGAGATCTTAGGCGTGGACGGCGGCTACGTTTCGCCTGCCATGCTAAGGATTCCTCAGAAGAGTTTTATTGCAGCGAATCTCCCAGAGATTCCGCACATTCAGGGTGCACCGTTCGATCTGGTTGTCTCCCTCGAGGTTGCCGAACACCTTCAAGCGGTCAAAGCTGATGCATTTGTTGACCTTCTCACTAGGCTAGGACCCATCGTTCTGTTTTCCGCCGCGATCCCGTTCCAGGGCGGCGCGCACCACGTGAACGAGCAGTGGCCCGAGTACTGGGAGGCGCGCTTTTCGTCCCATGGATTCGTCGCGATCGATTGTATGCGGTCTAAGATTTGGGGGAATACACAAATTGACTGGTGGTATGCACAAAACCTACTGGTCTACGCGAAGCGTGATGAACTCGGCCGATTTCCGAGGCTCGAGGAGGCGCTGCAGAAGTCGCTGAATCCCGCTCAACTTTCTCTCGTACATCCTCGTCACTACTTGGCGAGCCGTGCTGCTGCGGACCCCAAGAATTGCTCGCTTAGGACGTTGCTGAGTGCACTACCATCGGTTGCGGTGCGCGCATTCCGGCATCGGCTCGGGCTTGAGTTGTCAGGGCGAAGCGATGCTGACAACGCGAGCTGAGAGTTGCCAGCGGTCGGCGATGTGGCATTGGCACATCCTTCGTCCACCCGCCCCCGATGACTACTTAGCCACGCCATGACAGGACGCGATCGAAGCGTTGCAATCATACATCATCAACTCGGACCCTATCACAGGGCGCGAGCGAGGGCTTTTGAGCGCACGTATCCAGGGAAGGCACACTTTATCCAGTTGGCATCACATGAAGCGCTGCGTGACTGGCGTGCAGAGGACCCGCTTGCGGAAGTCCACACCGTTGCGCACGGCACGTTAGAGAGGCTGAGCGGACGTGAGCTGGGCGTTGCGCTCGAGAAGCTTCTCAATCGTCTTACGCCGGGCACGGTCGTGATTCCCGGATATTCGCACCCTATGACGCGTGTTGCCGCGCGCTGGTGCCGCCGAAACCATGCGGCCTCCGTATTGCTGGCGGACTCGCATCATCTGGACCATCCACGTTCGAAATGGAAGGAGCTGCTAAAGCGCACTTGGGTAAGAAGCCACTTCGACGCTGCCTTTACGGCCGGGTCTGTCTCTGCCAGCTACCTCCAAACGCTAGGGATCCCGCATTCGCGCATGTGGCGGGGTTGCGACGTCGTTGACAACGAGTTCTTCTCGATGCGAGCTGCGTTTGCCCGCCAACGCGGGCCAGTTCTTCGAGAAGAGTTGGGTTTGCCAGAGCGCTATTTTCTCTATGTCGGTCGGTTCAGCGCAGAAAAAAACCTGTTCCGACTCTTGGACGCACTGAACACTTATCATCGGAGCTGCGGGGCCGAGGCTTGGGGCTTGGTGATGGTCGGTGCGGGTCCGATGCAGAAAGAAATCTCTCGTCGCGTGAGCGCCCTGAGGCGTAAAGACGTGATCGTGTCTCCTTTTCGGCAGGCCGACGAGTTGTCATCCTATTACGCGTTCGCGTCCGCGCTCGTGTTACCAAGTGTCAGCGAGCCTTGGGGCTTGGTTGTGAACGAAGCCATGGCCAGCGGCCTCCCCATACTGGCGTCCGAACGGTGCGGCTGCGTCATGGAGCTCGTGTTTCCCGGCATCAACGGGTACATCTTCGACCCTTTGCGCGTGGAGAACCTCGTCGAGGTTATGGAACGCATCACGTCCTCCAAAGTTGATCGGCTCACGATGGGCGCCGCCTCGGTTCGAATCGTCGGGAACTTCACGCCGGAAACGTGGGCGACTTCGCTCGCGGACTGTATTGCGGTAACACTTGAGAGGAAACGGCGGAGCATCTAAATGCGCCTGCTGCACGTTTTACCGACTCGCGTCCCAGAATATGGGGGACCGGTGCGTGTCGCTGAAGCACTCATCGCGCAGATCAACTCTCGGGGACATGATGCGCGGATATTCCCATCAGCCCCGGAAACGGGCTCACAGGTCGGCAGTTGGGGCTATTGGCCCGGGGTTCGCGGAATTGCCGATTTGGCTCGAGAAGTCGGTACGGCTGACCTCGTCCACATTCATGGACTGTGGACGGTACCGTCGACTGCCGCCGCCATGTTGTCACGCGCTCGCAAGGTGCCTTACGTCATCACGCCGCATGGCATGCTCGATCGATGGTGCCTTCGAAACAGCCGCTGGCGGAAGATCGCATTCGCGACCATGCTAGAGCGTCGAAATCTCAATGGCGCTGCTGCGCTACACTTCTTCAGCGAGGGAGAGCGCGCGGAATCGCTGGAGTTTGGCCTGTCCGCGCCAAGCTTCATCCTTCCAAACGGCGTAGATACCGTTGCGTTCTCGAATCTGCCACGCCGGGAAGAACTGTGGAAACGTTATCCGCAGACCCGCGACAAGATTGTGGTGCTTTTCCTCGGCAGGATCCATCCGATTAAAGGTCTCGATATGCTGATCCCGGCATTCGCGAGGGCGCGCGCACTGGTCACGCATCTACACCTGATCATCTCAGGGCCAGACGAGGGCGGTTATCGCTCGCGTATAGAGGCGCTCGTTGCGCGCGAGGCGCTTGTTAATCACACGACTTTCACGGGCCCAGTGAGAGGCGAGGAGAAGCGTGTTCTTCTTGGCGGTGTGGATATCTTTGCGCTACCTTCCCGGCATGAAAGCGATTCGGTTGCTGTCAAGGAGGCGCTCGCCGCAGGCCTGCCGGTCCTGATAACGTCCGCGTGCCATTTTCCGGAGGTGGTAACTGAAGAGGCCGGTCTGATCGTCTCTCCGGAGACACCCACGATCGCGCAAGGTCTCGCACGACTCGCTTCAGACTCGAAGGTGCGTCGAAAGTTTTCTGAAAACGGGCAGAATTTGGTTAGGGTCCGATACGAGTGGAGAAACATCGGCGAGCGGTTGCTCGAAGCCTACGGCCGTATTGTGGAGGAGAGAACGCGCGAGTGTCGGTAATGGCTGGCGTGTGCGTACCCTCGTGCATCCTCTGGATGGATCTCAGCGCCTTTCGACGACGCCAGCGCCGTGAGTGAGGGCAAGCTCTCCGCTGTCGTCTGTTGTGCGCTATGATGCTGCCGCGACTATGACCATCCTCGGACTGAACGCCTATCACGGCGACGCTGCGGTCGCCCTTTTAAAGAACGGTCTTCTAGTCGCTGCCGTCGAGGAGGAGCGGCTCAACCGCAAGAAGCACTGCGCCGGCTTTCCGGCGCTCGCCGCGCGGGCCGTCCTTGAGCAAGCGGGCATTTCCCCTGTGGACGTGCAGCATGTAGCCATCTCGCGCAATCCTTGGGCCAAGCTGGGTCGGAAGCTTCTTTTCGCACTCCAGCGGCCGGGGTTCGCGCGACAGGTGCGTGACCGCATCGCAAACGTTGGGAAGGTGCGCGGCGCGAGAGCGGCGCTCGCAGAGGCACTCGGAGCCGGCCCGGACTTCCGGCCCATGTTCCACAACGTTGGTCACCACCGGTCGCACCTCGCGAGCGCGTTCTACGTGTCGCCTTTCATGGAAGCCGCCTGCCTCTCCCTCGACGGTTTCGGCGACTTCGTCTCCTCAACGCGTGCCGTAGGTCGCGAGCGCGACCTTGCCATCATCGACGAGGTAGGCTTCCCTCACTCTGCCGGACTGTTCTACACCGCTATCACCCAGTATCTCGGTTTCCATAAGTTTGGCGAGGAGTGGAAGATGATGGGGCTCGCTCCCTACGGCAAGCCCGCCTACGTCGACCAGCTCCGCCGGCTCATTCGCCCCGTCGCGGGCGGTCGCTTCGCCCTTGACCTCTCGTACTTCAAGCACACCTCCGATGGCATCGACATGTCATGGAAACAGGGAAGCCCGCACCTCGGGAGTGTCTTCACAGAGAAGCTCGTCAGCTTGTTGGGCCCGGCGCGCGATCCGGAGGATCGTGAGTTCTTTGGACGCTGGGCCGACATCGCTGCAAGCGCGCAGGCGGTCTATGAGGAGATCCTCTTCCATGTTCTCAATGACCTTTGGGAGCGCACGCGAATCCCGCAGCTTGCGCTGGCGGGCGGATGCGCGCTCAACTCGGTCGCGAACGGCAAAATCCTCGAGCGCACCCCGTTCAGGAAGGTGTTCGTTCAGCCAGGTGCCGGCGACGATGGCACTGCGATAGGCGCGGCGTTCTATGTGGAGCATGCCGTCCTCCGCCGCCCCCGTCGGTATGTGATGGAGCACGCCTATACGGGACCGGCCTACGACGAGGTCGCCGTCCAGGCGGCCATGGATGCCTCGCGTCGGAACGGATGGGACGGCGCGACGGTCGTGCGCCGGCTCGACGACGAGCGGATTTACCGCGAGGTGGCCACCGCAGTCGCCACCGGGAAGGTGGTGGGGTGGTTCCAGGGCGCGATGGAGTTCGGCCCGCGCGCGCTTGGGAACCGTTCGATCGTGGCGGACCCACGCCGCGCAGACATGAAGGACATCCTCAACACCCGCATCAAGCACCGCGAGACCTACCGGCCCTTCGCGCCGAGCGTCCTTGAGGAGCGCGTCGGCGAGTACTTCGAGCGCAACGAGCCCTCGCCGTTTATGCTGATGGTCTACAAGGTCCGCGAGGAGAAGCGGGCAGAAATCCCAGCCGTTACGCACGTCGACAACACCGGCCGGCTCCAGACCGTCAGCGCCAAGACGAACCCGCGGTACCATGCGCTCATCAGCGAGTTCGAGCGACAGACCGGCGTCGGGCTCGTCCTGAACACTAGCTTCAACGAGCACGAACCCATCGTTGCGACGCCAACCGACGCAATCAACTGCTATCTGAAGACCCGCATGGACGTACTCGCGCTCGGCAACTGGCTGCTTACGCGCGGATGAAGGTTCTCCTCCTCAACCAATTCTTCTACCCCGACCTTGCCGCGACTGCTCAGATCGCGACCGAACTGGCGGAGGACCTAGTCGCTGGGGGCCTCAAGGTTACGGCGCTCGCGAGCCGCGGCACCTACCTCGGCGGTGAGAGGCTCGCTGCGCGAGAGTCGCACCGCGACATTGAGATCGTGCGGCTCCCGGCAACGTCCTTTGGCAAGCGCACGCTTCTCCACCGCGCTCTCGACTACGCCAGCTTTTACGCCTCTGCCGCTTCCCGCCTCGCGACACTTCCACGATACGACGTACTCATTGCCCTCACAACCCCTCCGCTCATCGCGGCGACTGGGCTCGTTGCGAAGGCTCTGAAGGGTACCAAGCTCGTCTACTGGGTCCAGGACATCTATCCCGAGGTCGCGGTCGCGATTGAGGCGCTCCGCCCCCGTTCGCTTCTGGCGCGCACCATGGCGGCTGCTTCGCGCATGGTCATGCGGCGAGCCGATGCCGTCGTGGCCCTCGGCGAAGAGATGCGGAAACGGTGCATTGCCGCCGGAGCCCAGCCCGATCGCGCGGTTGTAATTCCGAACTGGTCGGATCCCGCCGTCGTCCGGTCCGTGCCGCACGATGCAAATGACCTGCGCCAGGAACTCGCGAACGGGGCACGCACGGTTGTCATGTACTCCGGGAATATTGGACGCGGACACGATGTGGCGACGCTGATCGGCGCGGCTCGACTATTGCGCGGTGTATGCGACATCTCGTTCGTCTTCATCGGCGAAGGCGCGAATCGGGGCGAGGTCGCGGTTGCGGCCCGCGAGCTCCCGAATGTGCGACTCGTACCCTACCAGTCGCGTGAGCGGCTCTCGCATTCGCTCTCCGCCGGCGATCTCCACCTCATCGCTCTCTCCTCTGAGATCGAAGGACTCATCGAGCCGTCGAAGCTCTACGGCATCATGGCGGCGGGGCGCCCGGCGCTCTTCGTCGGGCCGCCGCGGAGCGAGGTGGCCCGCACCATCGAGCGCGAGCGGTGCGGGCGAGTGATCCGGAATGGTGACGCCGAGGGGCTGACGGCGGCGATTCGGGAGCTTGCAGGTGATCCCGTGGAGCGAGAGGCCATGGGACAGCGCGGGCGCGCCGCACTGGAGCAGAGGTATGCGCGATGTATCGCAACCGCGCGTTTCAGGGAGCTATTGCTATCGCTTTGAAACCTGCCTCCAGAGATTACCGGCCCTGCGGCACCGAATCCCGGTGTTCCTGAAGCGCTGCCTCTTCTTCCGCTGAGCCGCAGCTCACTCCACCATTGTCCCCGAGTCAGTTCCCCGAACGTCACCGATGGCTTCCAGGCTAACCTCATTCGTGCCTTCGTCGCATCGGCGCGGAGGCGATCGACTTCGGCGGGTCGCAGGTAGCGTGCGTCTGGCTTCACGAATTCGTGGTAATCGAGACCTGCGCGGCCGAATGCGCCCTCACAAGTTCGCGGACCGTGTGGCTCTCGCCGGTCGCGACGACGTAGTCGTCGGCAGTCGGTGCTTGCATCGCGCGCCATATCGCTTCGACGAAATCCTTGGCGAATCCCGAGTCGCGCCCGCCACGAGGTTGCCCAAGGGATAGCCCGTATTGCAGCCCGAACTTGATGGGCGGTATCGGCCCGAGTGGGATGGCGGCACCCACCGCACGCGCCTAGCCGAAATGTGGATCTTCAAATTAGCGTGCGCGGTCCATCGTCGCGTCGTCAATTCGTCAGCCCGTTATCGGTCCCGTTCGTTATGAAACCACCAGCCTGGCTTCAGTTGGCACTCGATTGGACGCGGTTCGACCAGGCCAATCAAGCCGGCGTAGCGACTCATGGTGTCCATGCCTTTCACTAGTGCTTGCCGGTCGAGCACCCCGCGCTCGACTGGGACGGCGCGATAGGTGAACGTACCGGGGTCGAATGTCAGGGTCAGCACGGGCGCACCCGCCGGGGTCAACTCGGTGACCATGGAATTCAGACCCCACGCCGCGACCCAGTTGCCGCCCGACAGCCGGCGGGCGGATCCGCAACAGCCGGACCCGCTGATGCGGGAGTCGATGACCTTCTCGACCAAGACGGCGGTGTGATCGCGGGTGTCGATCCGGAACCGTAGGGCACGTGGCGGCAGTCCCGTGAGCGATCGGTTGTCGTGCACGGTGACCGTTCCGTCTGGCAGGATTCGGCCGTCGTGCAGGCCGCTGAACAGCGGGCCGGGCCCGATGTCGCCGACTACCCTCAGGCTATTAACGGTAGGGGTGCCGCCCAGTTTCCAGTCGATAGTACCCGTGCTCTTGGTCAGGTGGTACAGGGCATCGAGGTGACGGGCGGTAAACAGCAGACCGTCGCGCCCGTCTGGTTGCACCGAATTCATGTGTACTGCGTCGCCGCCCACTAGAAAGGGGAACCAACTCGACGATTCTGAGGGGTCGACGTGCCCTTGGGTACTCCACGACCAGATTTCGCGGTTGGCGGTGTCGAGTTCGATGATTTGCGCGTCTATGGGGTTGTTGACAGCCGGGCCACCCCAAGGGGTCTCGTCCAAGCAATCCGCCGGCACCGCCGGACAGTTCCGCGAAGTATAGCGGATCGCGAGATAACTGCCGCTTGGCGTGCGCTGGATGTCATGGTTGTCCAGCGTCCCGCCCAACACGAGGCAGGTGCGGCCGTCGAGCCGGCGAAAAGTGTAGGTGCCGGCTCCGATAGTTGTCCACGCCAGGGTCGTTCCACCCATCAGTTTCGCGTCTATCGGCAGCCCATCCGGATCCCGCATCCACCAGACCGGGGTGCCCTGCTCATCGAACACGATCACGTAGGGGGCGGGTGAGTACAGGGAAGGGGCCGTGATGAACCACTCCGCTTGCGTACGCCCGGCCACTTCGGCCGTGAACGTCGGGAAGTCTGCAGGAAGGCACCGCGCGGAATAGATGGATTCCAACCCGGATCGGCGAATCGACCAAGTGACTCGTTGACCCGGGCGGAGGGGCGCTGTCCACGTCACTGTACCGGGTGGCAATTTTGCGCCGCCGACCGAGAGCGTCGCGCGCGCAGGTGCATTGAGTTTCAGAGTAACCGCCCCGGTCGCGGCGCAGCGCACGACGTAGTCCTGGATATCCGGATCGAACGCCGGCACCAGCTCGGGGTCGGCAGTAACCACCACCCTCGCGGCGACCTCGATATGATCACGCCCCACGATCTTTGCGGAGTTCGCCGCATCTGTATTGCCGGCGATCGCTGGTGGCGCGATCAGGGCGCCAAGTGCCATGGACACTGCCGCCTTCACGCACAAGGAGAAGGACAGAGACTCGCGACGCATTGCGAACATGGAGAAACCCCGGGCGCGCTCTGCAGGATAGCTTGTCATGGATCAATGGACCAAGCTGGATCTAGGTGGCAGTTGCAGTGGGTGACTCGGACTTGCTGATCGTTGCTTCGGTCAATTTCCATCGCTATCAAGGTCCCCGGCTTGGGCGCCGGCAGGCGGGTAATGGAGGCTGAAAACGCCACGAATGGTTAATCATCGTCCGCTGGTTCCGTGCCGCGACTCCCTCTTCGCCAGCTCCAGATCGCTTTCCACCATGAACCGGATGAGCTCCTTAAAGGGTGTTTCGGGCCTCCAGCCCAGCGTCTTGCGGGCCTTCGTTGCGTCGCCGAGAAGGTGGTCCACTTCCGAAGGCCTGAGATAGCGGCGGTCGAGCTTGACGAAGTCGCGGTAGTCGAGATCGAGCTGACCAAAGGCCTGCTCGCACACCTCGCGCACCGTGTGGCTCTCGCCCGTCGCGATGACGAAATCATCAGGGGTGGGGTGCTGCACTGCCAGCCACATCGCCTTGACGAAGTCACCGGCGTAGCCCCAGTCTCGCCGCGCGTCCAGGTTGCCGAGGAACAGTTCCTTCTGCAGACCGAGCTTGATGCGACCGGCTGCGCGAGTCACCTTGCGCGTCAGGAACGTCTCGCCGCGCCGCGGAGATTCGTGGTTGAAAAGGACGCCGTTCACTGCATGAAACCCGTAGGCTTCCCGGTAGTTGATCGTGGCCCAGTAGGCGAAAACCTTTGCACAGGCGTAGGGGCTCCGGGGATGGAACGGCGTTCGCTCGTTCTGAGGGGGTGGCGAGGCCCCAAACATCTCGGAGGAGCTCGCCTGGTAGAATCGCGTGTGAGAGAGACCGCTCTCGCGCATGGCTTCGAGCAGCCTGATCGTGCCGACGGCGGTCACCTCGGTCGTGTACTCCGGGACATCGAAGCTCACGCGAACGTGGCTCTGCGCCCCCAGGTTGTAGATCTCGTCCGGTACGATGGTCCGCAGCAGCTTGTTCAACGAGCTGGCATCGTTGAGATCGCCGTAGTGAAGCTTGAGGCGCGCATTGGGAGTGTGCGGGTCCTGGTAGAGATGGTCGATGCGATCCGTGTTGAACGACGACGACCGCCGGATGACGCCGTGGACCTCGTAACCCTTGTCGAGGAGCAGCTCGGCGAGGTAGCTGCCATCCTGCCCCGTGATTCCGGTGATCAGCGCCTTTTTCATTTGGTCTCCGTCCGGGAGTGGCGCACGGCGCGATACCAGGCGATGGTCTCGGACAGGCCTTCCTCGAACCCGATCTTTGCCTCGAAGCCGAACCGTTCCTTGGCGCGGCGGGTATCGAGTTTGCGCCGAGGCTGGCCGTTGGGGCGCGAGGTGTCCCATCGGACCTTGCCCTTGAAGCCGCAGAACTTTGCGATGAGGTCGGTCAGCTCTTTGATCGTGATCTCGAAGCCGGCGCCGAGATTGACCGGGTCAGAGGAATCGTAGCGCTCCGCCGCGAGCAGGACGCCCTCGGCGGCATCGCGCACATGCAGGAACTCACGGGAAGGCGAACCGTCACCCCACGCGACAATCTCGCGATCGCCGCGGTCAACGGCTTCGAGGCACTTGCGGATCAGCGCCGGGATCACGTGCGAGGTTTCCAGGTCGAAATTGTCCCGGGGGCCGTAGAGATTGACGGGTAATACCACAACCGAGTTAAACCCGTACTGCTGTCGGTACGCTTGGCTCTGGACCAGAAGCATCTTCTTTGCGAACCCGTACGGTGCGTTCGTCTCTTCAGGGTAGCCATTCCACAAGTCGTCCTCGCGAAAGGGCACCGGTGCGAACTTCGGGTACGCGCAGATGGTGCCGGCGGCGACCAGCTTCTTCAAGCCGACGCGACGGCCTACTTCGAGGAGCTGCACACCCATCATCAAGTTGTCGTAGAAGAACTTGCCTGGGTTCTTCTGGTTGGCTCCGATTCCGCCGACGCGCGCGGCGAGGTGGATCACGAACGTCGGCTTCGCGTCGCGGTAAAGGCGCTCGACCGCGGCCATCTGCACCAGGTCGTACTCTCGCGTCCGGGGCGTGATGATGGTCTTGCAGCCCCGCTTGCGGAGCTTCTCGACCACGTAGCCGCCCAGGAAGCCGTTTCCTCCGGTGACGACGACGCGCTCACTTGACCAATCGGTCTGCAGAATGACCCCTCCCAGATCGCGAAGATACGCCAAAGGTCTCGCAGTCCCGAAAGGAAATCTTCACTTCGCGTATAGGCGGCTCTAGCGCAACTGATGAGCCGCTGACGCAACTCAGTCCTCCGTGACGGCTGAGGTCGTCTGAAACGGGGAGGATCTGTGTGGGGCCTCGATGTGCTTTCCATGGGGATGACGTTGCCGGCCCGCGGCGCCGTGCTCGATGCGGGGACCTCGGTCTTACGGGCCCGTCGTGTTCAGGGCCGGCGGGGCACCGGAGTCGACCCGCGAGGTGCCGTTACAAGGCGATCATCGATTCGCCGCTGTGAATAGTTTTTTGCCTGCTTTCGAGGAGCCAGTCGCGGCGCGGACCGGGCGTCGACAGAGAGTGCCTCAACGAGAACTGGTTCCTCGATCTTCACGACGCGAGGCAAATCATGGAGGCGGGGCGAGTCGTCTACAACGAGGTCCGTCCGCATCGCTCACTGGACTGGATGACGCCGAAGGAGTACGCCGACGCAAACCGAGGACTCACTCTACAGGCGGCCTAGTGAAGGGGGCGGGTCAAATTGGATCACATGCTTGCGTTCCGTACGCTGCCCGAAGGGGGAACCGATGGTTACACAATCAACTGGGAGCATCACCGCAGCGCCTTTGCAGGCACATCGGTACGTTGTGACCGCGCGAGACTGGTCGTGCGCACTTCTCGTCGCCGGCGTGTCAGCGATCAGCTCGCCTGCGCTCGGAGCAGGGTCCGCACCCAAGGACTTGGAAGTTCTCTTCTCGGGTGATGCTCACGTCCAGAGCTTCACGTATACGGATCCAGGGCCGGAAACTGGATTGACACGCTCATCGGTCTCGAGAGTCGGATCCTTCGCTACAAGGCCACCTTCCTGGTCTTCCGGTTCGAGAACGAGACGGACATGGGGAAGGGGACTCAGTTCGGCATCTTCGAGCTGAGCAACGCCGGGTGGTGAATCGCACCAGATCCCTCTCGAGCGCGGCGTCGGCCTGTTCCTGCGTTCAGATCAAGCCTTCATGGACCTCGGGGCCCGTGTGGCCCCCAGCCGATTGTCCAGGTACTGCCCTTGCCGTTGTCGAGATATGCCGTGAGGCGGCAGCTCTCGAGGCGCTTCAAGAGCGCGCGGGCTTTGTTCGTGAAAATCACCCTGGCTCCTTCCGGGGCAGAAGTAGTCGATCGTGCCGTGTGGCGCCCTCGTCCCGGAGGGGAGGGTTAGAATTCTGGCCTCTTGACGCTGGACGGCGGGGGCGCGGTGGGGTGCGCGCCGCCTCAACGGGCGGCGCTAAGGCCTGCGCGCCTCTACGTAGACGCTCTCTTCTTCCCGCTCCCGCAGATTCAGATCTCCCGGAGCGGTGATCGTCGTTTCGCCGGCAGGTAGCACCACGGCTCCGTGGAATCCCGACGCGGACAGTAATGTGAGGAGCGACAACCCGTCATACATCCACAGGTGATGACGCGGCCCAACGACGAACCAGCGCAGCTTGCCACCGATGCCACGCGGCGGTTCGACGGCCATGGAAGTGGATGTCACGAAGGCATCGGCGTCGCCATCCGACAAGTAGCGTTCGGCGCGCATGCGAAGATCGGGAAGCACGAGTCTGATGATGCCGCCCGGTGCTAGAGCGCGACGCAATTCAGCGAGAAATGGAAGGACGGAATCGCGCTCCAGATGTTCGAGCATGTGTGAGCAGTAAACGATCTCGGCTGAGCCATCAGGCACCGGGATTCGTCGGACCGCGTTAGCCCATCTGATTCCGTCTCGCACGACCATCGCAGCAAAGCGGCATTGCTCAGGCCCAATCAGCCCCAAACCCGCGAGAGCGCGCAGGATTAGTTGGTGCCTAGCCAGACGCACCGTGAGCGAATTGTCGAAGTTCACCCACCCGGGTGTAGGGCTCGCACCGCAGCCGACGTTGATCCTGAGCATGTGGGGGCCCGAAGGCTCGCATGCTAGCCTGAACGGCGCCGGCAGGTAAGCTAGACGGTCGATGCGGCAGCGCGCCAAGCCACGTCCAGGGCATGCCCGGTACCCAACCGAAAGATCGCTCCCTATGTTCAAGTCATGTCAATCGAGAGCAAGCGAGGCGAGGGCGCCGCTGAAGAACTGGGCGGCACGATCAAGCTTTCGACGCCTGATCTGCGCCGAGATTAGCCCCTCGAAAGCAGTCGACTGCGCGCGAGGCGCTCACCTGGCCAGTCGGAGTCAGAGGGGGTGGTACTCAAGATGGGTGAGCGAACCAATCGCCCATCTTGCTACTCCGAGGGGAGCGGGTTGCAGCGGCGAACGAGCGGTCCTCCCGCGACCTCTGCGACTGCCGCGGAAAGCAGCGCGATTGCGAGGATTACGGCGCAGACTCGCTTAAGGCGCGCGCGCCGGGCAAGAACAAGGGAATCCATCCGCGACGACGTAGACCTTCATGTTCCGCTGGTGCGCGGTGGCCCACACCAGTCCGGCCCAGACGTGGGTCAGGCTCAAGAAGGGAGTTTGGGCTTTGAGCGAGGCTCCCTCGTAGTGTACTGACGATTTCCATTGGGGGGTCCATGTCATTCATCGCTCGCGCGACGGTTTCCGTCCTCGTTGCGCTTGCCCTGATTGCGCCGCGCCCTGCCGCCGCGGACTTCGTTTGCACCAGGCTCGACGTTCCCGGGTCATCGTGGACGCAAGTCTGGCAGGTGAAAAACTCCGGGCAGGTGGTCGCCGGATCCGATATCGGAGGCCACACCTATTCGGGAGGTGCGTGGACGGCCTTGCCGAGTCCGCCGGCAAACTCTGGATACGGGGCTGGAGACCTGAACGCGCTAGGCATCAATGACAGTGGAGCGATTGCCGGGATCGCCTTCGATCCGGTGGCGAACCGGGACAGCGGCTTCTTGCTGAGTGGAGGCACTTACAGCTTCTTCTCGTACCTGCCGCAGACCTATCTACACACGGACGGGCGTGCCCTCAGCAACAGCCGAATCGTGCTCGGTTGGGCCTACCACGCCGACTTCACGGGCCCGGCGTTTCTCTACAACCCCGGGGGCGTGCCCCCGTATGCGGCGGGGTTCACCGAGATTGTGCCCACGCTGAACGGCGTTGCTCCGTCGCGAACCATCCCGGGCGCGATGAACTCAGCCCGCCAGTTCGTTGGCACCGCGGAGTTCCCGACGGGGCGGCGTGCCTTCGTCTACGATCCCGGCGCCCTCGAGCCGTTCAAGCTGTTCCAGGTCGAGGGCAGGCGGAGCGCGGCGCGTGGGATCAACGATAACGGAGCAGTCACCGGATTCACCGCCAACCTGGCTGGAACGGACGTCGGGTTCTTGCTCACGAGCGGTGGGTACCAGCTCTTCACCTGTCCGGAACTCGCGCCTGTCGGCGGCCTCCTTTCCTGAGTCCATCAACAACAGCGATCTCATCTCGGGGAACCTCTTCGACGCCGCGGGCGTCGCCCATGGCTTCATCGCCTACCCGAACGTCGTGCTGCCTGTGACTTCGCAGAGCGGCGCCTTCGTGTTCGACGTCGCTATCAGCCCGAACACGCCCGTGTTCCTCGATCCGGTCCCCGCGGTGGGGTACCAGTACGCCGTCGGTGCCGGCAATGCGTTCTTCGCCAGCGTGACACTGCCCATTGGCGTGGGAGACAACGTCTACACGCTGATCGCACGGGGTTCACGCGGCTCTGACCAGGACGAACAGGGAGAGTGCTCCGATGGCGAAGTGCCTTGCGCCTTCACGCTAGCAGCCGGGCAGCGATTTGATTTCGCTGGCAACGGCTTCCCCGGCGGGGTCGGTGCGTTCGAGGTCCTCGGGATCGAAATCAGCGCGAATCTGGACCCGGAGAACCCCAGGGCCTTCGTGACCGAGGTGACGTTCGGGCTGGGGGGGAACGGCCGGTTCACCGGAACAATGACACCGATGACCGTCAGCGACGAATTGGTGGACCTCCGGACCGCTGTGAAGGGTTTGGGTCCGGGAAAGAGGCTGGTCAACGAAGTGCGGAAGGCAGAGAAGGCCTACGCGGCCGGGCTGGTCCCGGAGGCGTGTGCGGCCCTCGCGGATCTGGTCTCGGACTTGAGGGCCATGTCCGGGAAGCAGCTCTGCAGCGGCATCGCCCCCGGTTTGGTGGCGCAGGCGCGGGCGGTCGCGGAAGCAGTAGGTTGCCGATGACCCGTTCCGATCAGATCCATTAGGGCTTTCGCGGGTTGGCGGACCAATGGAGCATCTCCCGCATGTCCCGTTCGCGGTCGTGATCGTCCTCATGGCGCTGCGTCCTGCTGACCTGATCAGGGAACGGACCTCGGAGCGCGTCTGAACTCCGTGCCATGGATCAGCTTTCCGTCCCTGATCGTGTACCGCACCGCCGCGAAGGCGCGGACGTCCTGCGACGGGTCTCCGCTCAACACCACGAGATCCGCGACGTGACCTGGAGCGATTCGCCCCAGCCGGCCCGAGTCTCCAAACTTCTCCGCTGGAGCGGTGGTGAGCGAGGCCAGGATCTGGCGGAACGTCATTCCCGCCTCGGCCATCAATGCGTACTCTTCGCTGGTATCGTAGTCGTCCATGCCGCCCACGTCGGTGCCAAACAAGACCACGCCTCCAGACGCGACCCACGCTCGCAATTGAGCGACACCGGTCCGGGCCCTCGATTCGCCCAGCGAGGCTCGGTCATGGCGCAGCTGGTACTTGAAGATTTTCAAGGTCGGGACGACGACCACTTTCGCTCGCCGCATCGCGGCCAGGAGAGGCTCGTCCCACGAGGCGGAGTCGGGCGTGGTGTGCGCGATCACATCCACGCCGCCTTCCACGGCTGCGAGCAGACCGTCGCGGCTGCTCGGATGGACGAACACGAGCTTGTTCCTGCGATGGGCCTCCCCCACGGCGGCTCGGATCACGCCGTCCGGAAGAGGGGCAAACGGCGGAGATGGAGCGGCAGCGAACACCTTCAAGCCATCGGTCCCGCTCTCGAGGATCTTCTTCGCGGCGGCGAGCGCTACGTCGGCATTCTCCACCTCCGGCGTCGAAAATTGCATGTACCCGAGGGCTCTCAGAATCGGCGCTGGTGGCAACCATCCCTTGCCGAGCAGAGCCTCGCCCGTCGAACGGATCCTCGGACCTGGAACCTCGCCCGACTCGATCCGATCGCGAATCCGCCGCGTGTTCTCCCAGGGCGACCCGGTATCGAACACGCTGGTGAAGCCGTATCGCGTGAGCATGGCTTGAAGCTGACCGGCCAGCTCGGGCGCCGGCAGATTCGCGGCGTCCGCCCATTTCCGCTCGAAGAAGTGAACGTGACTGTTCCAGAACCCGGCGACGATGGTGAGTCCGGAGCAATCGAGCGTCGGAACGCCCTCGGGAACTCGGACCGATCCCCGCGGGCCGACCGCGGCGATCTTGCCGTCACGGATGACCACGACGCCGTCCTTGATCTGACCTTCCGTTGGGCTGGCGTAGATCGTGCCGCCCGTCAGGAGGAGTCGCAGTGCAAGTTCAGCGGTCGGCACGATGGGCCTATACTACCCTTAACGTACCAGGACCCGGACCCGTGCGCGCTCACCTCATCGCGGCGGCATCGGCTCTCCTCGGCGCCCGAGATCCGCACTTGGAGTAAAGCGGAGCACCTGGCTGAAGGCCAACGGCGGCGAAGCTTCTTCACCATGGTCGCACCAGCCTAGAAGCGGCATTCTCATTACGAGCGGGCGAAAGAGCCAGGCTCTCGTCTGCCCTGCGCTGCTCAATCTAGCGGCAACTTCATCTTCTTCAGCAGAGCGCGATACCGCGGATCGCCATGCAGGTTCCGCAACAGCGGGTCGGACTTCAGATATGAAAGCCCGGTGTCACGAAATGCGTACGCGCGCTCCAGCCACTCGAACGAGCGATCGAGATCACGCCGGTGTGCGTACACTTCGGCGGTCTGGTAGGGCGCCGGGAGGGCGAGGCCACCATATGACCCCGGGTCGGCGCGGACCAACTGCTCGAGCGCCGCTTGCGACTCCTTTGCATGGCCCAGATCATACTGTGCTAGGGCGACACCCGTCAGCCGCATATAACCGATGGAGAGCTGTTCGTACCTCGCCAGCGCTTTCGTGGGTTCTCCCCCCAGCAGATCGATGGTCGCGAGCCAGAACGCAGGCCAATCGAAGCCGGGCGCGAATTCGCCAGTGCGGATAAGTGCGTCGCGGGCGGCGTCCGTCTCTCCATTGAAGCAAAGCGCCACGCCGAGCGCGTTCCAGGAATATGCACTGAGCGGGTCGAGCTCCGTTGCCTTCCTCGCGGCCGCGATCGCCTCGGGCATCCGGCCGAGCGGCACCAGCACGTGGTGGGCGTATAAGCGAAACGCCCTCGCGTCCGAAGGGTTTAGCGCCAGGACGCGCTCAACGTCAGCCTCGCCACCCGCCCAGTCCCACTTCCATTCGGCCCGCAACTTGCCCCGCGCCAGGTAGCCGTCGGCGAGGTCGGGGGCAAGCGCGACTGCCTTCTCGGCCATCGCCAACGCGCGCGTCATCCCTTCGACGAACTCGGTCGGACTCTCGTCGCTCTCTGCGACCTGGGTGGTTGCAGTCGCCAGCCCCGCCCACGCGGGGGCGTAGGCCGGATCGAGCGCGACCGCTTCCTCGTACGCTTTGACGGCGCGCTGCCATCCCTTAAAGTTCGCTCGGCTCATGGCGTGGCGGCCGAGCAGGTAATGACTGTACGCCTCGGGATTCGCCGTACGGTGCTCTTTCGCCGTGGGCGTCTTCCCGGGAAGGAGCTTGACCTTCAGCGCCGCCACGACCGCGCGGGCGATCTCCTCTTGGACGGAGAACACGTCCGTAAGGTCGCGGTCGAAAGCCTGAGACCAGAGATGCGAGCCGCCGCGCGCCTCGACGAGTTGGGCGGTAATCCGGATGCGATTTCCCGCTTTGCGGACACTGCCTTCGAGCAGGTTCGAGGCGCCGAGTTTCTGGCCGATCGTGCGGAGGTCGTCGTTCCGGCCTTTGAAGGCGAAAGACGAGGTTCGGCCGATCACCCGCAGGCCGTCGATCTGTACAAGCGCATTGAGGACCTCCTCCGCAATTCCATCGGAGAAGTACTCCTGTTCCTTCTCCGAGCTCAGATTGACGAAGGGGAGCACCGCGATCGAGGGCAGCGGATGGATGTCCGAGGCCGGAGGGACGGCATCGAGAATGGCGCGCAGCGCTTCGTCTCTGGAAGGCGCGAGAGCGCGCGGCCGCGCGACCATGTACCAAAGCATGCCGCCGGCGGCTGCAAGCGCGGCGATCCAGACGAGCAGAAGCTCCAATCGTGAGCGCTTCGACCGCACCAGCACCGGCTGCACGCTGCCCGCGGCCTTCACGTCGAAGATCCACGCCAGACCGACCACCAACGGAAAGCCCACGGCCAGGGCAGCGACCACGTAGGAAATCACTGCGTCGGGCCAGTGCAGCCCGTGCATGATCGGCTCGATGACCTGCAGCACTGCGAAGGCAGCGATCGCGTATCCGACGAGAGCGCGGAATACGCGGCGATGTTGCAGGTCGGCGAGCAGGGGCAGGTGCATCAGCCCTCCGCGATCGACGCGAGAGCTTATCACGTGCCCGATGCGGGTGACGGGGAACGCTGGAAGATTCGGGCGCCTCGACCACGACCCTGGCGTGCGGCGAATGCGGCGAAGCGACCCGTGTAGGCCAGCACTCGATCGAGTCCTCCTTGCCGACGTCCCCTAGCCTGACGTACCAACACCGACGAGCTGCGTTTTCTGCAGGGACGCTCTCCATAGCGGCTCCGAGGAAATAGCTTCAGCCGCGGTCGTCCGCTGGGCTCGGGATTCCCGGTCGAGAACCCTGATTCCCATAACCTGAGCCTCCGAGCGTCAGCCGGCCACCACGCCTGCTTGCGTTTCTCGGTGAAAGGGCCGGCACTCGCCTCACTTCACGGCGCAGAACGGCGTCACGAAGCTTCCGGAGGGCACTATCGTTCCGCCGTCGAGCGTCGATATGGAGACCTGGAAACTCCCTTCCGCGACGCAACTGTCCGCGCGGGTCAAGGTGAGGCTCCCAGACGGGTTGTTCTGCAAGTCGCCTAGCCCGGTCGCCGAGAAGGTCGCGAACGTGGGCGGCGGACTCGAGCCCACGCTCTTGCCAATGACATACGGCCCGGAATGGCGCCCTGCGGGAGCGCGTACGCGTAGACGTCCATGACGATCTCGCGCGTCGGTAGGCTCGTGCCGCCGCACTCGGAAACGTCCGAGAGAAAGAACTGGATCTCGTGCTGGTCGAATTGCTTGGTCGTGAGGTTCGGGCCCTCGCGGGCGCTGCCGTCGAACGAGGCAGCGGCGCCTCCGTCGGGTGCGTACGAGACAGAGACCTTTGACGACGCCGCCCGATATCAGTGCATTGGGAGGACTGCCCGTGTCCGCAGCCAAGGGAAAGCATCGCTCCCGCTAGCAGCAGCGCCGGGCTCTTCACTGGGGACCGCTCCCTTCGCGCGCGAGAGGATCGGTACCATGACAGGCTGCTCCTGCGAAACCTGCTCGCTGGGCCGCTGGCCACCGCCAGCGCAGAACGGCGATTCTCACGCTCAGTGAGCGTAACCACTGGCCCCACGATTCAGCGCGCGTGGGCGGAAAGCGAGAAGCGGCGCCGGTGAACGGAACCGCCTCTCTTGACCGCGGCCCCCAGCGCGGCGCCCCACGCCCGCGCATTCACAACTGCGGCTGCACCGAATCCGTCGAATCGTTTCAGCATCTTAACGGTGGCGAGATCGGGTTGCGAAACCGACGCTTCACATGCACACGAAGGCTGCGAAAGCAGGATCCCGATGCCCATTCGCAACCTGTCGCTGGCCACGCCCTTCGTCGTCCTCGCGCTGATGATCGCCGGCTTCACGCTCACGCCCGTGTGGATCCAGCGCCACAGCGCGCAGCTCCGGGAGCCCGCGTCCGCGGCGCTCGCCTCGTCGGTGCGCGATCTTGGCGAATTGGTGGAGATGCGCGCGCAACTGCATCGCGCCATCGTCGCGCACGCCGAAGATGGCGAGGGCGGAGATCAGGAAGGTGCGCTGCGCGACCTGCGTGCCGCGTTCACGCGGTATGCCGCCGCGCAGTCCGCGCCGCCTGCCCAGCTCGCCGCCGCCCTCGGACGCTTCGAGCCCGACGCGCCAGGAACGGACGCCCGTGAGGCGCGCCGCTCGGGCGAGCTCCTGGGCAACCTTCTGATGGACGAGCTTGCCGCGGGAACGCGCCGGGCCGGCGGCGCTTCCGGGCGCCTGGAGCAGATCCGGGGCCGGTCGCTGTGGCTGGTCAACGCGCTCAGCTTGCTCTGGGCGTCGCTCGCGCTGGTCGGCGGAGCGGTGGCGGCGGTAATGGTGCGGCGACATCAGCGCGTCGTCGAGCGGCTCCGGCGGGTCGAGCAGGCGCGAGCGTCGGAGCTGGAGCAGTTCGCCGGTCGCGTCGCGCACGACATCCTGAGCCCGCTCGCGCCCGTTTCGCCCGGCTTGCACGTGCTCTCGCGCAAACTGGACGGCGACTCCGCGGCCCAGAGGGCGGTCACCGCCATCCGGCGAAGCCTGGATCGCGTTTCGATGATCGTCGACGAGCTGCTCCGGTTCGCTCGTTCGGGGGCGCAGCCTGATCCGGGAGAGCGCGCCGACATCGCCCGCGTGCTCGAGTCCGTTCGGGATGAGCTCACGCCCGACGCCGAGCAGCGCGGTGTCACGCTCCGGTTCGAGGCGGCGCCGCAGGTCGAGGTAGCCTGCGGGGAAGGCGCACTGCTCGTGGTGATCCACAATCTAGTCCGCAACGCGATCAAGTACATCGGCGACGGACCGCGCCGCCTCGTGGTCACGCGCGCGGTGGTGGCAGCGCAGAGCGTACGCCTGACCGTGCAGGATTCCGGACCGGGGCTTCCGGCGGGAATGGAACAAGCCGTCTTCGCGCCCTACGTGCGCGCGCCGGGGACGAGCGCGCCAGGCATCGGACTGGGGCTCGCGACGGTGAGGCGCATCGTCGAATCGCGGCGCGGCCGCGTTGGCGTCTGGTCCGAGCCGCACAAGGGAGCGACCTTCTGGGTCGATCTTCCCCTCGCAAGCCGCATCTGAGCGACCTACAAGGGTCGTCCATCCTAGAACGCCTCGTTGAAGCTGAGGTAGAAGCCGTGCTGTCCTTGCTTCTTCCTCCCAGGGCTGGCGTCACCCTCGGGTGGCCGGCGGACTGTGGCACCGTCTGGGCGCGGTCCCCGACCCGGTGATCACGGGAAGGTGTTCGGCGATCCACTTTTGGAACCGACCCAGTGCACCTGGTATCCGCACGACGGCAACAGGTGCTGGACCTGTACTGTCGCATCGAAACCATTCGCGCTGAACTGCCCGGTGATGGCGATGTTGTCGTAGCCGCCGACGAAGCGAGCAGGTGCGGAGAAATGGCCGGCCCGATCGACGGAGCCGGAATAGACGTTTCCGGCGTGGGTCAGGGAGAGCGACGCGGAACCGGGCGTGTGATCGACGACGGTTGGATTGTTCTGGACCGTGACATTCCCACAGGTATTCCCGGCGGGCAGCAACGTGACCGTCGTGTCATAGGTTCCTCCCACGGAGAGGCCCGGGATAGCTGGAGCCGCTCCGGAGCCTCCGCACGAAACCATTGGTGCCAGGATCCAGATTAGAAAGGCCGCAGCAATCAAAACGGCCGACCTCGAAAGCGCAAGCGAGCGCGAGCGGATCTGCATGACTCGCCTCCTGACTGGGTTGCCTACCACAAGGCCGCTCCCATCGGCGACATCAGAGACGAGGTCTTGCTCGGCGTAGCGAGAACTCCGATTCCCATGACCTGGCCGGCCCCGCCGCCTGGTCCAGCTCGAATCCCGCATCGGCGGCCGTAGACGCGATATGAGCGCCGAACCGGACCGCGGACGACCTGGAGCATGGGGGAGATCCAGACTTTCGAGTGAAGTCGCGAGCGACGAAAAAAACGGCGGCTCCCGCTGTGAACGGAAGCCGCCGCTCGAGATCCCCCCAGCGACGCTCCGGAGAGAGACGTTGCACATGTAGTTTTACACTGCAAGGCCCGGCCAATGGAAGCCGCCCACGGGGCGACACCAAATCGAAACAATTCGGAGCGTATGTTCCACCCGTGAGATACGGCTACGCGTAGCGGGGTTCGGTTCGAACGACAGTTCCGATCCCTGTACCCGCCGATCCCTCGCTCGCCCCCCAGCGGCCGGGATCGGCGGGGCTCTTTTAGCCGAGTTGCCTGGCGGCCCTGAAGGGCTACCGCCTTCGCGGTTGCGCCGTCTCAGCCTCGAGGGCCGCGACTGTAAACACGAATGCAGAAGCGCCAACGGTCCGTTAGCCGCTGCGCGGGAGGGGCCACCGGGCGGTCCGTCTGCGTGCGCCCACGCACGCGCCTACGGGGTTCCTCCGCGGAAACCGTCCCATGGACGTCTGCCGAGGATCCGAATAGCTTACGCGGCCGTGCGGTGGAGGATCGCCTTGCTGCTGCTTGCGCCTCTGTGCTCGCCGGAGCACATAGCGCCGTCACCGCCGCCAATATACAAACGCCCACGCCGGACCCCGCCTCCGCAGGTCGGCCGCTACCTCATCGTAGGCGGCTCTCCTGGGCCGATGCGCGGTTCGCCCATTCTCTTGGACTCCGCAACTGGTGAGACCTGGCTCGTCTGTGATGTGAACGGCAAGACTATGTGGTGCGAAATGAGCAGAGGCGCCCCTCCAGGCTGGGCGGGAAGCAATAGAGGCGCCCACGGGCTGAGGGACCGTCCGGAATCACGGACGAACGCACGGCGGTCGTCCACACGGGTGGCATGACCGTAGGCATCGCCGGCGCGAGCTGCCCGCCCGCTGCCCAGGATCGCGGTGTTGTACGGCGACATCGCGCGGAGCAGAACCCCGCGACGGATCTGCTCCGACCAAGACCGACGACGTATGAGTCGCAAGCCTACTTTCACTTCAATTGCGTCGAAGGCGAAACGCGTGTTCGATCGCCAGCAGGTGGAAAGGTAGCGGCGCCTCCATTCGTACAGGCCCACTTTGGTACGACATGAGGCAAAGGAGCCCGCCGTGCCCTCCCCCGGTGAAGCGTGGGCGGAGATACAATCATGATGAAGCGCATCTACTTGCTCTTTCTAGTCCTGACCAGTTGCCAGAGCAGCAAGCCGCCAGCGCCCGCGATGTCCGTCGTGGTGCTCGGGCAAGACATCGACCGGACCGGCTCCATGGCGACGCCGAGTTGGGGAAACTCGATCCGCCTCGCGGTGAACACCGCTAACGCGGCGCTCAAGCGGGAGGGCCGCGCGGTGCGCTTCGAGATAGCCGAGGCCAACTCGGGCAACTCGCCCGAACTGGCCCGCACCGAGGCGCTTGAGCTCGTAAAGCAGAAAGGCGCGAAGGCGATCATCACCGACTCGAGCCAGGATGACATCGCCGTGAACGCGCTTGCCTACGATGGCGACCCGTCGCACGAGTTGGGCGTGCCAGTGGTGTGCATGGCCTGCACCACTCCTGACATCAACAATCCCGAGGCGCAGGACGGGGACCCCGTCAAGCAGGCGGCGCTGCGCAATTTGAAGGGCTGGAATTTCCGCACCACCATGTCCTCCGTGTACCAAGTGCCCGTCCTGGTGCGGATGCTCCTCGCCTCGAGCCGCGGCGACCGCTTCAAGCTGTCGATCTACGCGAGCGCCGACCCCTACGGCCGCGGCTTCTCCGACGCCCTGAAGACGGATCTCCTCAGGGCGCGCCCCGGCGCGCTCATCGAGCAGGTCTACCACGACGTGAAGGTGAACCCCGCCGAGTACGGCTGGGCTGCCGACGTCGCCAAGGCGGTCGACAAGCACAACGAGAGCACCGGCAAGAACGACGGCCCGCCCGACGCAGTGGTGGAGATCACCTTTCCCAAGTTCGCGATAGCCTTCACGAAGGCGTTCCTGAAGAGCGGCAGCAAGGCGCGGCTCGTGCACACGCACAACTTCCGCGTCGCGCGCGTGCTCGAGACGCTCAAGGGCGCAGTGGAGGGTCAGGAGGGCACCTCGCAGGCGGTGCTGGGCGAGGGAGCCTCGGCGCAGGTGTTCGCGGAGGACCTGAAGGCGCTCACCGGCCAGCTGCCGGCTTTCCGCGACTCGGGCGCCTACGACGCCGCCACCACGCTCATGCTCGCCGCGATGCTCGCCGTGCAGCAGAACCATCTCGCCGATCCGTCGCAAGTGACCGGCGCGCAGATCCGCGACGCGATGCAGGGCATTAACGCCCCGTACGGCGAGCCGGTGAACGCCGGCATGGAGGGCTTTGCGCGGGCCCTGCAGCTCATCGCGGCGGGCAAGAAGATCGACTACCAAGGCGCCTCGGGCCCTTGCGACTACGACGCGCACGGCGACGTGGTCACGCAGTTGGTGCGCTTCCAGGTGCGGGGCGGCCGCTTCGACGACTTGGAACGGTTCGACTGCGTCCGCGACGCCTCCTGCCCGCCGGTGCGCAAACTCGGCAACCGCTAGGGCGACTGGGCGTGGTGCGGGGCCTCAGCTGGGCCACGGCTACAGCGGCGTGTAGACCATCCTTCCACCATCACACGGTCTGGGCCCGACCGCGCTTTCAATTTTTGCGAATCTGCAGCTCAACGCGGTTTGCTGCGCGTCGAACCTTGCAACGCCTTTTCGACGATCACCTCGAGCATCGCGCGGAAGTCGTCCAGGGGCATCCGCGCTCCACTTCGGATCAGCTCGTCACGAAGCACGCGATACGATTCTGCCTTTACCATCGCCACAGGGCCGCTGCCCCGCGGTTCGGTCAGGCCGTGCCGCTTCAAGTACTCGTCGACCAGCCGGATGATCGCGCCTCTGTTGTGCTCCATGGTGTCCCCCGTTTTGGTCCTACACCCGGGAGGCGTCTCGGGGGACGTTCCAAGCCACGTCCAGGACATCGCCCGGTACCCAACCGAAACATCGCTCCCTATGTTCAAGTCATGTCAATCGAGAGCAAGCGAGGCGAGGGCGCCGCTGAAGAACTGGGCGGCACGATCAAGAAGGTGGCTGGCAAGGTGCTCGGCAACGAGCAGATGGAGGCCGAGGGCCGTGCCAAGGAGGCCGCGGGCGAGGCCAAGCAGGAGGCCGCCAAGGCTGCGGGGCGCGTCGTCGGCAAGGTCGAGGAAGTGGCCGGCGCGGTGAAGAACCGCATCGGTCAGGTCATCGACAACGAGCAGATGGCCGCAGAGGGCAAGGCCAAGGAGCTCAAGGGCGAGGCCAAGCAGAAAGCGAACGAGTAATCGCCGTAGCTTCACTCGACAATGCGCTTGGTCGACCGGAGGACGTGCTCGGGGCCCATGGGCTTCTCGCAGCCCTACCTCGTGCTTACCTTTTGCCCCCACAACAAGGAGGAAGACAAATGAGAACGCTTCTCATCGGAGTAGCAGCAGCAGGGTTCTTGGCGGCCGTTACGAGTGCGAAGGCAGCAGAGCAGACCACTAAAGATCAGGGATCGTCGGCAACGAAGGCTCCCGCGGACCAGTCAACGGCGACCCCGGCCCCAGCGAGCCAGACGGGGACCACGGCCAGCGCGACCAAGGATGTCGCGAGCAAGGAACTTTCCGGCGTGGTCAAGAAGGTTGACAAGGACAAGCGGTCGCTCAAGGTCTTGTCTTCGGCCGGCGTCGAGCAAGACGTGAAGATCGCGCCGAGCGCGACGATCACGCGCGACGGCACCCAGGCTGGGCTGGATCAGCTCAAGGAAGGCGACGAAGTGCGCGCCAGCTTCGACCCCAGCTCGCTCCAGGCGACCAAGCTGGAGGTCCAGTCGACGCAGATGAAGGACAAAGGAAAGAGCGAGATGAAGGGCGAGACGAAGACTGAAACCAAGGCCAAGTAACAGGACAAGTCAGGCAGGCAGGCGGCGACTCGTGCATTGCTCGTGAGAAGCAGCGCCCGACAGCCGCCTGGCTGGGCGTGCGACGCGTGAACCCCTCGCAAGCTCAGCGATCAACCAGTTATTCCTGGACGCACGACGTGGCTCCTCGATGAGGAGCTGCGGCGTCTGCGCGCGACTCCCGTCGCGAAGATTTTCGTCTGGCATCACGAGTGACGCGCAGCCATTCCCGAAACATGACGTAAGCTGGCGCGACGTGACTTGACTTTGGATCTTGCATCCAAATACGGGGGCATCCACGCGAGCCAATATGCTCGCCTGCGCCGATCGCGGCGCACTGCTCTTTCGCGGACGCGCCCTTTGCGTGGCCGGTGGAGAGCAAGGGGTGCCCGTGAGATTCCGGTCGAGCCTGAAAGGGAGCCTGTCTGTTGCAGTTGGATTGCTCTCGGTAGCTGCCATTCCGAGGTCCGCCGAGGCCCGAGTCACCCGGTTCGTGGTCGAGGAGCGGGTGCCTTTGGCGGCGGGGATGGAGTGGGGAACGGCCGGTCCTTACGAGCGGCTGAAGGGCACCGCGTACATGGAGGTGGACCCCCGCGATCCGCTGAACGCGATCATCGTCAATCTCGACAAGGCGCCGAGGAACGCGCGCGGGATGGTGGAGTTCAGCTCTCCGTTCCTCATCCTGAAGCCCGTGGACATGGCGCGCGGCAACCGCAAGATCTGGTACGGCATCAACAACCGTGGAACGTGCCTCGAGGTCGCCTTTCGCGCCTTCCCTCTGCCCGCGTTCACCTGCAACCCCCTGACGGTCGGCGACGTTGGCGCGAACAACGCCCTCTTGCAGCAGGGCTACGCAACCGTGGACGCCGGCTGGCACGGCGATGGGATCCAGAACCCCAACCAGCTCTTCCCGAAGTTCCCGGTTGCTACCCAGCGCGATGGGAGCCCGATCGTCGGACCGCTCCGACTCGAGTACCAGACCGGGACGAATACTTTCACGCAGCCGCTGGTCTCCGGGTGGCGCCCCTATGAGGCTGCCGACACCAACACGGCCCACTCGACGCTGACGGTGCGCGACCGCGCGGATGCGCCGAAGGTCACGATCGCCTCCGGCCGTTGGGCGTTCGGCAGGTGCCCTACGGGGGCGGCCAGCCTCATCCCCACCACGACCGACCTCTGCCTCTTCGACGGCTTCGCGGCTTTCAAGATCTACGAGCTCGTCTACCCGGCCAAGAACCCCATCGTGATGGGACTGGCACACGCGGTGACGCGAGACATCGGCTCGTTCCTGCGCTACCGGATGCACGACGACGCCGGCAACCGGAATCCGCTGGTCGTCCCGGGCGGCGGAGACGACGATCAACGCGGCGGCTTTGGCGGTAGCGAGGGGGACGACGATGATGGCAATGGCACGGGCATCCGCCGCGCGTACTCCTCGGGCACGTCCTCGACGGGGATGTATCAGCGCGAGTTCCTCTACCTCGGGTTCAACGAGGACGAGTCCCACCGGAAGGTCTTCGACGGCGTCACCATCTTGTCGGCCGCCACGCACCGCCTCTTCGCCAACGTGCAGTTCGCGCACCCGACCTTCTACTCCGGCCAGGATCAGCACCACGACTACACGTCGAACTCGATCGCGCCGTTCACATTGGCGGTAACGACAGACCCGGTCACCGGCCGGCGCGACGGGCTCCTCAAGCGCCCGGCGATCGATCCGCTGGTGCTGCAGATCGACGAGGAGTTGGTGTTCTGGCAATGGAAGGCGACGCTCAACGTGGCGGACTCCGCCGGTCATCCGATCCGTCTGCCGGACAATGCGCGGCTCTACTTCCAGAACGGCTTCGGACATATCGGCGCGGCCGGCCTGCTCGCGCCCGTCCAGCCGGCGGGCATCTGCCAGAACAGCACTCAGGGACTCGCGGCTATCGCGGTGACCCCGAGGGCGCTGGTGAAGGTGATGGACGAGTGGGCCGATCAGGGCATCCAGCCACCGGACAGCAACTATCCACGCCTCGAGACCGAGACGCTCGTTTCGCTCGCTGGATTCCGCGCGGCGTTCCCGTCGATCCCCGGCGTGGCGCCGCCGAGCGTCATGAACACCGTCGACGTCCTGAACTTCGGGCCCGATTTTGGGCCGCAGGGCGGAATCGAGGCGGTGGTGCCGCCAATCCACGGCCAGCGTTACACGGCGCTGGTGCCCAGGCCCGATGCGGACGGTACCGGCATGGCAGGGATCAAGACGATGTGGACGCGCGCTCCGATTGGGACGAACGTAGGCTGGAACGTGCGCGCGGGGTTCCGGGCGCCGGACCTCTGCAGCCTCAGCGGTTCGTTCATTCCGTTTGCAAAGACGAAGGCCGAGCGGCTCGCGAACGGCGACTCGCGCAGATCGCTCGAGGAGCGCTACCAGAGCCACGCCGGCTTCGTGAGGGCGGTCACGAAGGCTGCGAATGAGCTCGTCAAGGAGCGGTTCCTCCTCCAGGAGGATGCCAACGCATTCATCGACGCGGCCCAAGCGAGCGACGTTCTCAGGTAATCCTGCGAAAAGGCGGGCGGGGATGCGTTCCCCGCTCGCCTGGAAGACCCAAAGGAGAGATACCCATGCTGGTTCGTTGGGCTCTGCTGGTCGTGGCGTCGTTTCCGGTCGCTGTGCTCGGGAAGGACGGGAATGACGACGGGAATGACGGGAATGACGGGAAGGCCGGGTACGTCGAGAACCTCGAGATCCTGACGACCTACGACGCATATGGCGGCATGCCGTTCGGCGACGTGGGCCCGTACCAGGTGATCACGGGAATCGTTCACGGGAAGATCGATCCTGAGCACTCGGCGAATGCCGGGATCGTCGATCTCAGTCTGGCGCCGACGGATGGCGACGGCCTGGTCGAGTACAGCGAGGACGTCGTCATTCTCCGGCCGAAATCCGTGGCCAACGCCAAACGCGTGCTGTTCTACGACGTGGTCAACCGCGGCAACAAGGTTGCCAGCGGAACTTTCAATGGCGCTGGCGCGAACTTCAACGCCGGGCAGCAAGGAAACGCGCTGCTTCTTCGGCTCGGGTACACCATTGTCTGGAGCGGCTGGCAGGGCAACATCGCGCAGACGGGGCATGGCGACACTTCTGCCATCGGGACAAAGCTCCCCGTCGTCACCCACCGTAACGGCTCGCCCATCGTTGAGCTCAGCCGCGAAGAATTCGTGCTCGACTCGCTTGCGGCACAGGGGCCCGGCCTGGGCGCGAACGGCGTCGCCGTCGTCAACCTGACCTACCCTGCTGCCACTCTCGACAAGGCGCAGGTGACGTTCAATTGGCGGCCCACATGGCGGACCGCGCAGGGCATGAAGTTCACGTCGCCGTCCACGCCTGTCTCGACGGCCAACTGGTCGTACATCAACAACGGGACCCAGCTGCAGTTCACGCTGCCCGCCGGCTCCGATCCCGGCTCGATCTTCACTTTCATCTATCCCGCCAGGGACCCGATCGTGATGGGAATTGGCTTTGCCGCCGTTCGCGATCTGGTGTCCTTCCTCAATTACGAAAAGAGGGATCGCCAGGGCAACGCGAACCCGCTTGGCGATTTCAAGGATGCCCCATGCAGTGCACACCAGTGCGACAGCGACAAGAACTTCGACGTCGTGATCATGGAGGGTGTCTCACAATCGGGGCGCTTCACCCGCGACTTCCTCTGGCAGGGCTTCAACGCCGACGGGCACGGCCGCCAGGTCTTCGACGGGATGTTCCCCATCATCCCCGGATCGCGGAAGACGTACACGAACTTCCGCTGGGGACAGCCGGGCCGCTGGTCCAAGGGACACGAAGACCATTGGCAGCCGGGCGATCAGTTCCCGTTCGCCTACAACGTGATCAAGGACCATCTCTCGGGTCGCACGGACGGGATCCTCAAGCGGTGTTTGCAGACCAGGACCTGTCCGAAGATCGTGCACCTGGACGGCGGGTTCGAGATCTTCGGCGCAAGGGGAGCACTGGTCTCCACCGACGGCGCCGGGCACGACCTGGACATCCCCGAGAACGTCCGGCTGTACGTGGTTCCAGGAGCGAACCATGGCGGCGGTGGCGGTGTCGCTGCGCCTGCGCGGCTACCGCAATGCCAGTTCGTGGGCAGCGTCGTGGTCGAGGGCACCATCGACCGCGCTCTGGTGCCCGTGCTCGTGGACTGGGTCGCCAAGGGGATCCGACCTCCGCGGTCGCGGTGGCCGTCGTTCGATGACCATACGCTCGCGCCCGCCGCCAACCAGGCTGCGGTCGGATTCCCGAATCTGGCAAGCGTGGGCTTTCCCTACGGCGGCGATCTGTACAACCAGATCGCAGTCACCGACTACTCCGAGGCCGTTCCCGTGCCGGATCTGAAGAGGGTCTACCCGAGCCTCGTCTCGAGAACGGATGCGGACGGCAACGAGATCGCGGGCGTGCGAGTGCCCGATGTCGCGGTGCCGCTGGCAACCTATCCGAGCTGGAACGTTCGCGGGGCCGGCCATACGCCGGGTGAAGGCTGCTTCTACCAGGGCTCGACGGTACCATTTGCGGCCACGGTCGCGGCCCGCACGGCAACCGGCGATCCACGCCCCTCGCTCCAGGAGCGCTACCGGAACAAGACGGACTACGTGACCAGGGTCCAGGCGGCTGCCGAGGCGCTGGTCGCACAGCGCTTGCTGCTCCCGGAAGATATCGCGGTGTACGTGAACGCCGCGCGGGCGCAGACGGTGTTGCGGTAGCCGCGGCCCGACGAGCACGCAGCAGAGAACAGGAGGTTCATCCGGAGGCGATCTTCATCGGGCACGGTCACTTCGATCACGCCGACAATGCCGCCTACATCGCCAAGAAGCTCGACATTCCGATCTACGCGTCGGCTGAAACTTGCGACATCATGCAGCGAGATGCTGCTTACTACTTCGGGGCGGGCTCCACTGTGAAGTGTGTTTCCGTGGTCTCGGCAGGCTCAACTCCAGGAAGCGAAATCTTCCGGATCAAGCAGCTTGAACCTCTCGCCTGCATCGTTGGCTTCAAGCATCTGCATTCGGTATCGGTGCCTCACGATCCGGCGGTTCCGTTGGTCACCATCCTCAATATTCCAGACCCGCGCGACACACAGCTCTACCCCCCGCGGAACTGCGAACTGTGCCACTGGTGGGTGCAAGGGAGGCTTGTCGTATCCGACGGCACCGTACCTCGGTCCCCTCTCTTTTCTGGGCGGTGCGGGTGGTCCGATTGCGGTCATGTATCAGTTCGTGTTGCGGGGAGGCCAGAACTTCACTTTTACCTGGCATAACACCAGCGGCGCTCTGAAAGAGGGCTGCGCGCTCGATAAATGTTATGGACCAGCAGTAGGCGAGCACCTGCAGAAAATCATGGACTCTTTGCCGAGAACCGATGTCGAGCTCGGTTCCGTAGTCAGCCCAGGGTACACGACGAACGGGGAACGCGACATCGTCACTTACAACCAGCACCTGCGCACGAAGGTCTTCATTCCGATCCACCTCGACGTGCTTGCCGTGCCCAGTTCGTCGCCGGAATGGCGAATCGGCTGGATTCAGGAGAACGACGCGATGGCCATTCCCGCGAGTCAACGGCCCGAAGCGCGCTGGATGGTCGATCCCCTCGATTACACGAAGCCATGGGTCTATTCGCCGAACGATTCGCGCTGGTTCGACCCGAGCAAGAAGAACGCAGTGCAGCAGTTCTGCGGAGGGGATCCGGACGAGGATGAGAGTGCGGATGAAGGGGCGAGATAGAGATTGAGGCAGCTGGCGTGCAAGCGATGGCCGTGGCCAGATCCAACATCGCCACGGCCATGCGCAGCACTCGGGTTGCTCTTAGTCGTCACCGTCGCGGGGTATCTCGCCGTCCGCGCCGATCTCGCTGGTACCGTGGTCGTGGTTTGTCTGCTCCGAATCATGCGGCGCGCGCTGCGCCACGTGCGCGAGGACGTAGTTGGCGACCGCCTCGCCCGCCGCGTGTCCGTCGACGACTGCCGAGCGGAAGTGGATTCCGAAATAGACCCGGGCGTCGTTGACCTCGAGTGACGCATCCGAGAAACGCGTCCAGGTCCGCGCCACGCCGGGAAGCGCATCGGATGTGGCGCTGAACGTGGTGTTGTCGCCGAAGAACGCCGCGAGCACCGTCGCTGCCGCACCTGTGTTCGTGCTGTGGGCGGATGGATACTCCTGGTGAGCGGGCGTCAGGGGGCGCAGCGGAAGCCAGCCGGGGTCCGCCTGCGTCAGCGGGTTGTCGTCGGTGTCGCCCAGAGGAATCGCGGTCACCGGCCGCCAGGAGCTGTAATGGTACTTGCCGTCCCAAGCGACGATCGCCGCGTCCGCAAGGGCGATATTGAGCAGGGCGAGCAGCCGGGCGTTCTCCGACAGGGTGTTGTGGTGTTGGGCGGCCACGGCCAAGGCGATCCGGTTCCACTGGACTCCGCCATTGTCGTCCCAGAAGAATGCGATCTGCGTCTGCTCGGCCGTGCGCGTGGAGCTGACCCGGCTGCCGAGGGACTTCACTTCGTTGAAGTCGGATGCGTACCGGGCGCTCGGCAACTTAGGCGGCCCTGGCGGACGGAACGACGACGGCGACGGCATCGCAAAAGGAACCATCGTGGCCATCTGCTGGAACACGGCCGTCCGGAAATCCGGCGGCGTCGGACGCCACTGGCCCGGGGCGGTCCCGCCCAGGAAGGGAGGAAATACGACGCTGAGCCCGTCGGTGCTGCGCCAGGCGAGGATGTCGTCCGCGACCGCCTGACCCCACGCGATGCCGCGCGCGATGCGCCCAGCATCCTCGGCGTCGTTCTCGTCCGAATCATCTTCCTCCGAGGGTCGGCGTTCCGCGATACCCGAGAGCGAAGCTGTTCGCTGCGCATCCAACGTCGTTTTCTGCGAGGGGAACAGCTTGACGAGCGCGCCGTAGGCGGCCTGAATCGCGGCGGCGCGACGAGAGACGTCTCGGTGTGGCGCGTTGAAGTCGACGTGATAGGGAGCATATCGGCGCTCGATCCCGTTCACCGCATCGAACACGGCCGCGTGTACGATGGCGAAGACGCGACCGGTCACCGCCGGAGAGGTATTCGCGGTCTTGATCGCTCTTTGCGTGTTCTCATTCCACTCAGTGACCACGTCCGCCCTCGCCGGTCGCATCGCGACGACGGTGGAGATGGCAAACGCGGCTAGCGCGATCGCGCTCCGCACCTGGAGCGCCCGTTCTCGATACATGGACGTCATTGCTCTCCTCGCTTTGAGACCGTGATCGCGGAGCTCGCACCAGGCGATCTCGCCGGAACCGGTCTCTACCTGTAGGTGTCACGCCGACGAAAACTGTCGCAGTCGGGAGCGCGGCGCGCGTCAGAATGCAAGCCGGGTCTGCACGGCGATCGGGTGCAATGCCGGAGTCGTCTCGAGACTCAGAACATCGCCCGGTACCGCTCCCACTTGGCCCTCAACTCGGCCATCAAGGCGACATATCCGGGGTCCTCGCGGATCTTCGTCAGGTTCGGATCGTTCGCGAAACGCGGATAGCACGGCCACCCGCCGTCGGCTGCGGCTCGAAGCCACTGGACCGCCGGAGCCGATTGGCCGAGCAGCGCGTAAGCCGACCCGACGGTGTACTCCGTATGGTGAAAATGGACGTATCCCTTTCCCTTCTCGAGCGCGGTGCGGATGTCCGCTTCCGCCCGCTGGATGTCGCCCGCCTTGGCATACCAGATGGCGCGCACGCTCGTGACGACACCGCCGCGATCTTCTGGATGCGCCTGCAGGTACCGTTCCATCAGGGTCCAGGCTTCCCCGTTCCTTCCGGAGTACTGCAGCGCCGAGGCGAACACGTAGTGCCAAGCTGAGGGGTTCGAGTCCGGCGGCACCTGGCGGAACGTCCTCACCGCTTCCTCGTAATCTCCGCGATCGACGAGCGTCGTCGCAACCATCCGCATCGCGTTCTGCGAAGTGGGCTCGAGATCGACCGCCTTTCCGTACTCTGCCATGGCCTCGTCGAGCAGCCCGGTGTGCTCATAGATCGTGCCGAGCATCTGGTGCGCCTGCGCATAGTTCGGGTTCAAGGCCAGGGCACGCTTGACCTCACGGACCGCACGCTCGTACGCGAATCGGGGAGGAGTGGACCACGCCAGAAGCGAGGCGGCAGCGAAATGCGCCTCGGGCAGGTCGCGGTTCAAGCGCAGCGCTTTTGCTTCCGCGACCTCTGCACGCTCGAGCGCCACGGCATCCTCGGGCGCATACCAGGCCACCCGCTGCGCATAAGCGGTCGCAATCTCCGCGTGCGCGACCGCGAAGTCTGGATCGAGAGAGACCGCCTGCTCGAGCAGGCGGATCCCGGCGAGATTGTCTTGCTCGTTCGCTCGACGGAGTTGGACCTTGGCGCGAAGGTACAGCTCGTAGGCCTCGGAGCTGCTCGTCGGAACAGGCTGCACCTGTGCTGGCGCCACCCCAGGTTGCGGCTGCCGCTTGCCCAGCTGCGCGAGCCGCTGCAGTCCGGCCCGGTCGAGGGCTGCGCCAATGGCTGGCCCGGCGATCTGCCAGACGAGCCCGACCGTGACAGCAACAGCAGCCGCCACGGCCATCGTTCGAGCACGCGCTACGCCTCGGCCTTTCTCGAGCGCGGCGATGATCGCGTCCATGGACTGGAAGCGGTCCGCCGGGGCAGCCCGCAATCCGCGCAGGACTGTGCGGCGCACCCACGCCGGAGTGCGATTTCCGCGGCGCGGCTCGCGAACTTCGCCTCGCAGGACGGCGGCCTCGAGCTCCGCGAGGGAATCGCCCGCGAACGGCCGCTCGCCGTACATGCCCTCGTGGAGCGTGACGCAGTAGCTGAAGACGTCGGCACGCGAATCGACCTGCTCCCTTCGCATCTGCTCGGGCGCCATGTATGCCGGACTGCCCGCGAGAGCGGTTCTGCTGAGCGACAGCGCCGGCCCCCAATCCCGACCTCCAGAAGGCAGGTGAGGAGTGGGAGCTGCAGCGCTGGCCAGGCCGAAGTCGGTCACGCGGACGCGGCCGTCCTTGCCGACCAGCACGTTGTCCGGCTTGAAGTCGCGGTGGATGAGGCCCGCGGCATGTGCGGCCGAGAGCCCGCGCGCGGCTGCGAGGAAGACGTCGAGCACCTCGCGCCAGCTCCGCTTCTTCTCGCGCATCCAATGCGTGAGCGTTCCACCTTCCACGAGCTCCATGGCGAGGAAGACGTTGCCGTCCAGCTCGCCGACGTCGTAAACCGCGAGCACGTTCGGATGGGAGAGCTGCGCCATCGCTCGCGCCTCGCGCAGGAGGCGCTTGCGCATCTTCTCCTCCGCCACATCCACTGTTTCACCCAGCCGCAGCATCTTGAGCGCGACCGTACGGCGGAGCTTCGAGTCGCGCGCGGCATAGACGACGCCCATTCCACCCGCGCCGATCGGTCGGAGCACCTCGTATCTGCCGACCACGGCCGAATCGGTGACAGGCACTTCGGAGGATTGCGGAGCGAGTTCCACGAGGACAAGGCGGCACGCCTCGCAGGCGCGCAAGTGCCCCTCGGTCTCCGCCAATCGTTCGGGAGGGAGACGCCGATCGACGTACTCGAGCAGATCCTCTTCCGAGACGCAGCCCATGGCTCACGTCCCTGGTCGCGTAGAAAGCGACCGGCGTATACACTAGCAAAAACGGTGCGAGATAGGCAGGCTCGGCATTGGGGGAGCCCTCATCGCTTTCGCGGATCTTCCTCGCTCGGCTGGAAGGCCAGCGCCGCGATCAGCTCGGGCTTTCGTCGGAGTGGCTGGATGCGGCGTTGCGCCGACTGGATGCGGCGGGGCGCGCGGCGTGGCCGCGGATCGCTCTCGAAGCAGAGGTGTTCGCGGCCCACCTCGCCGATCGGCTTGGAGCATGCCCGGACCTGAAAGACGCGCTCTCGGCAATCCATGCAGCGGACCTTTTCCTCGCGTGCGCGTGCTCACGTGGGCTTCCTGACGCGCTCGCAGAATTCGAGCGCGCGCATCTCTCGCTCGTGCCTGTTCTCGTCCGGCGTTTCGATCCTTCGGCCGAGTTCGCCGACGACGTGGCGCAGTCCATGCGCGAGAGCTTCCTCGTGCGACCGCCGGACGGCGCACCCCGGATCGCGGAGTACTCGGGACGAGGTGCGCTCTCGAACTGGGTGCGAGTGATCGCGATCCGGACGGCGCTCCGGCTAAGGCGTGAGCGGCGCGACGCGGGGTCCTCTCCGGAACAGGAACTGGCGTCAGAACCTCGCACGCCGTTGGATCCTGAGCTCGATTACCTGAAGCTGCGCTATCGAGGAGCGTACCAACAGGCGCTGCAGGCCGCGCTTGGAGCGCTATCCGACCGGGACGCGCTGCTGCTCAAGCTCCACTACGTCGACGGGCTCAACATCGACCGAATCGGCATCCTCTACGGCGTGCATCGCTCGACCGTGGCTCGATGGAGAACCGCCGCTCGCCGGCAAATCCTCGCGAGCACGCGGGAGCATCTGCGGCGGATCTTCCCGCTGAGCGACTCCGAGTTCGACAGCCTCGCCGCGCTCGTTCGCAGCCAGCTGATGGTCAGCATCCGAACGGCGCTGTCGAGGTCGGGCGCTTCGGATTGATGTGGCGCGGGTCCGCGACATTCGTCCGATGTCGACCAGACCGCGCGCGTCGAAGAGATTGGGTGCGATCAGGCCCCGCCGCCATCGCCTCGGGGGGCTTCAAAGGTTGACGTCGTTCTGGTCGTTCGTCGGCTCGCCAGACGGATTGTTCGCGTCGGCCGTGCAGTTACCGCCCGGGGTAAACACACGCGAGTTGCTCGAGATGCTCCACTGGTCCATCGTCGCATCGGCGTCGACGTTGCCCTGTGCGGTGGCTACGAAGACCGGGGTCGGCGGGGCAGTCACGCCAGCGGCGGTGCCACATGCAGTTGCGGCGTACGTCTGCGCCGATGCGGTGCCGTACTTGAAGGTGTCCACGGCAATGCCGGTGAAGGTGGTCGCCCTGGTGATGACCGAGCTCGTACGGTCTTCCAGCTGGCCGGTGGCGGCGAGGAAGTAGGCGTAGCGGTTGTTGCGCTCCGGCGCGAAGCCGACTTCCCCGGTCAACGAGGAGAATCGGTCCTTCTCCTGGAAGAAGGCCTTCTGCGCAGTGAAGATGGCCTTGAGATTGGCCTTCGCCTCGCTCTGCTTCGACCGGGCCTGGAACTTGATGAAATTCGGGATCGCGATGGCCGCGAGGATGCCGATGATTGCAACGACGATCATCAGCTCGATAAGCGTGAACCCACTTTCGGGGCGTTTCTTCATGTCGGTCTCCGGGAAAAAGGTTCGATCGTGCATGCAGCCAGTTGTGCACCCGGCATGCCGGAGACAATGCGCAATCATTTCAGTTCTTTGCCCGATGGACCCCAGAAGCGTAGTCATTTGACCCGCGCGCTTTCACCTCGTGGGTGAACTGACTCAAGATGTCAGAGGGGGGTGGTACTCCAGATGAGTGAGCGAAGCGATCGCCCATCTTGTCCGTCCGTCCGACCCCTACCTGGACGCGCTCGCGAAGGTGGCGGCGATGCTCGAGTGGCCACTGCCGCGGGAGCGAGACGAGGCTGTGTGTGCGGAGGCGGCGCGTGTCGTTGACCGGCTCCTCGCCCCCATCGCGCGTGGGCGCGGCGCGGTCGATATCGCCATCGGTGAAGGGCTGGATCTGCTGAGCACGGGCGATCGTGTGCTCCGTCTCGGCTATTCCGGCATCGGCGACTATGCCCGCGAGAGGCTGGGGATCGCTGCGAGCACGGCGCGGAAGATGGCGCGGCTCGCGCGGGAGTTGCGCGATCGGCCGTTCCTCCGCCTCGCCGTTCAGTGTGGCGAGATGAGCGTTCGCAAGGCGGAAGCCGTGCTGCCCGTTGCGCGCGGCGATGCCGAGGCATCGTGGGTGGCCAGGGGGCGGATGGACACGGTTCGCGGGTTGAAGGTGGCGGTGAAGGACCCCGATCCTCCCGATCCCGAGGAGGACGAGGAGTGGGGGCGGTTGTCCATCCCGCTCTCGGCGGAGGAGCGGCCGGACGTCGACGAGGGGTTGGCGCTTGCAGGGAAGGCCTTGGGCGGGAACGTGCCGAAGGCGCTGCGATACGGTCCCCTTTGCGAGGAGTTCCTCAGCGTGCACGCGGCGCCGGACGACGGCGGCGGTGCTGACCTGGTGCTGTCGGCGCCCGCCAAGGACTCGATGGACCCGGTCAAGGAAATGCTGGAGAAGGAGAGCGCGCAGTGGGCATTCCTCGCCCAGCCGGCACCGGTTCCGGCACCGGCGCCGAGCCCGGATGCGGAGAACGATCCGTGGCTCCTCGATCAGGAGCTGCGGCGGTTCTCGGGGATGCGCAATCAGTGGGACGGCACCTTCGGACACCTCGCGCTGCTGTTTCGGAGCCTGGACGGCTGGCGGTTTCTGGGCTTCGCCTCCTTCGAGCACTACTGCTGCGAGCGGCTGGGGATGGCGGAGCGGACGGTCCAGCAGCGCGTCTCGCTCGAGCGGAAGCTGTACGATCTGCCGTTGCTCAGGCAGGCGATGCACGAGGGGCGGGTTTCCTACGAGAAGGCGCGGCTCATCGCTCGCCACGCAAGCGACACCAACGTCGATAGCTTGATCGACCGGGCTGGACAGGTGACCTGCATCGAGCTCCGGCGCGAGTTGGAGGCGAAGGAGGAGGTGCAGATGTGCGCCCAGGGTAAGCTCGACCTGGTCGCCCCTCGGCGGATTCTTGCGCTTCTCAGCCTGGCATTTCGGGCGGCCCGCAAGGACGCGGGGCGGTGGCTACCGCCTGGCGAATGCCTCCGGAGGATCGCCGCGCACTTCGTGGAGGTCTGGAAACCGATCCTGGCGGAGCAGAATACCCTGCAGAAGCAGGTCCTCGCGCGCGATCGGGGCTTCTGCCAGGTCCCGGGCTGCAGCCGGGCGGCCGAGCATGCCCACCACGTCGAGTACCGCTCGGCGGGCGGCGCGGACGAGGAGGGGAACCTCATCAGCCTCTGCGCGGTTCATCATTTGCGCGGCGTGCACATGGGGTACATCCGCGTCAGCGGCAAGGCGCCCCACGGACTCCGCTGGCAACTGGGCGTTCGCCTGGGGAAGGCGCCGCTCCTGGAGGTCCTGACGGCGCCTTCAGTCAACAGCCGCTGAATCAGTCGTCGTCGACGTCGTCGTCTTCGAACTGTCCTGGCAGCGGATACGAGAGCCAGGTGCCTGCCAACGCCTTCTGGTTCACGCCGTGGCGGGAGTAGTCGCAGACACCCTGGGGGAAGATCGCCTTGAGCGACGCCAGCTGGTCTGCGGTCAACGGACGCGCGTAGTCCCGGGCATCGACCTTCTTCAATCTGCACTTGAGGACGTCCTGGGCAAGCGGCTCACCGGCGGCGAGGCGCGGGTTGCCGTGTACCGGGTACATCCTGGCGCAGGTGGCAGGGTCGGTGATCCGCTCGCCGGTGACAGTGAAGCAAGCGTCGACGAGGCCCGCGGGCTTGTTCCGGACGACCTTCGCCGCGGCGCTCCCGTGGCCGGTGTCGTTGACGACGTTCTCCACCCACTGGTCGACAAGCCGGATTGCCATCACCTCGATCAGATCGAGGCGTCCGGAGCCGGTACCCACGTTGGAGCAGACCATGTTGACGTGGTTGTCGGCGTTCCCGTTGGTGGCGATGAGTCGCGCCCGGAAGCTGAGACTGCGGATGGCATCGTGCACATCGCCGATGTCATCTCTCCAGGGCCGGAAATGGATGATGGGCAAATCGGCGAGCCCACCTGCGCCGCTGTCGACGCGCCCCGTCCGGTACGCGATGCTCAGCGCTTTTCTGTCGGCGACTTCCCGCGCCCCAACGATGTTGCCGTCGATGTCGTAGCCGCCTACGCGCGCGTTGAGATCGAGGAACTGCTCAGCGTCGATCTGGCCGGCGTTGAAGGCCTTCAGCCCGTATTGGACGCCCACATTGTCCAGCGATCGGCGTGCAAAGCCGGTCGCGCGGTCGCGGCCAAACACGTTGACGAGGTTGTCATGCCAGGTGCAGCGGGCGCCCCCGGGGTTCGTGACCGGGTCATAGATGAGCGCCGGCGGGATTCCCACATCGCAGCCAGCACTGTCGGTAACGGCGCCGTTGGGCTTGTACCCCGCGTTCCAGGTTCTGTTGTTGATGCAATGCTGCCAGGTTCCCCAGCCCGCGACAGCAGTCTTCTGGTCGAGGCTCCAGGCCAGTGAAGAGGTGTTGAATGCGCGCTCCAGCAAGGCGCAGTCGGAGAGCGGGATGCCGAAGGTCAGGAGCTCCGCGAAGCTGTTTCTCGCTGCGAAGCCTTGCATCATCCCCGGATAGTTCTGGTTGATGAGGTGCAGCTGCATGGAGCCCCCCGAGCTCCCTGTCCCGAGGGTGTAGCGCGGCACTCCGTAGCGCTCGATGAAGTGCTCCCGCACCATCATCGTGGTCTCGGCGGAAAGGACGTCGTCGGCATTGTTCCCGAACACGTTCAACGACGACCCCGCCATGGCGT
>Ga0209526_10000088_pt1 | contig 50220 bp, 46 predicted proteins | sample JacPinW_OM2H0_M1_FD_188566 | JGI IMG/M metagenome (GOLD analysis project Ga0209526, IMG submission 188566) | Forest soil microbial communities from Algoma, Ontario, Canada - Jack Pine, Ontario site 1_JW_OM2H0_M1 (SPAdes) (version 2) | ecosystem: Environmental > Terrestrial > Soil > Boreal... | reverse complement strand
AAAACATTGAAGACTTTAACGGTCTGGCCAAACGGTCGCCGTTCCTCGCCTTTGCCATGCTCATCGCGATGGCGTCGCTCGCGGGCGTGCCATTCACCGCCGGTTTTTTCGGTAAATTCTACATCTTCAATGCCGCCATCGCTTTGAATGACACTGTGCGCAATATGGCCAAAAAGGTGGACTCCTTGATGTTCTGCCTCTCCAAGGGCTTGGGCGCGCCGGTAGGCTCAATGATCCTGGGCTCCAAGGTGTTCATCGAACGCGCCCGCGTCTATCGCAAAATGTTCGGGGGTGGCATGCGTCAGGTCGGGGTGCTGGCTGCGGCAGGTTTGATCGCGCTCGAAACATCACCAGCGCGGCTGCATGAGGACCACGCCAACGCCAAACGCCTCGCCGAAGGCATCGCCAAGCTGCCGGGACTCAAGATCGATTCCAGCGCCGTCCGCAGCAACATCGTGATTTTCGATTGCACCGCAATCGGACTGACCGCCGTGGAGCTTTGCGATACGTTGCACGCGCGCGGCGTGTGGGCGCAGGACACCGCCCCGTACTCGGTCAGGATGGTTACCCATTGGAATGTGGATCGCGCCGGGATCGAACGAGCGCTCGAAGAACTGCAATCGGTGGTCGAATGCAAGAAGGGCCACGTAGCCTAGCGCAGTCCGGCTTGTGCGCTTCTTGGGGGAGAATTCATGCAGAAACTTGCTCAGTGCATCGCGACGGTCATGATATCTCTCGCTCTGGGAACAGGTTGTCGGCCGGTAGCAGCTCAGTCTCCAGCATCGACGTCGGAAGAAGCCAAGAAATTCATCGAGCATGCAGAGCAGGATCTCTTCGCCCTCCAGGTAAAAGCCGCTCGCGCAGATTGGGTGCAGAAAAATTTCATCACGGATGACACCGAAGCCATTGCCGCGGATGCCGACGAAATTGTCAATACCGCTGCAACAAGATATGCAAAAGAAGCCCACCGTTTCGATCAACTTTCCCTGCCACCGGAGCTAGGCCGCAAGCGTCTACTGCTGGAATTGGCAGCCGGTTTTCCGGCACCGGACGATCCCAAAGCGCAAAAGGAATTGGCTCAGATCCTTGCTTCGCTCGACGGGGACTACGGAAAAGGGAAGTGGTGCCCCGATGGCGCCGACAAACCCTGCCAGGACATCACCAAAATCGAACGCTTGCTGGCGACCAGCCGCAACCCCGAAGAGTTAAAGCGTGCTTGGCTTGGCTGGCATGCGGTCGGCGCACCAATGCGTCAGCGGTATGCGCGCATGGTCGAGTTGGGTAATGCTGGCGCAAGACAGCTTGGCTACGCCGACGTTGGCGCACTCTGGCGGTCCAACTACGATATGCCGCCGGACGCCTTCGCCAAGGAACTCGACCGCCTTTGGACCCAGCTCCAGCCGTTGTATTTGTCTCTCCACGCTTACGTGCGAGGACAACTGGCAAAAAAATATGGACAGGATGTCGTTCCTCCAAACGGCCCAATCCCCGTGCAACTGCTCGGAAATCTCTGGGGACAGGAGTGGAACAATATCTATCCGCTTCTCGATCCGCCAAAATCCGCGCAAAGTTTCGACCTAACCAAAATTCTCGTGGATCGCAAAACCGACCCCAAAGGCATGGTCAAGTACGGCGAGAATTTCTTCACCTCCCTGGGCTTCGCCCCGCTGCCCGCAACATTCTGGGAGCGCTCGCTCTTCACCAAGCCTGCCGACCGCGACGTCGTGTGCCACGCCAGCGCCTGGGACATCGACAACCAAGACGATCTGCGCATCAAGATGTGCATTCAGATCACCGAGGAGGACTTTCGCGTTATCCATCATGAGCTCGGCCATAACTTCTACCAACGCGCCTATAACAAGCAGCCGCCGCTTTTTGAGGACAGTGCCAACGACGGTTTCCACGAAGCGGTCGGCGACACGATTGCACTTTCCGTAACGCCTGAATATCTCAAGAAAATCGGGCTCATCGATGAAGTTCCACCGGCTTCAGGCGATATTGACTACCTTCTGGAAAAGTCGCTCCAAAAGGTGGCGTTCCTGCCCTTTGGCCTGGTCATAGACAAGTGGCGATGGGAAGTTTTCTCCGGGAAAATCAAGCCGGAGGAGTACAACAAGATGTGGTGGGAGCTGCGCCGCAAGTATCAGGGTATCGCGCCGCCCGTGACACGCACCGAAGCCGACTTTGATCCCGGTGCAAAATACCACGTGCCGGCAAATGTTCCGTACGCGCGCTATTTCCTGGCGGACATCTACCAGTTTCAGTTTCATCGTGCATTCTGCAAGGCGGCAGGTGAGAAAGGTCCGCTAAACCGTTGCTCGATCTATGGCAACAAAGCCGCTGGTGAAAAACTCAACGGCATGCTCTCCATGGGCCGTAGCAAGCCCTGGCCGGACGCTTTGGAAGCGCTGACCGGGCAGCGCGAGATGGACGCGACGGCCCTGGCAGATTATTTTGCCCCGTTAAAAACCTGGCTTGACGAACAAAACAAAAAAAATAACTATCCAGTAGGCTGGTAAGTCTCCGCCGTCTTGGTCTAGTATTCTCTCGAGAACGCTTCGCTCCTCCCCGGGCACACTGTGCTTTAGTTTTTCCTGCCAAACTGTACCGCGTGATCGGACCATTCGCTATCCGCACATAAATCGCAACCAAAACGTGCGTGCATAGGCCGCATAAGATAAACTTTTAGTGGCCATATCCAAAACTATCAGGCGAGGTTCCCTTGGATTTCACGTTTACCGAGGAACAGAAGCAGCTCCGGAAGACTGTCCGCGAATTTGCCGAAGGAGAAATCGCGCCGCACGTGATGGAGTGGGACGAAGCCTCGCACTTTCCCACCGAAATCCTTCCCGAACTGGCGGGAATGGGACTGCTTGGAGTCATCTTCCCCGAAGAATATGGCGGCGCGGGCCTCGGCTACATCGAATACGCCATTGCCATTGAAGAACTCTCGCGAGTAGACGGGTCCGTTGGCCTCTTCGTCGCCGCGCACAATTCGCTTTGTTCCAATCACATCTACAAATTCGGCAGCGAAGAGCAGAAGCGCAAATACCTCGTCCCCCTGGCGCAGGGCAAGAAGCTCGGGGCTTGGTCATTGACCGAGCCGGAAGCGGGCTCGGACGCGGGCGGCACGCGCACCACCGCTGTGCGTCAGGGCAACGGTTGGTTACTGAACGGCGCTAAAACCTTCACCACGAACGGCCACTACGCGGACGTTTGCGTCGCGATGGCCGCCACTGACAAGTCCAAAGACTCGCATGGTATCAGCGCCTTTATCCTCGAAAAAGGAATGACCGGTTTCCGGCCCGGTAAGAAAGAAAACAAGCTGGGCATGCGTGCCAGCGACACTTCCGAAGTCATCTTCACCGATTGCCGCGTCCCCGCCGAAAACTTGCTCGGCCCTGAAGGCGAAGGCTTCATCGCAAGCCTGAAAATTCTGGACGGCGGCCGCATCTCCATCGCCGCGCTAGCTCTGGGTATGGCGCAGGGCGCGTTGGAAGCAGCCACAAAATACGCCAAGCAGCGCAAACAATTCGGTCAGCCCATCAGTGAATTTCAGGCTATTCAGTTCAAGCTCGCGGACATGGCCACCGAGGTAGAGGCGGCGCGGCTGCTCGTCTACCAGGCCTCCTGGCTAGCCGATCAAAAAAACGTCCGATTCACGCGCGAATCCAGCATGGCGAAGCTCTTCGCCAGCGAAGTCGCCGTGCGAGTGGCCAACGAATGTGTGCAAATCCACGGCGGCTACGGATTCATCAAAGACTACCCGGCCGAAAAGTTCTATCGCGACGTCAAACTCTGTACCATCGGCGAGGGCACCAGCGAAATTCAAAAATTGGTCATTGCTCGGCAACTCCTTGGGAAGAAATAATAGAAGGATGCAGCCTGTCGCAACCTGGACCGCTCGATCCCGCCCAACGTGTGGGTCCATCTCACGATGAACTCCATCATTGACGATTGGGCGGCAAAGATCCGCCGCGGCGATGTCCGCGCTGTTTCACGGGCAATCTCGGCAATCGAAAGTTATTCGCCTGAATCCGAAGAATTGCTAAAGCACCTTTTCCCCCACACCGGCCAGGCCTATCTCACCGGCATCACCGGCGCTCCCGGCACGGGCAAGAGCACCTTAGTGGACCGCTTGGCCACCTTCCATCGGAAACAGAACGAGCACGTAGGGGTAATCGCCGTGGACCCCACAAGCCCTTACTCAGGCGGGGCAATCCTAGGCGACCGCATCCGCATGCAAGGCCACGCGGCTGACACTGGTGTGTTCATCCGGTCCATGGCCACCCGCGGGTTTCTCGGCGGCCTGTCTCGCGCCACTGCGGAAGTTGCTCTGCTTTTGGACGCAGCCGGGAAGAAGCAAATCCTTATCGAGACTGTTGGGGTTGGTCAGGATGAAATTGATATCGTCCGCTTGGCCGATTGCGTCCTGGTCATCCTCGTTCCCGGACTTGGCGACGACATTCAAAACATGAAAGCCGGCTTAATGGAGATCGCCGACATTTTCGTCCTGAACAAAGCCGATCGCGAAGGCGCCGATCGCCTCGAGGAACAACTCCACGCCATGCTCTCTCTGGTGATGCCTCGCGAAGGCTGGCACCCGCCGGTCGTTCGCACCGTGGCCACCGAAAATCGTGGAATCGAGGAGCTCGCCGCGACTATCGCAAGATTCCGCCAGCACTTCGAATCCAGCGGTGAACGCGAAAAGAAACACCTGGAGCACTGGAAAAATCGGCTGATCGAAATGCTTGAATCACGGTTACTGAAAAGCGTCCTCGGCGGAAAAGCCAGTGAAGCACGCCTTCATGAACTAGCTGCCGCTGTTGCTGCCCGCAAACTCGATCCATTTTCCGCTGTCAGCGATCTCCTTCGAAGAGCAGCTGTCGACCCTGAGGTCTAACGATGCATCTTGGTGATTTTGAAGTTCACTATCTAGATGGCGGCACGTTTCGGCTCGACGGCGGGGCCATGTTTGGCGTTGTTCCAAAGGTACTGTGGGACAAGAAATCTCCTCCCGATGAAGTCAATCGCATCCGCCTGCGCGCGAATTCGCTCCTGGTTCGTTCCGGCAAGCAAAACATCATCATCGAGACCGGCAACGGCACCATTTGGGAACCGAAACTGCGCGCCATTTTCGCGATTGAGGACGGCGATCCCCACATTGAATCGCTCCGTAAATTCGGCGTTGAACCTGATCAAGTGGACCTCGTTATTAACACCCACCTCCATTTTGATCATGCCGGCGGCAACACGCGACGGCAAGGTCACAAAATCGTCCCTACGTTCCGCAACGCCCGTTATTTCGTCCAGCGCGCGGAGCTCGAACATGCTGGCAAGCCCACGGAACGCGACCGCGCCAGCTACTTCACCCACCACTTCCAGCCCATAGCCGAAGCCGGCCAATGGAACCTGCTGGATGACGACACAGAAGTTGTGCCTGGGATCCGAGTCGAGCGCATTCCCGGTCACAATGCCAGCATCCAGGCCGTAGTACTTCGCAGCGGGGGCAAGAGCCTGGCCTTTGTTGCGGATTTGCTTCCGACACGGCACCATATTCCATTGCCGTGGATCATGGCCTACGACCTGTATCCATTGCAGTCGATGGAAACGAAGCGCGCTTGGGTGCCGCGCCTGATCAAGGAATCGGCGCTTGTGGTCTTCGGGCACGATCCGGATTTCGCTGTTGCGTCCTTACAAGAGCAAGGCGGCAAAGTAATTGCGGAACCTGTCGATCTGAATAGCTGACTCCCAGGAGAAAAACAGGATGGTCAAGTCGAAAAAATCAACGGGGAAGCTTGCGTCGGGGAAAGCTGGGGTGGCCGAGATCGGCATCATTGGCGGCAGCGGGCTCTATTCCATGCCCGGGCTGACGAACGCAAAAGAAATTCGCGTTAAGACACCATTCGGAGATCCCTCCGACCGCATCGTCACGGGCATTCTGGAGGGCAAGCGCGTCGCTTTTCTCGCGCGCCACGGTCGCGGCCATCGCCTGCTTCCCAGCGAGCTGAACTTCCGCGCGAATGTTTATGCGATGAAGCTCCTAGGAGTCGAGCGCATTCTCTCGGTCAGCGCCGTCGGTTCGCTCCAGGAAGACCTCCGCCCCGGCGAGTTCCTCGTCCCGGATCAGTTTTTCGATCGCACCAAGGGACGCGTCTCCACATTTTTCGGCAACGGGCTGGTGGCCCACGTCGCATTTGATAAACCCACATGCGGCGAGCTGTCGCGCGTGCTTGCGGATGCCTGCGTGTCCGTCGCCGTTCCGGTTCATCGCAAGGGCACCTACATCTGCATGGAGGGTCCGCAATTTTCTACCCTGGCCGAGGCCCATTTTCACCGCGCGATGAAGTTCGACGTCATCGGAATGACCAATGTCACCGAGGCCAAGCTGGCGCGCGAAGCCGAGCTCTGCTACGCCAGCGTGGCCATGATCACCGATTACGACTGCTGGCACCCCGAACACGAATCGGTGACTGCCTCCACGATTCTCGCCACTCTGCGCCAGAACGCTACCAACGCCCAAAACGTAATTCGTGAAGCGGTAAAGACGATGCCCACAACTCGCCACTGCAAATGCGGCAGCGCTCTGGCTCACGCGCTGGTCACGGATCTCAAGATCGTCCCGGCAAAAACGAAAAAGAATCTGTCTGCCATTCTTTCCAAATATCTTTCCTAGGAGAAGCCTGTGTCTCTATTGGTTGTCGGTTCGGTTGCCTATGACGCGCTAGAAAGTCCATATGGAAAGGTAGAACGCACGCTCGGTGGCGCGGCAACGTACTTCTCCGTGGCCGCCTCCTTTTTTACCCCCGTTAATCTGGTCGCGGTCGTCGGAGACGATTTCCATCCGCAGGACGAAAAAATCTTCTCCGCGCGCTCGATTGATATCGAAGGCCTGGAGCGCGCCAAAGGAAAGTGCTTTTTCTGGGCCGGACGCTACTCCGAAAATCTTAATGAGCGGGTCACAATTACCACGGAATTGAACGTCTTCGCGGCATTCAAGCCGCGTTTGCCAGAAAAATATCGAAATTCCAAATACGTTTTCCTTGCCAACATCGCTCCAGATCTCCAGCGCGATGTTCTGCAACAGGTCAAGGGCAGGCCGAAACTGGCCGCCATGGACACGATGAACTACTGGATCGAGCGCACCAACGCGGATCTGCGCGAGACCCTGAAGCACGTGGACATCCTGATGATTAACGATTCCGAGACCCGCGAGCTTTCGAATGAGCACAACCTTCTTCGCGCCGCGAAGCACATCTTCAAGATGGGTCCCTCCGCTCTCGTGGTGAAACGGGGCGAATATGGTGCTTTGCTCATCGATAAGAATGGAGTCTTTTGCATCCCCGCATTTCCGCTGGAGGAGCCGCACGATCCCACCGGCGCAGGAGACAGCTTCGCCGGTGGCTTCATGGGCTATATCGCGGGCGCAGAATCAACCAGCGATGCCGCGCTGCGCCGCGCCATGGTCTACGGCTCCGTGCTGGGCAGCTTCACTGTGGAGCGATTCGGCCTCGAGCGGCTACTAAAGCTCAAGAAGAGCGAGATACACGCCCGGGCACGTCACTTTGCAAAATTGACGCAATTCAAGCTGTAAGCGATAAGATGTCGTACGAGCGGGGCATTCATTCGGTTCCGCACAGGGCATGCTTTCCTTTCACGAAATCATCGTGCGTTTACTCTTCGCCGCCGCACTGGGTGCGGCCATCGGCGTGGAGAGAGATCTCCATCGGCGTCCCGCGGGGATCCGCACCAGCATGTTCGTCTGCATGGCTACCGCTCTGTTCACCATTCTTTCCGGTGAGCTGGGCCACATGTGGAATGATTCGGGAAGCACGCGCATCGCTTCCAACATCGTGCAGGGCATTGGCTTTCTTGGTGCCGGTGCGATCCTTAAGGAAAGTGGCGGACTGGTCGGCATGACCACCGCCGCAACCATCTTCGTCGAGGCCGCCATCGGGATGGCCTCCGGCGCCGGGCTGTATCGCGTCGCCGGAGCTTCCACCGGCATAGTGATTTTCGGACTTGTCGTTCTCGCTTGGGCCGCCGAAAAGTTTAACCTCAAACCGCGCTTGCTCATTTTTCGTGTGACCACAAGCAATCCGGAGAATCTTTCCAGCGAAATCCAGAAACTCCTCGAGTCCCTTCATATCCCCATGCTGCAGTTCCGGGTCTCCATGGCCGGCCAGTATTCCACAGTTGAATTTGAAGCTGACGTCAGCCATCGCCAGCAGCGGGTGATTATCGACCAGTTGAACCGCCAGGGTGTCATCACCGAAGTTGTGCCGGTCGTAGGCCTGGCCGGATGAGCCAACGTCCCGGAACAGCCCGCAAACCGAAAGCGCTGCGAAAAGGTTCCACCGTCGCCTGGTTCGCTCCCGGTTCGCCGCCCTCGATTCCACCGGAACAATTCGCAGGACTCTTGGAATTGAGGCGTCTGGGATTGCAAGACGTGCAAGCGCATGAATTGCGACCAAGAGGCTATTTTTCGGCGCCTCTCGATGAACGACTGCAAGGTTTTCTGAACGCCGCGAATCGACCTGACATTTCCGGCTTGATCGGCTTGCGCGGGGGCTACGGTTCCACTTACCTTCTTAGCACAGAATTGCAGGCTAAACTCTCCGAAGCAAAATGTATCGTCGGCTACAGCGATCTGACCGTGTTGCAAATCTATCTCTGGCAAATGTGCGGTTGGGTTACGTTTCACGGACCAATGGTTCAGGCGGGCTTTGAACACGGTCCGGATGCTTTGCGTGGTTACGATCAAGCCTCCTTCCTCCAGGCCGTTCGCAATACCGAGGGCAGTTGGGAAATTCCTCTTCGCGGAGCGGCGCTTGTGAAGGGCACAGGGGAAGGCGTACTGCTCGGCGGCTGCCTTACGTTGGTGCAGACAACCCTTGGCACACCCTGGGAACTCGAAACTAACGATGCCATTTTGCTGCTCGAAGATCGCGGCATGAGACCCTACCAGGTTGATCGCGCGTTGATGCATTTACACCAGGCAGGAAAGTTTCGTTCCGTCCGTGCAGTGATTCTGGGAGAATTTCCAGAGTGTGACGCGCCAGGAGGCAGCCCAAGCGTACGCGATGTCTGCGAGCGCCTTCTTGTTCCTCTGGGCGTGCCCATCATTTTCGGCGCTCCCGTCGGCCACACCCCGCGGGCCATGCTGACGATTCCTCTGGGTGTTCGAGGCCGCCTCGCCGCCGATGGAGAAGGGAAGTTAACAATCTTGGAGCCAGCCGTTGTCGAGTGAATTCCTGAACGAAGATGCAAAGCGCACCGTGAAGCACATCCACATGATCGGCATTGGCGGTTCGGCGATGTCTCCGCTAGCGGGTATGTTGGGTGAGCGCGGCCACCGTGTCACCGGATCCGACGCCGGTGTGTACCCGCCAGCCTCCACGCTTCTTGAGTCTCTGGAAATCCCCTATTTCACCTCCTTCGACGCCGCACACCTCACTCCCGCACCAGACCTGATCGTCGTTGGCAACGCGATCTCGCGCGGCAACGTCGAAGTAGAAGAAATGCTCGACCACAAGTTGCCCTATCGATCGTTACCGGAAATCCTCGAAGAGGAATTTCTGCCGGGCAAACATTCCATCGTCATAAGCGGCACGCACGGCAAGACCACCACAACTGCGATGCTCGCCTGGCTCTTTCACGTGGCCGACAAGCGCCCGAATTTCCTGGTGGGCGGCATCGCGGAGAATTTTGGCAAGAGTTATGGTCTTGCTGGCGGCGAGGAGTTTATTCTCGAAGGCGATGAATACGATTCCGCCTATTGGGACAAATCCGCCAAATTCTTCCACTATCATCCCGACGACCTGATCATAACGTCGCTGGAATTCGATCACGCGGATATCTACAGCGATTTTTACGCCTACCAACTCGCCTTCAGGCGGCTTGTGAACCTGATACCGCGCAGCGGGCGCATAGTGGTCTGGGGGGACGCAGACGCGGGCGAAGCACTGCGTAAATCCACGGAGCAAGCTTTCTGCCCGGTAATCAATTACGGTTTCGAGGAAGGTAGTGAATGGACCGCCGCGGATGTCTGCGTGGAAGGTGACGGAATGTCGTTCCGCGCGCTACACAACGGCGCCGAGTTCGGAAAATTTCATCTCGCCGCATCCGGGAAACACAACGTGCTAAACGCGCTCGCCGCGCTCATCGTGGCGCAAGGCCGTGGCATCTCGGCCACATCGATCGTCGATGCATTCAAAACATTCCAAAGCGTTCGCCGGCGCCTGGACGTAAAAGGAGAAATCGATGGCGTTGTAGTCGTAGACGATTTCGCGCATCATCCTACGGCGATCAAAGCCACCATCGAGGCGGCCCGCCTGCGCTGGCCGAATCGTCGCTTGTGGGCCATCCTTGAGCCACGATCAAACTCCATGCGCCGCCGGATTTTTCAAGACGCTCTTCCGCAATCGCTGGCGCTCGGCGACCGCATCCTCCTGGGCGCCGTACACCGCGCCGGCCAGCTCGCGGATGATCAGCGCCTCGATCCAGAAATCGTCGCTGCGGCTGTGCGCGCACTCAACAAACCCGCGCAAGTTCTACCCGGCGCGGACGCCATCGCAGACCTCCTGGTCACGGAAGCGCGCCCCGGCGACCTGCTCCTGGTCATGTCTAATGGCAGCTTCGACGGCTTATGCGATAAACTCGTGAAGAAGCTCGCCGCGCGAACATTTCCAGCAGAGGCTCACGCTCAGTGACCAGCTCGATTTCCAAGGCTCGTTTCTCGTTATTTACAGCGTTAGTATGCTCTGTTTTTCTCTTCCCACGTTCCGCTTCGGCCGAAATTCACTACACGGTTTCCCTCGCGAATCCGGAGCAACATCTCCTCCGCGTCAGCATGGAAATTCCCGATATGCAGGGCGAACTCAAACTGCAAATGCCCGCCTGGAATGCCCTCTACGAAATTCGTGATTTCAGCAGCCATGTCCAGCAAGTGGAAGCCTTTTCCGGCAACCAGCGCGTCGAGATCGAAAAACTCGACAAACTGACTTGGCAGGTTCACGCGAGCGGCGCAGTTACCGTTCGATACGCTACCTATTGGGATGACCCAGGCCCATTCAACACCCAACTAAACGAAGAGCACGCCTTTATAAATCCGGCGATGATTCTTCTCTACGTGCCGGATCGCCGCTCGGAAAAATGTGTGCTTTCAATCCACGAGCTGCCCGGGGAATGGAACGTCGCCTCTGCCTCGCTCGTCCTATCGAGTCCAGCCTCTGCCGCCCGCGAATTTCGCTTTGAAGCCCGAAGCTACGATGCCCTGGTTGACGCCCCCATCGAAGCCTCCAAGTTCGAGGAATTCACCATTCACGACATGACTCCCCCGATCCACGTCGTGATTCATGGCGAAGGCTGGAAGCGCCGGGACCTCGAGGAATCCCTGCGTAAGCTCTGCCAGTACGAACTCAAGCTGATGGATGGCGCGCCCTACAGCAGCTACACCTTTCTGTTCCACATTGGAAAGTCTGCGCTCGGCAGCGGCGGAGGCATGGAGCACGCGAACTCCTCCGCGATATACGTGCCCTCGGGCGCGTTTCTGGACAACGTTTCGGCGCACGAATTCTTTCACCTCTGGAACGTGAAGCGTATCCGCCCTAGCACCCTGGAGCCCGTGGATTTCACCCGCGAAATGTACACTCGCGCGCTCTGGTTTGCCGAAGGCGTTACCAACACCTATGCCTCGTATGCCATGTTCCGCACCGGACTTTGGAACAAGCAGGAGTTTTACCAGGATCTCAGCTCGCAGATAAGCGAACTGGAAGTACGCCCTGCGGAACAGTGGCAAAGCGCGGAAGAATCCAGCCTTGACGCCTGGCTGGAAAAATACGCTCTCTACAATCGGCCCCAGAGCAGTGTTTCCTACTACACAAAGGGCCAGGTCCTCGGCGTTCTCCTCGATATCGAAATTCGCGACCGTACAGACAATCAACACAGCCTCGATGACGTTCTCCGCGCCATGAACGTTGATTTCGCTCGCGCCGGAAAGTTCTATCACGACAGCCAGGACATCCGCCTTACCGCCGAAAAAACCTCCGGAATTCCACTCGAGACCTTCTTCTCGCGTTACGTCTCAGGCGCGGAGCCGTTGCCCTATCGCGACTATTTCTCGCGCATCGGCCTCGAACTCCGCATGCGCGAATCCGTGAAAGCCTCGCTTGGTTTTAGCGCGCAGCGAGACCCCAGCGGTCCGTGGATCGTGCAAAGCGTGGATGCCAATTCCGGCGCGGCAAAAGCGGGTTTGCGGACTGGCGACAAAATCGTGCGCTGGAATTCGGCCGAGCCGCCCCGGCGGCCGCAGCAATGGGCTTCGCAGCACAAACCCGGCGACGAACTTCACTTGGTGATCCATCACGGTGACTCCGAAAAGGAGCAGGCCATCGACTTTCACCTGTCTGAGATCCGTGAAAAATTCTACCAGGTGGCGGAGGAACCAAACGCCGCCGAACGCGCCAGGCATCTCCGTGAGGAAATGCTTCGCGGCACCACCGACCCGATCACCGCGCGAAATCCCTAAGTTTCTTTCTCTAATTCTGCGATCTACTTGACGTACTCACCGGGTTTCGAGAAAGTTTTTCTGCCCATGTTTCGAGCCGCCTTCTTATGTGTCGGCCTGACGCTGTATATTTTGATCGTCGGACCTCCGTTGCTTCTGTATACGTTCATAACCAAGGACGTGGATCCGCTCTACCAGGCGGCCATTAAGGGCGTCATGTTCTTTGTCCGTGCGGTCGGCGTGGATGTGGAAGTCTGCGGCCTCGAGCGCATCCCCAAGGGCACCGTCATCTTTGCCGCGAACCACACCAGTTCTGCGGACGCCCCCGCTATTGTCTGGTCTATTCCGCGGCGCATCGCCATTCTGCTGAAGCGTTCTCTCTTTGAATGGCCCATCGTCGGCCAGGCGTTCCAACTCGCGCACTTTGTGCCCGTCGACCGCTTCAATCGCGAATCGGCCATCAGCAGCCTGGAAAAAGCCACGCATTCCTTGCGTCAGGGACAATCGTTTCTGATTTATCCGGAAGGTACGCGCAGCCCCGATGGTCGCTTGCAGGAATTCAAGAAGGGAACCGCGGTTATGGCCATCAAGTCCGGCGTGCCCATAGTGCCGGTTGCTTGCTCCGGTGCGCATCGAGTCATGAAAAAGCGCCAGCTCAACATTTATCCGGGAAAAATTCTGGTGGAATTTCTTCATCCGATCGATCCCACGCAATACACGCTGGAACAGCGCGAAGAGCTAAACCAGCGCGTGCACGATGAGCTCGCTGCGGGACTTCCTCCCGATCAGCGGCCCATCGGCTTCCCCGGCGCAGAGTGAATCATTCCTTGCGTCGCTCTTCCAGTTGGACTTCCAGTTCCTGCACCCGCTTTTGCAATTCCGGCAAGCGGTTCAGCGCTGCCATCATTTTCAGCCACTGCCGGTTCTCTACCGCCGGATAGCCGGAAAAGAGCGAGCGGGGCGGGACATCGTTCGGCACGCCGCTTTGTGCAGTGATCACTGCTCCATCGCCAACCGTCAGGTGTCCTGCCGTCCCCACTTGTCCCGCCAGGATGCAGTTCTCCCCGATTTTCGTGGAGCCGGCGAGCCCAACCTGACCGCACAACATAGTGTTCGCTCCCACTTGGGATGCATGCCCGACCAGCACTAGGTCATCGATCTTTGTCCCGCGCCCTATGCGCGTTTCGCCCACCGTGGCGCGATCCACGCAAGCGTTGGCCTGTACCTCCACATCGTCTTCCAGCACCGCCGGCCCGGTTTGCACCATTTTGTGCCATGTCCCGTCTGCGTTTTTCGCAAACCCCAGCCCATCGCTGCCAATTATCACGCCGTTCTGCAGTAGCACTCGGTCACCGATTCGGCATCCTTCGCGCACCACTGCGTGCGCGTGCGCAAAAAAGTCCGCTCCAATCTTCGCACCGCGATAAATGGTTACGAAGCTATGCAGCACCGCGCGTGGACCGATCTCGACGCCATCTTCCACGAAGCAATATGGACCAATGTGCGCGCCAAACCCAATATTGGCCGTCGGAGCAATCACCGCCGTCGGATGCAGGCCAGCCGCATACTTCGGCGCTTCGTAGAAAAGTTCCAGCGCTTGAGCAAAGGCAAGGTACGGATTCGCAACGTGCAGCGCCGCCAAAGACGCGAACCCCGCTTCTCGCTCGAAGGCCACACCCTCTTCCACGAATACCGCCGTCGCTCGCGTGGTGCGCAGCGCTGGTGCATAACGCCGGTTCGCCAGAAAGGTCACCTGCCCCGGCTCAGCAAACTCAATCCCGGCCGCTCCCGTTATTTGAGCGTTCGGTTCGCCCTCCAACCGGCATCCCAGCTTTTTTGCAAGTTCCTGCAGTTTCATCGGTCCCACTCCTAGGCACATCTCTAAACCATCTCTAAACCATCTCTAAACCAAAGACCTTCGCAAGCAGTGGACGGCTCGCAAGCATTTTGGAGCAGCCCCCGTTCTGCCTGTCCCGATACGGTCGGGGAGGTGGCTGCCTTTCCCCAGTCTCGTGGGCGATTTCCCGTTTCGAATTATTGAGTCTCCCATAGGCCAAACAGGGAAGTACAGAACGCCGGATGGCTTATGGCCTGGATTTGGGTGGATGAGTTTGAATTTCGCAGTGCGAACGAAATCTTACCGCAGTATTATTTCGCGGGTTTGTCCTGGATGCAACCAGTTTCGGACCTCAGTGCGAGGCAGCTACCGCTACGCCCGCTTCAAGTAAATGAGCAAATTGCGCGGCGGGCACGGGCGGACTGAAGAGGTAGCCTTGTCCTTCTAGACAGTGCCGGGCCTGTAGGAATGCTAGCTGTTCCTGCGTTTCGATGCCCTCGGCGATCACGCGCTGCTTGAGATTCCTGCCCATATCGATGATTGCGCTCACGATGGTTGAGTCGTCGGGATTGGCCGTTATTTGGTGGACAAACGACTGGTCAATTTTCAAGACATCAATGGGAAATTGCCGAAGGTAGCTGAGGCTGGAATAGCCGGTGCCGAAGTCATCCACCGCAAGATGTACTCCCAAGGTCTTGAGCCCGTGAAGTATGGCGGCAGTGGATTCGGCATGTTGCATAAGAACGCTTTCAGTGAGCTCCAGATCGAGATAGCGGGCTTCCAAGCCGGTTTCCGAGAGTATGGTCCGGACACTGTTGACAAAACCCTTATCGCGGAATTCGGAGGCGGAAACATTAACGGAAATCCGCTGGAATGGCAGACCTGCGTCTTGCCAGGCGCGCGCTTGTCTACATGCTTCGCGCAGCACCCAACGACCGATCAAGACAATGAGACCACAATCTTCGGCAATGGGCACGAACTGGGAGGGCGGGACAAATCCTCGATCAGGCTGCTCCCAGCGTATCAACGCCTCGACCCCGGTGATCTCACCCGTGTCGAGATTTACTTTGGGCTGATAATGCAATGAGAACTCTTCTCGCTCCAGGGCACGGCGCAGATAGCCTTCTAGCAATTGCCGTTCCACTGCCTTGAGGTTCATTTCCGCCTTGAAAAACTGAAAATTGTTGCGTCCGCGTTCCTTGGCGTGGTACATCGCTGTATCCGCATTCTTGATCAATATTTCGGCGTCTTCTCCGTCTACAGGGTAGACGCTGATACCGATGCTGGCATTGATGTGCAGATCGTTTTCCCCGACGGAATGGGGTGTATTGAGAGAAAGAAGTATTTTTTGCGCGCTCTTGGCTGCGTCTTCAGCATGAGTAATTTCCGAAAGCAGGATCGCGAATTCGTCTCCGCCCTGACGGCTCACCGTATCGGAACCGCGCACGCCAGCCAGCAATCGTTTTGAGACCGACTGAATCAGCTGGTCGCCAACCGCGTGTCCCAGCGAGTCGTTGATGTATTTGAAACGATCCAAATCCAGAAAAAGCACCGCAAGTGGTCTATGCTGGCGGCGAGCCAAGGCAATCGCCTGGGTGATCCGGTCGTTCAGTAGTAGGCGATTAGGAAGATTCGTGACCACGTCGTGCTGCGCGGAGTGTGCCATCTGGGCCGACATGGCCCGTGCCGCGCTCACGTCATGGAAAACGATAACCGCGCCGATGATTCGGCCTCCCCGGTCGTGGATCGGCGCGGCGGAATCTTCAATGGCGGATTCAAATCCATCTCGGCGGATAAGCACGCAATTCATGGTCAGTCCCACCGTCCTATTTTGCTCTATGGCCATCTCCATGGGGTCTCGGGCGGCCTTACGCGTGCCACCATCGATTATCCGAAAGACTTCCGCCAAAGGCTTGCCTATGGCTTCCTCGCGGCGCCACCCGGTCATAGTCTCTGCAACAAAATTAAGATAAGTGATATTCCCGGAAATATCGGTAGAGAGCACGGCGTCGCCAATCGAATTGAGCGTAACTAGAGCACGTTCTTTTTCCACGAACAATGCATCCTCGACCGCCTTGCGTCCGATCGCGTGGCGCAGGGCGCGCGTCAGTGTATAACCGTCAAGGTGATCCAGCTGGAGATAATCCTGGGCACCGCGCGCTACCTTTTCTTCAGCTTCTTTGGCTTCTTGGGCTTTTCTACCAGCGAGGGGTTCATGTGGGTAGCCGCCAAGGATCAGAATCGGAACGTCGGGCGCCTTGGCGGACAGCTTGTCGAACGCCTCGATGTGGTCACTATCGGGCAGGGACAGCTCTAGCAAGATAGCCGCAATCCCGTTAGTGCTCAGGCGCAGAAGACCCTCGGACAATTGACGCACCCATTCCACATCAAACGAACCGATGCTTGCCGCGCGAATGGCTTCAGAAACGGCCGGGTCATTTCCAATCAGAAGTACTTTGGGGGTCTCAATATGGGTAGTCATAACTTGCTTCTCTGTGCCTCAATTTCAAATTTAAATCGTTAGCAGCGCGCAGATTTTTCATCGCTGCGGAACGATCTCCGGCTCGAGCTTGCACCATGCTTGCAGTGAAGGGACATCGCGAAAAGTCTTCGAATTTACCTTGCCCGGAGCGCTCATCCAATACACGGTTGCGCTCTTTGTTAGATTATCGATGCACATACGTTGATGGGTCTCTCTGGCCGTATTGGGAGTGTTTTTCCTGAGCCACAGCACAGTTGCTTCGGAGGATTCATTCACTTCGATGAAACCACTTTCGCGTGCAGCGGTTTGAAAAGTTTGAATATGTTCCATTCTTCCTCTGTCTTCTGTAGGTCTTCGCCCCTATTCAGTGCACTGGTAGCACTTCCCCCTGCCTCTAGAAACGCCAGGACGCCTATCTTGCAGCTCCGAAAAAGCTTACCGCCGCAGGTCGTTTTATTCTGTTTCTTATTGAACAATGAGTACTATTACTGCGGTTGTTGCCAAGAAATTTGCCGCGCTCCACTGTGGAACAGTAGTGTTGTTGGATGCTTCAACGGGAGGTTCGCAAAGAGAACAGTATTGCCCAATAGAGCACAGCTAATTCACTATTCCGTAAATAGGCGTGGCTGCTCATCCGAGGCAGCGGCGGGCTTGCGCCGCGCGATGCCCACGACGCCAAGCACGGTCAGCTCTGACAGCGCCGTACGCGGCACGTAGATTCGGTCCGCGTTTGAATTTAGATCCGGGGGAGTGATCTGTAAACCCTTATCCGCGTACGCCAGTAGGTCATTCGGAATAACGCCTTCCAGTGTCTCCTGATCGCGAAAGCGCAACTTCACCCACAACCCATGCAGCTTTGGCCGGCTCAAAAAACTTTTCCTCTCGGGCGAGAAATCATCCTCCAGCACGCGAACAAAATACACCGCTCGAACGGTCGTCGAGGGCACCGCTTCATGCTCGCCCTTTTGCGTCAGCAGATCGAGCGTCTCCAGCTCGCCGAGTCTTGTGGGGTTCAAATATCCCCGCAAGACCTTCCGGTCTAATAATTCGATAACCACTTTCTTGTGGGTAGAGGCTGGTGCTCTGGTTTTCAAAGCGAAATCATCCATCGGGAGCGACGAACTGATTGCGAAAGCGTAAATTTCATGTTATGTTAAGCTCGTTTTTCCTGTCAACTTATTGTTTTTATTGGGCTTAGGTTCCTGAGAGTCATTCCTTGACAGAAAAGAAGCAGATTCTTAAGTCGGCGTCGATTATCTCGCTCGTTACTGTCGCCAGCCGAATACTCGGCTATGTTCGCGATCAGCGCATCACTCTCCTTCTGGGAACCACTCTTTCTGCGGATTCCTTTGTTTTAGCTTATCGTATCCCTAATCTTTTCAGGCGTTTAGTCAGTGAAGGCACGATGTCCGCTGCGTTCATTCCCGTCTTCACGAGCTACATGCGAGAGCGCACTCCCGAGGAGATGTGGCAATTCGCCAACAGGCTTTTCTGGACCCTTGCGCTTGTGCTGGCTGTCGCCACGGTACTCGGGGTCATCTTTTCCCCCCACGTCATCCAAACCTTCAGTTCTTCGGATGAAAACCTGGGTACTTGGGATGAGGCGATCGCCCTCAACCGCATTATCTTCCCGTATCTCTTTTTCGTCGGCCTGGCCGCGCTGGGAATGGGCATCCTCAACTGCTTTGGCCATTTTGCTCTGCCTGCCGCCACCACCGTGTTCATGAATCTGACGGTCATCATCTTCTCGACCGCCCTGGTCTGGAATCATTTCAAAAGCCCGGCCGTGTCGCTGGCTGTGGGTGTTCTGGTCGGCGGGGCAATCCAATTTCTAGTGCTGGTGCCACAATTGGTTCGCCGCGGCATGCGTTTCGATTTCGGCATCTCCTTCGCTCACGACGGGATTCGCAACGTCGCGCGGGTAATGTTCCCGCGCTTCTTCGGGTTGGGCATAGCGCAGATCAATTTTTTCGTGAACACTTACTTCGCGAACGCGCCTAAGATGCCGCGCGGCAGTCTCACCGCATTGTACGTTGCAGACCGCGTTATGGAACTGATGCTCGGTGGTTATGCCATCGCCGTGGCCACCGCCATCCTGCCCATCATGTCGCACCAGGCGGCGGCAAAGGATTTTGAGGCTCTGAAGCGGACTCTCACCTTCGCGCTACGCATCGTCGCTTACATCACGGTTCCCGCCGCGATCGGCCTGATGACCTTGCGGGAGCCGATTATCCGCATGCTCTTCCAGCACGGCCAATTCGTTGCAGCTTCCACCCGGCTTACTGCCCGGCCGCTGCTGTATTACGCCATCGGATTGCCGGCCATGGCCTGCGTTAAACTCATCGTGCCGGCCTTCTACTCCGCAAAGGACACAAAGACGCCGGTCATTGTTGCCAGCATTTCTTTAGGCCTCAATATTCTCCTGAACGTCATCTTCCTCGAATACCTTTTCAAACGCTTCCAAAATGGCGGTCCGGCCCTTGCCACGGCCCTTTCCACCATGTTCGATTTCACTGCGCTTTTCTTCGTCTTCCGCCTGCGCTACGGCTCGCTCGGAAGTCTCAAGATTCTCCGCTCTCTCGGAAAAATAGCCGTCTCCGCAGTCCTCATGGGCGCTGCCTGTCTGGCCGCGAATTACTACGCCAACTACACGCTGCAGATGTCTTTCTTCATCCAGCTTGTGGTTTTTATCACCATGATTATCGGTGCCACGCTGCTCTATATTGGCCTCACCTGGGTCTTCAAGTGTCCTGAAATCGAAGAGGTCTACGGTATCGCCATGCGCCGTCCGGGCGCTGCGGAAAGCCTGGCAGGGAGCTAATGGAAATCTACGCCGCCATCTCCATGTTTCTCACCCACGTCCGCGTCGAAAAGGGACTGTCGCCGAATACCGTCTCTGCCTATCGCCGCGACCTCATCAAGTTCGAAGAATTCGCTAAAAAGAGAAAACTTGCTCTGCAAAAGATTTCCCGCGATGATCTGGTGGACTTTCTCGCCAGCCTCTATCGCCAAAAACTGGAAAGCCGCACCGTTGCACGCCATCAGGTCACCTTGCGGAATTTTTTCCGCTTCGTATTGGTGCAGGAACTAATCACCACGGACCCGTCGCTGAATCTCGAGTCGCCTAAAATTCGCCGCTCGCTCCCCGGTTATCTCCGTCTGGAGGAACTCGAACGCCTCCTCGCCCAACCGGATGACAAGACTCCGTTGGGCCTTCGGGATCACGCCATGTTGGAAGTTCTTTATTCCACAGGACTCCGCGTGTCTGAACTTGTTCACCTCCGGGTTATGGATCTGGATGGCGCAGCGGGCTGCGTTCGCTGTATTGGCAAGGGCGACAAAGAACGCATCGTGCCTATCGGCAAGAAAGCGCTGGCTCTCGTCGAGCGCTATCTGAAAGAGGCGCGTGCCAAGCTTGTCGGCAAGGGTAAGCAGATCTCCGCCACCACTTTGTTCCTCAACCGTCGGGGGGGATCCCTGAGTCGCGTTGGCGTCTGGAAGATTCTCTCCGCCTATGGCCGCAGAGCCGAGCTGCGCGTGGGTCTAACGCCGCATATGCTGCGGCACAGTTTTGCAACTCATCTACTCGAACGGGGCGCCGATCTTCGCTCCGTCCAGTTGATGTTGGGCCATTCGGACATCTCCACGACGCAAATTTACACCCACGTTGTGGAGGAGCGCCTGAAACAGGTCTACAAGGCGCATCACCCCCGCGCCTAGCGCGGGTTACAACTAATCGCGGGCGCGAAGTTGCATGAAATCTGCTCCCGCAGCGGAAGGAAAGCAATGCCTGATTACATGTTTCTGCTTGAAAGCCGGCTGTCCCCGGAACAGCGCGCTGCCATGTTGCGCGTTCAGGAGCTCGCCGCCGCGTTGGGCTATAACGTATACCTCACCGGGGGCACAGTCCGCGATCTCATCACCGGCGCTACCCTTCGCGACCTCGATTTCACCGTGGAAGGCAACCCGTCCAGGATGGTCGGCGAACTCGAGAAAGGCGGCGCCAAAGTTCTCTCCGAGGACGAAAAGCATCGCCATGTCGAAATCCTTTTCGCAGGCGATGTGGAAGGAAGCATTTCCGCCGCTCGCGATGATCACTACGTTCGACCCGGTACCAAGCCGGAAATTCGCTGGTCTACGATCATGGAGGATCTTCGCCGTCGTGATTTCTCCCTGAACGCCATTGCGATTTCCCTCAATCCCGCGTCGCGCGGTCTTTTGCTCGATCCCACTAATGGCCTCTCCGACATCGAACATGGGGAAGTGCGTGCACTCACCATCCACAGCTTCACCAACCAGCCGGCGCGCCTGCTTCGCGTTCTCCGCATGGCTGCTCGGATGGGCTACCACCTCGAATCGCGCACTCAGGAATGGTTCAACCTCGCTATCGAGCGCGAACTTCACGACACGATAACGCCGGAAGATGGAGGCGAGGAACTCCGCTCGCTCAGCAGGGAAGAGCGTCCGCACCTGGTACTGAAGGAATGGGAATCCCATCACCTTCTCGATCGCGTCCACCCGCTACTCGCAAAAAAGCATCCGGACTACGAAGCCATCAATCGCCTTATCAAAGTTCGCGACGAGCTTTTCATGGCCGGGTACAGGCCGCGCCTGGCCACTCCGATGATCCTCGCGATTCTTGGCCGTTTGAAGGAAAAGGAAGCAGCTCATCTCCTCTCCAAGCTTGGTTATCGCTCCGCGGAAGTGGACGCGGTTGAATCCTTCCCGGAAAAAGTTCACGACCTGCAAAAAGAACTCGCGGGCAAGAAAATCAAAACGCCCATCGACGCATACCGTTTCATCGAAAAGCTCCCGATGGAATATGTCGCCTACATTCTCGCCGAATCGAACAATTCCGCGGCAGTTTCGAAAATCAAGGCGTTTCTTCACAAGTGGCGCCCCATTCGGATGGCTCTACCCATCGTGGGCACTGAACTTGAAACGCTGGGCATGCCCCGCGGACCAAAATTCGACCAGATTGTTCAAGAAGTGTTTGCCATCCAGTTGAATGGCCGTGGGAAAACTCCCGAAGAGCGCGAAAAAACTCTTCGCAAACTCTCCGGCATCAAGGAACAGCCGAAGAAGAAGGAAAAAGAAAAGAAGCCAGCAAAGGGCCCGGAGAAATCCACTGCTGCTGCTCCCGTTCTCGTTCCTTCGCAGAAAACGAAAACGGCCGCGGAAAAAGGCGCGGCCAAGGCAAAATTCCAGGCGGGTATGAAAGCCGCCGCCGCAAAAAAGAGCAAAGCCAAGAAATAGCCTGCAGGGCTCAGTCGTTCTCACACCCCTTGCGTTGTCGTCTCGGCCCGACTGCCGCGCTATTTGCTTACGGGAAGTCTCAGATTCGTCCCAGGTTTGGAAAGGAGCTCAATCTTCCCCTGGAGCTCGGTCTTTCGATGGCACTTCGCCTGTGCAAATCTCCAAATGCCGTTCGCAATTCTTTCGCGCTCGTCTTAAAATCTAATTCCATGGGCAATCCGCAGTTCGTTCACTTGCATGTCCACACCGACTACAGCCTCCTGGACGGCGCGTGCGAAGTCTCCGAACTCCTCGACGAAGCATCGCGTCAGAAAATGCCTGCCGTGGCCATCACCGACCATGGCAACCTTTTCGCCGCCGCCAATTTTTTCTATGAAGCAAGCAAGCGCGACGTAAAGCCCATCATCGGTTGCGAGGTGTATCTTGCCAAGGGCAGTCGCCACGATCGCGGTGAAAAATCCGCCCCAAATCCGGACCGCGACGAAATGGAAGGTGGTACGCGCGGCACCAATCATCTCGTCCTGCTCTGCGAATCGCTGGAGGGCTACCACAATTTGATCAAGCTGGTCTCCGCCGGCTTCCTCGAAGGCTTCTACTACAAGCCGCGCATTGACTACGACTTGCTCTCCAAGCACAGCAAGGGTCTCATCGCACTCTCCGCCTGTCTGCGCGGCCCGGTCACCGAATCCGTCGTCGAACAGAAATATGAGCAAGCCCGCGAAAACGCCTATCGCCTCCGCGACCTCTTCGGAAAAGGGAACTTCTTCTTGGAGATTCAGGACCAAGGCCTGGAAGTCGAAAAGGGTGTAAATCGCGAACTGGTTCGCCTTTCCAAGGAAACTGGCATTCCGCTCGTTGCCACCAACGACTGTCACTATCTCCATCACTCCGATGCTCATGCTCAGGAAGTTTTGCTCTGCATTCAGACCGGCAAAACCATGAGCAACGACCATCGCATGAAGTTCGCCACCGATCAGTTCTATTTCAAGTCCGCACAGGAAATGGCGCACGTTTTTCGCGAGCTGCCCGACGCCCTTAGCCGCACGGTCGATATCGCCGCGCGCTGCAACGTCAAGATTGAGCGCATCCCCAACGCGCTCCCGGAGTTCAAAGTCCCCGAGGGGCATACACCCGGCAGCTACTTCGAGCAAGTCGCCCGTGAAGGCTTTGCCAAGCGCGTGCCGTATCTCGAGCGCCTCGCGCAGCAGGGCACCCTCCGTAATCCGCTTGTCGAGTACGAACGCCGCCTTAGCTCGGAAATTGAAATGATCAAGAAGATGCGCTATGAAGGCTACTTCCTGATTGTTTGGGATTTCATCCATTACGCCCGCGCGCAGGAAGTTCCTGTTGGTCCCGGTCGCGGTTCCGCGGCCGGCAGCCTCGTCAGCTATGCGCTTCGCATTACCGACGTGGATCCCCTCCAGTACAACTTGCTGTTCGAGCGCTTTCTCAATCCCGAACGCGTTTCCATGCCCGACATCGATATCGATTTTTGCATGCGCCGCCGCGGCGAGCTGATCGACTACGTCACGCAAAAATACGGCCGCGAAAACGTTTCGCAGATCATTACCTTCGGCACCATGGCCGCGAAAGCCGCCGTCAAGGATGTCGGCCGCGCCATGGACATTCCTTACGGCGAAGTAGACCGCCTCGCCAAACTCATCCCCACTACTCTGGGCATTGAACTCGAGAATGCTCTTCTGGAATCTCCGCAGTTAAAATCCGCTGTGGATAGCGACGAAAGATTGAAAGACCTCATGGCCGTCGCGCTGCGCCTCGAGGGCCTCGCGCGCCACGCTTCCACGCACGCAGCGGGCGTAGTCATCTCTCCGCAACCGCTCACGGAACTCATTCCCGTTTACAAGACCAATCGCGACGAAATCACCACCCAGTACGACATGAACGCGCTTGAGCGCATCGGCCTGCTGAAGATGGATTTCCTCGGCCTAACCACGCTTACCGTTCTCCACGATGCTGTCAAATCGGTCCAGCAAAATCGCAACGTCCAGTTGGACATGGACAACCTCCTGCTTGACGACGAAGCCACTTACAAACTTTTCGCCCGCGGCGAAACGACTGCCATTTTCCAATTCGAATCCCACGGCATGCGAGACATTCTCCGCCGTTACCAGCCCACCCGCATCGAAGACCTCACCGCTCTCAACGCTCTCTATCGCCCCGGCCCCATCCAGGGCGGCATGATCGACGACTTCATAAACCGCAAGCACGGCAAAACCAAAGTCAGCTACGAACTCCCGCAGCTCAAAGACATTCTCGAAGAAACCTACGGCGTCATCCTGTATCAGGAACAGGTGATGCAGATCGCCAATCACTTGGCGAGTTTTTCTCTCGGCGAAGCCGACCTGCTCCGCCGCGCTATGGGCAAAAAGAAAAAAGAGGAAATGGCCGCGCAACGCGCCAAGTTCCTCGCCGGCTGCGAGAAAAACAAAATTCACGACAAGAAAGCCATCCGCATTTTCGACCTGATGGAAGAGTTCGCCGGCTACGGCTTCAACAAGTCGCATTCCTGCGCCTACGCGCTCCTCGCTTACCACACCGCCTATCTCAAAACGCATTATCCCGTGGAATTCATGGCCGCGCTGCTCACTTCCGAAACCGGCAACACCGAAAAGGCCGTTAAGTACATCAATGAAGCCCGCGGCATGGGCATCTCCATCCTTCCGCCGGACGTGAACGAAAGTGATCTCTATTTCACCCCCGTGGGCGATTCGATCCGCTTCGGGCTCGCGGCCATCAAAAACGTCGGCGAAAGCACCGCCAAGGCCATCCGCGAATCGCGTCTCGGCCAAGGCGAATTTAAATCACTCTACGATTTCTGTGAACGCATCGAACCACGATTCCTCAACAAGCGTGTTTTCGAGAGCCTCATCAAATCCGGTGCCATGGATTCCCTCGGCCCTCGCGAGGCTATGCTCGCCTCGGTGGATGAGGCCGTCGCAGCGCTGCAACGCGCCGCGCGCTCCAAGGAATCCGGTCAGCACGGCTTGTTTTTCGGCGGCAACACGCCCGAATCCAGAGTACATTTCGAATTGCGCGATGCCGCTCCCTGGAGCGAAGAAGAACGACTCGCCAGTGAATACGCCATGCTCGGCTTCTATGTCTCCGGCCACCCGCTAGAAAAATACATCGCACGCCTGAAAGAACTCGGTGTGCTCTCTCTCGACGAAGTCGAAGGCCAGCGCAATGGCAAGGAAATCACCGTCGCCGGATTGATCGTTGGTATCCGCCCGATGCGTTCCAAAAAAGGCGCGCGCTGGGCCATCTTCACTCTGCAGGACATGACCGGCGTCCAGGAACTCCTCGCATTTCCCGAAAGCTTTGGGCGTCTGGAATCCCTTTTGAAGCCCAGTATGCCGTTGCTGCTCAAAGTCCGCATTCAAATCGAAGAAGCCGGCACTCGCCTCTCTCTCCAGGAGGCGCGCCGCGTCGAAGACGTTACCGGCCGCGTAGCTCCTTCTGAATTCCGCCTTCGTCTCGACCTCCGGCGCCTTAGCGACGTTGCTCTTCAACAACTACAGGAATTGTTCGCCTCCGCTCCAGGGCCAAGTACGGTAGTGTTTGAAGTGTTCGCCCAGGACGGCTCGGCCGCTGTGGTCCAATCGCAAAAGAAAATCCGTGTCTCCCCGGAATTTCTGGCCGCCGTGCAGCGCGTCTGTGGCGAGGATAGCGTTCAGAGGTTGAGCTGATGTCCGTAACCGACAAAAACAAAAAAGGCGCCGGCACGCTGGAGCGCCAGAAGGAAATCGATCGCCTTCAGAAGGACGTGGATGATCTCCGCCGCCTTGCTCCCACAGAAAACGGCGACGCCGAGCTTGCCCGCTTAAAAGAACAGGTTGCCGAACTACACCAGGAATTCTACGCTCACATAGGCCCGTGGCAGCGCGCACAGATAGCCCGCCACGCCCAAAGACCTTACACCCTGGATTGGGTGCAGTTCATGTTTACGGATTTTATCGAGCTTCACGGTGATCGCAACTTCGGCGACGACCGAGCACTCATCGCCGGACTCGCCAAATTCCGCGGGCGTCCCGTCGCCATCATCGGCCATCAAAAGGGAAGAGACATCAAGCAGCGCGTCGCCCGTAATTTTGGACAGCCCAAGCCCGAGGGCTATCGCAAGGCTCTTCGCGTGATGCAGCTCGCCGCAAAATTCGGCCGGCCCATCCTCACGTTCATCGACACGCCAGGCGCATATCCAGGCATCGATGCCGAAGAGCGCGGCCAGGGTGAAGCCATCGCCCGCAATCTGCGCGAAATGTCGCGCCTGCCCGTGCCCGTCATCGCCACAGTCACCGGTGAAGGAGGCTCTGGCGGCGCCCTTGCCATCGCCGTAGGCGACCGCGTGAACATTTTGGAGAACGGGTTCTATTCCGTGATCTCGCCCGAAGGTTGTGCCACTATCATCTGGCGCGACTCCGCCAAAGCCGAAACCGCTGCCATTGCGATGAAGATCGTCGCCAAAGACCTGATGGAACTCGGCATCATTGACGAAATTGTTCCCGAACCCGAAGGCGGTGCGCACAACGATCACGAAGGCGCCGCAAAGCTCTTTGGCGACGTTCTCGAACGCCAGTTGTTCGCCCTTTCTAACCAGAGCGCCAAGGAATTGGTCCACACCCGCTACGAAAAATTCCGGCGCATGTGCCAGTTTTTTGACCTTGTCCCCTAGTCGCGAGCGCGTACTGCGCCGTACTGGTCCCCGTACCACATTCGCTACGCCGCTTTGAACCCATCGTTGTTGGCCTTGCCCTGCGCATTTAATCTGAAGGTGCTCATTCCTCGCCCTGGCTCGGGGAGTCTGCACCGCTGGACCGTCCGTTCTCCGGTCTTTCACGCGGTGCATAAAGGACAGGCCCATAATGTCGGAACCGTTCCGCCCGTACGAAAAGCTCGTCGATATCACCATCTTCGGCAAGAAATTTCAGGTGCCGGAGCGCAATTCGCTTTTGCGGTGTTTTCAGTTCATCAGTCCGGAAACCATCCCCTACGGCCGCTTCTGCTGGAATCAGGATTGTCAATATTGCCGCGTAACCTGCCAGCTCCCGGATGAGGACGAGCCGCATGAGATGCTTTCCTGCAAGTTCATCGTTATGCCCGGAATGGAAGTCACCGAAATGAGCCAGGAGTTGAAGTGGTGCCTCCGCTCCAAGCTCACCTCCGACGCCGCCGTCAGCAGATAGCGGTCACCCTTCACCTATCGCACAGTGAACTAAGCTGCGATGGAGTTTTGTGCGGTTTGCCTTTGCTGCGATCCATGTTCTACGCTAGTTAAATACTTCCATGCCCCCTGCGCAAGATCTTCTGTGCGAAGCCTGCGGCCAATTGGCCTCCCTCGTACACATCGCCAGTCGACTCCGCCGCCTCGAATGGACCACCCGCTATCGTCCTGTTCATATCCAAGCCTTGCTGCTGTCCTCCATCGCTCCTACTGTCGATAACGATTTTCTATACGCACCTGAAGGCCAATTCCAGGGCGAAGCCGGCGCGCTTCTGGACGCGCTGGAAATCTCCCGGGAAGGGAAGTCCGCGGACACGGTTCTAACCGAATTCCAAAAGCGCGGCCTTCTGTTCATCCACGTATTGGGTTGTCCGCTCGAGCCCTCGCAGAAGCATTCGTCCCAGCAACTCCTGGAGCGCCAAATTCCCGCCACGCTCGCTCGGATCCGCCGCTCGTTGAAACCTAAGCGTGTCCTGCTCTTCGCGTCGGAACTGGCCGCCTTTCAAGGCCGCTTCACCGAATCCGAGCTCGGCGTTCCAGTTTTCTCAAACCACGGCCATCTGTTCCAATTCCCCCTCTCCGGCCCTCACCGTGATGAATTTCTTCGCGTCCTTTCCTACCCGGTCTCTCCCTGAGCCTTCGCCGACTATGTCCTCTAGTACAGAGCCCGGCTATGCCCAATTCTGCACCCCTCCGCACGCACATCTTCATCGGCTATGCTAGACTTGCTCTCGACACAGACTGCATAGGGGTGCTTTGTGCAGAGTCGCGCGAAATTTGCCGTCGGGATTACAGTCATTGTAGTATGCCTGTCTTTCCTCGCTTGGCTAGGCTACAGCGACAGCAAAACCTATTACCACACCATCGCGGAGTATCAATCCCTGCAGGGATCTGCGCGCTCTCATCGCATGCGGTTAGCCGGCACGGTAGCTTCAGGGAGTATTCGCCACAGTCCGGGCCGCGTGGATTTTGTTTTGGAAGAACAAGGCAAGACCTTACCGATCAGCTACATCGGCAGCGATCCGCTTCCGGACACCTTTGTTGATAAGTCCCAGGCTTTGGTTGAGGGACGCCCCGGCACCGATGGCCGTTTTGTCGCCGAGCACGTCCAGGCAAAATGCGCATCGAAATACGAAACCGCGCCCGGCAGCGACAAGCCTGCAGCAGGGAGTCCGACTCAGCAAAGCAGCATGTAATTCGCCCGCACTCGCGCCTATGGGGAGGAGCGAACAGTTATGGATGTATTCGGCTCGTTTGCGCTTCTGCTCGCCTTTGTCTGCGCCGTCTACGCGCTGGTCGGAGGAATCGCCGCCATCCTCACTCGCCACCCGCTGCTCATAAAGAGCACGCGTCAGGCCGGGATGGCCACTTGCATCCTGATCTTTCTTGCCACCTTCAGCCTCGAATATCTCTTTTTCAGCGATAATTTTGCTTCTGCCTACGTCGTCTCCCACAGCAATCGCGACCTTTCTACCTTCTACAAAGTTGCCGCTCTGTGGTCCGGGCAGGAGGGCTCGCTTCTTTTCTGGAGCTTCCTCCTGTCCATTTATGTCCTCTCCGTTCTCGTCGTTTATCGCAACAAAAATGGCGAGCTCATGCCTTACGTTGGCGTGGTCCTTGCCGGCGTGCAAATCTTCTTTCTCGCCCTGAACAATTTCGTCGCCAGTCCTTTCAAGATGCTTGGCAATGTCTCTGCCTCGGGCGCGGTCGAGCCCTTCGTTCGCATGGATGGCAATGGCCTGAACCCATTGCTGCAATATCCCGAAATGGTCATTCACCCGCCGAATTTATATTCCGGCTACACGGGTTTCACGATTCCATTTGCGTTCGCACTGGCCGCGCTTCTCGCACGCTATCCCGGCGAAAAGTGGATCCATCTCACCCGCAAGTGGACTATGATCGCGTGGTGCTTCCAATCCTGCGGCATTCTGCTTGGCGCACACTGGGCCTACGCCGTCCTTGGCTGGGGCGGCTATTGGGGTTGGGATCCCGTCGAAAACGCCTCTCTCTTGCCTTGGCTCACCGGCACCGCGTTCCTTCACTCCGTGATGATGCAGGAAAAGCGCGGCATGATGAAGGTCTGGAACGTGTGGCTGGTCTTCACGACTTTCCTTCTCTGCATTCTGGGTACATTCCTCACGCGGAGCGGAATCGTCAGCTCCGTTCATGCCTTCGCGCAATCCAGCATCGGCTCCTGGTTCGTCGGTTTCCTGTGCCTGATCATGGTCGTTTGCCTCACGGCTTACATAAAGAATCGCGACTACCTCAAAAGCGAGAATCGTCTCGATTCCGTCGTCTCCCGCGAATCCAGCTTCCTCTTCAATAATCTCCTCTTCCTTGTCGCCTGCATCGCCGTCCTCTCGGGTACGCTGTTCCCCGTGTTTTCGGAATGGTTCACCGGCAACCGTATCAGCGTTGGCCCTCCCTTCTTCAACAAGATCATGATTCCCATCGGCCTCGCGCTCCTTTTCCTCACCGGCGTGGGCCCTCTTCTCGCCTGGGGCAGGACGTCCAAAGAAAGCATGAAGCGCAATTTTGGTTGGCCTTTGCTCGCCGGAATAGTCGCTGCGGTGGTCAGTTTTGCTGTCGGTTATCGCAACGTGTTCTCCACCCTTTGCCTATTCCTCTGCGGCTTCGTGGGCTGGACGATCTTCCTGGAGTTTTATCGTGGCGCAAGAGTTATCGCGGCTCGTTCCGGCATGAATCTTCTATTTTCCGCGCAGGAACTCGCCATGCGCAATACCCGCCGTTATGGCGGTTACGTTGTGCACTTCGGCATGGTGCTCATCTTTATCGGCCTGGCGGGCGCTGCCTTCAATATCGACGTACAAAAAACGATGAACTTCGGCGATTCGATGAAGCTCGGCCCGTACACGCTTATTCTTCAGAGCGCGGACACCAAGGCTGACAAGAACTACACCGCACAGCGCATGATCGTCGAAGTCCTCAAAGACAATCAGCAGTCCATGCTTCTTTACCCGGAGAAGCGCCTCTTCCAGGGGCGCGACCAGTCATCCGGCACCATGGTGGCCATCTATTCCACTCTTCGCGAAGATCTTTACGTCGTGTTTGCGGGACAGGATCAGGACACCAATCTTCCCGTGGTGCACGCCTTCCTCAATCCTCTTGTGAAATGGATTTGGTTCGGCGGCGTCTGGGTTGTACTCGGGACTTTGCTAGCTCTGGTTCCGAGCCGCAAGGTTTCCCTCGTTCTTGCTCACTCAACAGAGCCGGCGCCTGCAACCGTCGTTCCTGCGCTAAACCCAACGGTTACACTGCAAGAGGGTCATGACTAGCCGCCGCTCTATCCTCGCTCTCACTCTGGTCTTCGTGCTCGGCATTGTGCCTCTCCTCGCTCAGCAGGCAGATCGCGTCAAAACAGTTGGCAGCCGCTTCATGTGCATGTGCAATTGCAATCAGGTGCTCACCCAGTGCAATCACGTGGGCTGTTACATGTCCACGGCCATGCTGAAGGAACTGGGCGAAATGGTGGGCCGTGGCAACTCCGACGCCATTATCACCGCCGCCTTCGTCAAGGAATACGGCACCACCGTATTCGCCGAACCCCCCAAATCCGGCTTTAGTCTCATCGCCTGGTCAATGCCATTTGTCTATTTCATCGCAGGCGCGACGCTGGTCATCTTTGTGATTCGCAAGTGGCGCAGCCGCCCCGCCACGGTGCTTCAAAGTGCCCCTGGCGGTATCGCCGTGTCTGCTGATGCGCTGGATCGCGCGCGTGCGCAAGCCGCCCGAGATACGGACGACTGAACAAATGTCTCTTTTCGCCATATGCCTTTTCGCTCTTTCGCCCGAATCCGCTGTCCTCGGCGCCTGCTTCGCCCTCGCTGCGGCCACGTTTCTGTTTATCTTTTTCATCCACCCGGATGCTTCCGACCTTGCGCCACACCGCAGCCAGCTAGATCAACTCCTGGAGCGCCGCGATACCATCTATGACAATCTCCGCGATCTCAAGTTCGAATACCGCGCCGGAAAATACTCCGAAGGGGACTACGAGAGTATGAAATCCTCTCTTGAGAACGAGGCCGCCCTGGTGCTCACCGAAATCGAAGGGGCCACCGAATCTCAAATTCGGCGCCCGCGTCCTGTGCGCCCGGCAACTGCGGAGCGGAGCCCTCGATGAAGGCAATCGCGTCCCGCCTTCTTCTATTTCTCGTCACAACGCTTCTCGCTGCTTCCATCGCCTTTGCGAATACGATGACCGGCACGGTCGTCAATCGCACCACGGGCAAACCCGCTCCCAACATAGCTCTCACGCTGCTCAATGTTACCGCCAACATGGCCGAAATTGGCTCCGCGAAAAGCGATGCGCAGGGCGGATTCACAATCGACAGCCCCGCCATCGGCGGCGGCCCGATGCTGCTGCGCGCCTACTATCAGGGCGTCAATTTCAATACCTTTGTCCCTCCAGTCAATAAGCCGGTCACCGCGGAAGTCTTCGATGTCTCGCACGACCCCAAGGTCATTGCCGCCACCACGCACGTCGTCATCTTCCAGCCCAGCGGAGACAAACTCATCGGCGCGGAAGAATACATGGTGCAGAACCGCTCAAATCCTCCGCAGGCCTATTTCCGCACCGAAGGCAATTTCGATTTCGCCATTCCGGAAAAGGGAGTGCTGCAGCAGATCTCCGCTACCAGCTCCAGCGGCATGCCCGTCACACAAGCCTCCATCGAAAAAGGGAATGGCAAGTACGCCATCGCCTACGCCTTTCATCCGGGCGAGACCAGCATCCGTTTCTCCTACGAACTTCCCTATCCCGGCCAGGCCGCTATCCTCAAACTCCCTGCGACCTACCCCGGCGTGAAACTCCTCGTTGTTGCCCCGCCGGGCGTTGCGGTTTCTGGGCAAGGTCTTCAACCCGCCGGCCAGGAAGAAGGCATGATGGTTTATACCCATGAACCCCTCGCCGCAAAGGCGTCGCTGATCGTAAATCTCAGTGGCGTTGGCTCGCCGCAGCAATCTGTAAGCGCCGGTTCACAACCGCCGGAACAACAAGGCAACTCGCGTACCAGCAGCGAAAATATTCAGGCCGTACCCGGGCGTCTCGATGAATACAAATGGTACTTGCTGGTTGGCATGGGTACGCTATTCGCCATGAGCGCGTTTCTACTCTCTCGCAAGCAGGTAGTAGTCGCGCCCGCGCCTGACCCAGTTGCACCGCCTGCTTCAGTAGTCGACAAACCAAAGTCCAAGCCTGCGTCAGCACCGGCGGCCGCGCCTGCCTCCAGCGTTGCAGCTGTCAACGAGCAGGTGAACACCAGCCTCGATTCGCTTAAGGATTCCATTTTTCGGCTAGAACTCCGCCATCAGGCCGGCACCGTCTCTGAAGAAGAGTACGCCAAAGAACGAAAGCGCATGGAGCAGCTGATCCGCGATCTGGTTCGTGGATAAGCAGGGAATTAGGTCTTGCGTTTCGGTTGAGTAATAACCACGAATTCGCGCTCGTTCTTCTGGAGATTTGTTTTACTCTATCTCGCAAATATGGATGGCACCGCGCCAAAATCATCGCTTGCGCCGCTTCTCCTGCCTGCTACCGGCTTGCGCTTTGAAAATATTGACAAGCGTTACGGCAGGCTGTTCGCCCTGCGGGGTGTCACTCTTGAAATCTCGGCTGGTGAATGTGTAGCCCTCGCCGGGCGCAACGGCTCCGGCAAGACCACCCTACTTCGCATCGCCTCGCGCCTCGTTCGCCCTTCCGCCGGGACGCTTTCGTTTCCGGACGCCGCCGCTTCCTCCGCTGTTCGCCCAGGTTATGTCGGACACACCACCATGGTTTATGACGAGCTCACCGCGGAAGAAAATCTCGCGCTCTTCGCGCATCTCCAGCACGTCGAGCAGCCCGCTGCCCGTGCCGAATCGCTTCTCCGGGAAGTCGGCCTCTACGACCGCCGCGGCTCACTCGTTCGCACCTTCTCTCGAGGGATGCGCCAGCGCATCGCTATCGCCCGCGCGCTCCTCCATCGTCCATCAATTCTTCTGCTCGATGAGCCCGCCACCGGCCTCGATCCTCTCGGGTTCGCTTGGCTCGTGCGATCCCTCCGCGATCTCAGCGCCTCCGGCTGTACCATTGTCATGAGTCTCCACGGCGAATCGGAAATTTCCTCTATCGCGACCCGTGCTGTGCGCCTCGACGCAGGCAAAGTCGTCGAGGACAGCAAGTCCGGCGCGTCGCTCCACTCCATCCTTACGTTTGAGGCTGCCTGACCCATCACAATGAGCCTTTTCTCCAACACGACCGTTCTCCTCGGCAAGGAACTCCGCACGGAGTTCCGCTCCCGCGAACTGCTCACCACCACAGCCGTGTTCATTCTCGTGGTGCTCATCATGTTCAGCTTCGCCATTAGCCCTACCGCCGAAGAATCCCGCGCCTTTGGCCCCGGCCTCCTTTGGCTCGCCATCCTCTTCGCCGCCTCGCTCATGCTGCAGCCATGCTTTCTGCGCGAGCAAACCAACGACACGCTCAGCTCTCTCCGCCTCGCCGTCAGCGACCCTTTCGCAATCTTCCTGGCAAAGCTCGCCGCCAACACATTTTTTCTTCTGCTCACCGAGCTGTTGATGCTTCCGCTCTTCGCCGTCTTCTACAACATTCCCGTCTGGCCGCAGCTTCACTACCTCTTGCTCGTCCTCTTCCTCGGCAGCCTGGGTGTTTCTACCGCGGGCACAGCGCTGTCTGCCATCTCCGCGCAAGCCCGCATGCGCGAACTTCTCCTCCCGCTCCTTCTTCTTCCGATACTCACACCCGTACTAGTCGTTAGCGCGATCGTCACCGTGAAATTGCTGGACCGCGATCCCGCGATCGAATGGAAGGGAATTGGCTTCCTTGCGGTCTTCGACATCGTCTTTTTGACCGCGCTATGGCTTTTCGGCGAATATCTTCTGGAGGAATAATCCACTATGGCTAATCGCATCATCCTCGGCATCGTGGCTGTCCTGCTGGTGATCGCCGCCGCCTTTGCCTCCTTCTACATCGCTCCTGTCGAGCGCACCATGGGCGCGCTCCAAAAAATCTTTTATTTCCACGCTGCCAGCGCCTGGGCCGGTATGGACGCATTCTTCCTGTGCTTCATCGCAAACCTTCTGTATGTCTGGAAGCGCAATCAAAAATTCGACTGGGTCGCGGTCTCCGCCACGGAAGTCGGCCTCGCCTTTACCACTGTCGTTCTCATCACCGGGCCGATCTGGGCCAAACCTGCGTGGGGCATCTGGTGGACCTGGGACGCTCGCCTCACCTCCACCTTCGTACTCTGGCTCCTCTACGTCTCGTATCTCCTTCTGCGTAGCCTGATCGAAGAGCCAGATCGCCGCGCCCTCCTCAGCTCTATCTTCGGCATCTTCGCCTTTCTCGATGTGCCGCTCGTCTATGGCTCCATACGTTGGTGGCGCACGCAGCATCCGCAACCGGTAATCATGGGTGGACCCGGCTCCGGCCTCGAGCCCACCATGGCCAAAGTGTTCTTCTTCTCGGTCCTGGCCATGCACGTCCTGATGATTTTCCTGATCCGGGAACGTTACATCCTGGAACAAACCAGCAGCGAAGTGGAATTGCTGCAACGTGAGGCGGAAGCACTATGAAAAATTTCGACAGTATCTTTGCCGCATACCTGATCGGCTGGAGCGTTTTCTTTATTTTCTATTTGACCATCGCCAAGCGCTCCTCGGATCTTCGCGCCGAAGTCGAGCGCCTCAAGAACTCTCTCAATCGCAATAAGTGATTTCTTCGTCGATCGCGCGACCGCGAAAGGGAACTGTTTCAAAATTCCATGAATGGCAAAGCAAAAAAACGGGTCGGCATTGTCCTCTTTCAACTTGGCGGGCCGGACTCCCTTGAAAACGTTGAACCGTTCCTCCGCAATCTTTTTCGCGACCCGGACATCATTCCGCTAGGTCCATTGAACTTCATTCGTAACCCCCTTGCGAGTTTCATCGCCTCGCGTCGCTCCATCCCGGTTGCCAAACGCTACGGCCAAATTGGCCGCCGCTCTCCTATTGGTATTCTCACCGAGCGCCAGCGCTCCCATCTGGTTCAATCCCTCGCGCCCTATATCGAGCCCGTCGGTGTAATCGCCATGCGCTACTGGAGACCCTTCACCGAAGAAGCCGTCGCAACACTACGCACTGCCCGCCGCCTAGACGAACTCGTTCTTCTTCCGCTTTACCCGCACTATTCCTACGCCACCACTCTCAGCAGCCTGAAGGAATGGCGTCGCGTCTACGGGGAGCCTAGGGAAGATCTTCCGGAGCGCACCGTCGAATATTTTTACGATCACCCTCTCTACATTCAAGCCCTCGTCGACAACATCGGCAAAATGCTCCGCCAGTTTCCAGACAGCTCTCGCATTCATCTGGTCTTCAGCGCCCACGGCCTGCCCATGAGCCTGGTCGAAAAAGGCGATCCTTACCCCCTGCATGTTGCCGAAACCGTCCGCCTCGTCTGTGAGCAAGGGGCCAGGCGCTTTCCCGGTTGGCCGCACAAGCACCTGCTGTGCTTCCAGAGCCGGGTCGGTCCTGCCAAATGGCTGCAACCTTCCTTCGTCGACACACTCCACCGCCTAGGCCAGGAAGGCGTCAAAGAAATGCTCGTCGTGCCGATCTCCTTCGTCACCGAGCACATCGAAACCCTCCACGAAATCAACATCGAAGGCCGCGCCGACGCCGCCAAAGCAGGAATCAATCTCTACCGCATGATGCCCGCTGTCGGCGATTCTCCCGTCTTCATTGAAGCTCTCAAGGACCTGGTCCTACGCGCCGCCGAAGTCCCCTCCCAACCAACAGTCGCCGCCCTGTAGCACATCGGTCGCGGGTCTTAGAGATCGTCTGTGCTGGCCAGGCTCCAGGCATTTTTGTCTTTCGAATTCATCTTCTCACCTGCTAAACTCTGCAACCGGTTTAGAGCTTGCGAAAAACTCATTCTGCATCGCCTGCTGTATAATTCAGTTTTCGGGTATGGGGCCCGTGGACATGAATCGCAGCTATCGTCCGTTCATTCATCGTTACGCTATCTTCGTCGTTTGTTGGACGATCGTCCTTCTCACTGCCGGCGCGCTCGTGACATCGGAAGACGCGGCTCTCGCCGTTCCCGATTGGCCTCTCTCCTACGGCACCATCACTCCCCCCATGGTTGGCGGCATCGCCTACGAACACACCCACCGCGTCATCGCCGCAGGCCTCGGCTTGCTCATCATCGGCCTTGCCGCAATGCTATGGCGTACGGACGACCGCCCATGGATGCGCTGGCTTGGCCTCGCTGCGCTTGGCGGCGTGATTCTTCAAGGAGTTCTCGGCGGCCTAACGGTCCTAAAACTTTTGCATTACTGGCTGCCAGTAATGCACGCCTGCACCGCGCAGCTCATGTTCGCCGTGCTCGTCAGTATCGCCTTCTTCACCAGCCGCTGGTGGACCGAATCCCTCCCTCAATATCAGGACAAAGGCTCGCCCTCGATCCATACCGTTGTCGTCATCAATGCCTTTGTGATCTTCCTTCAGGTTCTCGCGGGAGCCGGCTTCCGCCACCAATACATTTCTCTTCGCGCGCACGTCCTCGGCGCTCCCATCGTTCTCGTTGTAGTCCTCTGGACCGCCGCCATCCTCCGTCGCCGGTTCTCGCAAGTCCGCGAAATTTCACGCACGCGCATCCTGCTCCATGCCATCGTCGGGACGCAGATCCTCCTCGGCCTCATCGCTCTCTGGTCGCGCATTTCCACCGCAGACGCACCGCAACCCATGCCGCTGATGGTAGCCTCCACGGTAATCCACACCGTCGTCGGCGCGGTCCTCTTCGCTAGCTCCATCGTCACCGTTCTCATTTGTTACCGCCTGGTTCCGCGCAAAGGCGAAGTGGCCGTCCCTGCATCCCGTCAGCAGGTATCCGCCCAGTGAGCACCGTTCGCACCAACGTGGTCGCGCAATCCAGCAAGCTAAGCGCATACCTTGCGCTCACCAAGCCGGATGTATCTTTTCTCGTACTGATGACCACCGGCGCAGGCTTCTATATGGGCGCGCGCGGCCCGGTCGACTGGCTACGTCTGCTGCACGTCGTCTTCGGCACCATGATGATCGCCGCCGGCACTGCCGCACTGAATCACTACATCGAACGCGAATCCGATCGCTACATGCGCCGTACCGCTTCGCGCCCACTACCCAGTGGCCAGCTCACTCCGCGTGAGGCGCTTCTTTTCGGTATCGTTCTCTGCATAGCGGGCGCGACCGACCTGGCCATCGCTGCTGGCTACCTCGCCTGCCTTCTCGGCGTGTTCACTTGCCTCAGCTATCTTCTCGCTTACACACCGCTCAAAAAGCGCACCGTCTGGGCCACCTTGGTCGGCGCTATTCCCGGAGCGATTCCGCCCATGATTGGCTGGACCGCTGCTACCGGAAGACTCGATGCCGGCGCTTGGATTCTCTTCGCTATTCTCTTCGTCTGGCAATTCCCTCATTTTCATGCCATCGCCTGGATGTACCGCGAAGACTACGCCCGCGCCGGCATCCTCATGCTTCCCGTCGTCGACAAAGACGGCACGCGCACGTATCGCCAAATCGTTCTCTACGCCGGTTCACTCGTCGCCATCAGCCTCCTGCCTTCCTTGGTCGGCCTAACCGGCGTCCTCTACTTTTTCGGCGCTCTGGTCTCCTGTACCGCGCTTGTTCAAGTCTGTCTCTGGGCCGCGCACTCCAAGACCAACGACCGCGCCAAATGGCTCATGCACGCCACCGTCATGCACATCCCGGTCCTCCTCGGCCTAATGATGTACGACAAGCTTCCGCGCTGATTTCTATGCCTGTCCCCTGTAGCCCAGGGCAAGTCCGCGAGCCTTGCGGCCTTTTCTCTTGGGCTGCTGCTCCTTTTGTAGCGGCCCTTCCTGACGCCAGCAGCCTTTTTTTTGCTCTTGGTTTTGTAATGGCCGACCCTCATTCCGGCAAAATGGATTTCGCACCCGCAGTTGTCACGCACGCACCTTTCCGTTAAGTTGACTCATCAGATCCTCGTTCCTTTCGAGGCCCAGTGAAAATCCTCCTCTTCGGCGCAAGCGGTTCGGCAGGCCACAGCGTCCTCGAAGCCTGCCTCGCCGCCTCCGTCGTCAAGGATGTCCGCGCCATCGTTCGCCGCCCGCTTGCTGAATCCCATCCGAAACTTCGCACCGTTATCCATGCAAACTTTCTGGATTACTCACCGATCGAAGACGCCTTCCGCTCCGTAGACGCTTGCCTGTTTTGCCTCGGCATTTCCGCTACGCAAGTTTCCAAAGACGACTACCGCAAAATCACCCACGACTTCACTCTGGCCGCGGCTACGACGCTGAAATCGCAAAGCCCCGGCGCGGCGTTTCACTACATCAGCGGGCAGGGAACTCGCCCAGACAGCCGGATGTTTTGGTCTCAGGTCAAAGCGCAAACCGAGCTAGAACTCATCGAACTCGTTGGCGCAGACGCCTGGCGGCCTGCCTTTATCGATGCGAAACCCTCTCCCACCCTTCCGAAGCTCTACGCCATGTTTTATCCCGTGGGTCGCCTATTGAAACCGTTCCCCAGCATGTACATCCACGGCCATGACCTCGGCCGTGCAATGCTGCAAGCTACAATCGAAAATCTCCGCGCACGCATCTTCGAAAACACAGAAATCCGCCAAATCGCCGCTCGCGCGAAGTTCTAGACACCTGGCACAGAGCAGCATCAACAAACTCCAATTTGTCAGTTGAAATTAAGCCTTCGGCAATGCCGTAATCACCGCGTCGGTAAACTCCTCGGTACCCGCCGTTCCACCGACATCGCGCGTCACGTGCTTTCCTTCGCGGTACACGTTCACCAGGGCGGCCTCAATCCGCACCGCTGCGCTCCGCTCCCCCAGGTGTTTCAACATCAAATTCGCGCTCATCAGCAGCGCTGTCGGATTCGCCAGTCCCTTTCCCGCAATGTCCGGCGCCGTTCCATGCACCGCCTCGAAAATGGCGCAGCTCTCGCCGATATTTCCGCTAGGAACCACCCCCAAACCACCCACTAATCCCGCAGCCAGATCGCTCATCACGTCGCCATACAAATTCGGCAACAGCAGAATATCGAACTGTTCCGGCTTCATTACGATCTGCATGCACGCGTTATCCACGATCATCTCTTTGTACTCGACGTCCGGAAACTTCTCCGCCACCGTGCGAATGGACTTCAAAAACAATCCATCGCTGAGCTTCATGATGTTCGCTTTATGAATCGCGTGAATCTTCTTCCGCCCGTTCTCCTTCGCGTACCTAAAGGCAAACTGTGCAATCCGAGTCGACGCCTTCTCGGTGATGATCTTCAAGCTTTCCACCACCCCCGGAACCACCTCGTGCTCCAGTCCTGAGTACAAATCCTCCGTGTTTTCGCGCACGATCACCACATCCACATCGTCGAAATGCGATTTCACGCCCGGGAGATTTTTCACCGGGCGCAGGTTGGCATACAAATCCAGACTCTTTCGCAATGCCACGTTCACGCTAGGAGCCCCCCCAGCCACCGCCGTGGCCATCGGCCCCTTCAGCGCCAGGTGATTTTTCCGAACCGACTCAATCGCCAGCTCATTCAGCACCACCCCTTTGATCGTGGTGGTATCCGTGTTTTCCGCGCGTGCCCCGAATTCGTCCCAATCAATCTGCACGCCCGCTGCTTCCAGAATCTTCTTCGTCGCGGCTGAAACCTCCGGACCGATTCCTTCGCCGGGCAATAAAGTAACTTTGTATCGCATAGATGCATCGTATTTTACGGGAACCTTTGCGCGTTGTCGAAAGCCGTCTCACTGCTTGTTTCCCGAGCTTCAGAGAAACGCTGCAAGCAGGGAAGTACGTTTGGAAACACTGGCTGGCGCGCGATTTGGGCTGTGTTATACTAGAAAACTGATGAGTCTTGCGGGGTTACTCCGCAAGCGGAGGCCCAGAGAATTATGATCAACCTGACACCCGTTGCCGCTACCAAGGTCAAGGAAATCATGGGTATGCAGAATCCGGTCCCGGTCGCCTTGCGCGTTGCCGTGGTCGGTGGAGGCTGCTCGGGTTTCCAGTACCACATGGCGTTTGAGAACCAGACCAACGATACCGACGAAGTCGTGGATCTAAACGGCGTGAAAGTGGCTGTCGATCAGATGAGTTCCATGTACCTCGATGGCGTCGAAATCGATTACATCGAAACCCTCGAAGGCGCCGGCTTCAAGTTCAACAACCCCAATGTGAAAAGCACCTGCGGGTGCGGCAGCTCCTTCAGCGTTTAATCGTCGTTCCTACTAGCTAGAACGCGTGAGTTTTCGAGGCTCCTGATTAACCCTGGGAGCCTCTTCTTTTGTCTCTTTCTCTAACGCCGCGCAACCGTGCAGTTGAGGCTCTTACGACCAAACACCACAACTCTTCCTCTCCTGCTATCTTGGGTTTTTCCCGCTGCCACTCCATTTGCATTCTCCCCTGTCCCCACTTATCCTAATCTCAAGCCCGCATGCTCATAGCTCTGGCGCAATTTAATCCCACCGTCGGCGACTTCGAAGGGAACTCAGCGCGTATCTTGGACCTGGCCAATCAAGCCAAGCGCCGTGGCGCGGACCTTGCGGTCTTCTCCGAACTCTCCCTCTGCGGTTATTTTCCCCTCGATCTCCTCGAACGCCCCACCTTCATCCAGCGCAATCTCGATGCCCTGAAATCCATCGCCGCGCAAATGCCTCTGCCCGCCATCGTCGGCTACGTTGGCCGCGTCGATCCTGGCCGCGCTGGCAAATCCATTGCCAATAAAGCTGCGCTGATCTCTGAAGGGCGCATCGTGTTCGAACAGAGCAAAATGCTTCTGCCCACCTACGACGTCTTCGACGAATCCCGCTACTTCCAGCCCGGCGAAAAGCATTTTGTCTACGGCCTTGGCAGGGAACAACTCGGTATCACGGTCTGCGAAGACGTTTGGAACGACAAAACGTTCTGGACCAAGCCCCGCTATACGCGTGACCCCGTCACCGAGCTGGTCGCCCAGGGAACGAGTGTAGTCATCAACATCTCTGCGTCACCCTACACCATCGACAAACGTGCCCTTCGCCTTGAAATGTTGCGCTCCTCGGCTCTCCATCACGAACGGCCCATTATCTATGTCAATCAAGTCGGCGGCGACGATTCCCTCATTTTCGACGGCGCAAGCATCGTGTTCACTGCCAGCGGAAAAATCGCCGCGCAAGCCAAAGCCTTCGAAGAAGATCTCGTCCTCTTTGATACCGTCACGGAACAAGGTGAAGTTCACGATCGCCCCGTCAGCGAAATCGCCTACGCCTACGAAGCCCTAGTCCTCGGCACTCGCGACTATGTCCGTAAATGCAATTTTCGCAAAACCATCGTCGGCCTCAGCGGTGGCGTGGATTCCGCCGTTGTCGCCTCCATTGCTGTCGACGCTCTTGGCAAAGAAAACGTCCTCGGCGTCTCCATGCCCGGACCGTTTTCCTCCGAAGGCAGCAAAACCGATGCCCGCCAACTTGCCGCCAATCTCGGCATGGAGTTCCTCACCATTCCCATAAGCGAAGTCTTCGACTCCTACGAGCGTGCCCTCGCTCCCGCTTTCGGTGATCGCCCCGCAGACACCACTGAAGAAAACATCCAGGCCCGCATCCGCGGCAACTACTTGATGGCGCTCTCCAATAAATTTGGCTCAATGGTTCTCAGCACCGGCAACAAATCCGAAAACGCTGTCGGCTATTGCACGCTCTACGGCGATATGGCCGGCGGCCTGGCGGTGATTTCCGACGTCCCGAAAATGATGGTCTACGAGCTCGCCGATCACATCAATCGGGAAAGGGAAGTAATCCCACGCTCCACCATCGACAAGGCCCCCTCCGCCGAGCTTCGCCCCGATCAGAAGGACAGTGATTCCCTCCCACCCTACGAAACCCTCGATCGCATCCTGAAGGCCTACATCGAAGAGGTTCAGAGCCCCGAAGAGATCGCCGAATCCTTCGGCTACGACCTCAAGCTAGTACGCGACATCGCGCTCCGCGTCGACCGCAACGAATACAAGCGCAAACAAGCCGCTCCCGGCCTGAAAATTACCTCGCGCGCGTTTGGATTTGGCAGGCCATTTCCCATAGCTCAGCATTTCATTCCCTAGTAATAAAAGGACGACACTAGCGTGAACACTCTCCCAAAATTCATCCGGCTCATCTTCTGCACTGCACTTTGCACTGCGATCTGCGTAATGGTGCTCCTCATCCCCGCTGCAGCCGCCCAGCAAACTTCCACCATCGCTCCTGCTCCTGACACAACGCAAAAAAGTGTCGAAGCCTTCCTCCGCTACTATTACGCACTCGGTCCCGATGTCACGATTGTTGTTGGTGCTCCCGTCGAGCTTGCCACCTCAGGCATCCTGGAGGTCCCGGTAGAAGTGAAGACCCCCGACGGGTCCAACCAGGTAAAGATGTGGCTCACCAAAGATCGTCGCTATCTCCTACGCGGGGAAATCTCGGACATCACCGCCGACCCACTTGCCGAAACCATCGCCAAGATCCAAACTGCCAACGCCCCGGTGCTAGGCGATCCAAAGGCCCCCATCACGCTTGTCGAATTCTCCGACTTCGAATGCCCCGTTTGCCGCACCCTCCATGACGTCCTTCGCGGCCTGCTGCCTAACTATCCCCAACTCAAGGTCATCTTCAAGGACTTTCCGATCGAAGCTGTCCATCCCTGGGCACGCACCGCGGCATTAGCCGGTCGCTGCGCCTACCAACAGGACCCAGGAGCCTTCTGGAAGCTCTACGACCTTATCTATGACAGCCAGGATCTGATCTCGGCCGCAAACGCCTATGACAAGGTCATGGACTTCGCCTCCAAGTCGGGCCTGAATACCGACACCTTTAAGTCCTGCCTAGGCAGCTCACAGGCCGCCAGCGAGGTTGACGCCAGCCTAGCCAATGGCAACCAAATCGAAGTCCGCAGCACCCCCACCATTTTCGTGAATGGGCGTCGCATCGTCGGCGCAGACCCCCACGCCCTCCAGCAATACCTGGACTACGAAGTCGCCCAGCTGAAGTCCGGAAAGTCCCAACCAAAAAAGTAATCCACCTGGTGTGTAGGACGGCCTCAGAAGGCCGTCCGCTCAACGCGCACTGTCGCTGGGCTCGCGGTTCAGCAGGATTTTGACTTGGGATTACGCGTTAAGCAGGGGAGGGGGGTAGCCTGTGACGGAGCCCGGCCACGACCACAATACGCGTTACCAAACGCTTTGCAGTTCAGCCTCATTTCTTAGTTTACATAATATTACTTATAGGACGCAGTAGGAGGCCCTTTCTTCGCCGTTTCCGCAGCTTTTTGCGTTTTCCGGCAGACTGCAGACCCCTCTCAACGAGCACTTCCCTCGCTTCTCTTCATTCGCTCTCTCCAAAATTCACCCTACCTCAGCGTCGCCGCCGGCCGTACTTCCAAAATCACCACTGGCACTTTCTCTCGCACTCCCTGCATTCGGTTCCCCGCAAAATCCATCACTCCCGCACTGGCAATCGGCACTAGCTCTCCGCTTGCTTCCATTTCACCAAGTTGCTTCTGGATCGCGTCCGGATACTCTGGAGACTTTACTACCCACCGAATCCTTTCCCGTTGGAAAAACTCTCGCCACGCTGCAATGTCACGCAATTTCTCAGGATCAACCGCCCAACTCGTCTCGGGATTTCCATGCGCCGGCTGCACGCGCAGCCCATATATGTGCCGGAAAAAGACCAGCGCCTTCCCTTCTTCTTCTCTTCCACGCAGCGCCTCATTTATGAAACGTACTTTTCCAAAATCTGGTCGCGCCGCTTCCAGGTAGGCCTCCCGGCTCAACATTCCTACCGCCGCCGCCAACGAGTGTCGCTGATAGAACAACAATCCCGCCGCGCCCGCCGCAAGGAAGATCGCCAGGGTCGCTGCCGCTATTCCGCGCAACGCGCCCCAGCCTCGCTCCGGTAGCGCGCACACACCAGCGATAACCGCAGCAAGCGCCAGCGGATAAACTGGTAAAACAAAGCGCAACATTCCAGATGCCATTCCGATCCCTACCGCGCTCACCAACCACACCGTTAGCACCGTTCGCCACAGCGCCGTTCGCCGAACCGCAAAAAACAATAACGGCGCAAAGCACAAACAGATCGGGCTGAAAAACTGCCAAAAGCCCACATTTCTCGAATTAATTGCCGCAAACACCGGATAGCCCAGCAATTCCAGCACACCCCGATGTCCGTTAGCTCCTGTGTCCGCCAGAATCGATGCCAATGTCACGGCATTCACTTTTTCCGGGTGCAACCGCTGCATCCAGAACGGAAACATCGGGTCACCCGTCCAAATTAGATTTCTCAAATAAGGCCATACTCCGGCGCTCAGCGCTCCTGCCATAAACCTCGCGGTCGCTTTCCACGACCGCGTTTCCACCACCAGTGCCAAACCAACGCTTGCGGCAATTACGCATCCTGTGTATTTGCTGCCTGCAATCGCTCCAGCAAAAATGCCCGCTAACACCGCGTCCTGCCACTTCTGACTGCCGGCGCGCCCCGCCTGGAGCACCGCCAGTACCGCGAAAAACACCATCCATACATCCGGTGCACCTGCTGTGCTCAGCTGCCAGAACACAACTGGCGACAGCACGAATACGAGTGCCACCGTCCATGCACCTTCTTCAGGCATCCATTGCCTGGCAAGCCACGCTCCCGCCAGTGCCGCCAGCACTCCGCCCAGATAGAGCAATCCCAGCGCAAATTTCTCACTTCCCAATGCCAGCCCCGCCAGAATCAGCAGATGTCCTTGACCGGTCAGAAAGCTGTGTATCGAGAAAAAGTTAGGGTGAAACCCACTTCGCAACATCCACTCTGGCTGCGCGAAGTGATAATTCAGTGCGTCCGATCCGGTCAACGGCGCCATCGCCGCCACGCCTTCCACGATCAGCACGCCCAAGAGGGCCCACCGCAACAGCTTCGCACTCCGCGTCGAATTTCGACTTCGAGCAAAGAGTTCGGTGAACAGTCTCTTTAGCTCACCGAACTCCAGTAACGCGACCACGCCCCCCGCGGCCACCAGCAGCCACAGGCCCGCTCGCATTCTCCCGCAGGCTGCGGCCAACAAGCAGCCCAGCTCAAACACAACTACACCCCATCCCGCGGCAAATAGCAGTAGCTCCGCTGGCTCATTCGCCCTCGGTCCTGCCCATCGCTGCACCCGGTTACCCACTCCCGCCGCCATCAGGGCGAACGCACACACGCCCGCGAGCGCCACAAGTGTTTGGACCCCTGCTACGATATTCATTTTCTGTGAAGATATTGGCTGAGAACTCCACGCAGGGTTCCGGCAAATTGCCAGTAATACCAAGCCTGCATTCCCAGCACCCAAGCGCAAAGTAAAAAACTCATCAGGCGGGTTCGTCTCATCAAAACGTTTTGCTCCAGAGCGCTACCCAAGCGCACGTCCGCCTCTATAGTTACTGCATCCTATACTGGATCGCAACGTTTACGTGATTCACTCCGTTTCAGCAACTTCCTGGCCGCAAAACTTAGCTGCATTACCTCCCCAGTCGCACCTGCCGGATACGTCCCCGGCGTAATCTTCGTCCCGCCCCCAACAAATGCCTTCTTCCAGCTATTCAGCGCTGTTCCCTGCGCCGGAATGTAGTACCCACTTCCCAATCCTTGTGTCATGAATCCTCCCGCAGCCCGCAACTGGCCCTTAGTACAGGTCTTAAGTGCCTTGTCTTTTGTCCATTTTAACTTGACACTTCATTCCCCGAAGCGCACTGTCAAAATCACTCGGTTCCCTCTCTCCCGAATGGAGGGCCACTATGTCGTTCTACTGCCTGCAAGTCCGATACACCACCGGGGCCTGGTCCCGCTTGGTCTGCGATCCTCTTAATCGTTGCGAAGCCGTTCGCTATCCCATCGAGAAAATCGGCGGCACGATTCACGCTACTTTCTTCACTTCGGGGCCGTTTGACGTGCTCGCCATCTGTGAACTTCCAGACTCTGCCGCACAACAGGATATTTCCGTCGCCTTCGCCAGCGGCGGTGCCGTTGCCAGCGTCCAGGCCATCCCACTCCTCACCACCCTCGAAGCCATCGACGCCTGGTCGAAATCCGCCGCCACTCCATTTGCGCCCGGCACTCCTCCGATTGCTCTAGCCGCCACCGCCCACTAGTCGCGCTCAGTTCGTCTCGATTTAGGCTTAGGGACAGCTTCGTGCCGCTCTCTTGGGTCAGCTACACCGAAACACGGATCACTGAGTCCATCTTCCCTGGCTCACATCGCCTCTCAATCCAATTCTGCTAAACTTCTTCCGTGCACGCCCCGCCATTGATCCCTATCCTCACTGACATCCGTCTCTATCCCATCAAATCTCTCGACCCCATCAGCGTCTCCTCCGCCACCATCGGTCCCTCGGGCGGACTCGCTCTCGACCGCACTTGGGCTCTGTACTCCGTCGACGGCCGCTGGGTCAACGGCAAGCGCACACCCGCCATTCATCTCATCCGCGCCGATTACTCTCCCGATCTCACCACTGTCACCCTCTCTGTCCCCGGCGATCGCCGCCACATTCCCACGCGCACCTTCGCCTTCCCCGAAGCCCACGAAGACGCCGCCGAATGGTTCAGCGTCTTCTTCGAGCAGCAGATCCTCGTCCGCTACTCCGAAAGCGGTTTTCCCGATGATCCAATCGCCAACGGTCCCACCATCATCTCCACCTCATCCCTCCGCGCCATCTGCGAGTGGTTCCCCAACATCTCTCTCGACAACATGCGCCTTCGCTTTCGCACCAGCCTCGAAATAGACGCTTCGCCCGCGGACATCGCCCGCGGCCACTCCCTCCCCGCTTTCTGGGAAGATCAACTGTTCGGCGAAGACGAACGCAGCATCATCCGTTTCCGCATCGGTTCAATCCAGTTCGAGGGCAGCAATCCCTGCGCCCGCTGTCCGGTCCCCGCCAGAGATCCTCACAGCGGCGCAAATCTCGACACCTTCCAAAAACATTTCTCCCGGTTCCGCGAATCCCTTCTTCCCGCCTGGTCTCCCCGTCTCCGCTTCGACCATTTCTACCGGCTAGCCACCAATACCCGCGTCGCCTCCTTCGAATCCTCCAAGCTCCTGGCGCTCGGCGACCCCCTCCTCCTCTAATTTCTCAAGGCAATCTCGGAGAACTCTGCGCCTCCTCTGTGAACTCTGCACCTCCCACACCGCCCGATCCTCATTCCCTGCTCGACAAACGGCTCACGGAGCAGCGCGAACGAACCGTGCTCCCTCAGGACGTCACATCCACGCTCGACACCTCGGACAACGGCGCGCAATCTGCGCCCGATAATCTTTTGGCGGCCCGCTTCGTTCCACCGTACGTTTTACCTTGGCATTCAACCTCTCCTTCACCGCTCCGACAGCCCCTGTCGCGGACCTTGCCTCGCACAAAAACGAAAAAGGCACCCGCTACTCGCGGACGCCTTTTTCTTCTTCTAAATTTCCGATTCTTAAACCAATTGCGTGAAACTCGCTAACCCTTCAATCCTTCGCTCCTGCCGGCATCTCCCCACCCACCTTCTCCAACATCTGCTCTTTCCGGTACACCAGCGAATTTATGTCGTATGTCGCCAGCTCAAACCCATGTCCGTGCGTAATCGCGTCGGTCGGGCACGCCTCAACGCAATACCCGCAGAAAATACACCGCGAATAATCAATGTTGTACACCTTCGCGTACCGCTCGCCCGCCGACATCCGGTTCGTATCGGTATTCTCCGCCGCCTCAATGTAAATACAATTCGCAGGACAAGCCGCCGCGCATAAAAAGCATCCCACGCACTTTTCCAGCCCGCCTTCATCGCGGTGCAACACATGAATTCCCCGGTACCGCGGCTGGAAATGCACGTGCTCGTCCGGATAATTCTCAGTCACCGTCTTCCGGAACATATTTCGCCACGTAACGCTGAAACCCTTCGCCAGCGCTACTGCCGTTTCTCCAACTTCGCGCATCAGGGATGCCATAGGTCTTTGAGTTTACCAAACCCCTCCCAACCCCCGCAAACCACCATTGCCCTATGTCTTTTGCTTTCTCTGCGCACGCCGTGTTCTCTGTGGCAAAAAACTTTGTTTTCTCTTCTATCCCCGCAACGCATCCACAATCTGCTTCCCATGAAATCTACCATTCTCAATAAATATCTCGCCCGTATGCCGTCCCGCTACCACGACTCCCGCTAGGTAAATCCCCTTCACATTGCTCTCCAACGTGTTCAGATCAATTGATGGCCGCTTACTCTCCGCATCCAGCTTCACCCCCAGCGACTCGATAAACGCATAATCCGGGTGGTATCCCGTCAACGCAAACACTTCTTTCGCTGGCAACTCTTTCTCCCCGCCGTCATTCTCCACGCGAATTCCCTCGCGCGTAATCTCCAGGACCCGCACCCCAAACATCGCTTTGATCTGTCCCGCCTTGATCCGGTTCTCAATGTCCGGCCTCACCCAATACTTCAGCGAATTCCCCAAATCCTTCCCGCGCACCAACAGCGTTACCCGCGCCCCATTCCTATAAAGGTCCAGCGCCGACTCCACCGCAGAATTCTTTCCCCCGATCACCACCACATCCTGTTTCCAGAACGGGTGCGGCTCCGTGTAGTAATGATTCACATGCGGCAAATGCTCTCCCGGCACGCCCATCTCATTCGGCAAATCGTAGTATCCCGTCGCCACCACAATTTTCTTTCCCGCGTATCGTTCCTCCCGCCCGCTCGCCGTCTCCGTCACCACCGTAAACGCGCCATCCTGCCCATCCACCCGCAGCACCCGCTCGAACAGCCGCAACTCCAACCCATAATGCTCCGCGCCCTTCCGGTAATACTTCAGCGCCTCCAGCCGCGTCGGCTTGTCACCGTTGGACACCATTGGCAAATCGCCAATCTCCAGCAGTTCGGGCGTCGTGAAAAACACCATGTTCACCGGATAGTTGTAAATCGAATTGCACAAACAACCCTTATCAATCACCAGGGGCCGCATCCCCGCGCGTTTCGCTTCCATAGCGCAAGCCAACCCCGTCGGCCCTGCCCCCACACAAATAATGTCGTAAGTCCTCATCTCTATTCGAGTCTGCAATGCCCCTGTCGGTTATGCAAACCGTCTTTCACCGGCATTGTGATAGAAAAATCTCACCACGGGTCGCGGGTGCCCCACACGCCGATTGGTCTTCTCTTTAGCTGTCAATTGTCGACTCTCAACTTCCTCTCACTGCTTCTCGCCCATCTCCAATATCTCCACCAGCTCCACCCGGAACTTTTCCAGCTCCTTCAATCTTTCGCCCGTAGCCACCACTTCCTTCTTCTTCCTCACAAACACATCCCCGCTCGCCCTCTTCAATTTCACGCTCAAGTTCCCATCCACCATAACCGTTACCGGCGACAGTAGCCGCAATCCCGCATTTTCCACTGGCGCCAGCACCGCCGCGCACTCCCCTCGATGCACGCACAACGCATTCTCATATGGCGGTATCGCAATCGGCCGAAACCCCGCAGCAAACAAACGCTCCAGCGTCTGCATCTGTAAAGCCGTCAATTCCAGCATGTCGTTTGGTGATTCCTGTTGCACTCGTGCGTTTATGCTATGGCATCGCAGCGATGAACTTAAGGGTCCCCACGCGCCGAATTTGCACGTGGGTCCTGGGTTTCCTTCTCCGTGTTCTCTGCGGCCCCTCCGTGAACCCTGTGGCGAGCCTTTCTCCGCTCTTTCCGCTCTTCAACTTTCAACTGCCTTCCTACGCCGCCGTAGAGTCCGCCTCGTTCGACCCTTCCAACTGCGACAATATATCCCTCAGCGTCCTGATCAACTCATCCCGTGACACATGGCTCTTCTTAAACTGCAACCGGAACCGGAACGCCTCATCCTCCGGCTCATAGTGAAAAATAAACGGCCGCG
>Ga0209526_10000087_pt1 | contig 50471 bp, 39 predicted proteins | sample JacPinW_OM2H0_M1_FD_188566 | JGI IMG/M metagenome (GOLD analysis project Ga0209526, IMG submission 188566) | Forest soil microbial communities from Algoma, Ontario, Canada - Jack Pine, Ontario site 1_JW_OM2H0_M1 (SPAdes) (version 2) | ecosystem: Environmental > Terrestrial > Soil > Boreal... | reverse complement strand
TGGTCGACGCTCCAGGGCTGCAGGCGGGATTCGCCGGGTCGCTCAGGCCGCAGGCGGCCAGCTCGATCTGACCCTGAAAGCCGGGAAACGCCGGACCACGAACATCGAACCGCGTGTAGGTGTTATAAAGCATGCCTCGTGCGGGGTCGATGGAGAAGTAATCCTTGTCGAGGAAGTCGGTTGGGCCGCCCCGGGCGATGATGATCGGCCCGTGGCAGGAGAGCGTCGCGCTTCCACCGGAGCCACCCACGACACAGGCATCCATCGCGATGTCCGATTCGCCCGTATTGGTGATGTAGAGGCTGCTGATGTAGAAGTAGGTCGTGCCGCCCTTCTGGAAAGTCTCCACGCTCGGGTCGCCAAAGAATGTGGCGACGGTGCAGTCATTCGGCAGACCGCCCATGTCCGTAAAGCTCCGGCCGCCGTCCGATGAGAAGGCATAGCCCGTCAGCTGATCCTTGAACATCGGCGATGGGCAGGTGGCGAAGAACCCGGTCGAATCGTTCCAGGCATGGACCACGTAGGGACCGATCGCCGCGATCGACGTTTCAGACTGGCCGTATGCCTGCAGGGTGCCCAAAGTCTGATCTTCGTGGGGGTTGGCGGAGTCCACGTTGGTGCCGAACGAGCGCTGCACATCCTGGTTGTTATGCTCGGCCGGCGCTTGCGGCTTCGCCGTCACTTTGCCTTTAGGTCCGATAGGATGCGCGCTCGCCTGATAATCACAGTACATGTGTGCCCCGGACGAGGCATTCATGCCATGCCCAAGCTGCGCACAAAAACTGTTGGCCGGCGATGCCGCCGGCGCGTTGACGGCGGCACTAAGTGGCAGGAGCCCGAGCGCGATCACGCCCCCGGCTGCCCAGCGACGCAGGCTTGAACCAATCCTTGGTCGATCCCCGTTTGCCATGAATCCTCCCTGGGCAAGCCCGCGGCGCGGACCTACCTTGTGCGAGCCCATTGATCCCCGGCGCCGGCCCTCCGCTCGGCGTTTCGCTCTGAGACGTCTCGCTTACGCTAGCGCGAGATTATCTCTGCGTCAACGTCTGCAAAGTTTCAGCGAATAACCGGTTCTCCCCCATACGGATCAGGCGGCCTGACGTTACTCTCCGTGAAAGTTCGGGCAAAGTTCGTCACTGCCCGTAGGCGCCGTCAGCGAATCCCGTTGTATGTAAGGATGACCCCTCACTCGCAGACCCACCCGTGGATCGGCCGCAACAGGTTGATCCGACCGGCTGTGGTGCTGTCGGTCCTGTTCCTGGCGGCCTGCTCGACGACCACTGCGCGCACGGAGTCCAGTGGGATCCCCACGGCGGCCGCCCAACAGAGCGCCGCCCTGGCCGCGAAAACCGTTCCTTCCCCGGACGGCACGGCCACGCCAGGCTCGTCGCAAGCCCGATCCACCGCCTCCACCGCTCTGCGCCCCTGTGCCGCTCGGCCTGCTCAGGTTGATGACGGGTGCGGGCCATGCCCGCCGGTCCTCGCCGCTCCCCTGCCGCTGCTTCGCTGCCCACCGCCGGCGCCCAAGCCTCCCGTCCCACCGACCACCTCGGCGCTCATCAGCTTCTGTGCCGGCCTACCGGCAATCAAGTCCGGCCCGGCGCCGATTCCGGTGATGCAGCCGGCCATCTGCGGTAGCGGCTTCGGACCCTACGAGGTCGTCACCATCACCCTGACCAGCGTGCATGGGACGCGCTCCTGGTCGACCATCGCCGGACTCAGGGGTACATTCGATTCGCCCCTCCCCGCTTCGAGTTGCCTTCTCGCCCCGGCACAAGTGGTCGCGCACGGCAACAAGGGACACACATCCAACGCCATTTCCCTCAGCCCGACGCTCTGCCGACCGCGCCTCTGAGCTGAGCCCTTACCAGCAGCCGCCGGCCACGGCGAAGATATCCGGTTGCCGCGTCATGATCTGGACACCGTCGCTCGCCGTATAGAGCGCCAGGCCGCCGCCTCGCAGCGGGAGCCACACACCCGGGTTCTGTAAGTAGCCCTCGCTCACCACCGGGAGCTCCAGCGGCACAGACAAAAGCTGGAACTGGTCGACCCCGACCAGCAAGCCCAGGCGTTGCGGGGCGTTGTCTCCAATCGCAACCAGCACGTGCCCGTCGGCATCGGGCGAGAGCATGTAGATCGGGGTGTCCGCCTCGTACCAGCGCTCGACGTGCCCGGTCGCGATGTTGAGCCGGTAGATGGCGTACTTTTGGCCTGGAACAGAAGACGGCTCAGGATCGAGGGCCCAGGCCACGCCACCCGCCACCATCCGCCAGTAATGGCTCCCCTCGATCAGCCGGACCTTGCCGGTCGCCGGCTCGAGCAGCCAGAGTCCAGGAACGGTCTGGATTCCCGCACTCCAGAGGTACACACCGGCGCTGGCAAAGTCGACGACCATCCACGATCCCGGTGCCTGGGGAGGCCCGTCGCCGAGGACCAGTCGTCGCGTCCCGGTCTTGACATCGACGAGGTAGAACGCGCTGGGATCCGGAACTGAGGGATCCCCGGTCAGGATGTAGCTGCCACCGTCTGGCGCGACGTAGCGAGATTCAACCGGCACCCAGGCCTTGATCGCGCGGTCGTAGCTGGGCACGTGGGCCTGCAGCCGGATCGGAAGGCTGGCGGGATCGCGCTCGAACTGACCGCCCGGAAACGTGATCCAGCCGCCCGGTACCGGGTCACCGGCACTGGTCGGCGAAATCACCGGCAGACGGCAATTCAGACTGGCGGTCGCCCCATGCGAAGGGGTCGCGGTTGGCGCGGGACTTTGCTGGCCGCCGGCAGATTCATTGCTACACGCGGTGCCGAGCACGATGGCCAATGTGCAGAGCGCAGCCTTATTCATCACTGGTTTCCCACGTTTAACGGCGGGCTGCGACTTTAGTTTCCCAGCGGCGTAGGATGGCGTCAAAAGGAGGTGCGTAACGATGGCGAAGTATCTAGTCTTGGGCGGCTACACGACGGAAGCCTGGGCGAAGATGATCGATAACCCCGGAGACCGAACCGCCGCCGTCACCAAAGTTCTCGAGGGTCTGGGCGGCAAACTCGAATCGTTCTACTGGAGCTTCGGCGATGACGACTTCCTGGGGATCATCGAGGTGCCCGACGATATGGCCGCGGCGGCGTTCTCCGTGGCCGTTGGCAGCACGGGTTCGCTGCGGAATCTGCGCACGATCAAGCTGATCTCGCTAGGCGATGGCGCGAAGATGCTCGAGAAAGCGAAGGCGGCGAAAGCTGCATACGCGCCGCCTGGAGCGCGCCAGGCCGCGGGCGTTCGTTAGCGACTCAGCGTCCACACGATTCACTCAGGGGGAGGGCGTCACGCCAGAATTCCCTCCCCAAGTGCGGAGCTCGTTGTAGAATGGCGGGTAACTCGGACCGGGTCCAAGGGTTCACGGATTGCCAGAATCGCGGTCGGCGCTGGCTCGACTCGCAACGGTGCTGCAGGCGTCGCCGAAATCGGACGCCCTGGTCATCCTCGGCCGTCTGCTCGACTCCCTCCCCATCGGATTCCACGTGACGGACTGCGGCCAACCGTTCCACCTTCGGTATGGCAATCAGGTCTGGGAACGATGGCTCGCGCCCGAAAAGCTTCCGATCGTCGGCAAGCCGATGTCAGAGGTTTTTCCGACGGCGGCGCAGAGTGGCATCCTCGACATCATGGCCGAGGTCTGCCGCACCGCCCAGCCCCGCCACCTGAAGGGCTTCGAGTTTCGCGAGCTGGGCCTGGCGCGGAGCAAAGCTGGCGAAACGAGCCGCTGGGACTGGGAGATCTATCCACTCAGCGGCCCGGACGGCGAGGTGACCAATCTGCTCAACGTGGTGATGGACGTCAGCGAGCGAGCCCCCAGGAAGGGCCGGCCGGCCGCCGCCGACCGGCAGGCGGCCAACCGCCAGCGTGAAGCGGCCTCCGGCGTCCTTCGGATCTTTGGCGTCGCGCCCGGTTCCGGCAGCCGGCAGCCAGCCGAGCCGCTCAGCGAACGCGAGCAGCAGGTGGCGGATCTGCTGACGTTGGGATTTACCAACGCCGGTATCGCGCAACATTTGACCCTGAGCTCGAACACCGTCGCGTCCCATGTGGGGCGGATTCTCGCCAAGCTCGGATTTCGCTCTCGGACCCAGATCGCGACCTGGGTCATCGAGGCCCGTCTCGCCGCAGCGCCCGCGGCGCCGGCCGAGATTCATCAGAACTAAGGATTACAGCGACCTACATGGGCCGCATGCTTTGCCCACCCCCGGAGGTGGGCCCAGTCATAGCACTGCCTGTAACCGAACCGTGGATCACCCGCACGCAAGACGGTGAAGAACCCGTAGAGGCCGTCTACATCGGCGTGGACGAAGCGCTCGCCGACCTGTACAAGCTCAAACTCGAGATGGACGGCTACCGGGTTACGCTGGCGCAGACCGGTACCGAGGGGTTAGCCTACGCGCGGCAGCGGGTCCCCGACATCGTCTTTCTTGAGCTGGCGCCAGCCGACCCGTCGTCGCTGCAGACGCATCGCATGCTGCGCCGCGACCGTGACCTGAGAGAGATTCCCGTCGTCTTGCTGTGGCGCGGCGACGCCGACGCGCCAAGCATCCAGAGTCTTGGCCTCGGTGCAAAGGATTTCCTCGTCAGGGCGAATGGCTCCCACTCGGAACAGTCCTGGTCTGACCAATCGGTCAGCCGGCTTCCCTTCCGTTACGCCCAGTAAGCCAACCTCGGGGGCGTCACACACCTGCGAGCTTCCCCTCCGGGCCACTCTATGCAACATTGAAGTTGCAAAGGTCCGTTCGCGCCTCGTAAAGGGAGGGAACAATGAAGCGCCTGTACGTTTCCGCAGCGCTCGCGTTCGCAATCGCACTGGCCGCCGTCGCTCTGGCGATGGCCATCCCGGTATCGGCAACCGCGTTCACCGTGAGCCCGTGGGCCTATGCCTGCGGCGAGACCCACTTTGGCAATCCGGCGGCTAACCAGGACACGCCCAGCGAAGGGGCGTGCCCACCTAATGACTTCGGCGGACCATCCACCGCCAGTTATGCGGCCGGAGTCTTGACCATGACCAAGGGCGGCCACCTTAGCGACGATCTTGCAGCGGGGGCCACGATCGGCGGGTTAACCACACTGACGGCCGCCAGTGCCGACCTGGTCGAGGGTAGCTACTGTGGGGCCGGGGCACCACGACTAAACGTCGTGACCACCGACGGCGAAACCCACTTCTTTGGATGCGCGGCCAACAACAAGAGCGGCCACATCAGCTTCGATTTGAGCGCGGCTGGCGACGGCGCCGGCAAGGGCGGCGTCATCGACAAGAACGTAAAGTCCATCGACTTCGTCCAGGACGAAGTTGGGACGGCGATCTTGAAGAACCTCGCGTTTGAGGGGAACGCCGAAGCTACTCCGACGCCCACGCCCACAGCAACGCCGACTGCCACACCAACCGCGACACCGACTGCTACGCCCACAGCGACCCCGACGGCGACGCCAACAGCAACCGCTGCGCCGACCGCAACCCCCACAGCCGTTCCGCAACTGCCGACGACAGGCGGCGGCCCGCCCTCCGGACAGCCCCTGCGGACGGCGTTACTCGTGTTAGGTGCGCTGGCCACCGTGGCTGGAGTCTCGATCATCGCCGTTCGTCGCCGCCTTACGAGCTAAGCGCAACAAAACGGGGAGGGTTCGAACCCTCCCCGTTTCTTAGCCTTGCCGGCGATCGCGGACGGGCAGGCCGTTCGAGCTCTCGGCGTCAGCCCGTCGACCACTGACCGCACCAGCCGTGGCGTTCTTGGGAAAGAGCCGGCCGAGCTCCGGCGCCGCCAGCCCCTGCTGGTAGATCTTGTCCATGATCTGCGGGCGGATGCCCGTCGGCATCAGGCGGGTCCGGCCCTGGGCCACGCCACCCATCGCTTCGGAGACGAACACCTCTTGCAACGTGATCGTCGGATCGTCGAAGCCAGTCAGCTCGGCGATACTCAGCACTTTGCGCCGCCCGTCGGCCAGGCGGCCGACATGTACCACCAGGTTGATCGCGCCGCGGATCTGCTGCCTGATGGCACGCACGGGAAGATCCAACCCCGCCATCAACACCAGGGTCTCGAGGCGGGAGAGCGCATCCCTCGGGCTATTGGCATGGATGGTGCTCATGGCCCCGTCGTGTCCGGTGTTCAACGCCTGCAACATGTCCAGCGCCTCGCCGCCGCGAACTTCGCCGACCAGGAGACGGTCCGGGCGCATTCGGACGGCATGTCGGACCAGCTGGCGAAGGGTCAACACCTTCTCGCCCACCGGAATGCACTCCAGGCGGCACACGTGCCCCTGCGGAAGTCTCAGTTCGGCGGCCTCTTCGATGGTGACGATGCGCTCGTCATCCGGGATACTTGTCGCTAACGCATTGAGCAGGGTGGTCTTGCCGCTGCTCGAGCCGCCGGAGATCAGCAGGTTGGCGCGAGCCAGAATGGCGACGCGGAGAAAGGCGGCCGCCTCCAGCGACAGGCTGCCGAATCGGATCAGGTCGTCGATCCCGTACGGGGTTGCCGAGAACTTCCGGATCGTCACCATTGGGCCATCGACCGCGACCGGTGGCAGGACGACGGTCAGTCGGGAGCCATCCGGCAATCGCGCTTCCAGCACGGGATCGCTGAGGTCGATGCGCCGACCCACGCCCGCCACCAGGGTGCTGATCGCACCGAGCAGCTGATTCTCGTCGGCGAATCGCCGGTCCGTGAGCAGGACCCGGCCTTCGCGCTCGACGTAGATGGCGTCGGGGCCGTTGATCATGATCTCGGTCAACGTGCTATCCCGCAGCAGCGAGCTGATGGGTTCGATTTCCCTCCCCCCAATTGGGGGACGGTCAAGAATCTCCATCCCCCCTTGTGGGGGAGGGTCGGGGTGGGGGGTAACCGTGATCATGCGCACAGTGTTACGTCTAGCGCAATCTTTGCCCATAGGCCGAATGGCCGGGCTTTGGAGGGCCGTTCAGCCGCTCGACTGGCCGCTGCAAGAAAGGTCGCGACGCGCCCGTCGAAGATATGGGATGGAAGGAGCCAGCAAGAAGCAGGAACCAGGCCTCTCCACTGCACCGATTGCCCCGAACCAGCGGGAGTTCCTGGTCGAAGTCTACGGCCCCTTGTTCGGCGCCATCGGGCGGCTGGCCCTCCCGGCGCCGGTTCGACTCAGTGACTTTGTCAACGAGCGAGAGGGCTTCCTGCGCCTGACGGACGTCGAGTTCATGGCCGACGGCGAGACGTCACCGGAAATGAGCGCGATGAAGGAGTACCTGATCAACAAGACGGGAATCGAGTTGATCTGCCAGCCGGCCGACGCGGCGGTCGAACGCCGCGCGGACGTCGATGACGCCTACGGCAAGTCCCTCTGGCAGGCGTTGACCAGGATGGCCTTCGACACGATGTCAGACCTCCGAGTGCCGAAGGAGCGTCACTACGTGCAGATCCATACGCATCGCTTCACCGTCAGCGCCTACCTTCACCTGGCCCATGGTGCCGCGCTGGAGGCGGTGCTCTCGCACCTTCCCTTGAAGTTCATTCCGGTTACGAATGCGTCCGCTCGGTTCATCGGCCGCACCGGCGAAGACGCGGTCATCGACCGCAAGCTGATGTTGGTGAATCGCGACTACATCCTGCTGGTCGCATCCGGCGCCGCCGCCAGCGAGTAACCGGTCCCTACCGGACGACGACAAGTTCGACGGCGATGTCCGAGCTCCAGTAGGCGGCTTGCGGCACGGCCTGGCCACCGTCGAAGGGATGGAATCCCCCACGCGCTTCCATCGTCCAGCCGAAGGGCGTGACCGTCGAGCTGGTCGGGTTCAACCGAATCGATTGGGCGATCTTCTTGCCCGGCCAGTATCCTCCGGACCCGACCGGGCCGCCGGCGACAAACCCGAACGTGTGCACGCCGCCGAAACCATCGAGGGTAAAGCCGGCGGCCGTGGACGGCGTGCTGTTCGAGAACAGGTCGAAGTCCTGCGCGATGTTCCACCGCGGCCAGTAGGCGGCGTCGGTGATGGCGCGCGGCGCCGCGTTGCTGCCGACCGCGAACGGATGCAGGCCGCCACATCCGTCGAGGACATAACCACCGCTACCGTCGGGTAGCAACTTCACCCGCTTCGCGATGTCGAAGAGTGGCCAGTAGGCGGCACCCATCGCGGCGGGGGCGCCGCCGAAGGGATGCAGTCCGCCGAATCCATCGAGCACGTAGCCGCTCGCGGTCTTCGAGGTCGATCCCGGAAGCAGCACCACGTCGCGCGCGATGTCTGAACCGAAGTAGGCGGCGTCAGCCGCTACCGGAGCCGACCCAAACGGATGAAGCCCGCCGTAACCGTCGAGTGTGTAGCCGCCGCTTGCATCCGACAGCAGCGCCGCGGCGCGGGCAATTCGCCAGCCGGGCCAGTAGGCTCCGCCTGTCATCGCCGGCGACAACGCGCTCGCCGGATGGAGCCCGCCGAAGCCATCGAGCGTGTACATCGCCTTGAAGGGGTACGCGTACCCGGTCAGCGGCACCCGCTGCGGACTGTCGGCGGCATTGTCAAGGATCACCAATGCACCTTGCCGCACGCCGTACTCGCCGGGAAAGAAGCCGACATTGATCAGGCACGACTCGCTCGGCGCCAGCGTGCGCGGGAATGGATAGCAGTTGTTGGATTGGGTGAAGTCCGAGTTGTCGGGCGGGTTCTCGACCGTGATGTTCGAGATCACGAGCGGCGCATCGCCCGAGTTCGTGATCGTGACCGCCTGCGGAGGGTAGGGTCCTTCCGGATTCTGGCTGCCGAACGTAACCGATGACGGCGCCAGGCCGGCGACCGGCGCCGCCGCGCTGGCACTCGTCGGAATACCGGCTGCCAGGAGCACGGCAAGGGCGGCGATCGCATTGACCGCTTTCATGAGGCGGCATCTTAGCCTAGGAAGGGCCGGAATGGGGGAGATTTCGCTGTTAGTGAACGTGACAGCACAATTTCCGTACCTTTAGTTCCCTCCCCCCTCTGGGGGAGGGCAGGGTGGGGGCCTCACAAACCGGTCCTGAACCTGCGTATATAAGGTCGAGGCCATGACACCGGCCGCCGAGCTGGAATTAGTCGGCCAGGCCCGGATCGGAGACGAAGCGGCTTTCGAGGCGCTGCTTCGTGTCTTGCTCCCGGTCGGCTATCGGCTGGCGTGCGGGATGTTGCAGGACCGGCAGCTGGCCGAAGACGCGGTCCAGGAGGCAGCGGTGAACGCGTGGCGGAAACTCGACCAGCTGAAGACGGACGCCCGGATCCAGCCCTGGTTTCTGGGCATCGTGGCGAACCAGTGTCGCTCGATCCGGCGCGGCCGCTGGTGGAACGTCCTGAAGACGGATCCCTCGATCCGACCGGTTGAGGCCCCGGACGATCGGGTCGTCGGCAGTGCCGATCTCCGTCGGGCGTTGGCCGGCCTCAAGCCGGACCTGCGCCTCGTCGTCATCCTCTATTACTACCTCGACCTGCCGTTGCAGGAGATCGCGACCATCACCGGCGCGCCCTTCACCGCCGTTCGGGGCCGTCTCTACCGCGCCCTCAAATATCTCCGGCCGGGCCTCGAGGTCCTGGAGTTCCAACCATGACGGTCGACGATCAGCTCCGCGAACAAATCCACGCCTCGCTCGACGATGTCACCGAGCCGATCCCCAACCTCGCACCGGTAACGATCGCCCGGATCCGAGCGAGTAAACCCCCACGTCGTGGATGGGTGCCGGCGCTGCAGGCCGCCGGGGTGCTGGCGCTGGCGGCGATCGTCGGCAGCATCGTTTTCGTTTCCCACCAGTTGACGGCCGCCCACCAGGCGCCTCCCCCATCTGCGACGGTGGCGTCGCCCCCCGCCGTCGCGAGCCCCAGTGCCGTCGATCCAACCAGGTGTCGACTCCCGGTGATAGCCAACCTCGAGGTCGGGCCACCCAACCCCCAGAACACGACCCAGGCCGGCTTCGTCGACACCGCCACCGGACAGTATGTCGGCGATGCGTCGGCCTCGATCGCAGGATTACCCGGCGGCGGCTCGCCGGGAAGCGGCAGCATCAAGCCGGCGACGCCGCCAATGATCCAGTCGTACAGCAGCTCGCTGCAACGCTGGTTGCCGGTTTACCAGCGCTCCGTCGCGCCGGACGGCCGCAGTTACGTATGGGACCGGCTCCTACCCGCGGGCAGCACCTACGGCAACTTCCAGAAGGCGGAGTTGCATTGGTTCGACCTCGCCGCCGGGACCGATCACGTGCTCTGGACGTATCCCGGGTCGATCAATGTCGAACGCTGGGACGGCAGCGGCATCATTATTAATACGGTGCCACCAACCGGCGGCGTACAGCTCCGCTGGAGGGCCGATCCGGTGAGCGGCACCATATCCCAGCTGCCGCCTGTCAACCGCAGCGAAGGCTTTACCGAGCTGCCCGGCGACCGTGGAAAAAGCCCGGGACTCGGATATGCGGGCATCGGCACGGACACTCAGGGCCGGTCGATCTTCCGGATCGGCAGCCGGCAGGCGGGCGATCGCGACTGGGTCTTCTTCGAGACAGCGCCCGGCCAGCGCGTATACATCTATAAGGGCACCCAGGGCGATGCCACCGGATTCGATCCGATGGAGACCTTCGCCGACAGCACCGGGCTCTGGTTTGGCGACTATCTCCATCCTCAGATCTGGCACTGGTCAGCCGCGACCGGTCTGCGCAAAATGGCCGTCACCGGACAGCCCTCGGGCACCTCCACCACGAACGTCTACGTCAACCCCGTCGGCCCCTGCATGTAGAGCTGCTGTCTCCCCTTCCCCCTTGCGGGGGAGGGTCGGGGTGGGGGGTGGAATGACCTAGGCAAGAGGGGTATAGTTCGATCTGGCTGACAGCTCAACCGCTGAGCTTGAGAAGGGGGATCTGGTGGAGTCGCGACGCGGCGCGGTCTGGTTTGTCATTCGGCCATTCGCCCTGGCGGATTCGCCGCTGGACTTTGTCGTCGCCGTCGGTTTCGTCCTTTTACTGTTCGTGATTTTCGTCGTCGAGATTCTCACGCCTGGCGCCGTCGTCGCCGCATTCGCTGTTCTGCCGCTGGCGGTGGCGATGTGGACGCTGTCGGGCCGGTCCGCGGCCCTGGTCATGGGTGCCGTCGCCGTGCTCTTCGCGGCCGCGGGGCTGATCGAGTCCACAAACCGGCTGACCCTCCTGTTCATTGCCATTCCGGCGCTCGCCCTCGGCGCCATCGTCAGGCTGTATGCCGCCAATGTGCCACGCGCGACCGTTGTCCGCCTCGTTCCCCCGGATGAATACGGGCAGCCAATCGTCGCGCTCACCCGCCGCGAACTCGAAGTCGCACGCCTCGCCGCCAGCGCATACACGGCGGCCGAGATCGGTCACCGGTTGCACATCGGTGAGCGGACGGTGGAAAGTCACATCGCCACCACCTACTTGAAGCTCGGGATCACGTCGCGGTCCGAGCTGATCCGTATGGCGAGCAGACTGGGCTAACCGCCAGTACGACCGTACAGATTCCGTACTGGGTACGGGAGACAATCGCGAGCACTCTCTGACAGAGTCCGTCGTGGCGTCCGCGACACCGGGCACCGGAGGGGTGGGGTTGAGGAGGGGCGACCGTATAGGCATCGTCTGCCGTCGACCGTGGCTGCGCACTTGAACCGGCGAGCCGCGGCCATTCTCGGCGCGTTCCTCCTATTAGTCGTCGGATCCACCGTCGCCTACGCCAACTGGTTCGCCCGGGGAACGGGCTTCGGCACCGCGAAAACCATCTCGGCGGTCAACCTCACCGTGACTGCCGACACCGGTCACGCGGCTGACCTCTACCCGGGCGCCTCGGGCGCGATCTACTTCTCCATCAGCAACCCCAATCCCTACCCGGTGACGCTGACGAGCGCCAGTCTCGGTACGCCGCACAACCAGGACTCGGCGTCCGCCTGCCAGGCCTCGACGAACGGAACGACGAACCTGACCGTCACGGGCGGCTCGATTCCGGTCAACATCACCGTCCCGGCGAGGGCGGGCACCGGCGCCGGAAATCCGGCCGCTGTCAGCGCCAGCTTGCCGGGTGCCATCCAGATGACGATGCAGGCCGATCCGAGCTGTCAGTCGCAGGTTTTTCTCGTGCCCGTGACCTTATCGGGAGCGTCGTCGTAGCGATGTTCGCACCCACCAGCCGGCTGAAGCGAGCCATCCGCGCCGGAGTGCCGATTCTCGGCGCGGCGGCGATCCTGGGTAGCGGCGCGCTGGCCTGGTCCACCTTCGGCCCCGGCAGCCAGCCAAACGATCCGCTCGTCGTCGGCATCGGCGACTCCTTAAACACCCGCGCCGTCGTCCAATTCGACGAAGGGACCCGCGAGGGCGGCCACCGGGTCTTCGTCATCAGCGGCAACGTGGACGGCCTTTATCCGGGTGGAACGGCAACCCTGGCGCTTCGGGTGCACAACCCGCTTCACCAGGCGATCAGCGTCCGCACCATCACGATCGTGGCGGATAACGCGCGCAGCGGCTGCGCGGCCGCCTTCCTCGCGGCGGGGCCAGGCCTCGCGCCGCTCAACAGCGTCGATACCATCACGCTCTCTCCCCCACTCGTGATTCCCAAGGGACAGACGGTGGACGGCCCGCAGGTCGCGATCACGCTGCTCACAACCGCGCCTGATGCCTGCCAGAACGCGACCTTCCTGCTGCACTACGGCGGCACCGCACAGCGCGCCGACAACGACAACGACTTCGACAACGATCAGAACGACAACAACCAGCAAGGCCGGCAATGAGCGCCTTGATTCGGCGCCTCACCGGCAACTGGCGGCGGCCGCGCTCGCTGATCATCGCGGCGGCGATCGCGGTCTTCTCGGCCAGCGGACTGGTCGCCTGGGCGGCGTGGTCGAGCCAGGGCAACGGCCCCGGGGCGGCGAAGTCATTGAGCATGCCCGGCGGCAATACGCCGACGGCGAGCGTCTCCGGAACTACGGTCACTGTCGGATGGGCCGAAAGTGACTTCGCGAACGGCGCCGCGGTTCAGGGCTATCGCATCCAGCGCTATGCACAGGGCAGCACCACCGCGATTGGGCCCGGTGCCGCCTGCAGCGGGACGATCACCGTCCTGACCTGCGCCGAGAACGCCGTGCCGGGCGGCACCTGGCAGTACACGGTCACGCCGATCCAGGGAAGTTGGACCGGCGCCGAGAGTGCGAAGAGCCAACCGGTCACCGTCTCGACCGGCGGGCCCATTGCTACCGCCACCATCGTGACCTCGTCAGGAACGCCCTCGGTCTTCGGCCAGTCGGTCACCTTCACGGCGACCATCACGCCGGCGCCGCCCGCGAATGAAACCGTCACGTTTACGGATGGCGCGTCGACCCTTGGGACCGCCCCGCTCAACGCCGCGGGGACCGCGACCCTCGCAACAAATGCGCTGACGGTCGGCAGTCACACGATCAGCGCCAGCTACGCCGGCGACAGCAGCTTCCTGGCCAGCAGCGGCAGCACGGTCCAGGTGGTGAACAAGGCGAGCACCACCGTCCTGGTGACGTCGTCGGACGGCGCCGCCGTCTTCGGTGAGAGCGTCAGCTTCACCGCGACTGTCACAGCCACAGCCCCTGGCGCCGGAACGGTCGACGGCACGGTGCAATTCAAGGTCGACGGCGTGAACCTGGACGGGACCGTCACGCTGAGCGGTGGCACCGCAACCAGCATCGCGACCACCACGCTGTCAGTTGGCAGCCACACGGTGACGGCGGTGTACTCGGGCAGCGCGAATTTCAACGGCGCGACGGGAACCCTCGCGCAGACCGTCGGCAAGGCCGGCACGACGACCGTGGTCACGTCGACTCCCAATCCGTCGGTCTTCGGTCAAATGGTCACCCTCACGGCGACGGTTTCCGCCGTCGCCCCAGGCGCCGGCACGCCCGGCGGTTCCTCGGTGACCTTCACCGATGGGAGCAACACGCTCGGAACCGCGACGCTGAGCGGCGGCACCGCCAGCTTCATGACATCGGCGCTCGCGGTCGGCAGCCACACGATTGGGGCGCGCTATGACGGCGACCCGAACTTCAACGGCAGCACCGCCGCGCCGATCACGCAGGTCGTTGGGAAGGCCGACACCACGACGGTCGTCACCTCCTCGACCAATCCGTCGGTCTTCGGCCAAGGCGTGGTCTTCACCGCCACCGTCGCCGCCGCGTCGCCGGGCGCCGGGTCACCGACCGGGACCGTGCAATTCCAGATCGATGGCAGCAATTTCGGATCGCCGCAGACGCTGCTGGGAGGCAAGGCATTCAGCGACTCCGCAACCGCGCTCTCGGTGGGCTCGCACGCGATCACCGCCACCTATTCGGGCGATGGGAACTTCAACGGCTCCTCATCCGGCACCTTGACCCAAACCGTCAACAAGGCCGACACGACGACGGTGGTGACCTCGCCGGGGGCCTCGGTCTTCGGTCAGGGCGTTTCGTTCACCGCCACGGTCAGCCCGGTCGCACCGGGTGCCGGAACGCCGGGCGGCACCGTGCAGTTCGTGATCGACGGCACGGCCTTCGGTAGCCCGATGGGGCTCGCCGGCGGCTCCGCCTCGAGTCCGGCCGACGCGGCGCTCTCGGTTGGGACCCACACTGTGATCGCGAACTACAGCGGTGACGGCAGTTTCAACGCCAGCTCCTCCACGAGCTTCACCCAGACGGTCAACAAGGCCGATACCGGTGTGTTGCTCACGTCGTCGCACAACCCATCGGTCTTCGGTGAAGGCGTCAGCTTCACCGCGACCGTCACCGCCGTCGCTCCGGGCGCCGGCACCGTCGACGGCAGCGTCCAGTTCAAGGTCGACGGCACCGACCTCGGATCGCCGGTCGCCCTCACCGGCGGCTCGGCCTCCAGCCCGTCCATCAACACGCTGTCGGTGGCCGGCCACACCGTGACGGCGGTCTACTCCGGCAGCGCGAATTTCAACGGCAGCACCAGCACCCTGACGCAAACCGTCGGGAAGGCCGCCACCACCACGGTCGTGACGTCCTCGGTGAGTCCGTCAGTCTTCGGCCAGGACGTCAGCTTCACCGCCAGCGTCAGCACCAACAGCCCGGGATCCGGTACGCCGGACGGGACCGTGCAGTTCGCCGTTGACGGGACCAGCGTCGGCAGCCCGGTGACGCTCAGCGGTGGAACCGCCTCGATGACGATCAGCGCGTTGTCGGTCGGCAGCCATTCGATCATGGCGACCTACTCCGGAAGCGCGAACTTCCTCGGCAGCGCCGCATCGGTACCGCAGACCGTCAACAAAGCCGATACGACGACCACCCTTGTCTCCTCGATCAATCCGTCCGTGTTCGGCCAGGGTGTGACCTTTACCGCCACCATGAGCGCGAACGCGCCCGGCGCCGGCGTGCCCACCGGCTCGGTGCAATTCGCAATCGACGGCAGCAGTGTTGGCGGCGCGGTCAGCCTCAGCGGTGGTTCAGCGACCAGCGGCAGCATCAGCACGCTTGCGGTCGGCACCCACTCGGTCACGGCGACCTACGCGGGCAACGGCAGCTTCAACGGCAGCACCTCGTCGACGCTGACGCAGACCGTCAACAAGGCAGATGCCGCGACCTCTGTCAACACCTCCTCCGCCAATCCCTCTGTGTTCGGGCAGGCCGTGACCTTTACCGCGCTCGTGACCGCAATGCCGCCGGGCGCCGGTACGCCGACCGGCACCGTCCAGTTCTCGGTCGATGGCGTCAACCTCGGTGGCCCCGCGACCTTGAGCTTCGGGGTGGCGACCAGTCCGACAACCAGCTCGCTCACGGTTGGCACACATACCGTCACCGCCTCCTACAGTGGCGATGGAAACTTCACCGGCAGCGCCTCCCCATCGATGACGCAGTTCGTGAACAAAGACGCCACCACGACGACGATCGTCTCCTCGGCGAACCCCGCGCTCTTCGGCCAGTCGGTCACCTTCACCGCGACCGTCTCGGCGAACAGCCCCGGCTCCGGCACCCCGAGCGGGACGGTGACCTTCGCTGAGGGCAGCACGACCCTCGGCACCGGCACCCTGAGCGCCGGCTCGGCCACCTTCACGACGTCATCGCTCTCGGTCGGCAACCACACGATCACCGCCGGCTACGGCGGCGACGGCAACTTCCTCACCAGCTCGTCCAGCCTCCTGCAGGCGGTTGGCAACCAGGATCCGACGACGACATCGCTTTCCTCGAGTGCCAATCCCTCCGTCTTCAGCCAGTCGGTGACGCTCACCGCCACGGTGACCGTCAACGCGCCGGGAACCGGGACGCCCACCGGAACCGTGACCTTCATGGACGGCACGAGCACGTTGGGGACCGGAACCTTGAGCGGCGGAACCACCACCTTCGTGACGAGCCTGGAGGCGGCGACGCATAGCATCACGGCCAGCTACGGCGGAGACGGGAACTTCGCCTCCAGCGTGGGGACCCTCAGCCAAACGGTGAACCGGGCCGACACGACGACCTCCATGTCGGCGGACATCACCGCCTCCGTTGTGGGCCAGCCGGTGACGTTCACGGCCACCGTCTCGGAGGTTGCTCCGGCTACCGCCTCGCCGCCCGGCATCTGGTTCCTTTACGACGGCCCCACGGCGATCGCCGGTGGCTCGGTGCTCGGCAGCATTTCGACCACCTCCCTGGCGCCCGGCGTCCATAGCCTGACGGGGCACTACAACGGCACCGGCAATTTCAACCCCAGCGTCTCGGCGGCCGTGACCGTCACCGTCAGCCAGGCATCGACCACGACCGCGCTGGGCAGCGCGCCGAATCCGTCCGTGTTCGGTCAGAACGTCACCTTCACCGCCACGGTCGCCGTGACGTCACCCGGGTCGGGCACCCCAACCGGGACCGTGACCTTCAGCGAGGGCTCCACGACCCTCGGGACAGGATCGCTGAACGGCTCGGGCCAGGCGACCTACGCGACGAGCACGCTCTCGATTGGCAGCCACACGGTCACCGCCTCATACGGCGGCGACACGAATTTCACCGGCAGTACGTCCGGCTCGGTGGCCCAGATGGTCAATAAGGTCAGTACGACGACCACGGTCGCCTCGTCGAACAACCCGTCGGTCGCCGGTCAGTCAGTGACCTTCACCGCCAGCGTCGCTCCGGTTGCCCCCGGCAGCGGAACGCCGACCGGTACGGTCGACTTCACCGACGGCGCGACCTCGCTGGGGACTGGGACGCTCGATAGTTCTGGCAACGCCAGCGTGACAACCAGCGCCTTGAGTGCCGGGACGCATACGATCACGGGGACCTACAACGGCGACGCCAACTTCATCGGCAGCCACGGCAGCGTCGCCCAGGCGGTGAACTCCGGATCGGCGACCACGACCACCGCCCTCAGCGCGTCGCCCAGCACGCCGGACTACGGCCAGCTCATCACGTTCACCGCCAGCGTCAGCTCGGCCGGCGGAAGTCCCAGCGGCAGGGTGGACTTCAACGATGGCACGACGCTCCTCGGAAGTCGGACCCTCGATCTGTCGGGGCACGCCTCACTCTCCACCTTCCGCCTCGCGCTTGGCGGCCATAGCGTGACGGCCGTCTACGCCGGGGATACCAACTTCGCGGCCAGCACGTCGAACACCCTCGCCTTCACCATGAACGGAAGCTGCTCGATCAACTGGGTCGGCGGGTCAGCTGGAAACCTGTGGGCGACACCCGCAAACTGGGACCTCAATCGGGTTCCCGGTGCGGCCGATCATGTCTGCGTCGGTGACACCAACCCAGCGATCACCGTCGACTACAACTACGCGGCTGGCGTGACGTCGGTCCTCAGCGTGGTGAGCTTCTCCAGCTTTACGATCGACGCTGGCGAGCTCGATCTGACCGGCATTACCGAAGGCTCGTATATCGACAACCAGTTCAGCCAGACGGGTGGCACGCTGGGGGGCGTCGCGAGCGTCACGATGAACGTCGGTGCGAGCTGGACCGGCGGCACCTGGAAGGATGCCGGCACGACGACCTTCACCGAAGGCACGGTCGACGCGATCAGTGGTTACGTTGGCTTCACCGGCAACCGCACGGTGACCAACCATGGCACGGTGACCCATAGCTATACCGCCAGCCTTGGCGGCGGCACGATCCAGGGCGACTACTACAGCCCCGGCGGCGGGACAATCGCGAACACCGGCCTCTGGATCGACGACAGCAGCAACGGCAATTTGAGCTACGGCGGCGGTTGCTGCGGCGCGGTCATCGCGTTCAACAACAGTGCCACGCTGACCCAGATGGGCAGCGGCCAGACCACCATGTCCTGGGCGCTCAACAACACCGGAACGGTTAACGTCTCCGCCGGCAACCTCACCGCCGCCGGCGGTGGCGGGACCCCGGCCGCCAGCCCCGGCGCGAGCTACAGCATCGCGGGCACGTTTGAGGTGGCGGGCGGCGCGTACAACATCGCCGCCGGCAACCTCACCGGGACCGGCACCCTGAAGGTCAGCGCCGGCACCCTGACGCTGGGGACGAGTTCCACCAGCACCGCCTCCAACATCAACATCACCGGCGGAACGTTGAACGTCAACGGCACGGACAGCGCGCTCAGCCTGGCGATGAGCTATGGCACGCTGGGCGGCACCGGAACGCTGACCCTGAGCCGGCCCAGCACGAGCGGCGACGCGCTCACGTTGACTGGCGGCGCGCTACAAGACACGGGAACCACCATCATCGCGGCCGGCAGTAGCGGCACCATCACCGGCTACGAGAGCTTTACCGGCAACCACGTCCTCACCAACCACGGCACGATCACCCACGTCTACAACACCAGCAGCGGCGGGTATGTGCAGGGCGACTCCTACGCGCCGGGCGGCGGCACGATCGTCAACACTGGCAACTGGACCGAGGACAGCACCAACGGCACCCTCACGTACGGCGGCAACTGCTGCGGGGCCGCCATGCGCTTCAACAACAGTGGCACCCTGAGCAAGATCGGCGCGGGTCAGCTCGCGATGGCCTGGACCTTGACCAACACCCTCAGCCTCCAGGTCGACGCCGGTACCTTGACGATGTCGGGCGGCGGCGGCACGCCGACCGGAACGGCGCCGGGCGTCGACTACGGTGTCGCCGGCGTCCTCGAAGTTAGTGGCGGCGCATACGACATCGAGGTCGGGAACCTGAGCGGCAATGGCACCCTCAAGGTCAGCGGCGGCGTGCTGACCCTCGGCACCTCCTCCACCAGCACCGCCTCCAACATCAACGTGACCGGCGGGACCATGGACGTCTTTGGCAACGACAGCGCGCTCAGCCTGAATCAGAGCGGCGGGGCGATCGGCGGCACCGGGACGCTGACCCTCACGCAGGCCCACGCGAGCGGCGATGCGCTGACGATCACCGGCGGGACGTTGCAGGACGCCGGGACCACGATCATCGCCGCCGGCAGCAGCGGGACAATGAGCGGCTACTCCAACATCGTGGGCAACCACGTGCTCTCCAACCACGGCACGGTAGTCCACCAGGGCGCCGGGCAGATCAACGGCGACAACTACAGTCCCGGCGGTGGCACGATCATCAACACCGGCAGCTGGACGGAGGATGGCAGCGGCGGCACTCTGTACTACACCGGCAACTGCTGCGGCGCGGCGATGGCGTTCAACAACAGCGGCACGCTGACCCAAAAGGGTGGCGGTCAAACGCAGATGTACTGGCGGCTGACCAATACCGGGGCCGTGAACGTCGACGCCGGCACCCTGACGGCTCGCGGCGGCGGCGGGACTCCGGCGGGCAGCCCGGGCGTTACCTATAGCATCACGGGCGTCTTCGAGGTGGCGGCCGGAACGTACGACGTCGCGGCGGGCGACCTCAGCGGCGCGGGCATCCTCACGGTGAGCGGCGGGACGATGACCCTGGGGACCAGCTCCACGAGCACGGCCTCCAACATCAACCTGACCGGCGGAACCCTGAACGTCAACGGCAACGACAGCGCCCTCAGCCTCAACCAGAGCAACGGGACGTTGGGCGGGACGGGGACCCTGATCCTGAACCGTCCGACCGCGGGCGGTACCGCACTAACCCTGTCTGGCGGCACCATGCAGGACGCCGGGACCACGATCCTGGCCAGCGGCAGCACCGGCACGGTGACCGGCTACGAGACCATCAGTGGCAACCGCAGCCTGATCAACAACGGTACCGTGACGCACGGCGCAGCCGGCCAGATCAACGGCGACAACTACCCGCCTGGCGGCGGCACCATCGTCAACAACGGCAGTTGGACCGAGGACAGCAGCGGTGGAACCCTGTACTACACGGGCAACTGCTGCGGCGCGGCGATGGCCTTCAACAACATCGGCACCCTGACCCACACGGGGACCGGCCAGACGAACATCTACTGGGCTCTGAACAACACCGGCACGGTGAACGTCAGCGCCGGCACCTTGACGACCCGGGGCGGCGGTGGCTCAGTTAGCGGAACCTCGGTGAGCTATACCTTGACCGGCACCTTCGAAGTGGCGGCCGGGACGTATAACATCGCCGTCGGCAACTTGAGCGGCAGCGGCACGCTCAAGGTGAGCGGCGGCCTGCTAACGCTTGGCACCAGCTCGACGAGCACCGCCTCCAACATCAACCTGACCGGCGGCACGCTGAACGTGAACGGCCTGGATCAGGCCCTCAGCCTGAACCAGAGCGCTGGCACGCTGGGCGGCACCGGCACGCTGACACTGACGCAGCCCACCACCAGCGGCAACGCCCTGACCTTCACCGGCGGCACGATGCAGGATGCCGGGAACACCGTCGTCGCCAGTGGCAGCACCGGCGCGGTGAGTGGAGCGGTAACGATCGGCGGTGGGCGCACGCTGACCAACCACGGGACTGTGACCCATAAGGACGGCGGGTCGGTGTATGGCGACAATTACGCTCCGGCAAGTGGGACGAACGGCGGCATCGTCAATACCGGTAGTTGGACCGAAGACACCGCCGGCGGAGCGCTGTATTACTACGGCAACTGCTGCGGCGCCACGATGGCCTTCAACAATAGCGGCACCCTCACCCACAGCGGCGCCGGGCAGACCAACATGTACTGGACGCTCACCAATACGGGTACCCTGAGCGTCGACGCCGGGACGCTGACCACCCGGGGCGGCGGCGGGACCCCAAGCGGAAGCACAGCGGCGAGTTACAGCATCAGCGGAACCTTTGAGGTCGCTTCCGGCCCCGACTTCAACGTCGCGGCGGGCAATCTCAGTGGTACCGGCACCATCAAGGTCAGCGGCGGCAGCATGACGCTGGGCACGAGCTCGACCAGCACCGCCTCCAACATCAACCTCACCGGCGGCACGCTCACGGTCGACGGCAGCGACAGCGCCCTGAGTCTCACCGAAACTGGCGGGACACTCGCGGGCGCGGGCACCCTCACCCTGAATCAGCCGACCGCAAGCGGTGTGGCACTGACCTGGACCGGTGGCACCATGACAAGCACCGGCCACACCGTCGTAGCCGCCGGTAGCAGCGGAATCGTCACTGGCTACGACTACCTCGGCGGCAGTCATACGCTGACCAACAACGGTTCGGTGGTGCATAACGGCGGCGGCACGGTGCAGGGCGACAACTACGCACCGAGCGCCGGCGCGATCATCAACGCTGGCAACTGGACCGAGGACACCAGCGGCGGCGCGCTCTGGTACACGGGCAACTGCTGCGGCTCGACGATTACCTTCAACAACAGCGGCACCCTCACCCACGTCGGCGCGGGACAGACGCAGCTCTACTGGGTGCTCAACAACACGGGGACGCTGGACGTCAGCGCCGGTACGCTGACCGTCCGAGATGGGGGTGGTACACCGGCGGCCAGCACTGGTGCCTCCTACAGCATCACGGGCACCTTCGAGGTGGCCGCCGGCCCTGACTTCAATGTCGCGGCGGGCAACCTCAGCGGGACCGGCACGATCAAGGTCAGCGGCGGCAGCATGACCCTGGGCACTAGCTCGACCAGCACCCTGCCGAACCTGAACATTGTCGGTGGAACCCTGAACGTCAACGGCACGGACAGCGCCATCAGCCTCAACGACAACGGTGGCATACAGGGTGGGACGGGGACGCTGACCCTGACCAGGCCCAGTGCGAGTGGAAACGCCCTCACCTGGAGCGGCGGCGGCATGACGGACAGCGGCTCGACCGTTCTCGCCTCGGGCACCAGCGCAAGCATCAGTGGTTACGTGACCCTGACCGGCCGCCACACCCTGACCAACAACGGCACCGTCGTTCACAGCAGCGGCTCGGTAAACGGCGAAAACTACGCGACCACGGGGACGAGTGGAGCAATCGTCAACGCCGGCAGCTGGACGGAGGACACCAGCGCCGGAGGCGTGGCCTACAGCGGCAACTGCTGCGGCGCCACCATGGTGTTCACCAACAACGGGACGATGTCGGTGAATGGGCACGGCAACATGTCGATTGGCTGGATCTTCGCCAATAACGGCACGCTGAACATCGATGCCGCCCTGCAGGTGTCGGGTGGTTACACGATGAGCTCGACGTCGACCACCAACATGACTATCGCCGGTACGACCGGCGGCTTTCAGTACAGCCAGCTCATCATGAGCGGCGCCGTCGTGCTGCAAGGAACCCTGAACGTCACCACGCCGTCAACATTCATCCCGCCGAGCGGCAGCACCTACTACATCCTGCAGTACGGCATAGGCACGACGGGCTCCTTCACCATCACCTATGCCGGCCACACCTACACGCCGACGTATACGAGCTCCAACCTGATCCTGACGGCCTAAAACCTTGCGTCGCTCTTGCGGGTTTCCCCCTCCCCTACCGTTACGCTGACGTGCGAGTGCGTCCGCTCGAGAACGTCGATCGCTTGTCCTGGCTGGTGCTCGCCGGCGTCGCGATCCTGACGATCGCGGGCATCGGCGCCTCCGTTCTTACCTCCACCACATCGCCGGCTTCCGACGTCTCGACGCCACTCGGTGTGGTCACGACCTACGTTCGGGCCATCCAGTCTGGCGACGCCGATCGCGCCTGGGCGCTGACGGCGGTCAGTACCGCACAGCCGCCACCGGGCGAGCCGCCGCGGCCATTTTTGTCCCAGGACGACTTCCGCCAGCAGGTGCGCTACTCCCGGCAGCCGACTGGCCCCCGGATTCGAATTCTGAGTTCAACCCAATCCGCCGATGCCGCGACCGTCCAGCTGGAAGTCAGCCACGCGTCGGGAGACCCGTTGACCGGCGCGACAACCATGCCGCTGACGATCTCTCTCACGCGGCAAGCCGACGGCTGGCGGATCACATCGGACCCGTACCCGGGGCAGGTCCAGTGAGATGATCCAGCGCCGCCTCTACATCTATATTGTCGCGGCCGCCAGCCTCGGGATGCTGCTGATCGGGTCGATCAACCTGGGCACGACCGCGCTCAACCAGATCCTGAACACGGTCCCGCCTTACAGCAACGTCCCGGATGCGTACGCGGGCTTCGGCGCCGTCACCCTCGTCGGACTGCCGGTCTGGGGCATCCACTGGTGGATCGCCCAGCGCCTGGCCGGGCGAAACCCCGACGAGCGCGCCTCCGCGATCCGGCGCCTCTACCTGTATGTGGTCCTGGCCGCGACCGCCATCGCGCTGGCGATCTACCTGCGCCGCCTAATCGAGGATGCGGTCGGCTTCGTGCTGGGCGTGTCGAGCGACGGCGCACCGATCACCCGGTCCCTTTGGGCCGTCCTGGTGATCGGGGCCTTCTGGCTCTATCACTTCCGCACCGCCGCCGCCGACCGGAGCGCCGTCGGCGAGACCGGTACCTCGGCCACGCTCCGGCGCTGGTACGCCTATGGCCTGGTCTTTCTCGGACTCGCCTTCTTGCTGTTCGGCGCTCGCAACCTGCTGCAGCAAATCTGGGTCCTGCTGGTCGACCGGGGGCAGGTGATCACACCGGGAGGGCTGGTTCCAACCGCGCTGGCGACCATGCTCACCGGACTCCTGATCTTTGGCTTCCATTCGCAATGGACGTCGCGTCGGCCGATCATCGACGACGACCAACACTCGACGCTTCGCGCGGTCCAGCGCTTCCTCGCGCTGACCGGCTGCGTCGCGCTGACGCTTTTCGGCGCCAGCCAGCTCCTTTATTACGCCCTGGCGCGGGTGCTGGGCATCGAGCATCCGGGCGGCGTCAGCACCGACATCTTCGTCGCGATCGCCAGTCCGGTCGCCACCCTCATCGTGTTCGGCCTGGCCTGGCTATGGATTCGGCGGCAGCTCGCCGTCGACGCGGGCGAGACCGAAGCGGCGCGGCAGGCCGGTGTCCGTCACCTCTATACGCATCTCGTCGCCTTCCTCGCGCTGGCGACGCTGGCCATCGGCGCGGCCGGCCTGCTCTGGACGCTTTCCGACCAGGTCCTCAATCGTTTCCTCAGCCATACCCCTGGCGAATGGCGTGACAGGACCAGCCTGTTCGTGACGCTGGCGGTGGTCGGGGCACCAATGTGGCTGACGCACTGGCGCCCGTCCCCAGACGCGAGCGAGCGGTATACCCTCAGCCGCCGCCTCTATCTCTACGCCACGCTCCTGGGCAGCGTCCTGGCCGTGCTGATCAGTGGCGCGGTCTTCGTCTACCGGCTGCTCGCGCTCGTCCTGGGAACCAGCGATGCCGGCGGCGGCGCACCCGTCGTCGACATGGGCCGAGCCACGTCGGTCATCCTGGTCGCGGCCGCAATCGGCCTCTATCACTGGCGCGCCCTCCGATCGGACGCCGCCGCCCGCCCCATCGTGACGGTAATCCCCTCCCCCTCCGGGGGAGGGCGGGGATCATTTCCCTCCCCCCTTGCGGGAGAGGGTAAGGGTGGGGGCTACTCCATCACTATCAGAGGCGCCACCGAGCAGGAGATCCGAAAAGCGCTCGCCGACCTTCCCGACGGCGCGAGCTACACGATCCAGCGCTAGGCGGGCTGGCGCTCCGACCGCTGGACCCGCAGCGGTCCCTCGAGGTTGAGGATGCCGACGTGCACCACTCCATCGACGCGGGCGAAACGAAGATCGACGCTGCCCTCGCCGACGCGCAGCCCTCGCAGCGTGACCTGGCGCAGCCAGTGCGGCAGCCGCGGACGCACCACGCGTAACACGCCCTGGATGGCGTCCGGCTCGAGCCCCAGGATGGACTGCAACATGAACGGCATCGTCCCGGCGGCCCAGGCCTGCGGGCTACACGCATTGGGATAGCCGACCGGCGGCTCGAATTCTTCTCTCGTAAAACCGGCGAAGAGCTCGGGTAGCCGCTGGTCGGGAAAACGGAGCGCCGCCTCGAAGAGGCCGGTGAAGACGCGCAGGGCGTCGCGATCGAAACCGTAACGCTTGAGACCCTGCACGATCAGCGAGTTGTCGTGGGGCCAGACGGCGCCGACCTGGTAATCCTCCGGGTCGTACGCCACCTCGCTCGCGGCCATGGTTCGGATTCCCCAGCCGCTGAACATGCCGCGGGATAACAGCTTGCGTGCGACGGCCGTGGCGGGCTGCGGGTCGAGGATCCCGCCCCACAGCGCATGTCCTGGATTCGACGTCACGCTCTCCACCGGCCGGCCACCGCGTTGCAGCGCGACCGCGAGAAAGCGATGGTCCGCCATCCAGAAGGCTCGCTGGAACCGGCGACGGAGCTGGCGCGCCTCCGCCTGGAGCCGGTGGGCGACCTCGGTCTCGCCGTCGAGTCGAAACAGCTCGGCCGCCGCCAGCCTGGCCCGATAGACATAGGCTTGCAGCTCGACCAGCGCGATCGGCGGTTCCGCCAGCGCGCCGTCCCGATGGCGAATGCTGTTGCCGGAGTCTTTCCAGCCCTGGTTGAACAGGCCGGCCGCGGACTTGCGTTCGTAGTCGGCAAACCCGTCGCCATCATGGTCGGCGGCATCGAGCCACTCCAGGGCGCGCTCGACGTTCGGACGCAGTTCGTGCCAGAGGCCGAGATCGCCGGTCCAGCGCACGTACTCACCCAGCAGCACGATGAACAGTGGGGTCGCATCGACGGTGCCGTAGTAGCGCGCGTGGGGAAATCTCGCCAGGTTTGCCTTTTCCCCGGTCCGCATCTCGTGGACGATTTTGCCCGGCTCTTCGTCGCGCCAGGGATCCAGTCGAGATCCCTGGTAACGGGCCAGCAGACGAAGGTTCTCAGCGGCGATTTGGGGCTGGTAGGCGAGCATCTGGAGCCCGGTGATCAGGCTGTCGCGGCCAAACAGGGCGACGAACCAGGGGATGCCGGCGGCAAAGAAGCTTTGACCTTCCTGGCGCGTCACCAGCATCTGCAAATCGTCGAGCGAGCGCTCGAGCACGGCGTCGAAGCGCGGATTGCTGGTCTCGACCTGCAGCCCGCGCACCGAGGGGACCGCCCCCTGCGCGGGCGGGATGACCTCGAGGTCGCCGTCGCCGAGATCCGTGAGGAAGATCCGGATCTGGATGTTGCGGCTCTCTCCCGGATCGAGTCCGAGGTGATACGTGGCATTAATGTCCCGCCCCTGCTCGGTGGGGCTTTCCACATCCGGCACCGGATCGAACGTGAGCGTGGTGTTGCGCAACCGCCCATCGGCCCCAAGGCAGCGGAACACGAGCATGTGGTCGACCCATGCTGACTCGGGAACCGTCGTCTCGACGGGTTCCCGCACGTCGGTGATGTGCTCGAATGCGGCGGCGAATCTCAGGACCAGGTCGAGCTCGACTCGCGCATTGCCGACGTTTTGCACCTCCACCCGCTCCCGCACCTGGTGCGAGAGGACACGGCGGCGCACGATGTGCAGGCTGCCTTCGGGAAGCAGGGTCTCGTCGGCCAGCACCAGGGGCGGGTTGGTCAGCTCGAAGCTGCCCCGGTCATATCGATGCACCCGCACCTCTTTCACAACGGGCTGGACGTCGGCGATCCGCAGCACCGCCTCCCGCAGAAACCGCGTGTCGTGAAAGTAGAGGCCGTGCTCCGCCGCGAGCTGGCTGTCGATGTCACCCGTTGCGCCGCCGACGGCGAAGATCCCAGGCGCTTTCAAGCTGATGCACGCCGGCAGGCGGGCCGGCCAGGCGGATGAGACCTTGGCGGCCGCGACGCTCATCGCTCAACCATACGGCCACGCGTCGCGTCCGGCAATCCCCTCCCCCTCTGGGGGAGGCACGCATCCGGCGGCAGCATCTTCGTCAAACGGGCTCCATCCACACCTCAGGCATACCCCGCGCGGCGCATCCTCACAATGAGACAAAGGTCCTAACGGGCGGTAGCCTTTGCTCAGCTACGGAATTGACGGCGATGGAAGCGGCACTGACGGCGACGGCAGTGGTGGCAGTGAGGGGACTGGAAGGCTCGGCGCCTGCGTCGGCCATGCTGACGCGGATGGCACAACGACCCCTGGCGACGGCGCCGCTGGCGCGGATGGGACGGTAACCCCCGGGGGCGCGGAGGCCCCTGGCACCGGTACAGGCGCCGGCGCTGGCAGCGGCACCGGTCCGGCCTGACCGGCGGGCGGCTCGTCCTCCACGTCGGTGCTGGCCGGAGGCTCGTCCTCCACGTCGGCGGCGCCCGAGCCACCCGTCGATGTGAGGCCCGCTTGCGATTTCGTCGACGATCCGGGCTGGCTCTGCGCCGTCCCTGGCGGTGGGCTTCCCGCGTCGTGGGATGGTGCCGGAGTTCCGTTGAGCGCGGGCAGGTGGAGGCCGGGGATGCGTTGTCCGGGAAGGATGCCAGTCAGGATCGCGGCCCAAAGCGCGATCACGCTCACGGCAAAAACCGCGACCGCTACCTCACGCCGGTTGATCGTGACCCTGGAGATCGTGTCCTTGTTTCCCTACAGCGTCCCTATCACGTAGTGTGGTGGTCTGGACCACCCTCTGTCAAGCGCCAAGCGTCAGGACGCTGGGTGTACCGGCATCTCCGGTCCTGTGTCTCGGGCCCTCGGAATTGGCACGATGACAGCGCCCTCTGGCCCAGGCTGATGAGGCTCGGCCGGAAAGTTCGGGATGATGCCCCGCAGGAAGTCCCCCGCCTCCTGCCGCCGCCGCAATTCCTCGAGCGTGTAGAGGGGGTCCCACCGAGCCGGCTGGAAGACCCACCGCTTCCCACATTCGCACACATGCCCTTCCGGAACGTCCGGATCCTTGGGCCACGGAAGCGGACAGCTATGGGCCGATTCCTGCCACGGACGAATCTCTAATGCCATCGCTACACCTCTGGCTCGAGCCTAGCCTTCGGTGCGGCGACCCGCAATGGGACAGAGGGCGGGCGAGGCTGGGCATGCAGTCCCGCCGGCAACGCTAAAAGTCCGGCGTCAGCGGCGCGGGATCTCGACCAGCCCCTCGCGCACGGCGACGATCACCGCCTGGGCCCGATCGTAAACGCCCAGCTTCTGATAGATCCGGGTGATGTGGTTGCGCAGCGTCTTGGGGCTGATCCCCAGGCTGCCCGCGATCGCCTCGTTGCTCCCACTGGTCCCCAACGCCCGCAGCACCGTGACTTCCCGGGCCGTGAGGCTGGCGAGCGCGGGGCTCACGCTGCCGGGGCGCGGGTTCGACGGCGGCACCTGCGGGATGGCGACGATATCGCGCGCGCCTGTCGCGAGCGCGGCGGCGGCTTCGCGAAAATCCGCCGGGGTCGAGTCCTTCGCGATGTAGCCGGATGCCCCGGCCTTTTCCGCGGCCTCCACGTGCTCGCTGGTTTCGAACATCGTCAACACGCCGATCGGGATTGCGGCGTTGTCGGCGCGGATCGCCCGGATCGCGTCGATTCCGCCCATGCCCGGCATCTGGAGATCCATCAGGATCAGGTCCGGGCGAAGGCGACGGGCGACGAGCACCGCATCCTCGCCCGACGACGCCAGGCCGACGACGTCGAAGCGTCCATCCGCGCGAAGGATCTGGGCGATGCCATCACGAAAGAGCCCATTGTCGTCGACCAGCAGCACGGTGATCGACATGGCGTGCCCTCATCTTACGGTCGAACGAGCGAGGCTCAGGCGCCGGCGGCGGCCTTGCGCGCCAGCACCATGTGGTGCCAGCCCAGCGCGTGAATGCCGGCGACGCGTCGATCGGCAAGTGCCTGCAGGCGCCGATCGAGATCCGACGCCAGGCGTTGCGGTATGAGCCGGCGATGGAACAACGTCGGCGGGCCAAAGCCGCAGGTGGTGCGCGCCACGACCTGGAGTCCGGCGTCACCCAGCATGCGGTCGACCGCCTTCCACGAGTCGGCGCGCGGCCGGCATTGGCTGGGCTCCGCCCGTCGCAGCCGCCGGCTGATCGCGTGTTTGAGCGGGGCCAGACTCGGATTGCGCAGGGGATCGAGCAGATGGACCAGGCTCAGCCGGTTGTCGGCGCTCATGACCAACCAGCCGTTCGGTCTCAGGACACGGCTCATCTCCGCAACGGCCGCGGCCGGCGTGTGCAGCCAGGGGAGCACACCGAGCGAGACCGCGAGATCGAAGGTCGCCGGCTCGAAGGTCAGCTGATGGACGTCGGCGACCGCCGCCGCAAGACGTTGCGCCACCCCAGCGTCCGCCGCGCGCCGGCGGGTGGCGCTGACCATGGCGGGCGCGGCATCCACGGCCGTCACCGCGAGTCCTCGCTGCGCCAGCGCCACCGAAAGGAAGCCCGCACCGCAACCCACCTCGAGGACGGAGCTCGACGCGGGCAGCTGCAGGTCGGCGATCCACGCCTGCGCCCGCGCGTGGCGGCGCTGGATGGTTGCCCCGAAGGCATCCTCGTGTCCGTACACGTCGCCCCAGAAGTCGGCGTCACCTTCAAAAAACGCCGTGACCGGGGACTCCCCAAGAGTGGCTGTCATATGCCGCTTTCGATCGCGATCCCGCCGAGTTCGTGGAAGCGCCGCAGCGCCCGCGACGATAGCAGCTGCGCCGGTTTCACCCCTAAGAGATCGGCCGCCCGCTGCAAACCGCCGAGCATCCGCCCACCGGCATCCGCCCATCTCGGGTGGCGGACCCAGAGCGCTTTCAGCAGACGGTCGACCGGGCGATCGAGGCGACCCTGAAGCAGCAGCTCGACTGGGACGCCCCGCTTGCGCGAGATCCGCACCACACAGCGGCCTTCGTTCAGGCACTGGCGGCGGAACGCGGTTGCCGTGACGTAGTGCAGGTGGTGCGAAAGCGCCCGCCGCTCGACGACGAGCGGCACGCCCAGGTCGGCGACCCGCAAGCCGAAGTCGAGATCCTGGCTGCGGGGCAGGTCCTCGTCGAAGCCACCCACCCGGGCCCACGTCTCCCGCCGCACCGAAAAGTTCGCGCCCCACAGGTGGTAGGGCACCGGCGCCGATGGGGTGAGCAAGCCGATGGTCCGCGACCGCGACCGTTCGAAGATCAGCGAGGCGCCGGACTGCTCCCGGCCGGCGGCCATTGGATAGTCGCCCTGCACGATGACGAGATCGCCTCGTCCGTGCGCGTCGAGGTGGGCCGCCACCAGACCCGGGGACGCGATCTGGTCGTCGTCGAGAAAGATCAGGACCTCGTGCCCGGCCCGGCGGGCCGCGGCGTTGCGCGCCGCGCCGCTGCCGCGCCCCTCGAGTCGGGTCCATTTCAGCGGGTACGTCGTCGAAAGACGCCGCAGCATGTCGATGGTGTGGTCGGTGGACCCATCGACCCCGACGATCACCTCGAGCTGGTCACGAGCCACGCTCTGGCAGTCCAGGCTCTGGAGTGTCTGCTCGAGCAGGTCGGCCCGGTTGCGGCTCGGAATGCACACGGACGCTCGCAGCCGGGTGGCCACCGCGCCGGCGGGACGCATCGTCAGCTGCGGCCGACCGGCTGGGGCTCGGCTAACCATCGAATCTCCTGGCGCAATCCAAAGTTCAGTGGTGTGCTCGCCCGGAACCCGAGTTCTTCGGCGGCCCGCGAAACGTCACAGATCGGTCCGCCGCGTTCGACGGCCTCCGGGTTTTCGATGACGTCCACCCGGGCGGCGCAGAGTCGAAGGATCATCGACGCCACCGCGCGGGGGGTCTGTCCAACGCCGGTGCCGATGTTGAAGGTGGCGTCGGGACGGCGCTCGAGGGCGGCGACAAACGCGTCCACCACGTCGGTGACGAAGATCAGGTCGAACGGCTGGCTCCCGCGGCCGTCCAGGATCGGCGAGCTCCCGGCCAGCGCCGACCGGATGAAGTTCGGGATCGCCCGGGCGACCGTCTCACCCGGCCCATAGACCGTCGCCAGGCGCAAGACGGCGGCGCGGCCGCCGGTGAGGCGAGCCCAATGGCGCAACGACGATTCCTGGGCGACCTTGACGATGGCGTACGGGGTACCCGGGTTCTCCGGCGGCGGTCCTTCCTCACGGATGCCGCGAGCGTTGTCCGGGTAGACCGAAACCGAGCTGGCGAAAGAGATGAACTCGACGCCGGTCTCCGCCGCGGCTTCCCAGAGGCGGATGGTGGGAAGAAGGTTCCCGGTCACCTCCTGCTCCAGGCGCGCCCAGAATTCCCGCGCACTTGGTAACTGGTAGGCGAGGTGCACCAGCGAGTCGCACTGACGCAAGGGTTGACGCATCGCGACCGATCCGCCGGTGAGCGCCCTCGGCCAGTAGCGGACCCTTCCGCTTTCGATCAGGTGGGAGACCTGGGGACGGTGCAGCGGCGTGGGGCCGAGCAGGTCGACGGCGGCCCCCGCATCGTGCAGACGCCTGAGCAGGTGTGAGCCGATGAATCCGCCACCACCCGTGACCGCGATCCGGCGGCCGGCTAGAGCGGTTAGTGGACTGGTTGCCAGTTGAGCACCTGCTCGTGTTTCAATCTCGAAACCGGGTCGCCTGGTTGTGCCTTGACCCATTGGACGTAGCGAGCCAGGCCCTCGGCGAGGCCAACGCCGGCCTTGAATCCGAACATCGCCCGGGCGCGCTCGACGCTCCCCAGGTGCGCCCGTACGTCACCCGGACGCGGTGCGCGATGCTCGATCGGCACGTCGGTGCCGAGCAACCGCTGCACCCGCTGCGCCAACTCGAGAATGCTGACCGCCTCCCCGCGCGCGATGTTCACGGGCTTCCCGAGCAGGGCATCGCACGCGGCCGCCTGCACGATGCCGCGCACCGTGTCCTCCACCCAGGTGAAGTCGCGGGTCTGATGGCCGTCGCCAAAGACGAGCAGCGGCTTCCCCGCCATTGCCCGCGCCACGAACTTGGGGATCACCTCACCGCTGGGCCCGTTGAGATGTTCGCGGGGTCCGTACGTGTTGAACGGTCGGATGACCACAGCCGGGAATCCGTAGGTGTGGTGAAAGCTCAATGCGTAGGTCTCGGCCGCCACTTTGCTGGCGGCATATGGCGTGCCAGGCGTGAACGGATGGTCTTCGGCCATCGGTGAGCGGACCGCGCTGCCATAGACCTCGGACGACGACACATGCACGAAGCGTTCGACCGAGCTGTTCAACGCGCTCAGCAAAAGGTTCAGTGTTCCCTGGTCATTGACCTGGTGACTGCGGATCGGATCGCGGATCGAGGCCCGTAGGCACACAACCGCAAGGTGGAAGACGATTTGCGCGGACTGAACCGCCTGGTGGAGGCTGGCCCGGTCAGTGATGTCGGCTTTGACGACGCGCATCCGACCCTTGACCGCGTTGAGGTTCTCCATCGTCCCGACCGAGAAGTCGTCGAGCACGGTGACCTCGTTGTCCCGCGCCAGGCATTCGACGAGATGGCTGCCGATGAAGCCGGCGCCCCCCGTGACGAGAACTCGTTTGCCTTCGATCTGCACCAGATTCAGAAAAGCAGGTGGCGTCGCGCCTGGACAATGGGCCGGTTTAGGACCACCGGGTCCTTTGTCCCGGGTTTTGTCGGGACATCAGCCCCGGGTTTTCACGTTGCGTGCGGCGACGCAGTCGTCACCTTACCGAGACAGAGAAAAAACGCTGAATTCGGAACATTACGGGGGCCGCAGTGTTGGCACCGCGCCGTCATCGACTGGTCGCGCATTACGAGTCGCCTTACGGGCCGACGTGTGACTAACTAGGGGCAGGGAGGAATTGACTGTGTTCCGATCCGCCTTCATCGTGATGCTGGGCGTCGCTCTCGTTCTCTGGCTCTTGCCCGGTCATCAGCTTCCATTCCTGAATAACGCGACGGCGACCGCGACTGGTTCGCCGAGCGCCACCGGGGGGGCCGTTGCGCTGCGCCCAAGCGCGAGCGCACCCCGCGCGACGGCAACGCCCAAACCTAAGGCGAGCCCGACCACCGTGCCTTTTCCGATCATTCATACAAGCCCGACCCCGACGCCGGCGGTAACCGCGACACCAACGCCGAGCGCGGGACCAACGCCAACGCCGACCGCGGGGCCAACCCCCACGCCGACGGCCGGGCCGACCCCGACACCAACCGGGCAACCGACCCCGACGCCAACCCCGCGGCCGACGCCCACGCCAACCCCGCGGCCGACGCCCACGCCAACCCCGCCGCCCACGCCGACCCCGCCGCCCACGCCAACACCAACCCCGCCGCCCACGCCCACGCCTCCGCCGGCCGGCTCCTACGTGACGGTCAGCGGCGGCAATCTCGTGTACGGCGGCCGTACCGTCCTGCTACGCGGTGAGAACTTCAACAACGAACCGGCGCTCGCCTGCTGCGGCGGCCCGAATGTGAACGCCATCAACGCCAACGCGGCGGACTACGCCAAGCTCGGTTCACTGGGCGGGAACGTCGTCCGCTTCGGCCTCGATTACCAGTGGTACTCGAGCAACCGGGCGAACTTCTTCGCCGTCGTCGACCAGCACGTGGCCTGGGCGAAGGCGAATCATCTCTGGATGATCCCGGTCATGTTCATGCCGCCCGGTGGCTCGAACGGTGGCTATGGCGGCCAGGGCGGCTTCTGGGGCAGCGCCAGCAACCAGCAGCTGCTGACGAGCTTCTGGTCCGACTTTGCGACCCACTACGCCAACGAACCGACGATGGCCGGCTATGACATCTTCAACGAGCCGGCGCCGACCGACAACCAGTGCTGCGGTCAGTACCAGCAGTGGGCGCAGTCCGCCTACAACGCCATCACCGCCGTCGACCCGCACCACTTCGTCGTGATCGAGGCGCCGCTCTACAACACCGAACCCTCGATCAGCGGCAGCCGGATTCTCTGGTCGGGTCACTGCTACGCGGCGGTCGGCACCGACGGCTGCAACTTCCCGGGGTCGAACCCCGCGTCGCCCACCAACCGCCCGTTCTTCGTCGGTGAGGTTGGTTCCCAGCCGGCGCAGGGCACCGCCTACGTGCCCGGCAACCTCGCGAACTTCAACGCGCAGGGCATCTCGTGGACGCACTTCGTGATGCACGAGACCGGCTTCGGTCTCTTCCAGAACTGGGGCGCCGGCGACTTCTCGAGCCCCTGGTCCGCGATGCTCACCGTCGTCCAGGCGGCCATGGCCGGCAACATCCGCCCTTAAAACGAGCGCAGCGTCGGGAGGTTGTCCCGGTGGCGGGACAACCTCCCTACTGACGAGGGCCCCGCTCGCGCGATAGATTCGAGCTAATGCCCACCACTCGCGTAGCCGACCGGCAGGTCGCCCGGCTGATTGGCGCCGCGTCGCTGCTCTTGCTGCTGGGTGCCAGCCCGTCGACGAGTCCGGCGGTCGCCGGCCCGGCCATGGTGGTCGCCGGCTATCAAGTGAGCGGCAATCGCATCCTCGACTCGAGGGGAAACCCGTTCATCGTCAAGGGCGTCGACGCGGTCTACGGACGGTTCGCAGGGGGTGACCCGAACGGCTACGGATTGCACAACTACCAGAACGCGCCGCGCGATCTCGACAACCTCAAGGCGCAGGGCGTGAACACCATCCGGGTCTCGGTCGCGTACGGCGACTACGCCGGCGGCCCGATCGGCCAGACCGAGTACCTGACCGAGCTGGACCAGGTGGTGGCGTGGGTGACGCAGCGCGGCATGGTGGCCGAGATCAGCCAGGGGGAATCCGGGTTCTCGCCCAGCGTGGTGAACTTCGTTGGCACGCTGGCCGGACGCTACCAGGCGAACCCGCTGGTCTGGATCAAGCCGGACAACGAGCCCAACTGTGCCGTCTACACACCCCGCTGTGGGGACTGGAGCTACTGGCAGACTACAGAGCAGCAGTTCGTCCAGGCCATCCGCGCCGCCGGTAACACCGCGCCGATCGTCGTCAACTGCATCTGGTGGTCGTGGGACTGCTCGCAGATCGCCAGCTACCCGTTGGGTGACGGGAGCATCATCTACGGCGCGCACCGGTACGGCAACTCGGCGACCGTGTTCGACGCCGCGCAAACCTCGAGCTGCGACGCCCTGTGGGGGAATCTGGCGGCGAGCTTTCCGATGATCGTCGACGAGGTTGGGCTCTTCAACGGCGCCGGCAACGCCAGCCCGGCGGCGTGGGGCGCGGGCTTCCTCGATTACACCTCCAACTGGGTCCAGGCCCGGCAGGGCAGCGGCGTCATCGGATTCAACGACAGCTGGTCGGACTCGAACTCCATGACCAACCTGTCCGATGGATCGTGGAATGCCTGGGGTCAGGCATTCATCGCGCACTACTTGTCGAAATAGGCGCGACCGCTCCCGCTCCCAGGAAGCCCGCAATCATGGCGAACTCCTGCGAAACGCCGCCAAAGAACAGGTACTCGGCCGTTACCCCGATGAGCCCGACGAACAGCACGAGCGCCAGCGAGGTGCGCCCCAGCGCCCGGATCGTCGGTACCGGACTGAATCGCGCCCGCCAGCCGGCCAGCGCGATCCCGCCCAGCATGATGAGCAGGAGGCCGATTCCGATCAGCCCGGCGCGGTAGCCCTCGCGGATGTACTCGTTGTCCACGAAGAGAATGAGGTGGTCCGGGACAAGGCTCGGAATCACCGTGCCGGTCCCCACCAGCACATGGTCCAGGAGCGCCGGCATGAAGAATGCCTGCCAGAGGTCCATCCGGTGCTGGAACGTTTGCGGGATGACGAGCACCTGCCCCGCCTGGAAGGTGCCCTGCTGGTCGCTGCGGGTGCTGACCGATGGCCAAGCGAGCACGAAGGCCAGCGCCAGGCCGGCGACCGCCACCCCCAGCTCACGCGGAATGTGACGGGCAAGCAGGAGCACGACGACCGTTGCCAGGGGCAGGACCAGCAGCGGCGCCCAGGTGAGGCTCGTCACCAGCGCCACCAGGTTGACCGCCATCACAACGCTCAGCCACCAGCGATTGAAGCCGGGATGCCGCGTGGTCGCCAGCGCCAGCGCCAGCAGGAAGTTGAGCGCGCCAAAGGCGCCCACCGCGCTGTAGTGGCCCAGGGTGGAGGTCGGCCGGTAGAGCGTGTCCCAGCTGGGCGGAACCGGGTTCGGCGGGTAGTTGGTCGCGATGAAGTCGCGCACGCCGGGGAGATCGATCAGTTCGGCGACCGCGATCAGGCCGACGATGATGCTGGCCGCCATGGTGAAGTTCAGCACCAGGGCCCGCTCCCGCTCGGACATCGGGGTTCGCGAGAACACGAGGTAGACCAGAAAGAGCTGCGCCGGCGCGAGCACGTTGCGCAGCGTGTCGACGCTGTACAGGTCCGGCGACCGTGAGACAAAGAGAACGAGGGCGGGTGTGACGATGCCGCCGACGGCGAAGCAGCCGAGGGCCAGGTCGAGGGACGTGATCGGCCGCTGCTCCCAGTGGCCCAGCCGGCGAATGAGAAGCCCCGCGAGGAGCATCAGCAGGATCGCCTCGTTCGGCCGCAAGAGTGGCACGATGGTCCCGCGCCCGAGCCCGGTGGTCAGCGAGATCAGCAGGGCGAAGAGTCCGCAACCCAGCACCGGCTTCCAGGCCGTCAGGAAAACAAACCCGAGACACGCCGTCAACGCGAGGATCAGCAGCAGCGCGGTCGTCATGCCGGAATGGCGGCCGGCGCCTCGGTCCACGGTCCGCCGCTCAGCGAAATCGGATCCAGGTGCTTGAGCCGAAGCATCACGTAGAGGCCGGCCGCCACGAAGGCTTCGGAGAGCACCACGGACAGCGCCATCCCGACGTGGTACAGGTGCGGCACCAGCAAAAACGCCAGGACGACGTTCAGAATGCCGGCGCCGACCATGACCAGGTTGACGAGCCGATCCAGGCCCAGCGCCAGGCCCCACTGGACCCCGAGCACGTTGCTGGCGGCGATCAACGGTGGAAGCACGGACAGGATCCGCAGCACCACCACGGCATTCTCGAAGCCGGCACCCAGCAGGACGCGCACCAGGACGGGCGCCGCCAGGTAGAGGAAGGCGCCCATCACCAGCGCCGCCCCGACCATGACGAAGAGGCTCATCCGCGCCAGCCGGGCGGCCTCGCCGCGCGCGTGCGTGGCCAGGTGACTGGTCCGCGGGAAGACCGCCTGCGAGATGGGGGTCAGCAGCGTGCCGAGCACCTTGCAGATTCGCTCGGCGCCCATGTAATAGGCGACCACCACCGATGAGCCGAAGAGTCCGAGGATGAAGCCGTTGCCGATCGTGTAAAAGCTGAGCGCGCCGGTCAGCATGAAGACACTCCAGCCGAGGCGCAGCGTCTCCCAGGTGAGGCGCGCCGTGGGCCGGCGAAACCCGACCTCTCGGTAGGCGACCACCATCTCCACCACCACCGCGGCGAACAGCAGGCCCCCCTGGATGGCGAGCACTTTCCAGGTGTCGGCCGGCGAGCGCACGACGAGCAAGATGGCGAGCAGCGACAGGAGACGCGCGCCGGTGTCCCATCGGGCGACGATGCCGAGCCGCTCCAGGCCCTGGAAGAACCAGGCGGGGCTGGCCGCAATCGAAAACGCCCAGAGCATCCCCGGCCACAGCAGCGCCTGCTCGCGGTGGATCGCCGGCACCAGCATGCTCACCGGGACCACGACCACGATCGCGACCACGGCCAGCGCCAGCTTCGCGCCCAGCACACCCGCAAGCAGGTCCTTGAGCCGTTCCGGGTCGTCGCGGTGGCGCGCCACCTCGCGCGTCGCGGAGTAGTTGAATCCATAGTTCGTCAGAAACGTGACGTAGGCCGCGAAGGCCTGCATGAAGGCGAGGCTTCCCCAGTGCCCCGGACCGAGGCGACGGGCGAGCACCATCACGGTGGCGATCGGTAAGAGGTAGGTGCCGAGCTGAAGGGCGTAGAGGCCGAGCGCGTTGCGGACGATCCCGTGCTTCAGCAGGCCACGGCCCTTCGCGATCAGCGGGACGATCATGCGACTGACGCGTCGGGGATGGCCGGCGCGGGCGATGGCGTCAGCTCGAGCCGCTGGCGCAGCTCGGTCAGCGCGCCGTCGCGTTGATCGCGCAAGCGACCCTGCATGGCGCGGCTTCGTCCGGCCAGCCCTGCCTCCTCCGCGAGCGCCTGGCGGATCGCGGCCGCCATCGCCGCCGGATCGTTCGCGCAAAACAGCGCGCCCCCCGTAAAGCGCGTGCGCAGCTGCGCCAGGTCGGAGAGGATCAGCGGGCGGCCGAGCCCGATCGTCTCGAAGGCCGCCCGGTTCATGATGTTCGGGTCGGTCGTGAACACCGCGACCGCATTGGCGCCGACGAGTTCGCCGAGGAACTGCGGATAGGCCAGGTAGCCGGTAAAGGTGGCATTGGCCGGGGCGTTCGATTGGACGCCCTGCCCGAGCCGCGCCAGGTTGCCGGTCAAACGGAATTCGACGTCCGGAAGAAGGCGGGCGGCCTCGAGCGTGGCGGCGACGGGCTCGTCCCAGGCGAAGCTTCCGGCGACCGCCACCCTGGGCCCAGCTGCCGCCGGCGGAGGCGGCCCCGCCTGTGAGGTGTCGGGCAGGTCATCCGGCAGAAGGATGGGTTGAAAACCCCAGCCGCGAACCTGCGCGTCGTCCGCCTCGGTGTGCACCAGCACCGCGGCGCAGCGGGCAAAGATCAACCGGTGGATCGGGACCGTCCATCGCCACTTCCACAGGTGAAAGGCGCTCGTGTGGCAGTCGACGACCAGCCTGCAGCGGTGCAGCCGGCACCAGAGCCAGCCGACGATCGGCGGACCGATCGGTGGCGAGACGACGAGCAAGACATCAGGCTGCTCGCGGCGGAGAGCGCGCCACATGCGGACGGCGTCGGCCAGGTAGCGCAAGGGCAGCAGGGCGGGATGTCGCCCCGGCCAGTCGCCACGAATATGGCGCACCTCGCCGCCGAGCGCCGCCGCCAGCGCGACGGAGCGAGGTTGGAACCGATCCCACGCCACGACCAGGACTCGGCCGTCGCCCCGGGCGCGACGCATCATGCCGCCTTGCGGCGCGATCCGCGGGGCAGAAGGATGCCGCCGACGACCTCGATGCCGGCCTGCCGCAACAGGTCCGCGGTGCGGCGCGCCTCCTGGAAACGTGTCCCCCGCAGGGTGGCCGCCAGCACAGCCCGCTTGGCGGTCGGCCCGAGCATGAGGGCGCTCGGGTCGCTATCCGGTGAGGGAACCGACACCAGCACGAAGACATCGGCGGTTTCGAAGTCGTACTTTTTCCAAACGTCGGCGACGGCCGCGGCGGTGCCCGACCCGTTGTTCGAGGCCACGCTGATGGTGGTCAGGCCGTCGGCGTCGCGCCGGGGCAACCACCCCAGCCCGGCGGCATGGCCGTTGCTCGACCCATTGGCGTGATGGCCGTTCTTCGAGTGCCCATTCGCCGAATGCTGGTCGCCCTGGACCACGACCACCCGCTGTCCCGCGTGGGCCGCGACCATGCCGAGGCCGGTAGCCACCGCGTCGCTGTGATCGCGAGCGGATGCCGCGGTGACCATCAACGTCCGCGCGTCCGGCCAGCGGGCCATCAGGCTGGCCAGCGCCACCGCATAGGGCCGGTGTTCCGGTGAGGGCAAGCGCCGCTCGATCCGGGTCGCGGTGAGGACTACCGGAATGCCGGCCGCCCGCGCCAGGCCGTCGGCGTCGAGGATGCGGTTATCGAGCCGCTCCACGACCAGCGCCAGCAGGACAGCGAGGCACAACCCGGCGATCAGCCCGGCCAGCAGGTACCGCGGCGGATCGGGCGCCTGTGGCCGGGTGGGCGGGATCGCCGGCTCGACGATGGTCGCGACGTTCGTCAAGTTGTTCTGCGTCTGGTTCAGGTCCTGGAGCTTGGTGAAGGTCGACGAGTACTGAGCCTGCAGCCGGGTCATCTGTGCCTGGTGGCCCGCGGCCGCCGAGCTGGCGGCGGGGGATTTTTGCAGCGCCAGTTGTTCGGCGGTGATGGCCGCATCGAGCTGTGTCAGTTGTTTCTGGAGCGCGTCGACCGTCGGCTTGAACAACCTCGCCACCTCGGCCCGGTCGTGGTCGAGGATCGCCTGCGCGACCGCGTTGGCGAGCGCGGCGGCCTCGGCCGGGTCGGGAGACTTCGCCGACACGGCCAGCATGCTGCTGCCGCGATAGACACTGACCGCCACCCGTTTGGCGAGGGTCGTCTCGGGCGCGGCGAGCTCGGCCGGGGAGCAGCTGACGCCGGGCGCCGCGCACGCCTGCAGCAGGACCGGGCGGCTGCCGGCGAGCAGGATGAAGTCGTGCTGCAGCAGCTCGCCCGCGCCAAGTCCGGTGTCGAACCCGGGGGCCGCGCGCGAGGTGTCGAGGTAGATGCCGGCGCTGGCTTCGTAGGTTTTCGGCCGCAGCGACAGCACCGCCGCGCCGAGCAAGCAGGTCGCGATGACGCCCAGCACCAGCAAACGCCGATGCCACAACGCGCCCTTTAGCGTGATCGGAGGTCTATCCTGCACGATTCAAACGTCCGCCCATCTGAGCGTACTCACGAATTCGCGCCCGAGAAATGGGCAGGGCCCTCCCCCGCTGGGCGCTAGTCCCGGATTGCCAGCTCCGGCTGGGTGAGCCCCATTTTTGTGCACCAGCGGATCGCCTGCAGCCGGCCGTTCAGACCGACCTTTCGGTAGGCGCCGTCCAGCGCCTCGCGAACGGCGTCCTTGCTGATTCCCATGGTGGCGGCGATGGACGGCATCGAGTGCCGGCGCGCGCTCAGGGTCAGGGCGGTCTTCTCCCGCTCCGACAGGGCCGCCAGCGCCGGCTCCAGCAGGTCGCGCCCAACGGCGCTGCCGCCGCGGAGCGCGGTGCCGACGCCTTCCAGGAATTCCTCCACCGGGGTGTCCTTCCGGAAGAAGCCAACCGCCCGCGAGAGGACGGCCGCCATCAGCAGCGGCGTCTCGTCGCCGTCGGCGAGCAGGATGACCGGTGTTTTCAGACCTCCGACGGCGAGCAGGGCGAGGTCGGCGCCGCCGAGGCCTGCGGCGGAGACGTCGCAGATCACCAGGTCCACCGGCATCGCCCGCAGGATGGCCGGCGCATCGATCAACCGGGTCGCCACCTGGACGCTCGCGCCCAGCGGTGGCGAGCTCAGCAGCTTGCGCAGCGCCTGGAGGAAGAGCAGGTGCGCGTCGATCAGCAGCACGGTCGGACCTGTGTCCACTGTTCACAAATACGCGACCGACCCCCTCCGAAGGAATGGGAAACTGGTCCCTCCGGTTGCGGGTCAATCTGCCCCTTCGCCTAGGAGAAACGAGACTAGAGCTCGATCAGGCCCTTGCGCACGGCGTAGAGCACGGCCTGCGAGCGATCGTAGATCTGGAGCTTCGCGTACATATTGCTGACGTGGTTGCGAACGGTCTTCTCGCTGATTCGCAGTCGATACGCGACCTGCTTGTTGGCTTGACCGGTCGCGAGCAGCTTCAGGATCTCGACCTCGCGCGCCGTCAGCCCGTCGTAAAACTCTTTCGGGGTCGTGGTTCCGCTCAACATGTTGAGCACGCGGTTGGCGACCGCGCTCGCCATCACCCGCTCGCCCGCCATCACGGCCAGGATGCTGGAGACGATGGCTTCCGCCTGCGAGTTCTTCAGGACATATCCGCTGGCACCCGCGTGCAGCGCCTGCAACACATAGCTATCCGCATCGAAGGTGGTCAGCACCAGGACTTTGATCCCTGGATGCTCGGTCACGATCCGGCGGGTGGCCTCGACGCCGTCCATGTTGGGCATCTTGATGTCCATCAGGACGACGTCCGGCTTCAGGACGGCGACCCGTTTGATGGCATCGGCGCCATCAACCGCCTGGCCGACGACCTGCACGCGCGGATCCTCTTCGAGCAAGCGTGCCAGGCCCGCGCGAAACAAGGTTTGATCGTCGACGATCATGACGCGGGCGACCGTGGCCGGCGTCGAGGCCTCTATGGTCGAGGTGCCAGCGTTCGATGCCTCGGGTCTTTCCACGTCCCCCATTGAAGCCTTCCGGCCACCCTGGAGCAATAGTCGGTTTTCCCAGACCCCCTGGTGAAATCGTCCCATGCCTCTATGGGAGCCTCTTTGCCCGATGCCTGTTTATGATGGCGGCGTGATCACTCCCGACGTCAAACTCGGACGGAACGTTACGATTCCGCATCCGGAGCTCGTCAACCTCTACGGGTGCACCATCGGCGACAACTGCAAGATCGCCGCCTTCGTCGAGATCCAGCGCGGCGTGGTGCTGGGCAACAACGTCAAAGTCGAGGCGTTCGTCTTCATCCCGTCCGGGGTTCGCATCGAGGACGGTGCCTTCCTCGGGCCGCACGTCTGCTTCACGAACGATCGCTTTCCCCGCGCCGCCGACGACCAGGGGCAACTGCTCGGAACAACCGACTGGGAGATCACGCCGACCCTGGTCAAGCGTGGTGCCAGCATCGGCGCGAACACGACGATCGTCTGCGGCGTGACCATCGGCGAAGGCGCCCTGGTCGGCGCGGGCAGCACGGTGACGCGCGACGTGCCGCCTCACACGCTCGCGTTCGGGAGCCCGGCGCGCGCCCGGCGCCCGCTAGGACAGAGCTAACAGCGGCGGGACAGCCCGCCCATTCCCCCGGCGCCTCGCTCCCCTTAGGCTGAGCCGGGTACGTGACTGATCATGGCCTCGTCCTGTCCTCGCTGTGCGTCCGCGAGGCCGAAGACCCAGCCTGGCTGGCTTTCGTCGAGAGCCAACCCGATGCCACCGTCTTTCATCATCCGGCCTGGTCCCGCGTCCTGGCGCAAGCGTATGGCTACCGACCGCTGGCCATCACGAAATCCGATGCTCGAGGGCGTGTCGTCGCCGGATTGCCGGTGGTCGATCACCCGCGCTCCGGCGGGCGGCACCTGGTCGGCCTCCCCTTCACCGACTACTGCCCGCCACTCGCCCGCTCGCCGGCGGACCTCGAAAGCCTGACCCGGGCCTTGCTCGACTGGCACCGAAAGACGCCGGCTTCGAAGATCATCGTTCACGGACCGTTGACCGCCGCCCGCGGCATCCATCTGGTCGCGAGGGCCGTCCGCCACGTGCTGCCGCTCGGGCGGCCCAGCGCGGAGGTGCTGCAATCGATCAAGGGTGGCCAGGTCCCGCGAGCGATTCGCAAAGCGCAGCGCGAGGGACTTCGCGCGCGCATCAGCCGCTCGCCTGCCGATCTCGATACGTTTTACGGCCTGCACCTGCAGACCCGCCGCCGGCTCGGCGTCCCGGTTCAGCCGAAGCGTTTCCTGGAGAGCATCTGGGACACGATCATCGCGCGCGACCTCGGCTTCGTCGTGTTTGCCGACCGCGACTCGGAGCCGGTGGCCGCCGCGCTCTTTCTGACCTGGAACGGCACGATCATCTACAAGTTTGGCGCCTCCGACCATCGTTACTGGCAGCTGCGCCCCAACAATCTCGTGATGTGGACGGCGATCGAGTGGGCGTGCGCCGGAGGCTACGACCGCCTCGACCTGGGACGAAGCGACCTCGACAATCGCGGCCTGCGCGATTTCAAGAGCCGGTGGGGCTCGACCGAGGTCCCCCTCGTCTACTCCTACGTCGCCGCCGCCCCGCCGTCGCCCGCGCCCAAGCTGGCGATGCGCGCGATGGCTCGCGTCATCCAGTCGTCCCCTCCCGTGATGTGCCGCGCGATCGGTGAGGTGCTCTACGGTCGGGTGGCGGGGAATCTCGCATGACGGCGCTGGCCGCGTCCGTCCACGAGCGCGTCCAACTCCAGGTGACCGAGATTGATCCGCTCACCGATCCTCGCTGGACGGCGCTGGTGGAGCGGCACCCGGACCGGCTGGTCTTTCATCATCCGGCGTGGCTGCGAACGTTGCGGGATGAGTACCCACGACCGATGATCGGCCTCGGCTGCGAGGACCCGGCCGGCCGGCTGCGCGGCGTGCTCGCCCTCTCGCTGACGAAGGGCCTCCCGCTCGGGAGCGCGATCGCCGGCCGCCGGCTTTCGTCGTTGCCGCGCACGCCGATCGCCGGTCCACTGGCGTTGGACGATCACGCGTCAGCGACGCTGATTCGAGCCGCGATCGAGCGAACGCGCGCCTCAACGGATACGCAGCTGCAGCTCAAGGCGATGATGCCGCTGCCGGATGCCGTGAACGATGGCCTTCAAGAGGTGGCCTGGCGGCCGACCTACGTGCTCGACCTCCAGGATCGACCGGCCGGCGACGGTCGCGGGCGCCGCCGCAACCAGTGGGCGGTGAACAAGGCTAGAAAAGCGGGCGTGCACGTGCGGGTGGCAGAAAGCGAGGCGGAGTTGCAAACATGGCACCGCCTCTATCTCGGAACTATGCGCGGCCTCGCCGTACCGGCTCGCACCTACCGCTTTTTCGAAGCGGCGTGGCGCCACCTCCGGCCCGCCGGCATGATGCGCTTGCTCATCGCCGAGCAGGACGGACGAATGCTGGCCGGCTCGGTGTTTTTGATGCTCGGCTCGACGGTTTTCTATGCCTTTACCGGCTGGCAGCGCGCCGATCATTCGCTGCGCGCGAACGACCTGCTGCACTGGCAGGCGATCGACGAGTTCCGGCAGGCCGGCTACCGCTACTACGACTTCGGCGAGGTGGCCGGCGGACAGCAGAGTCTCGCCGCCTTCAAGAGCAAGTGGGGTGCGCAGCCGCAGCAGCTCTATCGCTATCAGTTCCCTGCCCAGGCGGAACACGGCGGAGGAACGCTCGAGTCGGGCCGGCTTGGCGGTGTCGCCGCCGATATCTGGCGCCGGTTGCCGCTGCCGGTCACGGCCACCATCGGCGACTGGGTCTACCGGCGGCTCTGATGGCACGCGGCTCTTTCACTCTCCGCGCGGGGGACAGCAGACGTTCACCCTCCCTCTCTGGGGGAGGGCAGGGTGGGGGCCCTCGTCGTCACCTCGCCCTGCTCGGCGGGACCACCACGTTCGCCGATTGCGTCGTCGCGATGCGCTACCTGGCGTTCCCAACCGACCTCGTCCGCGGTCCGATGATCCGCCGGTACGAGCAGGAATTCGCCCGGACGATCGGCGTTCGACACGCGATCAGCTTCCTGGCGGGCCGCGTCGGGCTTTACGGTCTGCTCCGCGCGCTCGGGGTCGGGCCGGGTGACGAGGTTTTGCTGCAAGCTCCCACCCACATCGTCGTGGCCAACGCGATTCGTTTTACCGGGGCCCGGCCCGTCTACGTCGACTGCCGCCTCGACACCTATTCGATGGACCTGGAGCAAGCCGAGCGGCGCATCACGCCGCGGACCAGGGTCTTGCTCTTGCAGCACACCTTTGGGATTCCGGTCGACATGGACGCCGCCATGGCGCTCGCCAGCGAGCACGGCCTCGAGGTGATCGAGGATTGCGTGCACTCGCTCGGCGCAACCTACGCCGGAAAGCCCCTCGGCAGCTTCGGCCGGGCGGCGTTCTTCAGCACCGAGGAGACGAAAACCATCTCGACCACGATGGGCGGCATGGTCGTCACCGACGACGTCGAGCTCGCCGATCGGATGGCGCGCTACCAGGCGGGCTGCGCCTGGCCGAGTGCGGGACTCACCGCCCGGTATCTGCTGAAGCTGCTCGCCTATCAGGTCCTGACGCAACCGTCGCTGCACGGCCATGTGCGCGCCCTGTACGAGCGCATCGGCCAGCGTCAGCCGCTTCCCCGGCCAACCAGCGCCAGCGAGCTCCGCGGTGAGCGGCCGCCGAGGTACGAGCAGCGACTGACCAACGCCCAGGCCGCCGTCGGGTTGCGGCAGCTCCGGCGACTGGCCGGCAACGTGTCGCACCGCCGCCGCGTCGGCGACGCCATCAGCGACTGGTTGTCGCAACGCGCAATCGACACGCCGGCGCAGCCTCGCGCCGCCCAGGCCGCCCTCGTCCGCTACCCGCTATGGGTCACCGATCGCGCCCAGGCGATCCGGGCCACTCGCGATCGCGTCGTGCTCGGTACCTGGTTCACCTCGGTGCTCGAGGAGGCCACCTCGCCGGCGGCCGGCGACTACACGATGGGTTCCTGCCCCCGGGCCGAGACGGCGGCCCGCCATCTCGTCAACCTCCCGACCCATCAGCGGGTTCGCGTCGACGACGTCGAGGAGTTGGTGACCACCCTCGACCGTCACGCTCTCCTGCGCCGTCATTCTCCCTCCGCCCTTGCGGGGGAGGGTCGCGGTCGGGTACCGGTCCGCCACTGGCAGTAGCGGGACCGGCTCGGTCGGAATCGGGACAGGTTGTCCCGGGATCTGGGTCCGGCGGTGATTCCCGCTTCTGCCAACGCCCATTCCGTATCGCAGCGACGCTACCTAGGCTGTGCAACAGGAGGAAATAAATGAAAGTTGCACTCACCTGTCGTCGCGCCGCCGCTCGCCTGACGCTTGCCACCCTGCCCGTCCTCGGGTTGGTCGCTCCGACGGCCTGGACCGCGACCCCGGCCGCGGCGTCTGCCAACACCGTCGTCACCGAGAATCAGCAACCCGGCACGACCGCGTGGCAGATTGGCGCGCTGGTGGCGGACGACGCGAATGGCCAGGTGAAGGGCTACGCGTCGGCGACGAGTGTCAACCATGGTCAGGACCTCAGCCTCTACGTCACGGTCAATCCGCCGCAAACCTACACCATCGACTTCTATCGGATTGGCTGGTACGGCGGGATGGGCGGCCGGCTTCTCTCCCACGTCGGCCCGCTGTCGGGCACGACGCAAGCGCCGTGTCTGCCGGACGCCACCACCGGGCTGATCGCCTGCAACTGGGCGGCCGCCTACACGTTGACCGTTCCTGCGGATTGGACCAGCGGCGTCTACCTCGGCCTCCTGACGAACGCCGCCGGGTATCAGAACTACGTCGTCTTCGTGGTCAAGGATGGGCGGCCGGCGCCGTATCTGTTCCAGGCCAGCATGGCGACCTATGAGGCCTACAACAACTATCCCGATGACCAACTCAACGGCAAGAGCCTCTACGGCTTCAACAGCTATGGGGCGCCGACCGTGGCCAACGACGTGCGCGCGGTCAAGGTCTCGTTCGATCGTCCCTACGCGGCCGACGGGTCGGGACACTTCCTCTGGTGGGAAGTCCAGTTCGTCCGGTTCGTCGAGCGGCTCGGCTATGACGTCACCTACTCGACCGATCTCGACACGCACGAAAATGGGGCCGCGCTCCTCAACAGCAAGGCTCTCCTCGCCGTCGGCCACGACGAGTACTGGTCGAAGGAGATGCGCGACGCCGTCGAGGCCGCCCGCAACGCGGGTGTCAGCCTTGGCTTCTTCGGTTCGAATGACGACTTCTGGCAGGTCCGCTTCGAGCCCTCCGCCGGCGGCACCGCCGACCGCGTGATGGTTTGCTACAAGGATCCTGGGCTCGACCCGATCCAGGGGCCAACCAGCACCGTCAACTTCCGCTCGGCTCCCGTCAATCGGCCCGAGCAATCGCTGATCGGGATCCAGTTCACCTCGTCCGTCCCCTGGGGGAACAACGCGAGCTACCTGGTGCTGAACGGCTTGCACTGGGCCTATTCCGGCAGCAGCACCCACGACGCCGACATGGTGCCCGGTCTCGTCGGCTACGAGATGGACCGCATGATGCCCGACTATCCGCTGCCGGCTTCGCGCAGCCAGACGCTGCTGTCGAAGTCGCCATACGTGAGCAGTGGCGGTTTGCCGGATTTCGCCAACTCCTCCATCTACCAGGCTCCCAGCGGCGCCTGGGTCTTCGCGGCCGGCACCACCTCGTGGAACCTCGGGCTGGATTCATGGAACAGCACGATCGCCGACCCGCGCATCCAGCAAACCACCGCCAACCTGCTGAACGCCTTCGTCAGCGGCGCCCCGGCCTCGTTGGTGCCGAACACGCCGTTACCCGCCCTTCCGCCCGGCGTCGGCGCATCGCCGGCGATGGTGAATGCGATCCACACCAGCCAGGCCGCCATCGGCCTGGGACTCGATTGACAACCGAACCGGTACCGGCCGCATAGACCAGGGAGGCTCACGATGAACGTCAGCGACGTCACCCGACTTCGATCCACGCACCCCCGGAAGGTCGTCCTCCTGCTGTTCCTCCTCGGGCTCCTGGCCGCGGCCCTGCCGCGGCCAGTCCTTCACGCGTCGGCGGCGCAAAACGCGGTCGTCACCGAGAACCAGCAGGCGGGAACGGGTGCCTGGCTGATCGGGTCGTTGCAGTCCGATGACGCCACCGGACAGATCAAGGGCTATGCGTCAGCCACGAGTGTCGGGCAGAACCAGAACATCACGTTCTACGTGACCGTCAATCCGGTGCAGACGTATAGCTTCGACGTCTATCGCATCGGATGGTATGGCGGCACCGGAGGCCGGCTTCGGCTTCACGCCGGACCGCTCAGCGGAAGCCACCAGGCGGCCTGCCTGCCGGACGCCACCACCGGTTTGATCGCCTGCAACTGGTCGCCGAGCTACAGCCTGTCGATCCCCTCCGATTGGACCAGTGGTGTGTACGTCGCCCTCCTCACCAACGCCGCCGGATACCAGAACTACATCATGTTCGTGGTCAAGGATGGCCGGCCGGCGGCGCTTCTCTACCAGCAGAGCGTGAACACGTATCAGGCGTACAACAACTATCCGAACGACGGCGTCACGGGCAAAAGCCTGTACGACAACAACAGCTATGGGGCGCCCACGCTGGTCGGCGGACCGCGCGCGGCCAAGGTATCGTTCGACCGCCCCTACAGTTCATACGGCGCCGGTCAGTTCTACTGGTGGGAGGTCCAGGCGGTGCGCTGGCTCGAGCGCTCCGGATACGACGTGACCTACACCACCGACGTCGATACGCACGAAAACGGAGCCGCGCTGCGCAACAGCAAGGGATTCCTCTCCGTCGGCCACGACGAGTACTGGTCCGCGTCGATGTTCGATGCGGCGCAGTCGGCCCGCGACGCCGGCGTCAGTCTCGCCTTCTTCGGTTCGAACACGGCCTACTGGCAGGTGCGGTACGAACCATCGTCGTCGGGCGCAGCGGACCGCGTGATGGTCTGCTACAAGGACGCGCGGTTCGATCCGATCCAGGGGGCCACCACCACCGTCAACTTCCGGTCAGTGCCGGTCAGTCGTCCCGAGCAAGGCCTGGAGGGCGTCCAGTACACCTCCTCGATCGCATTCGGCACACACGCCGACTATGTCGTGACCAACAGCGGCAACTGGGTGTATGCCAATACCGGCTTCAAGGACGGCGACCACGTGACGGGCCTGCTCGGGTACGAGATGGACCGCTACATGCCCACCTACGTGACGCCGGCTTCGACCAGCCGTACCCTGCTCTCGCAGTCGCCGTACACCAACGACGGTGGAGCGGCCGACTCGGCCAACTCGTCGATCTACCAGGCACCGAGCGGCGCGTGGGTGTTTGCGTCGGGCACGACCTACTGGACCCAGGCGCTCGATTCCTTCAATAGCAATCCCGGCCCCGACGCCCGGATACAGCAAACGACGGCGAACATCTTGAATGCGTTCATCAACGGCGCCCCGAGCCTCGTCCATGACCTGAAGGTCACGGCGCCGGCCGGCGTAACCGCGGGACAGGCGTTCTCGGTGAGCGTCGTGGCGGAGAACGCGCAGGGCGCCCCGGTCACGAACTACACGGGCACAGTCCACTTCAGCAGCAGCGATACCTCGGCGGGCGTCTCGCTTCCGCCCGACTCGACCCTGACCAACGGCCAGGGCACCTTCTCGATGACGCTGGTCAAAGCCGGGGCGCAGACCCTGACGGTGTCCGATGCGGCGAACGCGCTGACGACGACCGTGACGACGACGGTGCGGGCCGCGGCGGCCACGGCCATGCATCTCACCGTTCCGAGTTCCGTCAAAGTAAACCAGAGGTTCAACGCGACCGTCACCCTCACCGACCAGTTCGGAAACCTGGCCTCCGGCTACACCGGAACGGTGAACTTCTGGACCAGCGATCCGTTAGGCACGATGCCGCCGGACTACACCTTCACCGCGGGCGACGCCGGCAGCCACACGTTCTCGATGATCCTGATGACGCCTCCCAGCGACAGCATCTCGGTCATGGATACCGCGAACAGCAGCCTCAACGACGCCAGTCCACCGATAACCGTTAGCGCCTTCTAGCATCAGAGGGGAAGGAGCCGCTCCTTCCCCTCGCCCACCGTCATATAAGAGCCCCTCGATGGGGCTAAACGACACGCTAGCCAGGAACTCAGTACGATCCGCGCGGTTCGCCAAGTCAGCGAACTCGGCACGATCGGCGCTCCCTCCTCAGCTCGCCGCTCTCTTGACAAGCTTGCCGATCTTTGCCTCGACGGCGGCGGTGAGCCTCTTCAGGGCAAAGGAGGTTGGCCAGATGTCACCGTCGTCGAGGTTTGCAGCGTCTTGGAAACCCAACGTCGCGTATCTCGACTTGAACTTCTGCCCGCTCTGGAAGAAGCAGACAACCTTGCCATCCTTGGCATACGCGGGCATCCCGTACCAGGTTTTCGGTGA
>Ga0209526_10000086_pt1 | contig 51204 bp, 63 predicted proteins | sample JacPinW_OM2H0_M1_FD_188566 | JGI IMG/M metagenome (GOLD analysis project Ga0209526, IMG submission 188566) | Forest soil microbial communities from Algoma, Ontario, Canada - Jack Pine, Ontario site 1_JW_OM2H0_M1 (SPAdes) (version 2) | ecosystem: Environmental > Terrestrial > Soil > Boreal... | reverse complement strand
CCCGCGAGCGGGCAGGGTTCGACGTCCGCGACGTCCACCACAGCCACTACGGGCGAATTTGCCCGATCGAGACCCCTGAGGGTCCGAACATCGGCCTCATCGGGTCCCTCGCCACCTATGCCAAGGTCAACGAGTTCGGCTTCGTGGAGACGCCATTCCGGCGTGTCTACAACCGCATGTCTCCGATCACCGACCGGGGCCTGCTGGAAGGCCGGACGCTGCGCCGCCCGGTGCTGGACGGCAGCGGCCAGGAGCTGCTGCCGACGGGAGCCCGCCTCGACGCGGAGGCGGTGTCTCGGATCGAACAGGCCGGGGTGCAGTCGGTCGACATCGTCCCCTGGGCGTCGGAGGAGGTGTCCTACCTCTCTGCCGACGAAGAGGACATGTTCGGCATCGCCCAGGCCAACGCCATCCTCAAGGAGGACGGCACCTTCGTCGAGAGCCGCGTTCCCTCCCGGGTGCGCGGGCGATTCGCGCTGGAAGAGGTCAGCAACATCCAGTACATGGACGTGTCGCCGAAGCAGATCGTCTCGGTCGCCACGGCCATGATCCCCTTCCTGGAGCACGACGACGCCAACCGCGCCCTGATGGGCTCGAACATGCAGCGGCAGGCGGTGCCGCTCATGATCACCGAGTCGCCCATGGTGGGGACCGGCGTCGAGCACTTCGCCGCCAAGTACTCGGGCGAGATGATCGTCGCCGAGGTGGCCGGCACCGTGTCCGACGTGGCGAACCCCCAGGACCTCCGAGGCATCCACGCCAACCCCATCTTCGAGATCGAGGTGACGCCGGACGACGGCTCGCCTGAGCGGCGTTATGCGCTGCAGAAGTTCTACCGCTCCAACCAGGGCACCTGCCTCAACCACCGGGTGGTGGTCAAGCCGGGCCAGCACGTGGAGCCGGGCGACCTCCTGGCAGACGGTCCTGCCATCCAGAACGGTGAGATGGCCCTGGGCCGCAACGTCCTGGTCGCCTTCATGCCCTGGGAGGGCTACAACTTCGAGGACGCCATCCTGCTCTCGCAGGACATCGTCAAGGACGACAAGTACACATCCATCCACATCGAGGAGTTCGAGATCGAGGCCCGGGAGACCAAGCTGGGCCCCGAGGAGATCACTCGCGACATCCCCAACGTGGCCGACGACGCGCTTCGCAACCTGGACGAGCGCGGGATCATCTACATCGGCGCCGAGGTCGAGCAGGGAGACATCCTGGTCGGCAAGATCACGCCGAAGGGTGAGACCGAGCTCTCGGCCGAGGAGCGGCTGCTCCGCGCGATCTTCGGAGAGAAGGCGCGCGAGGTCCGCGACTCGAGCCTGCGGGTTCCCCACGGGGAGCGGGGCATCGTGGTCGACGTCAAGGTCTTCAGCCGCGACAACAAGGACGAGCTGGCTCCCGGCGTCAACGAGCTGGTCAGGGTCTACGTCGCTCAGAAGCGGAAGATCTCCGCGGGCGACAAGATGGCCGGACGGCACGGGAACAAGGGCGTCGTGGCTCGCATCCTGCCTCCGGAGGACATGCCGTTCCTCCCGGACGGGACCCCTGTCGAGATAGTCCTCAACCCACTCGGCGTGCCGAGCCGGATGAACCTGGGTCAGGTGCTCGAGACGCACCTGGGCTGGGTGGCGAAGGTGATCGGCGCGAACATCCAGACCCCGGTCTTCGATGGGGCGCCGCTGCCCGACATCCAGAACGAGCTGGAGAAGCACGGGCTGCCCCGAGACGGCCGGGTGATCCTTCGCGACGGGCGCACGGGAGACGAGTTCGACCAGTCGGTGACCGTCGGCTGGATTTACATGCTGAAGCTCCACCACCTGGTGGAGGACAAGATCCACGCCCGCTCCACTGGCCCCTACAGCCTGGTCACCCAGCAGCCGCTGGGAGGCAAGGCGCAGTTCGGAGGCCAGCGCTTCGGCGAGATGGAGGTCTGGGCTCTGGAGGCTTACGGCGCCGCCCACGTCCTGCAGGAGATCCTGACCGTGAAGTCCGACGACATCGTCGGCCGGGTCAAGGCCTACGAGGCGATCGTCAAGGGCGACAACACGCTCGAGGCCGGCATCCCGGAGAGCTTCCGGGTGCTGGTCAAGGAGCTGGAGGGTCTTGCGCTCGGGGTGGAGATCCTGAGCGAGGACGAGCGCCAGATCGTTTTGAGTGAAGAAGACATCCCGGAGCTGCCGCTCGACCTGGGTATCAACCTGGAGCGGGAAGAGCTCGGCGAAGACACCAGCGAATAACGACTAGAGGGAGACAAGCGACACTTGCTTAAGCTCGAAAACTTCGACGCGCTGCGGCTTTCCCTGGCCTCGCCGGACACGATCATGTCGTGGTCGCACGGCGAGGTCACCAAGCCGGAGACGATCAACTACCGCACGCTCCGCCCGGAGCGTGACGGTCTCTTCTGCGAGCGCATCTTCGGTCCCACTCGGGACTGGGAATGCCACTGCGGTAAGTACAAGCGCTACCGCTACAAGGGCATCATCTGCGACAAGTGCGGGGTGGAGGTGACCCGGAGCAAGGTGCGCCGTGAGCGCATGGGCCACATCAAGCTGGCTTCGCCCGTGAGCCACGTCTGGTACTTCAAGGGCATCCCCAGCCGCATGGGCCTGCTCCTCGACATGTCTCCCCGCAACCTGGAGAAGATCCTCTACTTCGCCAACTACATCGTCACCGACGTGGACGAGCGGATCCGCGAGGAGCTCCTGAGCACGCTCTCGATCGATACCGACGACGAGGCTCTCCGCCTCCGAGGCGACGTCGACGCGCGGGCGGACGAGATTCGCAAGAAGCACGAAGAGGCGCATCGACTCCTGCGGGATGAGATCGAGGCCGAGGTGGCCCGCCTCCAGAAGGAGTACGAGGACACGGTCAACCTGCTGACCACCCAGGGCCAGACCATCCAGGAGACGATCCGGACGGGTCTCGGCACCAAGGCGAAGCGGAACCTGGTGGTGGGTCCCGAAGGCGACGAGGACGTCGTCGTGGTCAAGGGCGAGACGATCGCCGAGGACATGACCCAGGCCACCCTGCGCAAGGTCCAGGAGAAGATCGAGCGCGTGGAGTCGAACATCCGCGCCGCCCAGGAAACGGCCCGCGCCCGCCTGGCTCAGGCGGAGGCGGAGCTCGAGGCGGCGATCCAGGAGGCGACGGGTGAGCAGCGAGAGGCGATCAGCTCGCAGCTCGAGGAGCGCCAGCGTGAGCTGGAGACGACCCGCCAGGACCTGGAGCAGCTGAACGTCAAGCAGATCCTGACCGACACCCAGTACAGGGACTTCCAGGAGCGTTTCGGCCGCGCCTTCCGCGCCGCCATCGGCGCTGAGGCCGTCCGTGACCTGCTGGGCCGGATCGACCTGGACCAGGAGATGTACCGCCTCCGGGAGGAGTCCCGGACGGCGAGCGGGCAGCGCCGCCAGAAGGCGATCAAGCGCCTGAAGGTGGTCGAGGACTTCCGCAAGTCGGGCTCGAGCCCGACCTGGATGGTGCTCGAGGTGCTTCCGGTCATTCCGCCCGAGCTGCGGCCGATGGTCCAGCTCGACGGGGGCCGCTTCGCGACCTCCGATCTGAACGACCTCTACCGCCGCGTGATCAACCGCAACAACCGGCTCAAGAGGCTTCTGGAGCTCGGTGCGCCCGAGATCATCGTGCGCAACGAGAAGCGGATGCTTCAGGAGGCGGTCGACGCCCTGGTCGACAACGGCCGGCGGGGCCGGGCCATCACGGGCACAGGCAACCGCAAGCTCAAGTCGCTCTCTGACCTGCTCAAGGGCAAGCAGGGGCGATTCCGGCAGAACCTGCTGGGCAAGCGCGTGGACTACTCGGGCCGTTCGGTCATCGTGGTCGGCCCCGAGCTGAAGCTGCACGAGTGCGGCCTGCCCAAGAAGATGGCGCTCGAGCTGTTCAAGCCTTTCGTCATGCGTGAGCTGGTCAACAAGGGCTACACGACCAACATCAAGTCGGCCAAGCGGATGGTCGAGCGCAGCAACAACGCCGTCTGGGACGTGCTCGACGAGGTCATCCGGGACCACCCGGTGCTCCTCAACCGGGCGCCCACCCTGCACCGTCTGGGCATCCAGGCCTTCATGCCGGTGCTGGTCGAAGGTTCTGCCATCCAGATTCACCCGCTCGTCTGCGCGGCCTTCAACGCCGACTTCGACGGCGACCAGATGGCGGTGCACGTGCCGCTCTTCTCAGGCGCCATCGCCGAGGCGAAGAACCTGATGATGAGCTCGCGGAACATCCTGTCCGCGGCCGACGGCCACCCCGTGGTGGCGCCGACCCAGGACATCGTGCTCGGCTGCTACTGGCTCACGGCCGCTCGGACCAATCCCCCGACCGGGGAGGCGGTCACCAAGCTGCGGGCGTTCTCGGGCCAGGACGAAGTGCTGCTCGCGCATCACGCCGGCGTGGTGCGGCTGCAGGACTGGGTCCGTGTCCGGATCGACGGCGAGTCCGTCGTGACCACCGCGGGGAGGGTGATCCTGAACCAGGTGCTGCCCGTGGGCCGTCCGCCCATGAGCGAGGGTGAGCTGGTGGCCGATCTGGCTCCGCTGGAGTTCCAGAACCATCTCCTCGACCGCAAGCAGCTGAGAGTCCTGGTCTCGACCATCTTCCGGCTCTACGGCAATGACGTAACGGCGGACACGGTCAACCAGATCAAGCGCCTGGGCTTCCGATTCGCCACCCAGGCCGGGATCACGATCTCGGCCATGGACATCCCGCACCCGGCCAGCAAGGCCGGCATCCTCGAGCAGACCGACAAGGAGGTCGAGGAGGTCGAGCGGATGTACCGGCGGGGCGTGATGACCGAGGACGAGCGCTACCGGAAGGTCATCGAGCTCTGGGGACGGGCCACCGAGGACGTCGCCCAGGCCACCGAGGACGCTTTCGACAAGTTCAGCCCGATCTGGATGATGATGGGCTCCGGAGCCCGCGGAAACATCCAGCAGGTTCGGCAGCTGGCCGGTATGCGCGGCCTGATGGCCGATCCGACCGGGCGGATCATCGACCTCCCGATCCGGGCCAACTTCACCGAGGGCCTGAGCGTGCTCGAGTACTTCATCTCGACGCACGGCGCACGCAAGGGACTGGCCGACACGGCCCTGCGCACGGCGGACTCCGGCTACCTGACCAGGCGGCTGGTGGACGTGGCTCAGGACGTGATCGTCAGGGAGGAGGACTGCGGGACCTCGAACGGGATCTGGGTCTACGGCCTCAATCCGGAGCGCGCCAAGTCGGACCCCATCTTCGAGAAGATCGCGGGCAGGATTGCCGCCGACGACGTCGCCCTGCCGGACGGTGAGGTGATCGTCCCGGCGGGCGAGGCCATCACCGACGATGCCGCCAGGCGAGCCATCGCGGCTTCCCTGGAGTCGATCCGGATTCGCTCGATCCTGGTCTGCGAGGCCAGAGAGGGCGTCTGCCGGAACTGCTACGGCCGCAACCTGGCCACGGGCAAGCTGGTCGAGATCGGCGAGGCGGTCGGCGTGATCGCCGCGCAGTCGATCGGGGAGCCGGGCACGCAGCTGACCATGCGGACGTTCCACACCGGCGGTGTCGCCGGCGTGGACATCACCCAGGGACTGCCGCGCGTGGAGGAGCTGTTCGAGGCTCGCATCCCCAAGGGGCGGGCCATCATCTCCGAGATCGACGGCGAGCTCGAGATAATCCGGCAGGACGGAAGCCGCAAGGTTCGAATCACCTCGCGAGAGGAGTTCCAGGTCTCCTACCCGCTGGAGCAGGGAATGCAGATCCTGGTCCAGGACGGGGCCGAGGTCATGGAGGGCCAGGAGCTGGCCAGAGGCGACGCAGCGGTACTTCGCACCCGCCACGCCGGCAAGGTACGCGTGGGCAAGAAGGAGATAACGGTCTCCGCCGTCGACGAAGAGGTGCGGGAGTACGTGATCCCGCACAACGTCCGCATTCGGGCGGAGCTCGAGCGCCGCGACGGGACGCCGGTCTTCGTCAAGGCCGGGCAGCAGATCACCGAGGGCTCTGTAAGTCCCCAGGAGCTGCTCCACATCCTTGGCAAGGAGGCGGTGCAGACCTTCCTGGTCGACGAGGTCCAGAAGGTCTATCGCTCACAGGGCGTGGACATCAACGACAAGCACATCGAGGTGATCGTTCGCCAGATGATGCGGAAGGTCCGCATCGACTCGGCCGGCGACACCACGCTGCTCCCCGGCGAGATCGTCTCGCAGTGGGAGTACGAGGAAGCCAACAAGGAGGTTCTGGCCGAGGGGGGCGAGCCCGCCACGGCGCAGACGGTGCTGCTGGGCCTGATCAAGGCCGCGCTGAACACGACCTCCTGGCTCTCGGCGGCGTCCTTCATGGAGACCACCAAGGTGCTCACCGAAGCCGCCATCAGCGGCAAGGTGGATCGCCTGCGGGGTCTCAAGGAGAACGTCATCATCGGCAAGCTGATCCCCGCCGGCACCGGGCTCGACTACTACAAGAAGCAGCGCGAGCAGGCGGCCAAGATGCTCGAAGAGGAGCCAATAGACCTAGACACACTCAGCGTCTAGTTCTCTTCAGTAAACAGTCGACGGGGCCGCCCACCACGGGCGGCCCCGTTTTTTTGAGAGCAGGGGAAACCAGTTTCCCGCCGTGCCCCTTCTCGCAAACTCTGGGGAGTACCCGGCCCAGCCGGCAGACGGGGCCCTGCCCACCTTTTTACTTGCGGACCTCGAGCACGCGGTAGGCGTTTTTTGACGCCAGCCGGCGCACCGTGAAGCCTTCGGCGGCGAGCCAGCGGGCGAGCGAATCCGAGCCGAGGTGTGACTGTACGACCAGATAAGCGCCGCCACCCTCATCCAGTCGTGGGAGCCAACTGAGCAGCACCTCGTGAAGAGCGGCCTTGCCGACGCGGATCGGCGGGTTGGAGTAGATGGCCGCGAAGCGCAGGTCGGCGGCCACCTCCTCCGGCCGGCAGACCACCACGTTGTTCAGTCCGGCCCTCTCAGCGTTGACCCGGGTAAGCTCAAGCGCCCGCTCGTTGACGTCGACAGCCCAGACCCGGGCTTTCGGAGCCCAGCTGGCAAGTGCCAGCGCGATCGGGCCGTATCCGCAGCCGAGGTCCAGAAGCTCACCTTGGGCCGGTGGAGGTGGGGCCTCTGCGAGCAGCACTCGAGTCCCCGCGTCGAGTCGCTCCGCGGAGAAGACGCCGGAGTCCGTCTGCAGCGGCAGTGAGAGTCCTCGCACAGCCAGCAGAACCGAGCGGGGTCGCGACTGCGCCCGAGGTGTGGCCTCGAAGTACTGGCCACCCCCGCCGCGTGTTTGTGATCGATCCTTTTTCGGTATACTCATCGCTCGTCGCCCAGCCGGCTGTTGCTTGCTGGGATTAAAACCTTTTGGGAGAGACCTTTGCCGACCATCCAGCAGTTGATTCGGATTGGCCGCAAGCCGGCGGTCAAGAAGCGGAAGGCCGCAGCACTGCGCGGCTCACCGCAGCGGCGCGGCGTGTGCGTGCGCGTCTACACCACCACGCCCAAGAAGCCGAACTCCGCGCTGCGGAAGGTCGCCCGAGTCCGTCTCACCAACGGTGTCGAGGTCACGGCTTACATCCCGGGCGTCGGACACAACCTTCAGGAGCACTCGGTAGTGCTCATCCGAGGCGGTCGTGTCCGGGATCTCCCTGGCGTGCGGTACCACATCATCCGGGGCACTCTGGACACGGCCGGGACGCGTAACCGCAAGCAGGGCCGTTCCAAGTACGGCGCCAAGCGAGAAAAGGCGGGCACCAGATAGGTCATGCCACGCCGTAGCCGTCCGGTCAAGCGTCCGATCGCGCCCGACCCGATCTACAACTCGGAGTCGCTGGCGAAGTTCGTGAACATCGTCATGCGCGGTGGAAAGCGCTCCGTGGCCGAGAAGATCATGTACGACGCCCTGCGCAGGGCGAGCCGTCAGGCCAAGAAAGAGCCGCTCGACGTTTTCGACCAGGCTTTGCGCAACGCCACCCCGCTGCTCGAGGTGAAGCCTCGCCGGGTTGGCGGTGCGACCTACCAGGTCCCCATAGAGATCCGGCCTGAAAGGCGCCTCGCGCTTGCCCGGCGCTGGCTCGTGCGCTTCGCACGTCAGCGTGGAGGCAGGAGCATGGCCGAAAAGCTCGCCTTCGAGCTGCTGGACGCTTCCAACAACACGGGCGGGGCGGTCAAGAGAAAGGAAGAGACACATCGGATGGCTGAGTCGAACAAGGCTTTCAGCCACTTCAGGTACTAGCGGGGGTTATTGAGGAAATCGCAGCGGTGGCAGTAAGGCAACTGGACCGGAGCAGGACTCGATTGGAGAGGCTCCGGAACATCGGGATCATGGCGCACATAGACGCCGGTAAGACCACGACCACAGAGCGGATCCTGTTCTACGCAGGCAGGCTCCACAAGATGGGCGAGGTCCATGAGGGCGCTGCGACCATGGACTGGATGGTGCAGGAGAAGGAGCGGGGGATAACCATCACCTCCGCGGCGACCACCTGCTCCTGGCGCGACCACTCGATCAACATCATAGACACGCCCGGGCACGTGGACTTCACGGTAGAGGTCGAGCGCAGCCTGCGGGTGCTGGATGGAGCGGTCGCGGTCTTCGACGCCGTGGCCGGCGTGGAGCCCCAGTCGGAGACGGTGTGGAGGCAGGCTGACCGCTACGGCGTGCCCAGGATCGCCTTCATCAACAAGATGGACAGGATGGGGGCTGACTTCTACGCCTCCGTCGACTCGATCCGCTCCAGGCTCGGCGCCAGAGCGGTACCGGTGCAGGTCCCGATCGGAGCCGAGGACGAGTTTCAGGGCGTCGTGGACCTGATCGGCCAGCGGGCCATCGTCTACACCGACGACCTGGGCAAGAACATCGAGAGCTCGGAGATCCCCGCCGAGCTGCGTGAGCGCGTCGAGCAGTACCGCCATGACCTGATCGAGGCGGCTGCCGACTACGACGACGAGCTCATGCAGGCATACCTCGAGGAGCAGGAGGTCAGCGGCGACTGGATCGTGCGGGCGCTGCGGCGAGGGACCGTGTCGGGCCACCTGGTGCCGGTGCTCTGCGGCGCAGCGCTGCGCAACAAGGGCGTGCAGTCCCTGCTCGACGCGGTCGTCGATTACCTGCCCTCACCCGCTGACAAGCCCGCCGTCGAAGGCCTCGACCCCAAGGACCACAGCCTGGCGGTGCGCGAGGTTGCGGACGACGAGCCCTTCAGCGCGCTTGCCTTCAAGATCCAGATGGATCCTCAGGGCGTCGGCAAGCTGACCTTCTTCAGGGTCTACTCGGGGCATCTGCACGCAGGCTCCAGCGTCCTCAACGTCACCACGGGCCGCAGGGAGCGTCTCGGGCGCATCCTGCGCATGCACGCCATCAGGCGCGAGGACGTGGATGAGATCTTCACCGGCGACATCGCGGCCGCCGTCGGGCTCAAGGGCACGACCACCGGCGACACGCTGTCGGACGAGAGCCGGCCGATCCTGCTCGAGTCGATCAACTTCCCGGAGCCGGTGATCTCGGTCGCCATCGAGCCGCGCACCAAGGTCGACCAGGAGAAGCTCGGCGTCGCGCTCCAGCGGCTTGCCGAGGAGGACCCGACCTTCCGCGTCTACACGGACGAGGAGACCGGCCAGAACATCATCGCCGGCATGGGTGAGCTGCACCTGGAGATCATCGTCGACCGGCTCACGCGGGAGTTCAAGGTCGACGCCAACGTGGGCAAGCCCCAGGTGGCCTATCGCGAGGCCATCCACAGGCCGGCGCACGGGACCGGACGCTTCGTCCGCCAGACCGGTGGTCGTGGCCAGTTCGGTCACGTCGAGATCGAAGTCGAGCCGGGCGAGCGCGGCAGTGGCTTCGTCTTCGAGGACAAGATCACGCAGGGCCGCATTCCCCGCGAGTACATCCCGGCGGCGCAAAAGGGCATTGCAGACGCCCTGTCCACCGGCGTGGTGGCCGGCTATCCGGTGGTCGACATCAAGGTCGCGCTGGTCGACGGCTCCTACCACCCGGTCGACTCGAGCGAGCAGGCGTTCCAGATAGCCGGCTCGATGGCCATCAAGGACGCGCTCAGAAAGGCAGGCCCCCACCTTCTCGAGCCGATCATGAAGGTGGACGTGACGATGCCCGAGGAGTATCTCGGGGACGTGATGGGCGACCTCGCCTCGCGGCGGGGCCATATCCTCGGCATGGAAGGCAAGGGCACCTCGCAGGCCGTCGTGGCCTACGTGCCGCTGGCGGAGATGTTCGGGTACGCCACCGACCTGCGGTCGATGACCTCCGGTCGGGCGACGTACTCCATGGAGTTCGATCACTACGCTGAGCTGCCCGGGAGCCTCGCCGAGGCGGTCGGCCGCAGGGCCGGATCCAGCAGATAGCTGACAGCGGAGAGTTAGTGAGGATCTAGTCAGGAGGAATACGTGGGAAAGAAGAAGTTCGAGCGCAACAAGCCTCACATGAACGTCGGGACCATCGGTCACATCGACCATGGGAAGACGACGCTCACTGCTGCCATCACGAAAGTGCAGGCATCCAAGGGAATGGCCGAGTTCCGTGCTTTCGACAGCATCGACAAGGCACCCGAGGAGAAGCAGCGCGGGATCACGATCTCCATCGCGCACGTCGAGTACGAGACGGAGAGGCGCCACTACGCCCACGTCGACTGCCCCGGGCACCACGACTACATCAAGAACATGATCACCGGCGCCGCCCAGATGGACGGCGCGATCCTGGTCGTGGCCGCCAACGACGGCGCCATGCCTCAGACCCGCGAGCACATCATCCTCGCCCGCCAGGTCCAGGTTCCCTACCTGGTCGTAGCGCTGAACAAGGTCGACATGGTCGACGACGAGGAGTTCATCGAGCTGGTCGAGCTGGACCTGCGCGAGCTGCTCAGCAGGTACGAGTATCCGGGCGACGACATCCCGATCATCCGGGTGTCGGCTCTCAAGGCCCTGGAGGGCGACCCGGAGTGGGTCGAGAAGATCCCCCAGCTTCTGGACGCCGTTGACAGCTACATCCCCGAGCCTGAGCGCAAGGTCGACCAGCCCTTCCTGATGCCGATCGAGGACGTCTTCACGATCGAGGGTCGAGGCACCGTGGTCACCGGCCGCGTGGAGCGCGGCACTCACAAGGTCAACGAGCCGGTCGAGATCGTGGGTATCCGGCCCACCCGGCAGACCGTGGTGACCGGCCTGGAGATGTTCTACAAGTCGATGGACGTGACCCAGGCCGGCGACAACGTGGGCGCCCTACTGCGTGGCGTGAAGAGAGACGAGGTGGAGCGCGGCCAGGTGCTCGCGAAGCCGGGGTCGATCACGCCCCACACGCAGTTCAAGGCGAACGTCTACGTCCTGACCAAGGAGGAGGGCGGCCGTCACACACCGTTCTTCACCAACTACCGCCCGCAGTTCTACATGCGAACCACGGACGTGACGGGCGCTGTCACCCTGCCGGAAGGCGTCGAGATGTGTATGCCAGGTGACAACGTGGAGATGGGCATCGAGCTGATCACGCCGATCGCCATCGAGGAAGGCCTCCGATTCGCCATCCGTGAAGGTGGTCGGACGGTGGGCGCCGGCGTGGTCACCCAGGTCACCAAGTAGGAAGAAAGGAAGAGAAGGGGCCCAGACGTGGCGCAAAGGATTCGAATCCGGCTCAAGGCCTACGACCATAAGGTCCTTGATCAGGCGGCTGACAAGATCGTCGACACCGCGCGCCGGACCAACGCGCGCACCGCGGGCCCCATCCCGCTGCCGACCGAGATTAACAAGATGACGGTGATCCGCTCGCCGTTCATCGACAAGGACTCGCGGGAGCAGTTCGAGATGCGCACTCACAAGCGCATCGTCGACATCCTCGACCCGAACCCGCGGGTGGTGGACGCGCTCATGCGTCTGAACCTCCCGGCGGGCGTCCACATCGACATAAAGCTGTGAGTAGAAAGGGACTTCTGGCTCGCAAGCTGGGCATGACGCAGGTGTTCAACGAGGACGGCACCGTTTCCGCGGTCACCGTCCTGGAGGCTGGACCCTGCCGCGTGCTCGGGCTGCGCACCACCGAGAAGGACGGCTACGTCGCCGTCCGGCTGGCGTTCGACGCCGACGGAGGGAAGAGGCTGAACAAGCCGGTCAGCGGAGAATTCAAGAAGGCCGGTTTGGAACCCTCCCGCTACGTGGCGGAGGTCCGCGACTGGGACGGTCCGGAGCTGGGCCAGGAGATCACCTGTGAGCAGTTCGCACAGGGCGAGCTGGTTGACGTCAGCGGGACCTCCAAGGGCAAAGGCTTTCAGGGTATGGTCAAGCGCCACCGCTTCAGCCGGGGCCCCGAATCGCACGGCTCGATGAACGTGCGTCAGCCCGGATCGATCGGTGCCACCGACGCCGCCCGTGTGTTCAAGGGCGTAAAGATGGCGGGCCAGATGGGAAACCGGAAGGCGACGGTCCAGGGCCTGAAGGTGACCAGGGTCGACCCTGAGCGGAACCTGCTGCTGGTGGAGGGCGGTGTGCCGGGGGCCGACGGCTCCGTGGTGATGGTGCGCGGCTCGGTGAAGCAGAAGGCCGCCAAGAAGTAACGAGATGGCAGAGAAGGTAGAGAAGACGACGCTCAGCGTCAGCAGCTACGACGGCCAGGGGGCGCCCTCCGGCGAGGTGGACCTGCCCGAGTCGATCTTCGGGCAGACGCCGCACATGGCGGTGATGCACCAGGCCTACCTGCGCCAGCTCGCGAACGCCCGCCAGGGCACGGCGGACACCAAGACCCGAGCCGAGGTGAGCGGCGGCGGGGCCAAGCCCTACCGCCAGAAAGGGACCGGTCGCGCCCGCCACGGCTCCAACCGGGAGCCTTCGATGGTGGGCGGTGGCACCGTCTTCGGGCCCCAGCCGCGCAGCTACGCGCAGCGGATGCCGCGCAAGATGCGGCGGCTGGCGCTCCGCTCGGCCCTCAGCGTGAAGGCGGAGGAGGGCAAGGTGTCGGTGCTCGAGGGCTTCGGCCTGGAGGAGCCCAAGACCCGGACCATGGTCGAACTGCTGCGCACCATGGGCGTGGAGGAGACGGTCCTGGTCGTCCTGCCCGCCAGCAACCAGGTCGTGTCCCGCTCTGTCGACAACCTGCCCTGGGCGAAGGTCGTGCTCGCTCACAACCTGAACCTCTACGACATCTTCACCCACGAACAGCTGATCATCGCGAAGGACGCGCTCGAGCTGCTCGAGGAGACGTTCGCGTGAGCCGCTCACCGATGCAGGTGATCCTTGGACCGCTGGTCACGGAGCGCTCGTACTCGCTCTACCAGCAGGGTCGCTACACCTTTCGCGTGGCCAAGGACGCTACCAAGCCGGAGATCGCGCGCGCCCTCGAGGAGCAGTACGAGGCTCAGGGCGTGAAGGTGGGCGCCGTCAACACGATCAACATGCACGGCAAGGTCCGGCGCACCGGACGTCGGGGCACCACGGGCCGTACCGCGGACTGGAAGAAGGCCGTGGTGACGTTGAAGCAAGGCCGGCTGGAAGGCCTGTTCGGGGGAGTCTAGAAGCAAGATCATGCCAGTCAGGAAATACAAGGCCACCAGCCCCGGGCGCCGGTTCATGGCGACAGCGAGCTTCGAGGAGATCACCACCGATGAACCCGAGAAGAGCCTGCTGGAGCCGCTCAAGAACAACGCCGGTCGCAACAACCAGGGCCGGATAACCACCCGCCACAGGGGCGGTGACGGTCGGCGGCAGTACCGGAAGATCGACTTCCGCCGGGACAAGTTCGACGTGCCGGGCAAGGTTGCCACCATCGAGTACGACCCCAACCGGACCGCGCGAATCGCGCTCATCCACTACCACGACGGCGAGAAGCGCTACATCCTGGCACCCCTCGGCCTGCGGGTGGGCGACCAGATCATGAGCGGCCCGCAGGCGCCGGTCAGGGTCGGTAACGCCCTGCCGCTGGCTCGCATCCCTCTCGGCTCCACGATCCACAACATCGAGGTCACCCTGGGGCGTGGGGGGCAGCTGGTCCGCTCGGCGGGGACCACCGCCCAGCTTCTCGCCAAGGAGGGTGACTACGCCGTGGTGCGCATGCCCTCCGGCGAGCTTCGGCGCATCCACCAGCGCTGCATGGCGACGGTCGGCCAGGTGGGCAACCTCGAGCACGAGAACGAGTCGAGCGGCAAGGCCGGACGGTCCCGATGGCTGGGCAAGCGACCCGAGGTCCGCGGCTCGACCATGAACCCGACCGACCATCCCCATGGCGGAGGCGAAGGCAAGACCGGGCCTGGAGGCAATCCCAAGACGCCCTGGGGAAAGCCGGCCCTGGGCTTGCGCACCCGCAACAAGAAGAAGTCCTCCCAGAAGCTGATCATTCGGCGTCGGGAGAAGAGATAAGGAATGTCGCGCTCACTCAAGAAAGGTCCTTTCATCGACCACAACCTCCAGGAGAAGATCACGAAGCTGAACGCCTCGCGCGACAAGCGGGTGATCAGAACCTGGGCGCGGGCTTCGACCATCTTTCCGGAGATGGTCGGCCACACCGTCGCGGTCCACGACGGCCGCAAGCACGTGCCGGTCTTCATCAGCGAGAACATGGTCGGCCACCGGCTGGGCGAGTTCGCGCCCACCCGCCACTTCCGTGGCCACGGTGGCAAGACCGAGCGGAGCAGCGGGCGGAGCTGACGTTGATGGAGGTCATGGCGCGGTCCAAGTACATCCGGCGAGCGCCCCGGAAGGCACGCATCGTTGCGGACAGCGTGCGGGGTATGCGCGTGATCGACGCGCTGGCTCAGCTCGAGTTCTCACCGAAGCACGCCGCCGCCGACGTCGCCAAGGCGATCAGGTCCGCGGCCGCCAACGCCGAGCACAACCACAGCCTCACCCGTGAGGACCTGTGGCTGAAGCAGATCCTGGTGGACGAGGGGCCGACGATGAAGCGCATCAACCCGGTGAGCCGCGGCATGGCGCACCAGTACTTCCACCGGACCTGCCACATCACGGCGGTGGTGGAAGACCGGCCGGAAGCCAGGCCCGAGCGATTGGCCAACCGCCCGGCTCGGCGCCGCGCCGCCGCCAACAATCCGGCCCGAGAGCCCGTGGCAAGCGGGGAAGTGGCCGAGGGAGAGAGCTAGAGAGTGGGACACAAAGTCCATCCAAACGCCTTCAGATTGGGGCCGTTCCGGCCTTGGGAGGCGAACTGGTTCGCTCCGGAGAAGGACTACACGAAGCTGCTTCACGAGGACCTGGACATGCGCCGGTTGATCCTCTCCCGGCTGCGGAATGCCGGGATAGCGCGGATCGAGACCGAGCGCTCCTCAAACGCGCAGATGACGGTCACGATCCACACCGCCAAGCCGGGCATCGTGATCGGCAAGGGCGGGGCTTCTGTCGACCAGCTTCGCGAAGACCTCGAGAAGCGCTTCGGCAACCGCGTCCGGATCTCGATCCAGGAGATAAAGCAGCCGGAGCTCGACGCCCAGCTGGTCGCCGAGAACATCGCCTCGCAGATCGAGCGGAGGATCAGCCATCGCCGCGCGATGAAGCAGTCGATTCTCAGGACCATGCGGGCAGGCGCCAAGGGTGTCCGCATCGCCATGGCCGGGCGTCTGCGCGGCGGAGAGATGGCGCGTCGCGAGTCGGACCGGGAGGGCAAGGTGCCGCTCCATACGCTGCGTGCTGACATCAAGTTCGGCCGGGCCACCGCCAAGACGACCTACGGCACGATCGGCGTCAAGTGCTGGATCTACAAGGACATGTTGCAGCCGCGAACCCGCGGCGGCCAGCAGCAGGAGGAGCTGTACCCGCAGCCGCAGCCGGAGCCTCAGCATCCGGCCGCCGACCGGGGTGCAGCCACCGCCGCGCCGCCCTCCGGTACCCGCGCGGAAGCCCCGCCGGTCGACCCCGCCGCGCCCCAGGTTGCGTCTCAGGCGGTCCGGCAGCAGGTCTCCGCAGAGCGCGAAGGCCGCGGCCAGCGACGGCGCTCGCCGAGGCCTGAAGGCGCCGGCTCGGCGGCCAGGCCAGCCCGGCCCCCCGCTCGTGAAGCGGCCCCGAGCCGGCCTGCCGACCAGTCGGCGAAGCCGTCGGAGGCGGTGCCGCACAACGAAAGCACCGAGCCGGCGACACCCGAGCCGCCGGCCCCGCCGGCCCCAGAGGAGAGTGGCGGTGCTCCTTCCTAAGCGAGTCAAGCATCGCAAGCAGCACCGTGGCCGCCGGACCGGCATCGCCACGCGCGGCAACACGATCGCGTTCGGTCAGTACGGCCTTCAAGCCGTCGAAGCCTGCTGGATGACGAACCGGCAGATCGAGGCGGCGCGGCGAGCGATGACCCGCTATGTGAGGCGAGGCGGGCAGATCTGGATCCGCATCTTCCCTGACAAGCCGATCACCAAGAAGCCGGCCGAGACCCGCATGGGGTCCGGCAAGGGGAACCCCGAGGGCTGGGTGGCGGTGGTGAAGCCGGGCCGGATCCTGTTCGAGATGGGTGGCGTGAACCATGAGGTCGCCAAAGAGGCGATGAGGCTGGCAGCCGCGAAACTGCCGATCCAGACGCGTTTCCTGGCCGTCGTCGAGCCTCAGGCCGTCCACGCGGGAGCCGCCGATGAAAGCTGAAGAGCTCAGGGCGCTCGACGCCGACGAACTGGGCGGCCGGCTCCGGGGTGCCCGCCGGGAGCTCTACGAGCTGAGATTCAAGCTTGCGGTGGGCCAGCAGGACAACCACCGGGAGGTCCGCAAGGCCCGCAAGGAGATCGCTCGGATACTCACGGTCGTACACCAGCGGAGACTGGAGGCCGTCGACGAAGGCGACTTCGAGCAGCGGCTCGCGGGCTCGCAGCCGGAAGGTGCGGAAGAGGCCGCGGAGACCGCAGGATCGGGGGCCGCAGCCACGGCCGAAGCCGGGGCCGAAGAAGCGGAGACGACCTCCGCAGCGGCCACAGCGGGCGAGCCGGCGACGGCGGAAGCCGAGGCTGGACCGGCTGCCGAAGAGACGACCACGGAGGAAGGGCCGGCCACGGACGCGGACAAAGCGCCGACACGCCGTCGCGGCCGTAAGGCGTCGAGCGAGGACGAAGAAGCATGACGGACGTCGAGCAGAGCACGGCGCGGGGAGCCCGCAAGGTGCGGACCGGGCGCGTGATCTCGGACAAAATGGACAAGACCGTGGTGGTGCAGGTCGCCAACCTGCGCAGCCATCCGCTCTACAAGAAGGTCGTTCAGCGCCGTGAGAACTTCAAGGCGCACGACGAGGGTAACGAGTGCCGGGTCGGCGACCTGGTCCGCATCATGGAGACGCGTCCCATCTCCAAGGACAAGCGGTGGCGCGTGGTCCAGGTGGTGGAGAAGGCTCGATGACCACTTTCCGTCCGGGAGGGCGCCGGTGATCCAGCAGGAAAGCCGGCTCAAGGTCGCGGACAACAGCGGGGCCAAGGAGCTGCTCACCATCCGTGTCATGGGCGGCCACTACCGGCGCTACGCGTCAGTCGGCGACGTGGTCACGGCCACCGTCAAGACGGCGCAGCCGGGTGGCCAGGTGAAGAAGGGCGAGGTCGTCAAGGCGGTGGTCGTCCGCGTCGCGAAAGAGTACAGGCGGCCGGACGGTTCCAACATCCGGTTCGACGACAACGCCGCGGTGATCATCAACAACCAGAACAATCCCAGGGGCACGCGGATCTTCGGTCCGGTCGCGCGCGAGCTCCGTGAACGCAACTTCATGAAGATCGTGTCCCTGGCTCCGGAGGTGCTCTAGTTTGCTCAAGAACAAGCCCCAGCCGAGGCCGAAGAGGCTGGACCTGGCGCCCGGTGACCCGGTCGTCGTCGTGGCCGGCAAGGATCGAGGCAAGCACGGTGAGGTGCTTCGAACCCTGCCCCGCGAGGGCCGGATCGTGGTCCAGGGCGTGAACATCATGAAGCGACACTCGAAGGCCGGGCGCTCGGCCGGTGGCAACCGCGCCATCCAGGGAGGCATAGTCGACTTCGAGGCCCCGCTGGCGTACAGCAACGTGCGGCTGGTCTGCCCCTCCTGCAACCAGCCGACGCGGATCAGGCACATCGTGCTCGAGAACGGCACCCGGGCCCTGCAATGCGCCAAGTGCGGCGAGCCCTACGAGCGCGTGCGCAGGACGGAGGGCCAGTGAGCGCGGTACAGGAGCGGCGGCGGCCCCAGATGGCCCAGCAGTACGACGAGCAGGTGACGCCTGCCCTGGTCAAGGAGTTCTCCTACCCGAATGTGATGCAGGTGCCGCGGGTGGCCAAGATCGTGGTCAACATCGGCATCGGCGAAGCCAAGGACAACGCCCGCGCGCTGGAGGCCGCCGTCAACGACGTCCGCACGATCACCGGCCAGCAGCCGATTGTGGTGAAGGCCCGCAGGTCGGTGGCCGCCTTCAAGCTCCGCGCCGGTATGCCGGTTGGGATCAAGGCAACGCTGCGCGGTCGCCGGATGTGGTACTTCCTCGAGAAGCTGGTGCAGGTCGCCCTGCCGCGGATCCGTGACTTTCGCGGCGTCAGCGCCGACGGTTTCGACGGGCGCGGAAACTATTCACTCGGGATGCGCGAGCAGATCGTTTTCCCCGAGATCGACTACGACAAGATCGACAAGATTCGAGGCCTCGAGGTCTCGATCGTCACGACCGCCAACACGGACGAAGAAGCCCGCTCGCTCCTCAGGCGGCTGGGCATGCCGTTCCGCCAAGAGGGAAGGTAAGAGTTTGGCCAAGAAATCATCAATCGAGCGCTGGAAGCGAACCCCCAGGTACAAGGTCCGGTTTCACAACCGCTGCCAAATCTGCGGGCGGCCCCGGGCGTACATGAGGAAATTCGGCATGTGCCGCATCTGCTTCCGGACGCTGGCAGCCGAGGGTCGGATCCCCGGCGTGACCAAGTCGAGCTGGTGATGGCTGTCAGCACGATCGGGGTGGTGAGCGACCCCATCGCCGACATGTTGACCCGGATCAGGAACGCCAACTCGGCGCGGCATACCGAGGTCCGGGTTCCCGCCTCCAAGCTCAAGCTGGAGATCGCTCGGGTGCTGCGCGACGAGGGCTACATAGCCGCCTACGAGGTCGAGCGGAATCCGGACCGGATCGGGGACGTACTCAAGGTAAGCTTCAAAGCGCGCCCTGACCGCAAGCGGGTCATCTCGGGCGTGAAGCGGATAAGCCGGCCGGGTCTGCGCATCTACGCGCGAAAGACCGAGATCCCCAGAGTTCTGGGCGGCCTCGGGATTGCCATCCTCTCGACGAGCCGGGGAGTGATGAGCGGCAGGGAAGCGCAGGTCGCGGGCGTCGGCGGCGAAGTTCTTGCCTACGTCTGGTAAGGCGAGATAAGGAACCAATAGAGGACAGATGTCGAGAATCGGAAAGCTGCCGATCCCGGTCCCCAGCGGGGTGAGCGTGGACGTGCACAACAACCACGTGAAGGTCGAAGGGCCGAAGGGCACTCTGGAGCGCGGACTGCCGGCCCAGATCTCGATCAAGCTCGAGGGTGAGACGATCGTCTGCCGCCGGCCTTCCGATGGGCGCGAGCACCGCTCGCTCCACGGTCTGACCCGGACCCTCGTCGCCAACATGGTCACCGGGGTCTCAGCCGGGTTCCGTAAGGACCTGGATCTGGTCGGTGTCGGGTACCGGGCGCAGAAGCAGGGCAACGACCTGGTCTTGACCCTGGGTTTCTCGCATCCCGTCCGCTACACTCCGCCGCCCGGGATCGCGGTGGACGTGGCCGACCCCACCCACTTCTCGGTGTCCGGCACCTCCAAGGAGCAGGTCGGACAGGTGGCGGCGGATCTCAGAAAGCTCCGGCCGCCTGAGCCCTACAAGGGCAAGGGCGTCATGTACCGCGGTGAACGCATCCGCCGCAAAGCCGGCAAGGCCGGCAAGGGGGCTAAATAGATGCGGGGGAAACAGGTTTCCCCCCCGGCCCCCTTCTCGCAAAGGGATGTCGGGAGTCGTTTGGAAGTGACAACTCATACGGCCGGAATGAATCCGGCCTATCTAGTTACGGCTGGTATTGGAGTGGATAGTGCTGAAGCAGTTTGATCGGAAGGGGGCTCGGGGGAAGCGGCATCGTCGGGTGAGAGTTCGGGTTGCTGGGAGCGCCCAGCGGCCTCGGCTCAGCGTTTACCGCAGCCTGCACCACGTGTACGCGCAGTTGATCGACGACGGCTCGGGCCGGACGTTGGCGGCCGCCTCGACGCTGGACCTGAAGGCCGGCAAGAAGGACGCGGAGGCCGCGGCGGCGGTGGGTAAGTCGATCGCCGAGCGCGGCCGGGAGGCCGGCGTGTCGAACGCCGTCTTCGATCGTGGTGGCTTCCTCTACCACGGCCGTGTCAAGGCGCTCGCGGACGCAGCCCGCGAAGCCGGGTTGGAGTTCTAGATGGGCTCCCGCGGGCCCTGGTCGGGCCCCTCTCGAACGAGCTCCTACGGCTCCTCGGACGTCACCGAGAGAGTCGTCAGCCTGAACCGGGTTGCCAAGGTGGTCAAGGGCGGCCGCAAGTTCTCCTTCTCGGCGCTGATCGTGGTGGGCGACATGAACGGGCGCGTCGGCGCCGGCCTGGGCAAGGCCCGGGAGGTGCCGGAGGCGATCCGCAAGGGCGTCGAGATTGCCAAGCGAAACATGGTCACCGTGCCGATGGTCGGGACGACGATCCCCCATGAGCTCCACTACAAGTGGGGCGCTGCCAAGATCCTGCTCAAGCCCGCCGCCCCCGGTACCGGCGTCATCTCAGGCGGTGCCATGCGCGCTGTAATCGAGCTGTCAGGTATCAAGGACATCCTGACCAAGTCCGTGGGCACCAACAACCCGATCAACACCGTCCGGGCCACGATCTCGGCGCTGCAGTCCCTGAGGACCGCGCCCGAGATAGCGGAGCTCCGGGGCAAGCAGCTGGAGGAGGTGGTGGGCAAGCGTATGGCCGCCGTCTACCGGGCTTCCCAGGCCAGCGCCCCCGCAGAGCCCGTCGCGGAGAAGACCGCCACATGATCACGGCCACTTGGAAGACGATGCGGGGGAAACAGGTTTCCCCCCCAGCCCCCTTCTCGCAAAGGTGGCGTGGGGAGTCGTTTGGAAGTAACAACTCATTCGGCCGGAATGAATCCGGCCTATCCCGTGACGTATTGGCGAAACACGAATCATGATCACGGCCACGTGGAAGAAGAGCGCGATCGGTTACTCCGAGGACATGAAGGCGACTATCGTCTCGCTCGGTTTCCGCAAGCTGAACCAGACCCGAGAGCTGCCGGACACGGATGCCGTGCGTGGCATGCTCCGAAAGGTCGATTTCATGGTCGCGGTGGAGGGCCAGCCGTGGAAGCCCCCCAAGCGGGCTCGCTACAAGATCCCACGCACCCGCTCGAACAAGAAGCATTCCAGAGGAAGGTAGACACCGTGAAGCTGCATGAGCTCCACTCTCCGGAGGGGGCAAGGACCAGGTCCCAGAGAGTAGGCCGCGGCACCGGCTCCGGTCGTGGCAAGACGTCCGGCCGTGGCCAGAAGGGCCAGCTGGCGCGTGGCCAGGGCTTCCGCCTCGGCTTCGAGGGCGGCCAGCTGCCCCTCGCCCAGCGGCTGCCGAAGATAGGAGGCTTCCGCAATCCCTTCAAGAAGATCTACGCAGTCGTCAACCTGACGAAGCTGAATCGATTCGAGGATGGCGCCGAGGTAGGACCGGAGGCCTTCTACGAGTCGGGGATCGCCGACTCCGGCACCGCGATCAAGCTGCTCGGCACTGGCCGGCTCCGCCGCCGGCTGACGATCACAGCACACGCGGCGAGCTCCAGCGCCCGTGCCGCCATCGAGGCGAAGGGTGGCACCGTATCCCTCATCGGTCCGCAAAAAGAGGAGAAGGGTGCGGGTTAGAGGTAGATGAACCTCCTGGAGGCTCTCTACAACGCGGTCCGGCTTCCGGAGCTAAGGAACAAGCTCCTTTTCACTGGAGGGCTCCTGATCGCCTTCCGGCTGTTCGCCAACATCTCCATACCTGGAGCCAGTCAGGCGGCGCTCCAGCAGCTCTTCAACAGCCAGGCGCTCCTCGGCCTGCTAGACCTCTTCTCGGGCGGTGGCCTCTCGACGTTCAGCATCGTCGGGATGGGCGTCAACCCGTACATCAACGCCAGCATCATCATGCAGCTGATGACGGTGGTCTCCTTGCGGATCAAGGAGATCTCCAAAGAGGGCGAGCAGGGAAGACGGCGCATCACGAGGTGGACGCGATACCTGACCGTGGCCCTCGCCATGGGGCAGGCCTACGGGTACACAGTGCTCTTCCAGAGTCAGTCCCCGCCCATCCTGCCGATCGACATGCAGTGGTTCCAGCGGCTGGCGATCATGATCACGCTCACCTCGGGGACCATCCTGGCGATGTGGTTCGGTGAGCTGATCACCGAGTACGGCATCGGCAACGGCATCTCGCTGATCATCTTCTCGGGCATCATCGGCCGAGCCCCCCGCACGCTGGTCTCCCTGGTCGCCGGCAAGACGGGCGCCGGCGGCCTGACCGACTACCTCCCCTTCGTGGCGCTGGTCGTGATCGCCATCCTGGCCATCGCCTTCGTGATCGAGGTCCAGCAGGCGGTCCGGAAGATCCCCATCCAGTCGGCTCAGAGGCTGACCGGAGGCCGCACCGTGCAGGGCCGGCAGAGCTTTCTCCCGCTTCGTGTCAACCAGGCGGGGGTGATCCCAATCATCTTCGCGATCTCGATCATGACTTTCCCAAGCATCGTGGCCGGCTACCTGACCGGTGCTCCGGCCGGGACCTGGTACAAGACCGCCGCCGACTGGGTGCGAGGCAACTTCGTGCCCAACGGGCCCAACATCACCTCGGCCGCGGTCTACAACGCCCTCTACTTCGTCCTGATCTTCGGCTTCACGTACTTCTACACGGCCGTCACCTTTGACGTGAACGACGTCGCGGACAACCTGCGCCGATACTCGAGCTTCATTCCCGGCATCCGTCCGGGCCGGCCCACCGCCGAGTACCTGGCCATCGTGATGAACCGGATCACCTTCGCCGGCGCGATCTTCCTCGGCTTGATCACTGTGGTGCTCCCGCTCGCGGCTTCACGCCTATCGACCATTCCAGCGAACCAGATGTACCTGGGAGGCACAGCCCTGCTCATCGTGGTCGGCGTGGCGCTCGACACCATGAAGCAGCTGGAGACCCAGCTGATCATGCGCCAGTACCGAGGCTTCATACGGTGACACGCCGCTGCGCGGCGTGCGGCCCTTGATTCTGACCCTGTTCGGTCCGCCTGGCAGCGGCAAGGGTACCCAGGCCTCCTTCCTCGTCGAACGGCTCGGCATCCCTCAGATCTCGACCGGGGAGCTGCTGCGAGCGGAGGCCTCCTCGAAGACCAAGTTCGGCCGGCTGGCCAAGTCGTACATGGATCGGGGCGATCTGGTGCCGGACGACGTGACCGTGGAGGTCTTTCGGCGCCGGCTCTCCAAGCCGGACGTCGCCGAGGGCGCTCTCCTGGACGGTTTCCCGCGAACCGCCGACCAGGCGGCGGAGCTGGACCAGGCGTTGCACGGGCTCGGCCGCCGAATGGACAGGGTGGTATACATCAAGGTGCCGACTGCGGAGCTCGTGAGCCGGATCTCCGGCCGGCTCACCTGCCCCAAGTGCGGGCGTACCTATCACCCGGTCCTGGCTCCTCCAAAGGTTGACCGGTTGTGCGATCGTGACTCGACGCCGTTGATCGAGAGGGACGATGACAAGGCTGAGACTGCCCGTCACCGAATCCGGGTATACCTGGACCAGACTCTGCCGGTGCTCGAGCACTACCGCAAGCAGGGCGTGGTGGCAGAAGTGAGCGGTGAGGGGGATATTGAAGACGTGAGACGGAGAGTGCTGGAGGCGATCGGCAGGTCCGACCGAGAGCAAAGATGATCAATTTGAAGACGAGCCACGAAATCGAGCTCATGGCACGCGCGGGACAAGTCCTGGAGGGCGTGATAGAGGAGCTGAAGCAGGCGATCCGGCCGGGGGTGAGGACGATCGAGCTCGACCGCCTGGCCGAACGCCGCATGCGGGCCGCCGGCGCCCGACCGGGCTTCCTCGGCTACCACGGCTTCCCGAACTCGGTTTGCATCTCGATCAACGACGAGGCGGTGCACGGTATCCCTGGACGCCGCCGGATAGCCGAGGGAGATATCGTCAGCCTGGACCTGGGGCTGATCCTGGATGGCTTCTGGGCGGACATGGGCTGCACCGTGCCGGTGGGCAAGGTCAGCGGCGAGGCGGAACGCCTGATCCGGGTGACTGAGGAATGCCTCGAGATAGCCGTTCAGAACGCTCAGCCGGGCGGCCGGCTCGGCGACATCTCGGCGGCGGTCCAGCGCCACGCTGAGGCCGGCGGCTTCTCCGTCATTCGCCAGTTCGTGGGCCACGGAATCGGCCGCCAGATGCACGAGGACCCCCAGGTGCCCAACTTCGGGGTGCCGGGAACCGGTCCCGAGCTACGGCCGGGCATGACTCTGGCAATCGAGCCGATGGTCAACCAGGGTTCGCCGGACGTGTACATCAAGCCTGATGGCTGGACCGTGTGTACTTCGGACGGCGCGCTCTCGGCCTACTTCGAGCACACGGTGGCCATCACCCGAGAAGGGCCCCGCGTCCTGACCAGGTCCCCCGGCGCCGGCCAGAAGAATCAGAGGCTGGCCGGGTGATGTGGGTTGCGGCCGCCAGGGCTTTGGCACGCAGCAGGGCTCACGCTGGCTGAGGTACAATCACAGTTCGTGCCCCAGGCTCCCGATCTGTTCGCAGGTCGGGTTCTTGAGATCCTCCCCAACGGGATGTTCAGGGTGGAGCTCGAGAATGGGGCCAGGGTCCTCGCTCACGTCGCTGATCGCCTCGGCACGCATTTCGTCCGCCTCCTGGCGGGCGACCGGGTCAGGGTGGAGCTGTCGGAGAGCGACCGATCCCGTGGAAGGATTCGAGAGATAGAGAGATGAAGGTTCGTCCGTCGGTCAAGAAGATGTGTCCCAATTGCAAGGTGATCAAGCGCGAGGGAGTCATTCGCGTGCTCTGTAGCAACCCCAAGCACAAGCAGAGGCAGGGCTGAGCAGTGGCGCGACTGGCTGGTGTCGACATCCCCAACGACAAGCGGGTCCTGATTTCGCTCACCTACATACATGGCATCGGCAGGTCGACCTCGGAGAGGCTCCTGCGGATGGCCAATGTGAGTGCGGACACCCGGGTCAGAGACCTGGGCGACGAAGAGCTCGGACGCCTGCGCCAGGTGCTGGACCGGCTCTCGACCGACAAAGAGATCCTGATCGAGGGCGATCTCCGGCGCGAGGTGGCGATGAACATCAAGCGCCTCACCGAGATCGGTACCTACCGTGGCTTGCGGCATCGCCGCGGCCTGCCGGTGCGCGGCCAGCGCACCCGGACGAACGCGCGCGCCCGGCGTGGCCCCAAGCGGGCGGTCGCCGGTCGCAAGAAGAAGGGCAAGTAAAAGGGAGCCGCGCTAGTTGGGTAAGCAGAAGAAGAAGGCCACGCGCACCAGGCGCCGCGAGCGAAAGAACGTCGTGGTCGGCCAGGCGCACATTCAGAGCACCTTTAACAACACCATCATCTCCATCACCGACATCACGGGCAACGTGGTGTCGTGGGGATCCGCCGGCTCTCAAGGCTTCAAGGGCAGCCGCAAATCGACGCCTTACGCCGCTCAGATGACGGCGGAATCCACGGCCCGCCGAGCGATGGAGCACGGCATGAGGACCATCGAAGTCTTTGTGCGCGGTCCCGGCTCGGGCAGGGAGGCTGCCATTCGCTCTCTGCAGGCCGCCGGTCTCGAGGTGAGCGCGATCAACGACGTGACTCCGATTCCGCACAACGGATGTCGCCCACCGAAGAGGAGGCGTGTCTAGGCCATGGCCAACTACCACGGTCCGGTCTGCCGGTTTTGCCGACGGGAGGGCGCCAAGCTCTACCTGAAGGGCGAGCGCTGCTACACCGCGAAGTGCGCGATCGAGCGGCGTGCGGTACCGCCCGGCGTGCACGGGCAGGCCAGACGCCGCAAGATCTCCGACTACGGCCTGCAGCTGCGCGCAAAGCAGAAGGCGCGTCGCACCTACGGCCTGCTCGAAAAGCAGTTTCACAACTACTTCGAGGCGGCCGAGCGTGAACCCGGCATCACCGGCCTGAACCTGCTGCGGCAGCTCGAGCTCCGGCTCGACAATGTGGTCTACAGGCTCGGCCTGGGCGCCTCCCGTAAGCAGGCGCGGCAGCTGGTGAGCCATCGTCATTTCCAGGTCAACGGAAGAATCGTCAACATCCCGGCGTACCACGTAAAGCCGGGGGACGAGCTCCGGGTCAGGGATGCCGACGGCGCCGTGATCGCGGTCGCCCTGGAAGCTTCCAGGGTCCGAACTGTTCCCACCTGGCTCGCCTTTAACGAGGAGGAGAAGTCCGCCAAGATCCTCGCCCTGCCGGACCGGCAGGAGATGGAGTCTGGCGTCGAGGAACAGCTGATAGTTGAGTTCTACTCGCGGTGACGAGTCCCGCGGGAAAAGGGTGGAGGTTTCGTTTCGTTGGCGATTGATACGCAAATGGCTGTGACGCCCCAGGTCCGGAAGATCGAGGGAGACGACACATACGGAAAATTCGAGATCGAGCCGCTGGAGCCGGGCTTCGGCACCACGCTCGGCAATACGCTTCGCCGGGTGCTGCTCAGCTCGCTCTGGGGCGCCGCGGTGACCTCGATTCAGATCGAGGGCGTCGCACACGAGTTCACGTCGGTCTCGCACGTCAAAGAGGACGTGACCGAGGTGATCCTCAACTTGAAGCAGCTCTGTCTGAAGAGCTTCACCGAGGATCCGGTCACGCTGACGCTTGACGTCAAGGGCCCGGCCGAGGTCCACGGGTCGGACATCCAGTCTCCTTCCGACGTGGAAGTGGTCAACCCCGACCTGTACATATGCACCATCGCCGATCGGGGCCATCTCCGGATGGAGCTCACTGTCGAGCGGGGAAAGGGCTACGTGCCGGCAGACCGGAACAAGCGAGAAGGCCAGCCGATCGGAGTCATACCGATCGACGCCATCTTCTCGCCGGTGGTCAAGGCCAACTTCCTGGTCGAGAAGACCCGCGTTGGGCAGTCCACCGACTATGACCGGCTGAACCTGGAGGTCTGGACCGACGGCACGATGACGGCAGAGGAGGCGGTGAGCAGTGCAGCGCTGCTCTTCACTCAGCACCTCGAGCTCTTCGTCCGCTTCGGCGACAACATCCAGGCCGAGCAGGCGGCGAGGGGCGCTCAGCAGGCGCCGGGCAACCGCATGGATCAGGTACCCATCGAGGAGCTGGATCTTTCGGTTCGGGCCTTCAACTGCCTCAAGGCGAACGACATCACCACCGTCGGGCAGCTGCTGACCAAGAAGGAGGACGAGCTGCTCAGCCTTCGTAACTTCGGGCGCAAGTCGCTGGACGAGATAAAGGAAAGGCTGGTCGAGAAGGGCTTTGTCGAGCCCGACCAGATGGACTCGGTCTTCCGCTAGGCTCGAGCTCGATGAGGCACCTGAAGAGCGGCCGCCACCTCAACCGGGACGCAAACGCCCGAAAGGCGCTGATGCGCAATCTCTGCACGTCCCTGCTCGAGTCCGGACGCATCACCACCACGGAAGCCAAGGCCAAGGAGTTGCGGCGCTGGGTGGACAGGCTCATCACCGAGGCGAAGTCCGACGACGTGGCGGCACGACGGCGGGTTGCTCGCGACATCTCCAAGGCGGAGGTTGCGGACAAGCTCTTCGCCAACCTCATGCCTCGCCTCCGGGAGCGCTCCGGAGGCTATACCCGGATCACCCGCAAGGGGCCGCGACTCGGGGACGCCGCGCCCATGGTCGTCATCGAGCTGGTCGACTGATGGCGAAGTTCAAGACCTGGACGGCCAAGCGGGCGGACCTGGATGGGGACTGGTACGTCGTGGACGCGACGGGCATCGCCCTGGGCCGGCTGGCCAGCAATGTGGCCAAGCTGCTCAAGGGGAAGCACAAGCCGACTTACACGCCCCACGTGAACACGGGCGACCACGTCATCGTGGTCAACGCCTCGCGCATCGTGGTCACCGGCAACAAGTCGGAGGGCAAGGTGTACACCCGTTACTCCGGCTACCCGAGCGGTCTGAAGCGGCGCACCCTTCGCCAGCAGCAGGAGATAGACGCCACCTTCCCGGTGCAGAACGCCGTGCGCGGAATGCTCCAGAACAACACGCTGGGCGCGGAGATGCTCAAGCGCCTGCGCGTCTACGCCGGGCCCGAGCACGAGCACAAGGCCCAGACGCCGAAACCCATCACCTTCAACTCGAAAGGGGACATGCAAGTTGGCTGACCAGCAGGCGAGCCGAGCGGTCGGCCGCCGAAAGACCGCGATAGCTCGGGTTCGGCTCACGCCCGGAGACGGCCGGATCATCATCAACGACAAGACCCCGCTCCAGTACCTGGGCCGCCGCGCGCTGGAGATGGAGGTGATGCAGCCGCTGAGGGTGGTCGAGATGCTCCGCCGCTTCGACGTCAGCGTCAGGGTCCGAGGTGGAGGCGTGGCCGGCCAGGCGGGCGCGATCGCCCACGGCATCTCGCGGGCTCTCATGGGGCAGGACGAGGAGCTACGCCCCGCCCTCAAGCAGGCCGGCCTCCTGACCCGCGACGCGCGGATGAAGGAGCGCAAGAAGTACGGCCTCAAGCGAGCCCGCAAAGCCCCCCAGTACACAAAGCGCTAGACGGCGCGGGGGAGGCAGGCCTCCCCCACGGGCCCCCTCCCGCAGGAGTCAGGGCAGCAAAGCCGCCCTTATCAAGTGACGCCTCGAAATATTCGGGTGTTGATCGAGTACGACGGCACCGGGTTTGCCGGGTGGCAGCAGCAGCGGGGGTTGCGGACTGTTGAGGGTGAGCTCAGGCGGGCGCTGGCTGACCTTACGGGAGGCGAGATCATCGTCTTTGGCGCCGGGCGAACTGACGCGGGGGCGCACGCAGAGGGGCAGGTGGCCAACTTCCGGTACGCCGGCGCCCTGGCCCCCGCCCGCCTCGCCGCAGCGTTGAACGTCAGGCTCCCCCGGGACGTGGCCATCCTCTCCGCCGAGCAGGCGCCGGAGGACTTTCACGCCCGCTTCTCCGCCCGCTGGAGGCGGTACCGCTACCGGTACCTGGACCGTCCTGTCCGGCCGGCCCTCGACCGCGGCCGCTGCTGGCACGTGCGCCAGGATCTTGACGTGGCCGCAATGCAGGCGGCGGCTGCCTGCCTGGTCGGCCGGCACGACTGGACGACCTTCTGTGCGGCCTCGGAGCCGCCCGGGGACCGGGTGCGGGTGATGCAGTCGGCCGGTGTGGAGAGGAGAGGCAGGTTTGTAGACCTCGAGCTTGTGGGCGAGGGTTTCCTGCGCGGCCTGGTGAGAGGTATCGCCGGCGGGCTGCGCGATGTGGGCACCCATCGGCGGTCAGTCGACTGGTTCTTTGAGGCGTTGGAGGCCGAGGATCGAAGCCTCGCAGCCCCCACCGCGCCGGCCCGAGGTCTGACGCTTGTCGAGGTCGTGTACTGACGGTCGTTGACCCAAAGCCCGGCGCCGGATACATTGCCTGGCGTGAGGACCGTGGCCGAGGTCCTGCGGTGGCGAGCGAGGCGCCATCCCGCGCAGCCGATGACCTGGTTCCAGGGTCGGACGCGCAGCTTCGCCCAGGTGAACGCCTCCAGCTCCGCCCTGGCCGGAGGGCTGGTCTCCCAGCTCGGCATCGAGCCCGGCGACCGGGTGGCGATCCTCGACAAGAACTCCGACGACTACCTGGAGCTGATCTTCGCCCTGGACAAGGCCGGCGCCGTGATGGTGCCGGTCAACTGGCGGTTGACGCCGCGTGAGGTTGCGCAGGTGGTCAATGACGCCGCCCCCAAAGTTCTGGTGGTTGGCGAGGATCTGCGTCCAGGCGCCGCCGAGGTGTCGACCCAAGTGCTCGGCTTCGGCGAGCTGCCACGGGGTGGGGAGGACCCCCGCCGGGACCGGGAGGACGCCGTCACCTGGCAGCTCTACACATCTGGCACGACGGGCGCCCCCAAGGGCGCCATGCTCACAAACCGCAGCCTGCTCGGACCGGTCGGGCCGCTGGGCTTCGAGATCCCGGAGCTTGTGGAGGGGTCGCGGTCCCTGGTGGCCATGCCGCTCTACCACATCGGGGGTTGCGGCTGGGCGCTTGCTGCGCTGACCTGCGGAGCCACCGCGGTGGTGATGCGCGAGGTGATCCCACCCGAGCTGCTCAAGGTGATGGTTGAGCAGCGCGTCGAGACAGCCTTCCTGGTGCCGGCGGTCCTTCTCTTCATGACCCAGATCCCCGGCGTAGACCAGGCCGAGTTCACAGCTCTGAAGAACGTGGTGTACGGCGCCTCGCCGATTTCCCAGGACATCTTGAGGCGTTCGATCGAGACCTTCGGCTGCCGGTTCACGCAGGTCTACGGCCTGACCGAGAGCACTGGCGCCATCACGGCGCTGCGCCACGAGGATCACGTCGGGGACCGGCTGCTCTCCTGCGGCCGGGCCTCGTTCGGAAACGAGATCAAGGCCGTCGACCCGACCGGCCGGGAAGTCCCTCCAGGAGAGATAGGCGAGATCGTGTATAGCGGGATCGGTGTCATGGCTGGCTACTGGCGCCGACCACAGGAGACGGAGGACGCGATACGCGATGGCTGGCTCCACACGGGCGACGCGGGCAGCATCGACGAGGACGGTTTCATCTACGTCCGGGACCGGATCAAGGACATGATCGTCTCCGGCGGCGAGAACATCTACCCGGCGGAGCTGGAGAGCGTGCTCGCAGAGCATCCGGCGGTGGCCGACGTGGCGGTGATCGGGGTTCCGGACGACCGATGGGGGGAGACCGTGAAGGCAATCGTTGTGAGGCGAGGCGGAGCCACGCTGGGCGAGGAGGAGCTGATCTCGTGGTCGCGCGAGCGCCTGGCAGGGTACAAGCGCCCGCGATCCGTCGACTTCGTCGACTCCATCCCTCGCAACCCGAGCGGCAAGATCCTCAAACGGGAGCTGCGTGAGCCGTACTGGACGGGAGTCGCAAGACGGGTCCACTGATCGCGCTGTGGCGCGAGGCAGGGCAGCTGACAGCTCGGCGTATCGTCTATGGGTAGTTCCAATTGGTATTCGCACGCTCTCGGCGGCCGACCTACGTGTTCGCGGCCTTCGCGCTGGCCATCGCCGCTGCGCTGCTGGGCGTCGGTGCCTGGCTCGTGCGCCAAGGCAGTGGCTGGGCGGCGCTGATAGCGGCCATGCTGGCGGGGGTCGCGCTGGCGGTGTTGACGCGGATGATCAGGCGGCTGCGCCACTGGCCGCCGAGCCGGCTGGGGCTCTTCGCCGACCGGCTGGTCATGGTCCAGGGACCAGTCGAGATGCAGGCCCCCTGGGAGCTGGTGGAGTGGGCGACGCTGGCCTCCGCGCAGGATGCCGAGACCCCCGGCTGGTCGGAGCTGCGGCTGACCGACCGGCTTCGCGTCGGCCTCAGGCAGGGCCGGACCTTCAGTCTGCGCCCGGCGGTCTTCGGACTCGAGGCGGAGGCCTGCCGCGACCTGGTCCTCAGGCTCCGGGACGACCCCTCCCTCCGCGCCCGGCTCCCGGAGTTCGATTCGATGCTCGATCTCGAGAACCGGCCTCCGCACACGGGGGGCCTGACCCACTCTCCTCTCTAAGAGGTGTATCGATGGCGGCCCAGGATCGTTGAAGTAATGTGACGGCGGTGGCAACGAGCACCATGGAGCGCCTCAGAGGGTCGGATTTCCTGGACATAGCCCAGCTTGACCGCATGGAACTGGACGGGATCCTGGACCTCGCCGGTCGGATCAAGGCCGGCGGCTGGAGCGACACCCCCCTGCATGGCCGCACCCTCGCACTGCTCTTTCAAAAGCCGTCCATGCGTACGCGGGTCTCGTTCCAGGTCGGCGTCTCGCGCCTGGGCGGCCGTGCCGTGACCCTGGGCAACGAGGAGGTCGGGCTGGGGCAGCGTGAGGGCGTGGCGGATGTGGCTCGAGTGCTCGACCGCTACGTCGACGGCATCGTCGCCCGGGTCGGGCCCCACCGCGACCTGTTGGAGCTCGCGTCGGCGTCGGCGAACCCGGTCATCAACGCGCTCAGCGATGCATCGCATCCCTGCCAGGTCCTGGCCGACCTGCTTACCATGCGGGAGGCGCTCGGACGCCTCGACGCGACGACGAGGGTCGTCTTCGTGGGAGACGGGAACAACGTTGTGAGCTCATTGATGGAGGCGTCGACGCTGCTGGGCTTCCCCCTGACGGTCGTCTCGCCGCCGGAGTACAGGCCCAGCGCGGAGGCCGTGGAGCGGGCGCCCGAGGTCTCGGTGACCTCCGACCTCGCCGCAGTGGCCGGGGCCGCCATCGTCTACACGGACGTCTGGACCTCCATGGGCCAGGAGGCGCAGGCCGAGGCCAGACGTGCGGAGTTCGCGAAGTACCAGGTAGACGAGAGGCTGATGGAGACGGCGCCGGAGGCGCTCTTCATGCACTGCCTTCCCGCGCACCGCGGGGAGGAGGTGACCGCGGAGGTCATCGATGGACCGCGGTCGGTCGTCTTCGACCAGGCTGGTAACCGGCTCCATGCCCAGATGGCGCTCCTGGCGCTGATCTACGGAGAGGCCTGATGGAGAACGTCGGGGACTGGCTCCACCAGCTCTTCAACATCATCGCCAAGGTCGGACCGATCGAGGTCATCGACGTGATCGTCGTCTCCCTGATCCTCTATCAGCTGTTGCGGCTGGTGCGCGGAACCCAGGCTCTGCAGCTGCTGGTGGGGCTTGTCCTGCTCGCGATCGTGGGGGTGGTCGCCAGCCAGCTCAATCTGATCCTTCTCAAGTGGCTGTTCCAGAACGCCGCCCCGTTCGTCGTGATCGCCGTCATCGTGCTCTTCCAGCCCGAGCTACGGCGGATGCTGGACCAGGTCGGCCGGATCGGTCACCTGGGACGGCCACTCTCGGCCTTCAACCAGCAGCTCTTCAACCGTTCCATCGCGGAGGCGATAAGGGCGGCCGAGCGGATGGCGGCACGCCGCATGGGCGCCCTCATCGCCTTCGAGCGCGAGGTCGGGCTGGAGGACTACGCCGCCACCGGCGTCCGCATAAACGGGGACCTGTCCGCGGAGTTCCTCCAGAGCATCTTCTTTCCGAACTCCCCTCTACACGACGGCGCCGTGATCGTCAGGGGCAACACCATCCTGGCCGCCGGCTGCCTGCTCCCGCTCGCCGACGAGGCTGTCGTCCGCGAGCGCCTCGGTACCCGTCACCGGGCTGCGATCGGCCTCTCCCTCGCCTCCGACGCGCTGATCCTGGTCGTCTCCGAGGAGACCGGCGCCATCTCGGTCGTCGAGAACGGCAAGATCACGCGGAACCTGGACGCGGACGGCCTGAGGCGCCGGCTGACCGGCAGCCTGGAGACCTCCGGACCGAGCGGCGGCGGCCGGCAGCACCTGCTCGGGTGGAGGCTGAGCGGGCCCAAGCCATGAACCTGAATCCGGAGCACGTCGAGTGAGCAGGATCTTCGCCAACTGGCGCCTGAAGCTGCTCGCCCTCCTGCTCGCGATCGGGCTTTTGACGGCAGTGGCCTTCTCCGAGAACCCGGTCGAGGGCCGGACGGTGCCGGTCGGCGTGCAGTACGTGAACAAGCCGGAAGGGCTGGTGCTGGTTCAGCCCCCGGCGCGCGTCAGCGTCTCGGTGGTCGGCTTGAGGGACGCCGTCGAAAGAGTTCAGTCCAGCGCTGTGGGCGTGACTGTGGACCTGGCCGGGGCCAAGGCCGGTCCCAACCAGACCTTCTACGGGCACACCAAGGTGGTCGGGGGCGGGGTGAGCGCCCAGCCCGATCCGGTGCCCCTGCTGCTGACTATCGACAGCTACCAGCGGGTCCTTCTCGACATCAACGTGGCGCTGCCCGACTCTCCGACAGGCATCCGGATCAACAACAAGGTCGCCCTTTGCCCGGGCTCCAAGGATCCCTGCAAGGAGCCCGTGAGCGGGCCATCGGGCATCCTGGACGGTCTCCAGGCCTTCGTCCGCTACGACACGCCGATAACCAACTCGGGCAGCTTCGACAGCCCCTCGCAGCCGGTGCAGTTCCAGAAGAACGGCAAGCCGATCGACCTCCGCTCCATCAACACCTCACCGGTGATCGCGATCGAGCAGCCGACGGTGGCGGTTCATATCGACGCGGTGGGGGGGACCTTCGCGCGCCAGGTCATCCTGAACCCGAGGACCGTCAACAGCCTGCCCTGCGGCTACCAGATGGGTGTCGATGTGGCTCCCGCCACGGTGAGCATCTCAGGGCCTATCGATCAGATCTCGAAGATCGGAAGCTTGCCGCTCGATCCTCCGATCAACCTGGCCAACCTCACGACCCCCCAGAGCTTTGCGCGCACGATCGCGACGGGGTCTGACGCGATCAGGGCAGACCCACCGACGGTGCACGTGAACGTCACCGTCAGTCAGGCTTTCAGCTGCGGGGCCGCTTCCCCCGCGCCGACGCCAACCAGGTAGAAGTAACCACCGCCCGGCGGGCACCGTTCCTACCAAGAGATTTCACTAGGGGTCATCGAACTATGTGCGGGATAATCGGATACCTCGGAGACAGAGAAGCGACGCCGGTCCTGATGGATGGCCTGAAGCGCCTGGAGTATCGGGGCTACGACTCGGCCGGCGTGGCCGTGCTGCAGCAGGGCGCCGAGATGACGAGCGTCACCAAGAGTGAGGCGAAGGTCGACCTGCTGATCGCCAAGCTGCAGGACAACATGCCGAGCGGCCGCCTGGGGATCGGGCACACCCGCTGGGCGACGCACGGCAAGCCGACCATCGTCAACGCCCATCCGCACACCGACTGCTACGGGCGGATCTCGGTAGTCCACAACGGCATCATCGAGAACTTCGCAGAACTGAAGCAGGAGCTCGAGGCGGCCGGGCACGAGTTCGTCTCCGACACCGACACCGAGGTCGTTCCCCACCTCATCGAGCAGTACTACAAGGGCGACTTTCTCTCCGCCGTGCGCCAGGCGCTGCAGCGCATCCGCGGGGCCTATGCCCTGGCCATGTTCAGCCTGGAGGACCCCGAGCTGCTGGTCGGAGCCAGGCTCAACGCCCCGCTGGTCGTGGGAATCGGGGAGGGAGAGTACTTCGTCGCCTCGGACATCACCGCAATCATTCCCTACACCAAGAAGGTGCTCATCCTCGGCGAAGGCGAGATGGCCGCGGTCACCCCGCTCGGGTCCACGGTGACGACGCTGGACGGGCTGCCGGTCGAAGCCAAGGTCATCCACGTCGACTGGGACGTGAGCCAGGCCGAGAAGGGCGGTTTCCCGCACTTCATGGTGAAGGAGATCCAGGAGACGCCGGAGGCGGTCTCCAACGCCCTCCGAGGCCGGCTGGACGAAGAAGGCCACGTCTCCTTCATGGAGTTCAACGCCTCAGATCAGCATCTGCGGCGCTTCGAGGAGGTCCGCCTGCTCGGGATGGGCACCTCTTTGCACGCCGCCATGGTCGGTGAGAACGTGATCGAGGACTGGGCGGGCATCCCGGCGCGGGCCCAGGACGCCTCCGAGTTCCGTTATCGGCGCCCCACCCTGGGAGAGCGGACGCTGACCGTCGTGATCACTCAGTCCGGGGAGACCGCCGACACGCTGGTTGGGCTGAGGCAGGCCCGGGACCGGGGTTCGCTGACAGTGGCCGTAACCAACGTCGTGGGCAGTACGGCGGCGCGGGACTCGGACGGGGCCATCTACCTCCACTCGGGTCCGGAGATCGGCGTCGCCTCCACCAAGACCTTCATCGCTCACCTGGTCAGCCAGTACCTTCTGGCCCTCCGTCTCGCCACCGCCCACGGGCGCGTCTCGCTGGAGCGTCGAGAGGAGATCGCCCGAAGTCTCAAGTCGCTGCCGGACGAGATCCGGCGAGTGCTGGCCAATCACAAGGAGATCGCCCGGCTGGCCCACCACTACAGCCGGTTCCGCAACTTCATGTACGTCGGCCGCGGCCTCAACCATCCCGTGGCGCTGGAGGGCGCTCTCAAGCTCAAGGAGATCAGCTACCTCCACGCCGAGGGCAGTTCCGGCGGCGAGCTGAAGCATGGTCCGATCGCCCTCCTGGATCGAGACTTCCCGGTGGTCGCCATCTGCACCGACTGCGCGACCAAGGAGAAGATGATCAGCAACGTCCACGAGGTGGTTGCTCGGGACGCCCCGGTCCTGGCGCTGGTCAGCGAGGGCGACCACAGCCTCGACGAGCTGGCCACGGACGTGATCGAGGTGCCCGCTGCCGACGAGGCTGCCAGCGCGATCCTGTCCAGCGTGGTGCTCCAGCTCTTCGCCTACCACGTCGCAGTTGAGCTGGGCTGCGACGTGGACCAGCCAAGGAACCTGGCGAAGTCCGTTACAGTCGAGTAGCGCCCAGCACGAACCGGTCGGGCGTCACCATATGATGCGGCGAATAGGGGTTGACGCGCTCGCCGTGGACCGGATGGCAACCGCTCTGCGGCGTTCCGGTGAGGGCTTTCTCGCTCGCTCTTTCACGCGAGAGGAGATCGCTTACTGCAGAGGAGACCCGGAGCGGCTGGCCGGTCGCTGGACTGCCAAGGAGGCGGTCATCAAGTGCTTCGACCGGACGCCGATCTGCTTCCCGCGCCGGCGGATCGAAGTGCTGGCCAGCGCCGGCGGCGCGCCCAGGGTCAGCCTGCTGGGCGCCGACAGCCGCGGCGCCGAGGTGGAGGTGAGCATCACCCACCACTCGGGCATGGCGGTGGCCGCTGCCGTTCTCGAGATGCCAGAGCCCGTTGGCCTGCTTCCGCCGCCTCCCGACCTTCGGCTGCCGCTCCGCCCGGGGGAGGCGCACAAGGGCACCTTCGGGTCGGTGACGGCCATCGCCGGCAGCCTGGGTCTGACGGGGGCTGCCTACCTCTGCTCGAACGCGGCGGCCCGCGCCGGGGCCGGAACCGTCAGGCTGCTGGTCGCCGAGACCATCTATCCGATCCTGGCCGCCAAGTGCATCGAGGTCATGGCCACTCCAGTCCAGGAGGCTGCTCCCGGGGCGCTCGGCCCCTCTGCCTTCGACGCGCTGAAAGGCCACCTGGAGACCGCCAGCGCCTGCCTGCTGGGGCCTGGCCTGGGCCAGGCACGCCCCACCTGGCGGCTGATCCAACGCCTGGTGCCGGCGATCCCCTGCCCCCTGGTGGTGGACGCGGACGGCCTGAACGCGCTGGCGGCCGAGAAACGCCTCCTCCGCCGGCTCGGCAAGGATCGCGTCCTCACTCCCCATCCCGGCGAGATGTCGCGGTTGAGCGGCCTTCCCACCTCGGAGGTGCAGCGTGACCGAAGAGGGCTGGCGGCCCAGGCGGCGCGGGACTGGCAGGCGGTGGTGGTCCTCAAAGGAGCCCACACCATCGTGGCCGGCCCCAACGGCGAGCTCTCAGAGGATCCCCACGAGGTGCCCGCCCTGGCCACCGGTGGGACCGGGGACGTGCTGGGAGGCGTCATCGCGGGGCTCATGGCCCAGGGTCTCGACGCCTACCGGGCCGCCGTGACCGGCGTCTACGTGCACGCTGAGGCCGGGAGGCGTGTCTCCAGCTGGCTGGGGGCCTCCGGCCTGCTGGCCTCTGATCTCCTTCTAGAGGTGCCGCTGGTCATGAAGGCCTTGCGCACCGAGGGCTACTGAGCAAGCTGGCGCAGCGCTGGGCCGACGTCGACCTCGCCGCCATCGGCTACAACGTCCGTTACATCTGCGCTCGCCTCGAGCCACGCACCCGGCTGATCGCGGTCGTCAAAGCCGACGGGTACGGGCACGGCGCCGAGATGGCCGCGCGCGCCGCCATTGAAGCCGGCGCCTGGGGCATCGCCGTATCTACGGCCGTCGAGGCCGCAGAGCTCAGAGGCCTCGTCGAGCGGGAGCGCCTGCTGGCGCTGGGTGGCCTCGCCCCCGGCGACGCGGCTGAAGCCGTCGCGGCAGACTGCGCGGTCACCTGCCACAGCGAAGAGATGGTCAGCGCTCTGGAGGCCGCGCAACCGGAGCAGCGGGTCCCGGTGCATCTCAAGGTGGACACCGGCATGGCACGGCTCGGCTGCTCGATCTCGGAGGCGCCGGGTCTGGCCCGTCGCATAGCAGGCTCGCGGGTCCTCTCCCTCGCCGGCGTGTACACCCACTTCGCGGCGTCGGAGACCGACCACCAGTTCACGCTGGAGCAATTCGAGCGCTTCCAGAGGGTGCTCGAATCGCTCGAGGTGGACCCCGGCCTGCGTCACGCCGCAAACTCCGCGGCGGCGCTGCGTCACCCGGAGATGGGCCTTGACGCGGTCCGCTGCGGAATCGCGCTCTACGGGTGCGAATGGCAGGGCCTGCGGCCGGCCCTACGCCTCCGCTCGGTTATCACGCAGGTCAAGGACGTGGCGGAAGGCTCCTCGGTCGGCTATGGCCGGACCTGGAGGGCACCCCGAGCCGCACGGGTGGCGACGGTCGCGATCGGCTACGAGGACGGGGTGATGCGCAGCCGATCGGGACGGGGTGAGGTCGTGGTGGCTGGCCGGCGAGCCCCGCTTGTGGGCCGGGTCAGCATGGACCAGATCACGGTGGACGTCACCGGCATCCCGGAGGCCAGGCCGGGGCAGCCGGTGACCCTGATCGGCGACGGCATCACTGCCGAGGAGGTCGCCGAGTGGAGCGGAACCATCTCTTACGAGGTGCTCACCGCGCTGGGCCGGCGCGTCGAGCGCAGGTATCGGGAATAGCCCACTCGCAGAAAAAGGTTCCGTCGAACGAGGTGACTACACTGGTCGCAGTGGCAGAGAACCGCAACGGCACCAGGTTCGCCGAGGAGGCGATGGGCCACCTGGACACGCTCTATCGCGGCGCCCTCCGGTTGACCCGGGATCCCGCCCAGGCCGAAGACCTGGTCCAGGACACGTACGTTCGCGCCCTCCGATACCAGCACAGCTACCAGGAAGGCACCAACATGAAGGCGTGGTTGTTCGCCATCATGCGCAACCTCTTCTGGGATCGCTTCAAGGGCGGCCGTCCGGAGGACGTCAGCCTGGACGGCGACGGAGAGCTGTCTCTCTACGACACCCTCAAGGATCCGACGGCGGTGCCCGAGTCCGAGGTGCTGGATCGAATCGCCGCGGACGAGGTCGTGAGGGCGGTAGAGCGGCTTCCCGAGCTTCATCGTGAGGTGGTGCTGCTGGTCGACGTTGAGGGGTTCTCGTACAAGGATGCAGCGCAGGTGCTTGGCGTGCCGATCGGGACGGTGATGTCGCGACTTCACCGGGCCCGGCAGCAGCTCCAGAAGTCCCTCCAGGATTACGCCCGGGAATCGGGAATCGTCCGCGAGGAGAAGGAGTCGGCATGAACTGCAACGGGTGTCTCGAGAAGCTGGACCTGTATCTGGATCGGGAGCTGACCGACGCGGAGCTGGGGGACATCAGGGGTCACCTCGAGCGCTGCCCGCCATGCGAGCACAGGTACCTCCTGCTTGCCGGCATGAAGCGGCTCGTCAAGGTCTGCTGTGACCAGGGAACGGCGCCGTCACACTTGCGTCAGAAGCTGGTGCAGATCCTGTTCTGAAGCTCGAAGAAGCTCTTCAAAACAAGGATTAGCTGAAGCACCCGCGTCTTCGTAATAGGTAGTTGGCCGGCTGACGCCGGACAACCATGTTTGAAGACGCAAATCGAGACATCGAAAGGCTGACCAGGGAGGCCGTAGCTCGGAGGATTCGTCAGCAGCAGCTGGATCGCGTGGTCCATGCCATCGACGATCTCTTGTTCCAGCTCGAAGACCTGAACCTGCAGGGCGTGGACCGGGTGCCGGCCCGCCTCAGGGAGAGGGCGGGGCAGATCCTGGAGGCCGTACCGGGTCCAGAGGACGAGGAGTTCCGGATTCGCTATCGCGTCCTTCCCATGATGGACGTCCTCTTCCGGGCCCAGGAGATCCTGTTCCGGCTCCGCGACCCGCGGCGCCCGACCTACGCGGACAACGAAGACGAGCTGGAAGCCCGAGCAACCGCCGAACCCCCTCTAGCCGACCCGATCCGCAGAGCGTAAAGAGAACCAGGCGTCGAGACGGGTTTCGCCCGTGTGCTTCAGGTGCAGTCCGCGAAATCCTGAGTGAACATCTCCTCGTAACCCCCGAGGCCCTTGAAGGCTCCGATTCCGACACAGCGGAAGTCAGGGTTGACGATGTTGGCGCGGTGATCGGGACTGTGGATCAGCGAATTCCACGCCTGATCGGGGTCGGGCGCGAAGGCGATGTTCTCGCCGGCGGCCACGAAGCGGAATCGCGCCTCCTGGAGACGGTCATAGGGCGACTTGCCGTCCGGGGTCTTGTGAGAGAAGTAGTGCCGAGCGTACATGTCGCGGCTGTGCTCCCGGGCCGCCTGCTGGAGTACAGGGTCCATTCGCAGCGGCGAGACTCCGACGTCCGCCCGCGCCAGGTTGATCCGCTGGAGCATGCGGTCCTCGGCGGCGGCATCCACCTCCACGGCGAGGTCGGGGGGGAACTGCAGCCGGTAGAAGGCGTCCTCTCCGGGGTTCGAGCTGGGATCGCTGTCCAGGATTCGCCTGCTCGCCGTGTTGGCGGGCACCAGAAGCTGGCGGAGAGGCGGCTGCATGAAAGCGGTGTGGCTGGTCAGGGTCGAGCCCAGCGTGGACCCGGAGACGAGAGTACGCGGGTTCTCGCCGGGCAGCACCACCAGGGCGCTGAGGACCAGCGCCGAGATCAGCGTGGCCACGCCCACGGCCGGAACGGCGCCTACCGCTCCGAACAGCCGGTCGCTCAGCTGGGGCCGGAGCCGCACGGCGGCGCCGCTCGCCCAGCGCTGCATGGGGGCGATGACCACAGCGTGGCCCAGGGCCAGAAAGAGCAGAAAAGAGCCGAATCCAGCCAGCCCGCTGTCGACCCCAAGCGATCGGTGCAGGAGGCTGCCAAGAGGTGCGAAGAGCGCAAAAGCCAGGCCAAGTCCGAGGACGAAGGCACTCAGCTCGGAAAGGTAGGGGGCGAACCCACGCCTCAGGCCGTCAAGGGTGGCAACCGCGAAGACGGCGACCAGCGCGAGGTCGACGAGATTGAAATGCAACGAGGATCGAGTATAGGTTGGAGGTGTTGCCCGACCCGAAAACGCTCGAGCGGCTCGCCGCCGCGCGGCTCTACGCCATCACCCCGGAGGTCGAGCCTGCTTCGATCAGCGAGATTGTGCAGGCCTGGATTCGGGGCGGCGTCGACGCCGTCCAGCTCCGTCACAAGAGCCTCGGGCGCGGCTGCCTTCTGCGGCTGGCGGTGGAGCTCGCCGGGCTCTGCAGGACCTCGAACGTGCTCTTCATGGTGAACGACCACGTCGACATCGCGCTGCTGAGTGAAGCCGATGGCGTGCACCTGGGCCCCGACGATCTCTCTGTCGCGGGCGCACGCCGGGCTGCCGGCGACGCACTCGTGATCGGAGCCTCCGCCTCGACTCCGGCCGCCGGCCTCCAGGCCGAGGCGGCCGGCGCCAGCTACCTGGGCAGCGGCCCCGCCTACGCCACCCCGCTGAAGACCGAGAAGACAGTGATCGGGCCGCAAGGTGTCGCCGCGGTGGCGGCGGCCGTGACGATACCCGTCTTCGCCATCGGCGGCATCGAACTTGGGCGGCTGGCCGAGCTGCGTGCAGCGGGGGTGACACGGGTGTGCGCCATCCGATCTCTGGCCGCCCAGGATCCGGAGTCCGAGGTGCGCCGGTTTCGGGAGGCTCTCGCCCGCTGACCGAGATTGACCTGATCCAGCGCTTCCTGCCCTACCTGGCCGGTGCCGGTGGGGACCTCGTCATCGGCGCCGGCGAGGACGACGCCGCCGCCTGGCGGGAGTCCGACGGCTCCTACACAGTGGCGACCTGCGACACCTCGGTGGAGGGGCTGCATTTCGACCTGGGCCGGCAACGTGCCGACGACGTGGGCTGGCGAGCCCTGGCCTTCGCCCTCGGCGACCTGGCCGCCAAGGGCGCGCTGCCGACCTACGGGCTGGTCTCCCTGTCGCTTCCCAGGAGCTGGATCGCCGGCGTCGCCGAGGGCGTCTACCGAGGCCTTTCCGGACTGGCCGGCGAGGTGGGCCTCAAGCTGGTGGGTGGAGACACCACGGCGGCGCCCGGTCCCGCCTCCCTCACGCTGGCGCTTTTGGGCACCACCCGGGTGCGGCCGATCCCGCGCTCGGCCGCGCGCCCCGGCTGGCGGGTGGCGGTCACCGGGCCTCTCGGCGGAGCCTCGCTCCTCGAGCGCCGGCCACGGCCTCTGTTGGAGCGGGGGGTCGAGCTGGCCGCCGCCGGCCTCTGCTGCGGAGACATCAGCGACGGCCTGCTCCGCGAACTGGACAAGTTCTCTGTGGCGGCGGGGGTCGGCGCCCGGCTGCAGCTGGCGCTGGTTCCCTGCGCAGAGGGCGTTACGCCTGAGCGGGCGATGGCCAGCGGTGAGGAGGTGGAGCTGGTTTGCTGCGGCGAGGATCCGCTCCCCGAGGGTCTCACGGTCGTGGGAGAGCTCACGGGGAATCCCGGCGTTCGGGTCGTCGATGGGGAGGGGGAGGAGGTGCACGTGACGGAGAGGGGCTACGACCACTTCGCCTGAGGGGGTAGAGCTGGTGACCGCCTCGCCCGAAGAGACGGAGGCGGCGGCCGCCAGGCTGGCCGGCCATCTTCGACGAGGCGACCTGCTGCTCCTGGTCGGCGAGCTGGGAGCCGGCAAGACGACCTTCGTACGGGGCCTGGCGCGCGGGATGAGCCTGGAGGCTGACGTGATGAGCCCAACCTTTCAGCTGGTGCGCGTATATCCGGGACCGCTCCAGCTGGCCCACGTCGATCTCTACCGGCTCTCCAACACCGCCGAGCTGGCGGACCTGGGGCTGGAGGAGCTGCTCGAGGAAGGCGTGGTCGCCGTCGAGTGGGGCGACCGCCTGCGGGGCTGCCCAGGCGTCCGCGTGACGCTGCAAACACTCGACCCCGACCGGCGCCAGCTTCGGCTAGAGGGGGCGCCGGCGACGTGGTCCTGGTGATCGACACCTCATCCTCGCGTTCCGCCCTGGCGCTGGTCGATGACGGCAGGGCGCTCGCCGAGGACGTCTCGGAAGCGGGCCGCAATCAGCTCCTGGCCAGTCGGACCGCGGCCCTCGTAGATCCGTCCCGCCTGTCCGGAGTCGCCGTCTGCCTCGGCCCTGGTTCCTTCACGGGGCTGAGGGTCGGCGTCAGCTTCGGTCTGGGCCTGGCGCTGGGTCTGGGGCTGCCACTCTGGGGCCTGGACTCTCTGGAGCTGCAGGCGGCGCGCTCGCCCATTCCGGCGACAGCGCTCGTGGAGGCCGGCCGCGATCGGCTGTACTGGCTGGAAGCGGGGTCCGCGGAGCCCCGGCATGGGAGCCCTGGCGAGCTGCCCGCCGACAAGCCGGCGGTGGGCTGGCTGCGGTCTGGAACAGCGGCGGGGGTCCGCCAGGCTGGGGTTCAGCTGCTGGGCGAAGACGAGATCGCGAGCTTCGGAGAGGCCGCGGCGGTCCTCCTCGGAGGGGCCCGCAGGCTCGGCTATGGTACCGTCAAGCTTCGGTACATGCAGTCATCCGGGTCGTGGCTGGGTCAGTGATGGTTGAGCTTCGGCGGCAGCTGGCTCTGGAGCCAATGCGGGAAGCCGACGTGCCGGCGGTGCAGGAGATCGAGCGCCGGATCTTCTCGACGCCATGGCCTCGCAACGCCTACTATCGCGAGCTCTCCTCCCGCAACAGCGCGTATTACATCGTCCTGCGGCGAGAGATCGATCGAGGCATAGAGGTGGTCGGCTACGGCGGCATGTGGCGCATGTACGACGAGGCCCACGTGACCACGATCGGGGTTCGACAGGACCTTCAGCAGCAGGGTTACGGCCGGATCATCTTTGCGGGCCTGATCCAGGCCGCCTACGACCTGGGCGCCAAGTGGGTCACCCTCGAGGTACGTGCCTCGAACGGTGGCGCGATGCGGATGTACGAGAATTTCGGCTTCAAGGTGATCGGCCGCCGCAAAGGCTATTACACAGACAACGGCGAGGATGCGGTTGTGATGTGGTCCGATTCCATCTACTCACCCCGCTTCAGGAAGGCCCTGGAGGGAAACCTGGAGCGGATCGAAGCCGAAGTGCGAGGACTCAGACGGGAGACGCTGCCGCCCAGCTAGGCTCGCGCCTCGCCCTCGGCATCGAATCGAGCTGTGACGAGAGCTCGGTGGCGGTCGTCGCGGGCGGCCGCGAGGTGTTGGCCAACCTGGTCTACTCACAGGAGAAGACGCACGCTCCCTTTGGGGGGGTGGTCCCCGAACTGGCGGCCCGGGCGCACCTCGAACGGCTCCCAGGACTCGTGGAGGAGGCCCTGGGCAGGGCCGGCGTGCGGGGCAGCGACCTCGACTTGATCGGCGTCACCCGCGGTCCCGGCCTGGTCGGATGCCTGCTGGTCGGGATCGGTCTGGCCGAGGGCCTGGCCACTGCCTGGTGCCGTCCCCTGGCTGGTGTCAACCATCTCTGGGGCCACATCTACGCAGCGCTTCTGACCCGCCGCGACCTGGAGCCGCCGCTGCTCGCGCTGGTCGTGAGCGGAGCTCACTCAGACCTGGTTCGCATGCACGGCCACGGCGCCTTCGAGGTGATCGGGCGCACCCGTGACGACGCGGCGGGCGAGGCTTTCGACAAGGCGGCAAGGACGCTCGGGCTCGGCTACCCCGGCGGTCCGGTGCTCGACCGGATGGCCCGGGCGGGGGACGCCCGGCGCCAACCCCTGCCCATACCGTCGCTTCCAGGGCTGGAGTACAGCTTCAGCGGCCTCAAGACCGCGCTGCTCTACCGGGTGCGCGACCTGGGTGGTCTCCAGGCGCTCGACCCGGGAACCGTCGCCGACCTCTGCGCGGCATTCGAGCGCTCCGTGGTGGAGTCGCTGCTGTCCAAGCTTGACCGCGCGCTGGTCGCGTGGCCGGCGTCCGAAGTCGTAGTCTGCGGAGGAGTGGCCGCCAATACCCTCCTCCGCCGGCGGGCGGCCGAGCTGCTCGAGGGCCGCGCTCGGCTGACCATTCCGCCCCTGGACCTCTGTACGGACAACGCGGCGATGATCGCCGCCGCGGCCTCCCACTCGGTGGTCGGCCACGATTTCGCCGCAGAGCCCTCTCTCGGCTGGTGAGCATGGACTCGCCGGAGGGCTGGGAAGAGGTCTACAGCGGGTCCTGCCTGGAAGCGGACGTTCTGGAGGCGGTGCTGGAGGCGAACGGGCTGAAGCCGGTTAATCGTCAGCTGGAGGCCAGAGACGTGCTGCCCACGGTGGGCTTCGACGAGTGCCGGATCTACGTCCCGGTCTCCGAGGCGGAGAACGCTCGGGAGCTCGTGAGCCGCCACCGCAGCAGTTGAAAAGGGACGGCCTGGCTCCGTACAATTAGCACTCGGCAACCGAGAGTGCTAAGCACTCGCCTTGAGCGAGTGCCAGAATCCCGTTTTCACTTTTTATCGCGGAGGAGCAGGCATGCAGTTGAGACCGCTAGGCGACAGGGTAGTACTGAAGCCGGTTGAGCGGGAAGAGAAGACCAAGAGTGGGATCGTGCTGCCGGATACGGCGCGCGAGAAGCCCCAGGAAGGGATCGTGGAGGCGGTCGGGACCGGCCGGATCCTGGACAACGGACAGAAGGTCCCCATGGAGCTGACCGTCGGCGACAAGGTGCTTTACGCCAAGTACGCCGGCAACGAGTTCAAGCTCGAGGACGTCGAGTACCTGATCATCAGCGAGAAGGACGTACTCGCTGTCGTCGCCAACGGAAAGAAGTAGGAGGTTCGTCAAGCACAAATGGCGAAGACAGTAGCTTTTGACGTAGACGCCAGGCAATCGCTCAAGCGCGGAATCGACATCGTCGCCGAGTCGGTCCGCATCACGCTGGGGCCCAAGGGTCGCAACGTCGTACTTGAGAAGAAGTTCGGTGCCCCCACCGTCACCAACGACGGGGTCACCATCGTGCGCGAGATCGAGCTGAGGGACCCCGGTGAGAACACCGGCGCCCAGCTGCTGCGCGAGGTCGCCACGAAGACCAACGACGTGGCCGGCGACGGTACCACCACGGCGACGCTGCTGGCCCAGACGATGATCAACGAGGGCTTCCGCAACGTCACGGCCGGTGCCAACCCGATGCTGCTGAAGCAGGGCATCGAGAAGGCCGTCCAGGCGGTGGTGGACGAGATCAAGAAGGTCTCCGTCCCGGTCAAGGGTCACGAGGACGTGGCTCACGTGGCCGCCATCTCGTCCCAGGACGACCAGATCGGCGAGCTCATCGCCGAGGCGATGGACAAGGTCGGCAAGGACGGCGTCATCACGGTCGAGGACGGCCAGGGCGTCGGAACCGAGCTCGAGACGGTCGAGGGGATGCAGTTCGATCGCGGCTATGTCTCCCCGTACATGGTCACCAACCCGGACCGGATGGAAGCGGTCCTCGAAGAGCCGTTCATCCTGATCACCGACCGCAAGATCTCGGCAGTCCAGGATCTGCTCCCGGTGCTGGAGAAGGTGGTCCAGCAGGGCCGCCCGCTCCTGATCGTGGCCGAGGACGTCGAGGGTGAGGCGCTTGCCACGCTCATCGTGAACAAGCTGCGCGGCACCTTCACGGCGGTGGCCGTCAAGGCTCCTGGCTTTGGCGACCGGCGCAAGGCGATGCTCGAGGACATGGCCATCCTGACGGGAGGCCAGGTCATCTCCGAGGATCTCGGTCTGAAGCTGGACCAGACCCGGCTCGAGCAGCTGGGCCGGGCCCGCCGGGTGACCGTCACCAAGGACGACACCACGATCGTCGAGGGAGCCGGCAAGGCGGGAGACATCCAGGGCCGGATCAAGGCCATCAAGGCACAGATCGAGGAGACCACCTCGGACTTCGACCGCGAGAAGCTGCAGGAGCGGCTGGCCAAGCTGGCCGGCGGCGTGGCGGTGATCAAGGTCGGCGCCGCGACCGAGGTCGAGCAGAAAGAGAAGAAGCACCGCATCGAGGACGCGCTCAGCGCGACCAAGGCGGCCGTGGAAGAGGGCATCGTCGCCGGTGGCGGCACCGTCCTGCTCCAGGCCCAGAAGGTGCTCGAGAAGCTGATCGTTGGCCAGTCGGATCCTGCCACCGGAGTGGCGATCATCAGGCGGTCGCTCGAGGAGCCCGTACGGCAGATCGCTGCCAACGCAGGCTACGAGGGATCCGTCGTCGTTGAGAAGGTCCGGGACGCCAAGCCGGGCTGGGGCTGGGATGCCCTCAACGGAGACCTCGTGGACATGGTCAAGGCGGGGATCGTCGACCCTGCGAAGGTCACCCGCTCGGCCCTCCAGAACGCGGCTTCGATCGCGGCCATGGTGCTGACCACCGAGGCCGTGGTGACCGAGGTTCCCGAGAAGAAGGACTCAGGTCCGGCGATGCCGCCGGACATGATGTAGTCCGACCCAAGACCAGACCTTTTTAGAGAGAGGCCCCTCAGGGCCTCTCTCTTTTCCTTCCCTCCCCTTGTGTTGTGGGGGAGGGGTGGGAACAAGTTTGGTTATTGTGAGGGGGAGGGACCGCGGAAGAGGTTGAAGCGTCTGGTGACGAAGGTCAGGGCCACCGGCAGGACGAGCAGCCAGACAGCTGTCAGCACGGCGTAGAGGTTGGGTAGCTGCCGCCGGTCCTTCATGCTCTCGTAGGTCCAGTAGGCGCCCAGCACCGACCAGGCCAGAACGAAGAGCACGCCACCCACGATCAGCCAGATGCGGTACTCCCGGTAGAGGTCAGGAGCGAAGCGAGCAGCTCGGTTCAGCGCCGCCCAGGCGCCCAGGCCGTTGAGGGACAGGCCGCTGGCCAGGGCACAGACCGCGATCGCCGCCCGGAACTGGTCCAGGTGGTCGACAACGAATGCGGAGCCGTTGACGGCCAGGATGCCAATCGGGGTCGAGAGGCCGATCACCAGAAAGATGATCTCCCGCACCTGACGGGCATCGAGCCGCTGCCACCCCATGCCACCAACAGAATAGGGGCGGCCGCGCCGGGCACCCCCGGCTAGATCGTCGGACTGATCAGTGGCCGCAGCCGCAGGAGCTGGCTGTGCTGGCGTCGTCGCCAGCGTCGAACGAGTGCCCGCAAGAACAGGACTTGACGGCGTTCGGGTTGTGCACCGTGAACCCGGCGCCCATCAGGCTGTCCACATAGTCGATCTCAGAGCCCCTGAGATAGGGAGCGCTGAAGTCGTCGACCAGGACACGGACGCCGTGCTGCTCGACGAGCTCGTCGCCGGGCCGGACGTTGTCGTCGAAGGCCATTCCGTACTGCAGACCAGAGCAGCCGCCGCCGCTTACGAACACGCGCAGCGCGAGCTCCGGATTTCCCTCTTTCTCAAGAAGCGACTTGAGCTGGGAGAGGGCATCGTCGGTGAGAGAAACGGTGGCTTGTTCGATCATCAGAACTCCATGAACCTCCCTGGTTCGACTCGTGTTCCATCCTATCACGCGCCTTCGGCCTCACCGGGTGGGTGTAGGAGTGGGCGCCACGGCTGCCGCAGGCTGACCGGTGGGCACGCCCGCCGGGCGGGCCGTCGGAGCCGGGGTACGGGTGGGAGGGGGACGGGGGGTCGGCGTTCCCGTGGGAAGGGTGCTCGGGGCGGGTGGGTTGAAGTTGTCGGTCGGGGCCGGGGTCGCCGCCTGGGTCGGGGCGACCGAGGTGGGCGAGGGTGAGGCGGCAGCGCAGTTGGTGCCTCCCTCTGTGCCGGCCAGGAAGATCTCTCGGCCACTGCTCCTCCCGGCGCAGCCGGTTCCGCTCACGATCCCGTCCGGCTGCTTGTACCAGTCGCGCATGTTGGTGGGCAGCCCGTTGATGAAGGGGGCCAGGACCTGCTGTCCGACCTCGGTGCCGAAGGCGCTGATCGAACCTCCGCCTCCATTAGCCCCGGTGTTGCCGGCCCAGGTACCCACCACGATGTTCGGGTTGTAGGCCATCATCCACGCGTCCCCGTGCACGCCTGTAGCGCTCCCACCGGTCGTTCCCGACTTACCCGCCATGGTTCGCCGCCAGCCCAGGCTCCACTGCTGCGGGTATCCCTTCAGCGTGTCGGTGACCAGGTACGCCTCGGCCGGGGTCAGTGGGGTGGTGATGTTCGACTGCTTGCCTGGCTGCACGGAGAAGAGCGTGTAGCCCTGGGCGTCAGTGATCTTCGAGATGGCAAGCAGCGGGACCTCGGTGCCCTGATTGGCGAAGGTCTGGTACCCCTGGAGGTGCTCCAGCATGGTCACCTCTGAGCCGCCGATGGCGGTCGGGAGAACCGGTTGCAACTTGCTCTTGACCCCCATCGACTGAGCCGTCTTGATGACGTTGTCGATGCCCTCCATCTGCGCCACCTGGACCGCCGGCACGTTCCTGGAGAGGAGAAGGGAGCGGCGCGCGCTGATGTCTCCCATGAAGCGGTTGTCGAAGTCCCCGGGCTTGAAGCCGTTGAAGTCGGTGGGCTTGTCCTGGAGGGTGCTTGCCAGAGTGATCTTTCTGTCCTTGAGCGCGGACTCGAAGACGTAGGGCTTGAACGAAGATCCTGGTTGGCGGGGGGACTGGATCACGTCGACCTGACCGCCGATGCTGTTGTTGTAGAAGTCGGCCGAGCCGACCCAGGCGAGGATCTCCCCTGTGTCAGGACGTGCCGCCAGAAGGTCCCCGTTGTTTATGCCCCTGCTTTTCAGCCTGCCGACGCCGTTGCTGACGGAGTTCTGGGCCAAGTCCTGCAGGTCCAGGTCGAGGGTTGTGTAGACGGAGAATCCGCCGTGCTGCACGGTGTCCGCGCCCAGCGTCTCCTCGAGCTTTCCGAGTACGTACTGGACGAAGTGGGGCGCCCGGCTCTTGAGCAGGCTCTGGTCGAACTTCAACTCGGCCCTGATGTCCTCCTGTGCAGCCTGCTGCGCTTCGGTCGCGGTCAGGGCTCCCGTCTTGACCATCCCGTCCAAGACGTAAAGCTGCCGCGCCTTGGCCCGGTCGTAGTGGAGCTGGGGGTCGTAGTAGCTGGGACCGTTCAAGACGCCTGCCAGGAAGGCGGCCTGGGCCGGGTTGAGGTCCTTGGGCTCCTTGCCGGCGCCGAAGTAGACCTTGGTGGCGGCACCGATCCCGTACGCGTTATGGCCGTAGAAGACGCGGTTCAGGTACATGTCCAGGATCTGGTCCTTGGAGTACCGCTGTTCCAACGCCGTGGCCAGGAGCGCCTCCTGCATCTTTCTGAAGATCGACTTCTGGAGCGTGAGGACCTGGATCTTCACAAGCTGCTGGGTGATCGTGCTGCCCCCCTGGGCGTACTGGCGGCGCGTGACGTCCTCGAACGCCGCCCTGGCCGTCGCGCCGTAGTCGATGGCGCCGTGGTGATAGAAGTTGCGGTCCTCCGCGGCCAGAGTGGCGGCGGGGGCCCATTTGCCCATCACGCCCAGGCGTACGTCGTGGTAGTACTGGCCCTGCTGGTTCACCTGCTGGATCTCACGGCCTTTCCGGTCGTAGATCACGATGGAGCGGGCGAAGGCGGCTTGCTGGCCCGGGTCCGGGAGGTCCTTGAGCGTCAGGAGTACGTAGCCGACCAGGCCCGAGATGAGCAGCGCCAGGCCACCCGCCAGCCAGGGAAACCATCGCCTGAAGCGGCTTGCGGGCCGGCGGCCGCCAGAACCTGGTGGCCTGCCCCCGGGTGGCTTCCCGCCGCCTCGCGGCTTCTGGCCGGGTGGCGGTTGTGGAGGCGGCCTGTAGCCGTACTGCGGACCCGGTGAGGAACCGCCGCCGGTGGCCCTGTAGCCCGGGCTCGGCGGCTCGTACGCCGAGGCCCGGCGGGGATTGCGGCTCTGGCTCATGTGAGCCTCCGCAGAGGGATATCCGGAAGGGGTACCAAGGGGCATAGTGATAGCAGAGTTAACAAACCGGCCGCATGATGCAACGCGGCATGAAGAGGGGGAGTTACGCGAGGCCTCTCCGCGCCGATCCAGGTTCGGCAGCCTGTAAACTTCTGAGCCGTCGGTCCCGTGGTGCAGTCTGGCCAAGCACGCGGCCCTGTCAAGGCCGAGATCGCCGGTTCGAATCCGGTCGGGACCGCCAAATCCTCGCATCGAAGCTGCCGGAGAGGTGGCCGAGCCCGGTTGAAGGCGACGGTCTCGAAAACCGTTATAGGGGCAACCCTATCGTGGGTTCGAATCCCACCCTCTCCGCTGGTGTCCTGTCTCAGGACATACCGGACACCTGTTGCAAGACATTGTGGACAGGCCAGCGGCCGCCGAGGGGCTGATAGCTGCGGCTGGGGTCGAGGGTGAG
>Ga0209526_10000085_pt1 | contig 51334 bp, 37 predicted proteins | sample JacPinW_OM2H0_M1_FD_188566 | JGI IMG/M metagenome (GOLD analysis project Ga0209526, IMG submission 188566) | Forest soil microbial communities from Algoma, Ontario, Canada - Jack Pine, Ontario site 1_JW_OM2H0_M1 (SPAdes) (version 2) | ecosystem: Environmental > Terrestrial > Soil > Boreal... | reverse complement strand
GTCGAGCTTGCCGCCCGGCTGCTGCCTGGTCTGCTCCACCAGAAAAGAAGAAACAGACCGAGGTGACTTGACAGGTCGTTCCATATCAGGGGCTACGCTTTAGCGCGAGTCACCTCCCGGCCGCCGCGCTACGTTTCCTTGACGTCGCTGATCGCCTCCCGCGCTACGTAGATGCGCCGGATGTTCGTGCGCGCGGCGTCCAGCGGGACCAGGAAGAACCCGTGCTTCGCGTCCGCGCCCTCGCGGACGCCCTCGATGGAGCGGCCGTCCGCAAAGGTGACGCGCACCTTGGCGCCGTCGCCGGCCTGCCCCTTCTCTCCGGGCGCGAGCATGAAGAAGATGGCCTTCACGTCCGAGTGGTAGATCGTCTCCGGCTCGCCTCCGCCCTGCGGCACCAGGGGAAACTGCGACTTGGAGAGGTCGACGTCGCGCAGGGTCCCGCGCAGGGTGCGCCCGCCGCGCGTGTGGACCGCGACGCGGTGCTCTCCGGACACTTCCAGCGCACCCAGCCCCGCGGGCTTGAACGCCGCCAGGGGTTGCGCGCGTTTGTTCGGCGGCCGCGCGCGCTCGTCGACTGCGGGAAGGTCTGGATCTTTGTGATCGATGGCCAAGGGACGCAATACCTCCTCGGGCGAATCGAGATCCTGGGGAGGCCCCGGGTCCTCGTCGTCGCCCGCCAACACTCCGCCAGTCGGGACCGTGCCGAACAGCTCCTTTGCCGCGCCGGGCTCCGGTTCGGGAGGCTCGGACTCGAGCTGTTCGAGCGCGCTGGCGCCTACGGCGGGAGCGTTCCAGCCCGGAGCGGGCCCTGCCGGGGGGCGCGATTCCTCGGCCGCCGCAGACCACTCCGGCGCCACCGCGGCCGCGGCGCTCGGTGCCTGCGGTTCCGGCGCGGGGCTCCATTCGGACTGCGCCAGGGCGGGCGGTGCGGCCCCCCAGGCATCGATCGCCGGCTCGGCCGAGGCAACAGCATTGGCCCAGTCGGGGCCGGTTCGTAGCGAGCTCCAGTCGGCCGCCCCGGCTGTGGGGAGGGCGCTGTCGGGCGTGGAAGCTTGTTCGAACTCCGCGGCGGGCGCTTCGGCTTGCCACTCCTGCACCGGCTCCGCTGCCGGGACGGCGGACCAGGTCTCGTCCGGCGCCGGGATTGGAGGCGCCGGAGTCGCCGTCCATGCATCTGTGCTCGCTGCCGGCTCGGGCGCTGGCACGGGCGTGTCCCATCCGGTCATCTCTGCGGGGACCGTTGGTGCGGCCTCGGCAACCGCGGTGGAGTCGGAGGACGGGGCCGGCGCTGGCGTCTCCCACATCGCGTCGATCGGAGCTTCCGTGATTTCGACCGGTTCGCTCCAGGGGGTCGGCCCGTCGTCCCCGGCTGGGGCCGACCCGGCAGGATCCTGCAGCAGCGGCGCCACCGGATCGGCAGGCGGCGCCAGCGTCGATCCGATGGAGAGCGGCGGGGGCGCGACGTCCGGCAGCTCCGGCGGCGGCGCCGGGTCGGATGGCGCAGGTGGAGCCGGTGCGGCGAGCGATGCCGGCGGAGACGATGCGAACTCGGCTTCGAAGGCGGGTGCGGACGCTTCCGGCATCGCGGCAGCGGCCACAGCGTCCTCGGCGGGTTGCGGTTCCGGCGCGTCGTTGGTCAGCGGCGTGCGGAGCACCTCCTCCGCGTCGAAAATCATCCCGGGCGGTTGCTGGGTTTCCACCGCGACATCAGCCTGAGCACGCTCGTCGACGGCCGCGCCGGTCTGTGGCGCCTCGCTCGCGCCGTTCAGCGTGAGGAGCTTCGGCTGCGGGATCCCATGCGGGCGCAGCGGGCCCGGCAAGCCTTCCGACCAGTCGCACGCGAGCGGATCCGCTGCCGGATCCGCCTGCGGGTCCGCCTCCGCGGGAAACGGCGTCGACGGCGCGCTGACGTCGGACATAGATCGCGCAAGGATACCAGCAGGTCGCCAATCCCGCGCCAAACCGGCGCAAACTCCGCGGAGGCGGAATTTACCTACATCGGCCGGCCCCGCCGGTATAAGGAGCGCATGCCTCCCATCGTCCAGATCGGCGCGCGGCGGAAGCAGCAGGCGCCGCCGCGGCCTGGGCCGGACGCGTACCTGCCGGTCTCGCTCGACGACGCCCGGCGGCGCGGCTGGGAGCAGCTCGACGTCGTCCTGATCAACGGAGACGCGTACGTCGATCATCCCACCTTCGGGGTCCCGTTGGTCGGTCGCCTGCTCGCCTCGCGGGGATTCAAGGTCGGCATCGTCAGCCAGCCGCGTTGGGACGATGCCAGCGGACTGGTGGACTTTGCCGCCTGCGGGCGGCCGCGCCTCTTCTTCGGCGTCTCGAGCGGAAACATGGACGCGATGGTGAACCACTACACGGCCGGGAAGAAGCGGCGCAGCTCGGATGCGTACACGCCCGACGCCGCGCCGGGCCGGCGTCCCGATTACGCGGCGGCCGTGTACGCGAGGAAGCTGAGGAAGCTGTTCCCGGACGTGCCGATCGTGATCGGAGGCGTGGAGGCGTCGCTGCGTAGGCTTGCCCACTACGACTACTGGAGCGATCGGGTCCGGGGCTCGATTCTCGTCGATTGTCCCGCGGACATCCTCGTCTACGGCATGGGCGAGCAGCCCCTCCTCGAGATTGCCTCGCGCCTTGCCGCAGGCGAGGACATCTGCGGGATCACCGACGTGAGGGGCACCGCGGTGCGATTCAAGGACGACGCGGAACAGAGCTGGCGCCACCTGGCGGGCGCGCGCGATCGAGAGGAAGTCTGGCTCCCGAGCTACCAGGAGATCGTCGCGGACAAACGGGTGTACGCCGAGTTCTCGCGGCTCTACCACCTCGAGCACAACCCGGACAACGCGCGCATCCTCGTCCAGAGGCACGGCCGCGAGCTGGTGTACGTCAACCCGCCCGCACCGCCGCCGTCCACCGAGCTGATCGATGCGGAGTACGAGCTGCCCTTCACCCGCTTGCCGCATCCGATGTACGGCGACGCGAAGATCCCGGCCTGGGAGCAGATCCGCTTCAGCGTGACCATCATGCGCGGCTGCGCGGCGGGCTGCAGCTTCTGCTGCATCACCGAGCACCAGGGGCGGGACGTGGTCTCGCGCAGTGAAGCTTCGGTGCTGCGCGAGATCGAGGGACTGAAGAACTTGCCGGGCTGGACCGGCGTAGTGAGCGACATCGGCGGCGCGACTGCGAACATGTGGCACATGGTCTGTACCGACGAGGGCTGGCACGCGGTCTGCCGGCGCGCGTCCTGCGTGTATCCCAGCGTCTGCGAGAAATTCGGCACCGACCATGGGCCGCTCGTCCAGCTGATGCGCAAGGCCCGCGAGCTGCCCGGCGTCAAGCGAGCGTTCGTGGCCAGCGGCGTGCGCTACGACCTCGCTTTCGCGGACGAGAGGCACGGCGACGAGTACATCCGGGAGTTGGTGGCGAACCACGTTGGCGGGCATCTCAAGATCGCGCCCGAGCACATCTCTCCCGGCGTGGTGAAAGTGATGAAGAAGCCTGGGAAGGAGATGTTCGTCCGCTTCAAGGAGCTGTTCGAGCGGTACTCGGAGGAGGCGGGCAAGGAACAATACCTGGTGCCGTACTTCATCTCCGGGCATCCCGGCTGCGAAGTGAGGGACATGGTCGAGCTCTCGGACTATCTCGGCGAGAACGGCTGGCGTCCTCAACAAGTGCAGGACTTCACGCCGACGCCGATGACGCTGGCGACGGACATGTACTACTCGGGGTTCCACCCGAACACCGGAAAGCCGGTGCATATCCCCAAGAACGCGGACGAGAAGGCCATGCAGCGCGCGCTGCTGCAGCCGCACCTGCCGCACTATCGCGAGCTCGCGCGCAGCGCGCGGCAGATGGCGGGCGCACCTCCTCCGCCGCGGCGCAAGGTGGCGCGCGTCGGACGTGCGCCCCGGCCGAGCGACAGCTTCGAGACCTGACTTGCCCGGGCGATGCTGGCCCGCGCTCGTGCACTGGACCCGAAAGTCAGAGGCCTAGCGGCGCTTCGACGACCCGCGGCGCTTCCCGCTGGCTTTGCGGCGCCCCGCGGTCGCGCGCTTCTTGCCGCCTTTCTTGGCTCCGGCGCGCGCGCGCCCTTTCTTGGCAGCCTTCCGCGCCCCGCCGCGCTTCCCGGCGGACTTCGCCTTGGCTCCCGACTTTCGCTTGCCGCGCTTGGCTGGACGTCGCGGTGAAGCCGCCGGCCGCTCCGCACCCGAAACGTCGCCGCCCGGGCCTTCGTCCAGTCCCGGCATCGGCTGCGCGGGAGGAGCGGTGGTCTGGTCGAGCCGTTCGCCGGGGCCCGGTGGGGCGAACTGCGGTTCGCCGTAGTCGCTGCGCCGCGGGCCGCCGTCCTCTGGGCCGTTTCCGTTGCCGCCGTTCTTCCGCTCCTCGATCATCGCGCGCCTCCGTACCCCGCCCAGCATCGCTCGCAACGCTCCATTCGCCAAGTGGGTCCCCAGTCACCGTCTGCCCTTGGACTCCTGCCTGCCTTTCCGTGGGGCGGGAAATTTCTCTTCCAGCTCCTCGATCGTCCTAGGCCAGTCGTCGTGAAGCAGGCGTGCAAGTGAGCGATCCGACAGTAGTTTTCCGCCAGTCTGGCACCGGGGACAGTAGTTGGTCTCGTTGTCCGCGTAGGCGATTCGCTGCACGGCGGTTCCGCAGACGGGGCAGGGCTGCCGGTACTTGCCATGGACCGCGAAGTCGTCGCGAAACGCGGTCACTCGTTCCGGAAACCGATCCCGCGCTTCGGCGCGCAGCCGGTCGGTCCACTCGCGGAGCACGGCCCGGGTCGACTCGAACAGCGCGCGCACGTCGTCCGCGGACATCTTCTGCGTGAGCAGGGCGGGGGAGAGCTTCGCGCGGTGCAGGATCTCGTCCGAGTACGCGTTGCCGATCCCCGAGAACAGCCGCGGGTCGGTCAGCGCGCGCTTCAAAGTGTGGTTCTCGCGCCGGAGCGCGGCCTCGAACTCGCCGAGCGTGCAGTCGAGCGCCTCGATCCCTCCCCGACGGAATTCGTCGAGCGACCGTGCGAGGTGGATCGAGGCGCGCTTCTTGGTCGCGACCTCGGTGAGCAGCAGCGTGCCGGAGGGAAAGTCGAGCGCAGCCAGCCCCACCTTGCCCGGGATCTTCGCTCCCGCCTCGACCCACTTGAACCGGCCGGCGATCATCAGATGGATGACGAGGAACAATCCGTCCTCGAGAGCGAAGACGATCCGCTTGCCGAGGCGGCGGACTTCCAGCACGCGCTTTCCGGCGGCCGCGCCGAGAGGCGGATCGAACGTGCGCACGACGAAGGGGCTCGCGACGCGGACGCCGTGCAGAGGCTGCCCTGCGGCGCGCGCGGCGATCGATTCGACGTACACAGTGACGTCCGGCAGCTCTGGCACGGCTGAGTCTCTATCCCAGTCGCGTCAGCCGCGCATTTGCACCAGCTCGAACACATACCCTTCCGGGTCCTCGAAATCGCGGGAGATCCCGCCCGGGATCTCCTGCGAGGCGCCGAGCGCTAGAGCGCCGTGACGCTGGATCAGCGCCGACATCTCCTCCAGGTCCGAGACGCGGATGCCCAGCACCGGACCGCCGCGATTGTAACCGCGCTTGATCAAGGCATTCGGGTAGAAGACCGGATGCAGCGCGAGGAGAAGGCCGGGGCGGAGCTCCAGCTCCACCCACGCCGGAGTGGACGACTTCTCCGGAAGCCCGATCACGTCGCGCCAGAACGCTCGCGCTCGTTCCAGGTCCGACACTTGAAGGCTCACCCAGCAAAGCTCGTTCACGGCGCGGACTTATAGCGCAAAACCCGAATCGCTCAGATCGCTTGCGCATCCATCCGGCATGCGCGCGGTCGTGGCGGGAGCGAGCGGGTTGATCGGATCGCACCTCTCGCGCGCGCTCCGCGATCGGGCTGACGAGATGGTAGCGCTGCCGCGATTCGGCACCGCGCCCTGGAGCGTCGAAGGCGCCGACGCGGTGGTCAACCTCGCGGGTGCGAGCGTGGCCGCGAAGCGCTGGACGCCCGCGTACAAGAAGGAGATCGAGGAGAGCCGCGTGCGCACCACCCGCGCCCTGGTGGACGCGATCGCGGCGGCGCGCCGGAAGCCGCGCGTGCTCGTGAATGCCAGCGCCGTCGGATACTACGGTGGCCGGGGCGAGGAAGTGCTCGACGAGAGCGCAGCGCCCGGAGCGGACTTCCTCGCCAACCTGAGCCGGCGATGGGAGGCGGAGGCGCAGCGCGCGCCCGTCCGCTCCGTCCAGCTCCGCACAGGCGTCGTGCTCAGCGCGAAGGGCGGCGCGCTGGAGAAGATGCTGCCGCCGTTCAAGGCTTTCGTCGGCGGACCGATCGGGAGCGGCAAGCAGTGGTTCCCCTGGATCCACATCGCCGACGAGGTGGCTGCCATCCTCTGGGCGATCGAACACGACCTGACCGGGCCGGTGAACCTGGCCGCCCCGGGCATCGTCACCATGAAGGAGTTCGCGCGGGCAGTAGGGCGCGCGCTCCACCGGCCCTCCTGGGCCCCGGTGCCCGGAGTGGCGCTGAAGATCCTGGTGGGCGAGTTCGCCTCCGCGCTGCTGGAAGGGCAGCGCGCGGTCCCGAAGAAGCTGCTCGACTCCGGGTTCCGCTTCCGCTTCGCCGAGGTGGATTCCGCGTTGCGCGACGTTCTCGCGGGGGCCTGACGCCCGCGTTCCCGTTTTTCCGCCGAAGTGTCGGGGGGGCGCGCTATGGTGCGCGCGATGGCCGACTTCGCTCACCTGCATCTGCATACCCTCTACAGCCTGCTCGACGGTGCCATCCGACTCCCGGATCTGATGAAGTCCTGCGCCGAGACCGGCATGAAGTCGGTGGCCGTCACCGATCACGGAAACATGTTCGGGGTGGTCAACTTCTACCGGGAGGCGAAGAAACACGGCATCAAGCCGGTGATCGGCTTCGAGGCGTACGTTGCCGGTGAGAAGGGGATGGGTGACAAGAGCCAGCGGGTGGGCAATCACCTCGTGTTGCTCGCCCAGAACGACGCCGGCTACCGGAACCTCAGGTACCTCAGCACCAAGGCGTTCACCGACGGTTTCTATTACGACCCACGCGTCGACAAGCCGCTGCTGAAGGCGCACAGCGAGGGCCTGATCGCGCTGACCGCTTGCATGGCGGGCGCCGTTCCCCGCGCGGTGCGGCGCGGCGACATGGACGAGGCGCGCCGGGAAGTGCGCGACCTCAAGGCCATCTTCGGCGACCGCCTCTATCTGGAGATCCAGAGCAACGCGCTGAAGGAGCAGTTGCCCGTCAACCACGGCATCTGCGCGCTGGCGCGCGAGGAGGGCTTGCCGCTGGTCGCCACCGCCGACAGCCACTACGTGAGGCGCGACGACGCGAAGGCGCACGAGGTGCTGATGGCCATCGCCTCGGGCCGCACGTTCGACGATCCGAAGCGCATGCGCCACGACACGGAGGAGCTGTACATCAAGTCGCCACAGGAAATGTACGGGGCGCTGGAGGCCGTCACCGGCGTCGGCGCCGAGTGGAAGGAGGCGGTGCACAACTCGTGGCTCATCGCCGAGCAGTGCAACGTCAACCTGAACCTCAAGGACAAGTACCTGCCGAAGTTCCAGGTGCCCGAGGGTGAGACGCTGGACAGCTTCCTGCAGAAGCGGGCGCGGGAGGGTCTCGACCAGCGGTTCGCGGAGATCGCGCGCACCGGCCGCCGGATCGACGGCGACGGCTATCGCGAGCGGCTCGAGCGCGAGCTGGGCGTGATCGTCAAGATGGGGTTCTCCGGCTACTTCCTCATCGTCCAGGACTTCATCAACTGGGCGAAGCGGAACGGCATCCCGGTGGGGCCTGGGCGAGGGTCCGGCGCGGGCTCGCTGGTGGCGTACTCGCTGCGCGTCACGGACATCGACCCCCTCCCCTACAACCTGCTCTTCGAGCGCTTCCTCAATCCCGAGCGCGTGTCGATGCCGGATTTCGACATCGATTTCTGCCAGGACCGGCGCGGCGAAGTGATCAGCTACGTGACCGAGAAGTACGGCAAGGAGAACGTGGCGCAGATCATCACCTACGGCGCCTTGTCGGCGAAGAGCGCCATCAAGGACGTGGCGAGGGTGATGGGCGTGCCGTTCGCCGAGGTGAACGAGCTGACGCGCAACATCCCCACCTTGATCGAAGGGCATCCGGCGACCATCGAAAAGGCGCTGGAGGTCGAGCCGAAGCTCACGCAGATCCAGGATCAGAAGCCGGTCTTCAAGGCAATCATCGAGTACGCGCGCGCGCTCGAGGGGCTGACGCGCTCGACCGGCATGCACGCCGCAGGCGTCGTGATCGGAGAGAAGCCCCTCTGGGAGTACGTGCCGCTCTGCCGCGGCCAGAACGGCGAGTTGGTCACGCAGTTCGCGAAGGACGAGGTGGAGCTCGCCGGTCTCGTCAAGTTCGACTTCCTCGGGCTGACCACGCTGACCGTGATCAGCAACGCGGTCAAGCTCATCAACCGCGGCAAGAAGCCGGAGGAACATCTCGACATCGCCCTGTTGCCGCTCGACGACAAGAAGACCTATCAGCTGATCTCCAGCGGCGACACGGCCGGTATCTTCCAGATGGAGTCCTCGGGCTTCACCGAGATGGTGAAGAAGCTGAAGCCGAGCGTCTTCGAGGACATCATCGCCGCCGGCGCGCTCTACCGTCCTGGGCCACTCGATTCCGGCATGGTCGAGATCTTCATCAATCGCAAGCACGGCCGCGAGCGCGTCGCCTATCAGCACCCGAAGCTCGAATCCATCCTGAAGGACACCTACGGCGTCATCGTCTACCAGGAGCAGGTGATGCAGATCGCCCAGGTGCTGGGCGGCTATTCGCTCGGCCGCGCCGACCTGCTCCGCCGGGCGATGGGGAAGAAGAAGGCGGACCTGATGGCGCAGGAGCGCAGCGGCTTCATCGAAGGCTGCGCGAAGAACGGCGTCGATGTGAGACTCGCGACCGAGCTCTTCGATACAATGGAGCAATTCGCGGCCTACTCCTTCAACAAGAGCCATTCCGCCGCGTATGGATTGATCACATATCAGACGGCCTGGCTGAAGGCGCACCACCCGGTCGAGTTCATGGCGGCGCTGCTCACTTCCGAGAAGGACAACACGGACAAGGTGGTGGCGCACATCGCTGAGGCGCGCGCGGACGGCATCACGGTCCTGCAGCCCGACGTCAACGAGTCCGATCTCGCCTTCGGCGTCGCCCCCGACCCGAAGAAGCCGGGCGCTCAGCTCATCCGCTTCGGGCTCGGGGCGATCAAAGGCGTGGGCGAGAACGCCATCGAAGGGATCCTCGCTGCGCGCGCCAAACCGTTCGCGGGGCTGTACGACTTCTGCTCGCGGACCGACATGCGCAAGATCAACAGGAAGGTGGTCGAGGCGCTGGTCGCCGCGGGCGCATTCGACTTCACCGGCAAGGCGCGCAAGGCGTTGTTCGAGTGCATCGAGGCGGCGCTGCAGCAGGGCGCGTCCGCGCAGAAGGACCGCGAGTCGGGCCAGTTCGGGCTCTTCGGCGGAGGAGCGAAGGCGGCGGAGAAGGCGCCCGAGGAACGCGTGCTGGGCAAGGAAGAGTGGGGCGAGCGCGAGCGTCTGGCGCTGGAAAAGCAGGCCATCGGTTTCTACATCACCGGCCACCCGCTTGCGCGCTACGCGGAGGACGTGAAGCGATTTGCCACCCACACCTGCGCTTCGCTGGCGACGGCGCGAGGATTCGAGAAGGTCGCGGTAGCGGGAATCGTCCAGGGGTGGCGCGAGCGGTTGACCAAGACCGGCAAGAGGATCGCTTTCGCGGTGCTCGAGGACCTGACCGGAGCCCGAGACCTCGTCATCTACGAAGACATCGTGCAGAAGTACGACTCGCTCCTCAAGGGAGACGAGCCGGTGTTGGTGCGCGGGATGGTTCGGATGGCGGAGAAGTTCGGCGCCGAGGCGCAGCAGCAGGACAACTCCGAGCCGTCCCCCGAGATCAAGGTGGACGAGGTCTCGCGCCTGGCGGACGTACGCTCGGCCAAGGCGACGCGCATCGAGCTGAAGCTCTCGGCGGAGCAGGCCACATCCGAAAGGCTGGCGGAGCTCAAGACGCTGTTCGGAAAGCATCCGGGCTCGTGCAGCACCTCACTGAGCATCGTGGTCCCCGGCGCTGCGGAGACGAAGATCGCGCTGAAGGGAACGCGCGTGGCGCCCAGCGACGATCTGCTCGCCGCCGTCGACCGCCTGTTCGGCGGCAAGGTCGCACAGGTGCGCTGAGGCTCGCGTTTCGGCCAGTGCGGGTCAGTGCACCCGGTGTGGGCGGACCGCAGGTTCGTCCAGTTCCTTGGGGTCCCCGGCGCGCAGCTTCACGGGCTCGTCCAGCCCCACCGTCGTGTACTCGTCCGAGGAGATGTACTTCCACCGGATCGGAAACGGGCTCTCGCGCGCGGACTCCGCGCCATCGAGCTGCACCTTGAACAGCGCCATGTCCAGCACCAGCCCCGGCAGCGCGCGGTGGAACCGTTCGACGATCGCCCGCACGCGCGAGGGGTCCGCTCCGGACGCGCGCAAGGTGTCCTCGCGGATCTCCACCCGAACCGGAAGCTGCCGCGCGGCGTCGTCCGCGAGCCTCCCCAGATCCTTCACCGACGCGGCGCCTTCCTCGTCGCGCTTGCGCGCGTCCGACCACGCGAGCTCGAGATACTTCGACCACCGGCCGAGCGCGCGAAAGTCATCGGGCACCAGCCCCAGACCCAGATGCGCGCGGATGCTCCGGAAGACCCTCCCCACCGCGCCGACGGGTTCCTCGGGAACCAGCTCGATCGGATCCATGTCCTGCGGGACCCCTCGAGGGACGCGCTGCTCCCCCCGCGGTCCGCGCGCGACGCCGCCGGCGCCCCCGCGCAGCGCTTCGGCCAACACGCACGCCGCCATGAGAAGCTTCGCGTCGACGTAGTGGAAGATGTCCACCTGGCCGCGGATCTCGTCGATCTCGTCGAGGTCGTACCCGGCCCACTCGAGCTGCGTCTCGATCAGCGGACAGCCGAGATCGACGGCGGCCCGCGCGGCGCGGGCGCGGAGGTCGTCCGCGGCCTCCTCGAAAGCGCGGACGCGGATGGCCGGCCGCAGTGCGTTCCAGCAGGGGACGAGCGCCTTCTCGGCGGCCAGGGCCTTGAAGAGCAGCGGCACGCGCCCGACACGCATCTTGCGCGTGACCAGCTCGTAGATCTCGATCGTCTGCCGATCGGCCTGTGTCTCGTCGACGACCACCAACCGATCGACCGTCTTGCCGCTTGCCTTGCCTGCCATCCGCACCCCCAGCCGCTCAAACTGAGTCGTTGCGGCTGTTTACACAACCCGCGAGGCGTGCGCCTTCATCCCACACCCCATCTTGACCGGAATCGCGGACGCAGTCACCCTGCCGCCCCGATGATCAACCTGCAGGACGTCCTCGCGGCGCGTGACCGCATCCGCGGAATCGTGGCGGTCACCCCCTGCCCGCTCTCCGAGCCCTTCAGCGAGCTTTGCGGGGCCCGGATCCATTTCAAGCTGGAGAACCTGCAACGCACCGGCTCGTTCAAGGAGCGCGGCGCCGCGAACAAGTTCGCGCTGCTCACTCCCGACGAGCGCAAGCGCGGGGTGGTGGCCGCCAGCGCCGGCAACCACGCGCAAGGCGTCGCCATCAACGCACAGCGGCTCGGCATCCAGGCCACCATCGTGATGCCGGAGACGGCCCCGCTGAGCAAGGTGGAGGCCACGCGCAAGCTCGGCGCGCACATCGTTCTCAGCGGCAACAATTACGACGACGCCTACGCCGAGGCGCGCAGGCTGCAGCAAGAGAGGGGCTTCGTCTTCATCCATGCCTTCGACGATGACGCGATCATCGCCGGCCAGGGCACGGCAGCACTCGAGATCCTGGAGCAGGTGCCGGACGTCGAAGTGCTGGTCGCCTCGATCGGGGGCGGAGGCTGGCTCGGGGGCATGGCCCTGGTGATGAAGTCGCTGAAGCCGTCGGTGCGCGTGGTCGGTGTCGAGTCCTCCCACCTGCCGAAGATGCGCGCCGCTCTCGACGCTGGAGGTCCGATCGTGATCCCGAACGCGACCACGCTCGCGGACGGAATCGCGGTCAAGCGTGCCGGCGAACGGACGCTCCCGCTGTTCCGCAAGTACGTGGACGAGCTCGTCGGCGTGGACGACGAAGAGGTGGCGAACGCCATCCTGGCGCTGATCGAGCGGGAGAAGACGGTGGCGGAAGGGGCGGGGGCCGCTTCCGCCGCTGCGCTCTTGCAGCACAAGATCAAGGGCTTGAAGCCCGCGACCAAGGTCGTGTGCACGATCTCTGGGGGAAACATCGACCCGAACCTGATCTCCCGGATCATCGAGCGCGGCCTGGTGGTCGAGGGCCGCCGGGTGATGATCGCTGTCCGCGTGCCCGACCGCCCCGGAATGCTCGCCGGCGTCCTGGCCACGGTGGCTGCCGAAGGCGCCAACGTGCTGGAAGTCCATCACAACAGGGCGTTTTTACAGGGCGCCATCGGCGACACCGAGATCGACCTGACGCTCGAGACCAGGGGCGCGGGACATATCGAAACGCTGACCGCTGCCCTGAAGAGCAAGGGCTATGCAGTCGTTCGCCGGTGAGCACTTCGGCATGCCCGGCGCGCTCGCGCTGTTTAAACGATGGAAAGGTGTGCGTTCCTTGTTGGTCGAGGGCGCGCTGGATATCCTCTTGTGAAGCCCCCCTGCTGAAAGAGCCGCCGCCCATGCGAAAGCCTGCACGCCTCGTCCTCCTTGCTCCCGCCGCCATCGTCGCATCGCTGCTCGCCCTCACCAGCGACCGCGGTCCGCTGCAGGCGCGCGAGGCGCAGGCCGCCATCGATTCACAGAAGGACAAGAACTACGACCTGGCGAACCTCGAGGTCTTCAAGAAGACCGTCGTCCAGATCAAGGACAACTACGTCGACCCCAGCCGCATCAGCCCCAAGGAGATGTTCACCTCGGCGCTCGAGGCCGTGGAGCGGCAGGTCGCCGAGGTGATGATCGAGGTCGGCGGGCCGCCCTGCGATGATCGGCCGGCGAATCGCGAGCCCGGCACCACGCTTCAGGGACCCCCGAATGCCGCGGCGCAGGGCGGCGTACTGGAGCAGAACCGCTCCCAGGCAGCCGGGTGCGGGCACGCCAACCCGAGCATTCCCGAGAACCACGTGCGGGTCACCGTGGGCAATGCAACCAAGGAGTTCGACTACCGCGAGATCAACTCCATCTGGGAGGTGCCGCTCAAGATGCACGAGGTCTTCAGCTTCATGCGCGAGAACCTCGTCACCCAGTCGGACCAGCGCGAGATCGAGTACGCCGCCATCAACGGGATGCTCTCCACGCTGGACCCGCACTCCTGGCTGCTCAAGCCCGACGTCTACAAGGAGATGAAGGTGCAGACCCGCGGCGAGTTCGGCGGCCTCGGGTTCGTCATCTCGATGATCGAGGACAAGCTCACCGTCCGCAAGGTCCTCAAGAACACGCCCGCCTACAAGGGCGGAGTCAAGAAGGGCGACGTCATCACCCAGATCGACAACGACTCGACCGTCAGCATGGAGTTGCAGGAAGCGGTCGATCGCATGCGCGGCAAGCCCGGCACCAAGGTCAGCATCCATGTCTCGCACAAGGGGGCCGAGCCGCGGCGGCTCGACCTGACGCGCGCCCTGGTGACGTACGAGACGGTGGTTTCCAAGTTGCTCGACAACGGCATCGGGTACGTGCGGCTGAGCGGGTTCTCCGGCACCACCACCCGCGACATGATGGGCGCCATCCGGGCGATGAAGCAGCAGAACGGCGGGTCCCTGCGCGGCCTGGTGCTCGACATGCGCGGCAATCCGGGCGGCCTCCTGGAGCAGGCCATCCAGGTGAGCGACGCGTTCGTGGAGGAAGGGACCATCGTCACCACTGTTGGCGTGAACGGCACCCTGCGGGAGCCCAAGCTCGCGCGCTCGGACGGCGGCGAACGCGAGTTCCCCATGGCGGTGCTGATCAGCAGCGAGAGCGCCTCCGCCTCCGAGATCGTGGCCGGCGCGCTGAAGAACTTGAACCGCGCGGTCATCGTCGGGCGCCAGAGCTTCGGCAAAGGCTCGGTGCAGGTCCTCTACGACTTCAAGGACCGCGACACCGGCGACGAGAGCGCGCTCAAGCTGACCATCGCGCAGTACCTCACGCCGGGCGACGTCTCCATCCAGGAAGTGGGCATCGTTCCCGACATCGAGCTGGTGCCGGCGCGCATCCTCAAGGACCGCATCGATCTGTTCGCGCCCCCCAAGACGTTCCGCGAGGCCGACTACGACAAGCACTTCTTCAACGGCTTCGCCCGCGACGAGGAGCAGGCGAAGGCGGGCCGCGACCGCGTGCAGCAGAAGCCGATCGAGACGCTGCGCTTCGTGAAAGAAGAGACGGCGAAGGAGCGCAAGAACCGCGAGCTGATCGAGGCCGGGCAGGCGCCGGAGGAGGACGACGACGATCCTTCCGACGAGGACGGCGTGGTCGTCGACTACCAGATCGAGTTCTGCCGCGACCTCTTGCTGCAGGCGAACTCGACCGATCGCCGGCAGCAGCTCCAGCAGGCGAAGCCGTTCGTGGAGCAGCGCCGGGCCGGGGAGCAGGAGAAGGTGCGCAAGGCGCTCGAGGCCATGGGCGTGAATTGGTCGGCCCCGGGCAGCAACGGGGCGAAGGGGCAGGCGCGGGTGGCGGCGGAGATCCGCGTTCCGCGCACGCAGGCCGGCGGCACCATGGAGATCGCCGTGACGGCGCAAAACACCGGGGTGCTCCCGCTCTCCCGCCTGCGCGCGTTCACCAAGAGCGACAACGGCGTGCTCGACCGGCGCGAGTTCGTCTTCGGGCTGCTCCAGCCGGGCGAGAAGCGCACCTGGACCGTGCCGGTGAAGATCCCCCGCTACATGCCCTCGCGGCGCGACGACGTCACGCTGCGCTGGGAGGACGAGGCGGGCGACCAGCTCGAAGAGGCGCGGGCGGAGACGGACATCGCCGAGCTTCCGCGGCCCGCCTTTGCCTGGTCGTACCAGATCGCCGGGAATGACGGCCTGCTGCACAAGGGAGAGACGGCGGAGATCATCGTCGACGTGAAGAACATCGGCACCGGCCAGGCGTACGACGCGTACGCGGCGCTGCGAAACCTGTCCGAGGACCGGATCAACGTGAAGAAAGGCCGCACCAAGCTGGGACCGCTCAAGCCTGGGGAGACGAAGAGCGCCACGTTCGTGCTGGAGGTGAAGAAGCAGCTCGAGGATGCGGTCCCGGTGCGGCTGGAGGTCGGCGACAAGGAGATCTACGAGGCGCAGCGCGACAAGTTGCTCCTCCCCGCGGCGCCGGCGGTGTCGCTCTCCGCCGCCACGCAACCGGTGCGTGTCCAGGTGGACACGGCGATCCTCGCCACCGCCCAGGAAAGCGGAGGCAAGCTGGCCACGGTGAAGAAGGGCGCCATCCTTGCCGTGCACGGGAAGGCCGGACAGTTCTGGCGTGTCGAGTGGCAGAAGGGCCGGACGGGCTTCTTGCCGCTCGCAGCCGGGAAGGAAGCGCCGGGGGCGAAGGCGAATTTCAAGACGGTGGCCGAGACGATGCAGAGCGAAGCGCCTTCGATCCGCCTGGCGAACCTGGATACCTCCCGCGGCGGCCTGGAGACGGACCAGGACCACCTCACCTTGACCGGTAGCGCGACCGACGCGAACGGCATGCGCGACCTGCAGATCTTCGTGCAGCACGAGAACGACTACCGCAAGGTGTTCTTCCGCACTGCGCGGAAGCCGGGGCAGCAGGCGGTGGGTTCGCCCACGCAGCTCGACTTCCACACCGACCTGACGCTGAAGCCGGGGAACAGCACCGTGGTGATCATCGCCCGCGAGGATGACGATCTGCAGTCGCAGCGCACCATCGTCGTGCATCGCAAGCAGCCGGTGGTGGCGCAGAAGCAGGGAGTCCCGGAGCGGGCCCAGCGATAAGCGGGGCGGCCCGGGTCTCTCTACGATCTACATCTCGTAGCTTGACCACGGGGCGCTCCGGGAGGGCGCCCCGTTGGCTTCGGGGTTGCAATCGCAGTGGGGCATGGACCGAGCCCTTCGCCTGGCCCGCATGGCCCTCGAGAGCAGCGGGGAGGTCGGCGTGGCGATCTCCCTCTCGCTGGTCGCGCTGCACTTTCTATGGCTCAGCACCCAGCGAGAGTTGCGGTGATGCTGGCCTGCCCGAACGCGGGGCTCGATTTCCTCAACGCTGCCAGCGTCCTCGTCCTGCTGACGCCGCTGTCCTTCGGCTTGCTGACCATTCCGGCCTACCTGGCCGTGCGCCGTCTGGTGCGGAGGCGGTTCTCGCCAGCACTCGTGCGTGGGAGCCTGGAGCGGCTGGCGGTCCTCGTCGCCGCGCTCGCCGGAGCGTGCGCCGCCGTGGCGTATGCCGACGGGATGGCGGCGGCCTCCGGCGGGAGCGAAGCCGCAGTCGGCGGCGAATATCTGCTCGCGTTCGTCGCCTCGGTCCCGTTGGGCGCCATCCCTTGGGCCGCGGGCGAGCTGGCGTCGGGCGCGTCCGAGCGCCAGGGCCTTGCGTTCCTGTCCTCCGTCGCGGCGGCGAGCGTCCTCAGGCTGAGCGCCTTCCTTCTCCTCGAAGCTTCCAGCTTCCACCGGCCCTCGGCTGCCATGGCCCCCTTGGTTCTCTTGCAGCTCGCCGCCACCGGATTTGCGGCGCTCGGCGCAGCCTGCGCTTACCTGGCGTTGCGCGGCGGCGCCGTCGAATCGGCGCCTCCCGAAGCGGTCGCAATGGAGCGGTTGCTGTCCGACTACTCCAGCTCGATGAGCGAGAACCGGTCGCTCCGCGGCTGCTCTTCCGGCTTCTTCTGACCGGGCGCAGGTTGCTGCGGCCCTGGCTGGGCCGGCTGCGTGACCGCTCTCTGCGGCTGCGCCGGTGGCCCGGGTGTCCTCGCCGGCACCGACTCGGCCTGGTACAGCGATCGGTTGTAGATGCTGCCCGCGGCGCCCGGCACGCTCTCCCGCACGAACCGCACCGATACGCCCGGCCCGGCCGGCGGCCCCGGCGGCCGGCGATACTCGGTGATCGGCAATACGCCCTGTCCGTCGATGCGAACGGAGATGTTCTCGCCGTCGATGATGAAGCGCTCGAGGACCGGGTCCCGCTTCGCGGCCTTGAGCCGCTTCAGCATCTGCGCGAACGACTCCTCGCCGGCCGCGTCCGCGGCCAGCTCGTTGCTCTCGCCCGCCCGTGCCAGCGGCAGCACTCCTTCCACCACGTAGGTGGCGAGGAGCTGGGCGCAGAGCTCGATCAGCTGGTCGTTCGCCATCGATCGGAGCCGGGCGCGCAGCTCGGCCGCGACCTGCGCGGCCGGATCCAGGTCCTGTCGCTCGCCGCTCATGCTCCGGACTCCGCGGGAAGGTGGCAGCCGATGGTCGTGGCTCCGGAGAAGTCGGCGCCGGTGAGCGCCGCGTCCCGTAGGTCGACGCCGATCAGGGTTGCCCGGGCGAAGGAAGCGCCCATGAGATTAGCGCCGCGCATCGAGACGTCGATCAGGCGCGCGTCCGAGAAGTCGGCCTTCTCCATCGAGGTGGCGCCCAGCCGCGCGTCGGCGAAGACCGTGCGCACGATCAGCGCCCCGTCGAACCGCGCCCGGTACAGCTTGGTGTCCTCGAAGCGCGCGACGGCCAGCTGCGCGCCGGAGAAGACGGCGTTCATCGCCTCGCAGCCGTGGATCTTCAGCCGCCGCGCGCTGATCTGCGCCGCGTCGATCTCGTTGAGGTCGCAGAAATAGAGCTCGACGCGCTCGAGGCGGGCGGAGCGCAGCCGCGCCTTGCGCAGCGCCGTATGCGCGAAGGTGGTCTCGCGGATGCGAGTGCCGGCGAGGTTGCCTTCGGCAAGGTCGCTCTTGTCGATCACCGTCCGCAGCCAGTCGGAGCCGCTCGCGAACAGGGTCGGCATGGCGCAGGACTCGATGCGGTCGCCATTGAATCCGCCCTGGTCCTTGAGCCGCTGCAGCGCCATCGGCGCCTGGTGCGCGGTGAAGTCCACGGAGAGGACCGTAACGCCAATCGTTTCCGCGCCGCAACCCGAGCGGAATTCCACGTGTTCGAGGCCGCGCCAGGGGCCGGCGCTCGTTTGCCCGGGCCGGAGCGCGCGTGCTAGCCTTTTCGACCTTTATGACTCACGGAGAGGCCGACCCGTTCGCCGCCCCGATCAAGGCTGCCGCGGCGCCCGCCATGGCCCTGTCGAGCCAGCCCAAGGAGGTGGCGGAGGACGTGCAGCGGCAGGCGCAGCTGCGCCGCGTGGACAAGGACATCGAGCACTTGATGCGGGCCCGCTACCCGCTGATCTACATCCTTTCCAGCGAGGAGAAGCGGGTCGAGAAGAGCATCGCGGACGTGCTGCACGCGCGCGAGCGGGAGAAGAACTACAAGACCAAGATCTTCACCTGGAGCGTCACCGAAGGCGTTCGCCTGGGCAAGGAGCCGCAGGGCGACTCCAAGGATCCGCTCAAGGCGCTGCGCTTCGTGGTGGAGGCGAAATCCGACGAGCGCGCGGTCTTCATCCTCCGGGACCTGCATGCGTACCTGAAGAACCCCGAGGTGGTGCGCCTGCTGCGCGACATCGGACGCAAGCTGAAGGAGGAGTTGAAGACCGTCTTCCTCATCTCGCCGCTCCTGGCCATTCCCCCCGAGCTGGACAAGGAAGTGGCGCTGGTCGAGTACCCGCTGCCGGAGCTCCTGGAGATCGACGCGATCTTCGACCGCGTCTCCCGCAATACCGGGGCGAAGATTCCCTCGGGCCAGGAGCGCGAGCACGTGGTGGAGGCGGCGCTGGGCCTCACCGCGGATGAGGCGGAGGGCGTCTTCGCCAAGTCGCTGGTCCAGACCGGCGGCAGCTTCGACATCGACGTCATCCTCTCCGAGAAGGAGCGCATCGTCCGCAAGAGCGGCGTGCTGGAGTTCTTCCGCACGCAGGAGAGGATGGAGAACATCGGCGGACTGGACGTGCTCAAGACCTGGCTGCGCAAGCGGCAGAGCGCGTTCAGCGAAGAGGCCCGCCAGTTCGGCCTGCCCCGCCCGAAGGGGATCCTCATGATCGGGATTCCCGGCGGGGGAAAGTCGCTCACCGCCAAGGCGGTGGGCGCGGCCTGGCGGCTGCCGCTGCTCCGGCTGGACGTGGGGAAGATCTTCGCCGGCATCGTCGGCAGCTCCGAGGAGAACATGCGGAGGGCCATCCAGATGGCGGAGGCGGTGGCGCCTTCCATCCTCTGGGTGGACGAGCTGGAGAAGGGGTTCTCCGGGACGGGATCGTCGAACAACTCCGACGCGGGCACCGCCGCGCGCGTGTTCGGCAGCTTCATCACCTGGCTGCAGGAGAAGACCAGCCCGGTGTTCGTGATCGCCACCGCCAACAACGTCGATGAGCTGCCCCCCGAGATGATGCGCAAGGGACGATTCGACGAGATCTTCTTCGTCGATCTTCCCACCCTGCCCGAACGGAGGGACATCGCCTCCATCCATCTCAAGCGCCGCGGGCGCGATCCGGGTCAGTTCAACCTCGACGCGATCGCCGAGAAGAGCGAAGGGATGACCGGGGCGGAGATCGAGCAGGCCATCGTCTCGGCGCTGTTCGACGAGTACGACCGCAACGGCAAGGCCGGCGTGCTCACCGCCGACGGCGTGCTGCACTCGCTGGCGGAGACGGTGCCGCTCTCGCGGACGATGAAGGAGAAGATCGCGGCGCTGCGCACCTGGTGCAAGACTCGCGCGCGGCCTGCCTCCTCCGCCTGGCAGGCCGACGCCCGCGCGGAGGCCGGGCGCAAGATCGAGATCGACGCCGGAGGCAAGGGCGCGTGAGCCACTTCACGCAGGTGGAGACGAAGATCAACGACCTGGTCGCGCTCAAGGCCGCGCTCGCGGAGCTGGGCCTCGAGTTCGAGGAGGGGACCGCGAACCAGCTGGTGAGGGTGCGCGGCTGGAAGGGCTCGACGCTCGCCGCCGAAGCGAAGATCAAGGCGTCGAAGAGCTACGACATCGGTCTCCAGCTCACCGAGGAGGGCACCTACAAGCTGGTGGCGGACTGGTGGGGCATCGAGGAAGAGACCAACGAAGAGGCCGCCAAGGTGCAGCAGCGCATCGTCCAGTGCTACGCCAAGCACAAGGTGAAGGCCGAGGTGGCGAAGCAAGGCTTCACGCTCGACGAGGAGCAGGTCGAGGCGGACGGCACCATCCGGCTCGCCGTCTCGAAGTGGTAACCCGAGGTCAATGGGAATGGCCGACAAGCAAAAGATGGAGATCACCATCCTCCCCAATGGGGAGGTGTCCATCAAGGTGCTGTGCGTGCCGGGTCCCTCCTGCGAGCAGGTCTCGGCGGCGCTGGAGGAATCGCTGGGGAAGGTGAAGTCGCGGGAGAAGACCGCCGAGTACTACCAGGAAGAGCTCGAGACCACGGAAATCACGCAGAAGAGCGGGTCTTGATTCGCCTCACCCACCTCACCGGAAGCCTGCAGGGTACGGCGTCGATGTCGCCCAAGGCTGTGATCCGCATCGGCCGCGGCGAGGACTGCGACGTGCAGTTCGATGCGCAGCTCGACGTGCGCGTATCGACCCACCACGCGGAGATCCGATTCGAGGGCGGGCAGTACGTCTTGATCGACGTGGGCTCGACCAACGGCACCCTGGTCAACGGGAAGCTGGTGCGCACGCACCGGCTCCGCTCGGGCGACAAGATCGCCTTTGGCGCCCAGGGCGGGCCGGAGGTCCGGTTCGACGTCGAAGAGAGCTTCCGGAACTCGCGCGGAAATGGATCGTCGCTCCCGCTGCAGATGCCAGCGCCGCCCAGGCCGGAGGATTATCCGGCACCGAAGCAGGATGCGGCGGCGTTTGCCAGCGAGGCGCAGCTGAGGATCTCCCGCGCCCGCGCTGGATCCGGCGGCCGGTCCTCGGGCCAGACGATGTTCATCATGGCCGACACCTTGAAGAAGGTGGAGGCGGCGACGCACAGGAAGGACCGGAAGAGGACGGCGGGCATCGTCAGCGCCATCGTGTTCCTCTCGCTGATCGGCTTCGGCGTCCTGGGCGTGGTGATCTGGCAGCAGAAGAAGCAGATCGAGCAGATCCTCCAGAAGAAGGACAGCCTGGACAAGCAGATCGCCAAGATCCAGCTGGCGATGCAGATCGAGACCGACCCTGACAAGCTCGCGTCGCTCGAGGACCAGCTCACGGCCCTCTCCGGCAAGGCCCAGGCCGCCATCGGCGAGATGGAGAAGAAGGACAAGAGCGAGGCGCAAAAGCTGGAGCAGGCGGGAGACGAGCTCGACCGCCAGATTCGCTACATCCTCTCCAAGTTCAACGCGCAGACGTACGCGGTCCCTCCCATCTTCAAGCAGCGGCTCAAGCACTACATCGATCGCAACCTGCGGCAGGGCGGGACCCGGTCCACCTACAAGCGCAAGCAGCAGTACTGGCCGCTGATCGTGAAGGAGTTCAGCGCCCTTGGTCTTCCCGAGGAGATGGGGTACGTGGCCTGGCAGGAGTCGGGCTTCGACCCGCTCGCCGAAAGCGCCGCGAAGGCGCGGGGGATGTGGCAGTTCATGGACTTTCGCGCCCGCGAGTTCGGCATGCGCGTCGACCGCGCCCGCGGCGTCGACGACCGCACCGACGTGCTCAAGAGCACCCGCGGCGCGGCCCGGTACCTGGCGAACCTGCTCGCCGAGTTCGGCGAGGATTCCTTCATGCTCGCCATCGCCTCGTACAACAAGGGCGAGAACGGGATACGGCGCGTGCTCCACGAGATCGCGCAGCAGCCGGGCGGGTTTCGCAAGGAGAAGCGCGATTTCTGGCACCTCTACCGCCTGAAGAAGCTACCCGAGGAGACGCTGGAGTACGTGCCGCAGATCCTCGCGGCGGCCATCATCGGCAACAACCCGAAGAAATACGGGCTCGAGTAGCCAACGTGAAAAGGACGCCCATGCAGACCCAGCTTCGCGCCGCCGTTTCGCTCGCCGCGCTCGCGCTCGCCGCCTGCCATGTTCGCGCGGTGCCGCTGATCTCCACTCCGCCGGGCTTCTCGGTCTCGAAGGAGTCGGCGGAGGGGACGCTGAACCGCAAGCAGGACGTCACCCTGTCCGACGACGGCAACCACTACATCGCGGCCTTCCGCTACGAGTTGCCGGCGGCAGGCGGGCTGATCGCGAGCGCGAAGCCCGTCAACCCGCAGGCCCAGATCTCGGTGGCCATCTACTCGGAGGGGAGCGGCAACGAGCCCATCGCCAAGGGCGAGCCCGGCAAGAAGGCGGAGGCCAACGACCTGCAAGCCGGCACCTACTACGTGGCGGTGATGCAGCCCTGGAAGGAGGCGATCCGCACGCGGGTCGAGCTCCGGACCGTGTACAAGCCGCAGGATCCGGACGCGGCCCAGCAGGCGTGCAAGACGCAGGGGACCGCGCGCGAGCTGAAGGCGGAGGGCGGGTCGGTCGAGGACGGCGTGGACTACTCCGCGCAGCGGCGGACCTGCTGGTGGAAGGTTCCCTTGACCGCCGAGGGGGCGCTGGCGGTGAAGTTCGACAACCACGGCGCGAATCTCTCGGCCGAGTTCGTGCCGCCCCAGGGCGCTCCGGAAAAGATCGACCCGGTGGCCGGGCTCGCGAAGAACGATCTTCCGGCCGGCGACTACTTCATCAAGGTCTATGCGAACGACGCGGGCGACGCCGGCCGCTACCGGCTGGCAACGAACTTCAAGCAGGGCGACACGTGCAAGAACGGCGGCCCCGCCTGCTCGCTGGAGGGCGCGGAGGAGCTGAAGCTTCCCTCCGACTCGAAGACGGCCGACGTCGATTACGCCAAGAGCAAGCAGTTCCACTTCTACAAGGCGAGCCTCAAGGAAAGGGGAAAGCTGACCATCACCTTCAAGGTGCTGCAGCCGCCGCGCGGCTCGAAGGTCGCCGCGTACTTCATGAAGAACCCGGACGACGAGGGCGACCGCATCGGCGGCAGCTCGGTGACCAAGGAGATCGATCAGCCGGGAGAGTTCTACATCCGGGTGCAGGCCCCCGAGTCGGGGGACTACGGGAAGTACGCGATCTCGACCATCTTCCAGCCCTCCAATTTCATCGCCGCCGACGTGGTGGAGATCGGGCGCAGCCCGTGCCTGTTGACCGTGAGCGCGGGAACGAACCAGGGCGTGCGCGCGGGCCTGGGGTGCACGGTGGTGAATGCGTCGGGTCAGGCGATGGATTCGTGCGTGGTGGACCAGACGTTTCCGAACCTGTCGAAGGTGAAGCCGGCGAACACGCGGTGCAACGTGGCGCCGAACGCGAAGGTGCAGATCAGCGCGCAGTGAGGCTCAGCTGCCGTACAGGAACTCCGGCAGCCAGAGCGTCATACCCGGCCAGATGTACATGAACACCAGGCAGATCACGACGATGATCATGTACGGCATCATCCCCGCAAAGATCTGGTTCAGGGTCACGTGCTTCGGGGCCACTCCCTTCAAGTAGAAGGCCGACATCGCCACGGGCGGCGAGAGGAAGGCCGCCTGGAGGTTCACGGCCACCATGGTGCCGAAGAGGATGGGGTCGATCTGGAAATGGGTGAGCAGCGGAATGAGGATCGGACAGAAGATCATGATGATCTACTTTGTTTGAACCTAATTGGGTGCATGATTACGTCGAATGACAGACGCGCTCGAGAAACAATCAGTGCTAAATCATGGTGAATGAAACAGCTGGCATTGAAGCTCAAGAGTTGGGGCGGCAAGCGCAAAGGCGCAGGCCGCAAGCCGAACACGGCGAAGGCAGGGGTCTCGCACCTTCGCCGGCCCGGATTCGCGGCACCGCACCCGGTGCACGTGACGATGCGGCTGCTGTCCGGCGTGGGCTTCCTCCGCGCGTTCAGCCGCGCTCGCGCGATCGAGAACGCGCTGCGAGCGGTGAATGACCGCTTTGGGATGCGCGTCGTGCACTACTCGATCCAGGGCAATCACCTGCACCTGATTGTCGAATGCGAGGAGCCAAGCGCGCTCTCGCGCGCCATTCAGGGTCTTGCGGTTCGTCTGGCGCGCGCCCTGAACCGCCTCGCTGGGCGGACGGGGAAGGTGTTCTCGGACCGCTATCACGCGCACGTCCTGAAGACGATGCGGGAGGCCGCGAACGCCGTCCGGTACGTGCTCGAGAACTTCCGGCACCACTTGCGCGAAGACGTAGCGCCTCAAGGCACTGATCCGTGCTCATCGGCGGCATGGGCCGGGGCCCGTGACGACGCACCTATCCTGTCGCCTCGGACATGGCTCCTGCGCCACGCGGCAGGCGTGGGTGGGAACTCTCCAACTCGGACACCGACCGCCGCTCGGAGTTCCCGGCAAGTTCCCAGCCGTTAAACCTGCGCGTGGCGGTTGCCCGGGAAGGCATCGGACTCGTCGACGATCCCGTCGGACACGGCGAGGGGACCGGAGCTGCCGTTCGAGCAGGCGGCGACGCATGACCACGCCGAGGAATGTGGCACGTGTGCAAACGCGTTCAAACCACCGTCGGGGAAGGAGTTGCGATGATGTGCATCGCAAAAGCGGATTAATGTGGAGAGACCATAGGACCGGCAGTTAGCGCCGCTTGTCGGCCCCTTCGAGTAGACGCGAAAGCTGGATGACGGCGCGCTTGTGGACTCCGTTCATCACCTCGCCGCCCGGGTCCTTCACCGAGACCTCGAAGGCGTACAGCTTGCCGTCCCGCCCGGTGTAGCGCGCGGTCGCCGAGACGCGCACGCCCATCGGCGTCGCCGCGGTGTGCTTGACGTCCACCACCACGCCGACCGACAGCTCGCCTTCCGAGAGGAACGGAGCCAGCACGCGCCCGGCGGCGAGCTCGCAGAGCGCGATGGCGCGGGTGGTGGCGAACACCGCCGGATAAGTATCGCCGGTGATGTGGTTCAGGGCGCTCGCCAGGTCCTGCTCGGCGACCACCATTTCCACCTGGGCCCTGCCCCCCACCTCCGGGTCGCGCGTCGGCATGTCCCGGCGCTACCTCCCGTCCCCCGCCGGCCGCACCGAGGTCCTGGTCGCCTCCAGGTCCGCCTCGATCGCCTTCTCCAGATCCTCCCCCTCCACCCCGTAGATCGCCCGCACCTTCCCACCGGCGTCCACCAGGAACGTCCGCGGCAGCTGGGTGCGCTGCTCCCCCGCCAGCCCGTATGTCTTCGCGATCAGCTCGAGCTTGTCCAGGATGGAGGGCCCATCGATCCCGGCCTTTGCCGCGAACTGCTGTGCTCTCGCCGGGTCGCCCTCCACGGCGATGTACACCAGCCGCAGCTCCGGGTGCTTCCGCGAGAACGCCTTGAGCCGCGGCAGCGCCTCCACGCAAGGCTTGCACCACGAGGCGCCGAACGTGATCAGGAGAGGCTGCAGCATCGGCGTCCGGCGCAGCCCCTCCAGTGTCATCACCCTCTCTCCAGTCAGGTCCCATCCGCCGAACGAGGGCGCGGCGTTGCCCACCCTGGCGGAGCCGCTTTCCTGCAGCCGGACGGTCGCGCTGGGCATGGCGGCGAGAAGCAGTGCGGCGAGCAGCATCTGTTCACTCTCCCTCGAGGACGGTGCCTTTGAGCGCGTCGCGCACCGCCGCCTCGACCGCTTGCGCGGTGACCTTGTCCCAGGCGGACCTTCGCGCCTTCTCCCGGTCGCTCGCGTGCACGCCCCGGACGGTGGCGATTGTACCCGCGCCGTGAAGGCTCCCCGCACAAGCCTGCGCGGTCAACCGAACGACCACCTCGCAGCGCTCTCCGAGGCTGCCTTCGCTGCAGCGTTCCTCGGGGGCGACATCGAGCTGGGTCGCGTCGGTCAGGTCCTTCTTCTCGCGTGCCGCGCAGCCCGCCGAGTCGGGACGCAGGCCGAGCCGCCGGACCGCGCTGGCGGCGAAGTCGGCCAGTTGCCCCCCGCCGGTGTTCTTCAGCACCACTCCGATGACGCGCCGCCCCCGCGCTTCCTCGATGGTCGCGAGCAGCTGGTTGCGCGCGGACACGTACTCGGGTTCCTCGGGCGCGGGCTGCCCCGTGACCGCCCGGCGGACGATGAAGGCGGAATCAATGCGCGGGCGGATCCGGATTGCCCCAGTAGCCGCAGTTTCGAAAGCGCCGTTGTCCTGGCCGGCGCGGGCCTTCCCCGCGCTTTCCGCCGCGGCGCGGAACGCTGTCAGATTGGCGCTCATCGCCGCCGCGAGCTCCCGATCCGCCGCCGCGCGATCGAGGACCGCGTAGGCGTAGAACGTCCCGCCCTGGGTCGCGCGGTCGACCAGACGGATCAGGTCCGCGCGCTCGAAGCTGCTCCGGATCGAGACACGGCTGGTCGCCGTCTCGGAGGCGCCGCCCTTGGTCGTGTACAGCTGGAAGGAGCTGATCTCGCTCTCCAGGCGCGTGCTGATCTGCAGCAGCACGTTCTCCTTCGCGCGCGCGCCGGCGTCTTCGGCGCTGACGGACGAGATCCCCGTCCCGGCGATGAAGCGCGCCTGCGGATACTGCGGATGCTCGGAATTGACCGCCGTGTAATACGCGGGAAAGGACAGCGGCGCCGATGCGCATGCGGCCAGCACGCAACCCAGGACCACCGCTCGCAGGGTCATCTCAGATCTTCGCCTTCAGCGTGACGAGCAGGGCGCGCTTCCCGTCCTCGTCCCTGAACTCCACCTTGCCGCCGCAGCGTTCCTGCGCGAAGCCGCGCACCAGCCGGGACTGCGCGTCGGGCGGCTCGCGATACCGCTCCTTCGCCTTGGCATCGACGGGCGCCAGCGTGAAGGTGACGGTGAGCCCGTCGGTGTTCACGTTGACCGCCGCCGGCCCACCGTCCTCGGGCGAGAGCAGCCGGGCCTCGCGCAGCAGCGCGAAGCAGAAGAGCACCGCTTCTTCCTTGCTCGCGTCCACCGCCGGCAGCACCGCCTCGATCTTCACCGGTACCTCGGCGTTCGGGTCGGTGGCGTGGAAGAGGCCCTGCGCCTTGGCGAGGACCGCCTCGACTTCCACGAGCGCGTCCTCCGTCTTGAACGCGTCCGAGTAGTCGAGGATCAGCTTCTTCGCCTTGACGATGCTCTCGGCGTTCTCCTCGCCGATGCCCTGCATGTTCTTGACGATCACGTCCGGCTGGGTCTGATCGACCAGCTCGACCAGCATCTGCTGTTGCTCGGGCGCAAGGCGCGTGTAGTCGACCTTGCGCACCGCGTTCGCCAGGAGCCCGCAGTCCTCCACGTAGCCCTTGAGCAGCTCCGAGTTGCGCCTCAGGAGGGAAACGGAGTTGTTCACGCCTTCCAGCATCTGGCCCACCAGCGACTCGTGCAGCTCGGCGCGCGCGCCGACCAGCCGGAGCAGGCCCTCGTCCACCGTGGTCCCGCCGCCGCCGGAGCGCACGGCCGAGTCCTTCGCCTGCTGCATCTCCAGCCGCAAGCGCGAGAGCTGCTTCTTGAGATCGTTCAGCTCCTCGGCGGTGCTCTTGTAGCGCGCTTCCCAGTCCCCCTGGAGCTGGCTCCCGGTCGCGGCCACGCGGGCCTCGGACTGCAGCCCCTCGACCCGGGCCTTCAGCTCGTCGCGCTCGTGGACGATGTCGTCGTAGGTGCCGCGGATCTTCGCCAGCTGTTGCTCGGCTGCGTCGCGGGTGTCGGCCGCTGCCTTCGCCTCGGCGGCGCGGGCGTCGCGGTCCGCCTTGAGCATCGCGAGCTGCTTCTCGTGCTGGTCCCGATCGCCCGACCTGCGCAGGAACTCCGAGAGCTGGCCTTCCACCTTCAGCCGGGCGTCCAGCGCGTCGGTCATCTGCGCTTCCGCCTCCTCGAGCTGCTTGCGCAGGTCCCGCGCCGTCGCCTCGGCGGTGTCGAGCTTGCCGCCGATCACGCTGGCCGCGTCGCGCGCCTTCGCCACCTCCCCCTCGAGCTGGCCAAGCCGATCCTGCATCGCTTGCGTCGCCCGGTGCTGCTCCTCCACCGCGGCCGCGACCTCCTCCGCCCCTCCCAGCCTGGCGATGATCTGGCGCGCCTTGGCCAGCTCCTGCACCAGCTCGCCGCGCTCCTTGCCCAGCTGCGCGAGCTGGGTGTTCTTCTGCTTGAGCTTGTCGGTCAGCTCCTTTTCCTTGCCGGAGGCCGCGTTGAGCAGCTCCCGCGCGGAGCTCAGCTCCTCCTGCGCCTTGGCCGCCTTCTCCTCGCGAGACTTGATCTCCTTCTGCAGCTCGTCCTCTCGCTCGGAGAGCATCTGGATCAGGTCGTCCTTCTCCTTCAGCTGCCGACCGACGGTATCGCTCTCCGCGCCGCGGATGGCGACGCGGTGCTCGAGCTCCTTGATCTGGCGCTGCAGCGTCTCCGTATCCCGGCGGCGCTCGGCCTCGATGGCCGCTTCCATCCGCTTCCGCTCGCGCTCCAGCTCCGCCGGCGAGTAGTACGTCTCCTTCTCGTCCAGCTCCTTCCGCAGCTTCTTCAGCTCCTCCTCGCGCTGCTTGAGGAGCGTGCGGATCTTCTCCGCGTCCGCCCGGGCCGAGGCCGCCGCGTCGTGCGCGGCCTGCTCTTGCACCTGCTTGACCAGCACCTTGAGCTTGCGGTTCTCCTCCTCGAAGAAGGCGACCTTTCCCCGCAGGGTGGCGATCTCCAGCTCGTCCTGCGTCTTCACCTCGGCGCGGAGCGACGGAGAAGCGTTCCTGCGCGGCTCGTCGGTGACGATTCCCTCGGGCGCCGGCACCGCGGCCACCGCCGCCGCGCGCGCGGGATTGCGCCCCGGCGGCGCCGCCACCCGCTGCTGGGGCCGGTCGGGGCTCGCGCGCGGCTTCGGCTTCTCGCCCACGAACGACGCCTTGGTCATGCCGAACATGATCACGTCGCCGTCGTTGAGCTGTTCGCGGTCGACGTCCCGGTCGTTGACGAAGGTGCCGTTGGTGGACCCCAGGTCCATGAGGAAGTACTGCCCTTCCTCGCACCAGATCTTCGCGTGCTTGGAGGAGACGCCGGCGTCGGCGATCCGGATGTTGCACGCCGAGGCGCGCCCGACGGTCATCGGGTCGGGGCTCAGCTCGATCTCCTGGTTTTCCAGGGACCCGTTGAGAATGCGCAGCAACGCCATGGAAGCCGGTTCCTGTTGGGAAGAAGCGCCGAAGCCATGGACGTTAACCGCCGCTCGCGGCTCTCGTCAACGCGGGCACCCTGGATCCTTGACCCCTGTCCGGAGCGCACGTTACGCTCGCGCGACTCTACCGACCGACCAGGATTTCCTTCATGCCCGAAGTGGCCGCATCCAGCGACGTCGGAACCTACTTCGGCAAGTACTTCCTGATGAAGAAGCTCGCCGCCGGCGGCATGGGCGAGGTCTTCATCGCCAAGCAGCAGGGGCCGGCCGGATTCCAGAAGGTCCTGGTGGTCAAGAAGATCCTGGGTCACCTGACGGAGAGCAAGGAATTCACGGAGGCATTTCTCGGCGAGGCGCGGCTGGCCGCTCAGATGAACCACCGCAACATCGTGCAGGTGTTCGAGCTCGGACAGCAGGACGGCGCCTATTTCATCGCCATGGAATATGTACAGGGAAAGTCCTTGCGCGACGTGATCGATGCGACCATGCGCAGGAAGGAGAAGGTTCCCGCCGAGCTGTGCCGGATGCTGGCGGAACAGATCTGCGACGGCGCCTCGTACGCGCACAACCTCACGGACATGGCGGGGCGCTCGCTCAACCTCGTCCACCGCGACCTGAACCCGCAGAACGTGCTGATCGCCTACACCGGGGACGTGAAGATCATCGACTTCGGCATCGCCAAGTCCGAGCTGAGCACGGTCAAGACCGAAGCCGGCATGATCAAGGGCAAGTTCGTCTACATGAGCCCGGAGCAGTCGCTGGCGAAGAAGCTCGACAAGCGCTCCGACATCTTCGCCATCGGGATCTCGCTCTACGAGATGCTCACCGGCATCAATCCCTTTCACAAGAACAACATCGTGCTCACGCTCGAGGCGGTGCAACGGTACGAGCCGCCGCCGCCCTCCGAGTACGATCCGAGCTATGCGCCGTTCGATCCCATCATCTCCAAGGCGCTCGCCAAGGACCGCGACCGGCGATACTCCGACGCGGCGGAGATGCAGGACGATCTGCGCCGCGTGGTGCTGCCACGCCCGGCGGAACGCCTCGGTCAGTTCATGAGCCGCCTGTTCCGCGCCCAGTTCGAGGAAGAGCAGAAGCTGCTGATGGACAGCGATCGGGCCAGGCTCGCCGGTCCCGGACCCGGCCGGACGCCGCCGGGCGCCGCGCAGACTCCGCCGCGGTCCTCGGCGTCCACCGTCCCCATCGCCACCATCCCTGATCTCTCGGCGGTGGCCGGCGGGACGCAGCTGCTGCCGAACGCGCTCGCACGAGGCAAAGGTCCCCTCTCCCCCTCCCCCCCGCCGCGTCCTTCCCCACCCCGGAGGGACGACGGTGACGGCGACACGCTCGTCGACATGGATCTCGAGCCCCCGGCGCCGAGCAGGGACGAGGTCCCAGGCGGCACGGCCATGCTCAAGCCGGGCCAGGCGCTTCCGCCGCCTCCATCGCGCAGGGCCATGCCGGCCCCGGCGCTGGAAGCGGATGAGTCCATTCCCGGGGGGACCGCCATCCTGGGCGTGGCCGCGCAGGCCCCTGCGGCCAGGAAGGCGCCGGCGCCTCCCCGGAAACAGAGTTCCACGAACATCATGACCCCGGAGGAGTCGGAGGCCGCGCAGCGGCAGGCCCAGGCCAAGCTGGAGGAGGCGAAGAAGGGCGTGGTCCGGACGCGGACCCGCGGCGACAAGCGCGCCGAGCTGACCCATGCGCGAAGCAGCCGCGGAATGTGGATCGCACTCGGAGTGGGAACGCTCGCGGCGGTGGCGCTGATCGTCGGGCTGCTCTTCCTCTTCTTCGCGGAGGAGTCGGCCAGCCCGTCGGGCCCGCGCCCGCGCCGTCCGGTGAACGTGCCCGAGGTGGAGGCGACGACCGCCGCGGAGCCCGCGCCGGAAGAGAGGGCGTCGAACCGGCCGGAGCCGGCGCGACGCCAGATCGGATCCGGCAAGGCGCTCGGAATGCTGACGCTCAATCCGGGTCCCAACGTCCCGGTGGTTTACGGGGGAGTGGCCTTGCCGCGGCAGGTCGGCGCTTTCGTCCTGCCTGTGACGGCGCAGAGCGGCACCATCGAGGTCGGCGACGATTCGACGCCTCACCGCGTCACGCTGGATTATGCCGTCTGGGGAGCGGCCTTGAGCGTGAAGCTCCATCCGGTGTCGAGAGCCGTGGCTACGGTCAACGGGAAGGCGGCCGCAGAAGCGCGAATCGACAAGACAATGAGCGTGCTGGAGCTCAAGCGGCCGGGCGCGGACAGCGGCCTGACGGTACGGCTGCTGTATAAAGCCAATTAACCGGGCCGGGCGCTCGCGACCATCTGCAGAGCTTGAAGCGCAGCTCCTGAGCCCTCCGCGGCGGCCGGACCCGGGCTTGATCGAAGCCCCGTCCGCGCGGTATGGGTCGGCCTTCCGAGAGCGTGTTCATCGAGCCTTCAGCCTCGAGCTGAGACGCTCCGGTGCGTCGAATGAGGGGGCTCTGGCGGACATGGACGAGCACGCCGAAGAGCGGTTGGCCGCACTCGAATCCGTCTGGTACGAGATCATCGAGGCCGTCAACGCCGGCCGCACCGCGGGGCTGATCTGCCCCGAGTGCAACGCACCCGACGGGCTGCAAGTCGAAGAGCAGCAGGGCCATGCGGTGGTGAGCTGCCCCAATTGCAAGCGGGTGGTGGAAGTGGGGATCGCGACCGCGTAGCGGGCCGGAGACCCGGAACCCATGATCAACTTCCTCGGCGTCGGCTTCAAGTTCCCCTTCTCGGTCGGCCCGAACGGCGCCGTCCAGCTCAGCCGGTACGAGACCAACATCGAGGAGTCGGTGCGCATCATCATCGGCACCGCCCTGGGCGAGCGGCAGATGCGCCCGGAGTGGGGCTGCCGCATCCACGACTTCGTCTTCGCGCCGAACAACACCGCCACCCAGACGCTGGTGGCGCACCACGTGGAGGAGGCGCTGGCGAAGCACGAATACCGCATCCGCAGCATCCAGGTCGAAGCCATGCCCGATCCGGACAGCGCGGAGCGGATCCTGGTGGACGTCCGTTACGAGATCCGGGCCACCAACAGCATCCACAATCTGGTGTTCCCGTTCTACCTGACGGGCAGCTGAGTCACGCTTCTTCGGGGTTTCACCATGTCCTTGCCGGTTCCGAATCTCGACGACCGCTCGTGGAAGCAGATCGTGGACGAGGCCGTGCGCCTCATCCCGCGCTACTGCCCGGAGTGGACCAATCACAACCAGTCGGATCCTGGCGTCACCCTGCTCGAGCTCTATGCGTGGATGACCGAGATGGTCATCTACCGCCTCAACAAGGTGCCGGAGAAGAACTTCCTCACCTTCCTCGACCTGATCGGAGTCCGTCTCAAGCCGCCGGAGCCGGCCCGGGTGGTGCTGGAGCTCACGCCCAGCGAAGGCGCGGAGGGCGAGCTGCTGGTGAAGAAGGGCACACAGGTCGCCACCCTGCAGGCGGGAGGGGCGGACCCGGTCACCTTCGAAACGCTGCGCGACATCACGCTGCTTCCAGTGCGCGTGGTGCGGGCGGCCAGCAGCCACCGCGCCACCGTGGCGGACCATACGGAAGCGCTCGCTTCGGGGGAGGCGCGCGAGCCGCTCTTCGCCGGCGTGCAGGAGGTGGAGCGCTTCCTCTATCTCGGCGACGACCGGCTGAACGCCTTCAACGAGGAGGCCGCCGTGGACCTCTTCTTCGAGGCGATGCCCGGGTCCTCGGGACCGCGGGTGCCGACCATCACCGAGTGGCAGTACTTCGACGGCAAGCGCTGGCGCGACATGACGGTGAACCGCGCCGAGAGCGACGCGCGCCGCCTGAGCTTCGGCGGCCATCCCGGGATCGAGAAGCAGCTGGTGAACGGCGTCGAGACGTTCTGGATTCGCGGCAAGCTCGCCGAGCCCCTCAAGGATCCCGCGGCGGTGCAGCTGGACAGCGTCTCCTTGCGGGTCGAGATCCTCGGCGAGGGCATGGCCCCGGAGAGCGCGTTCGCCAACATCGGCAACTACATCTTCCTGCCCGTCGACCAGGGCAAGAGCTTCCATCCCTTCGGCGAGGAGCCCAAGTTCGACTGCGCGCTCTACCTCGGGCACAAGGAGCTGTTCTCGGCCCCCGAGGCCCGCATCCGCATCGAGGCGCAGCTGGTGGAACCCTCCGTGGTTCCCAGGCCGGAAGGCAGCCCGGATCTGGTGGTGCAGTGGGAATACTGGAACGGCCGCAAGTGGGCAGAGCTCGGCAAGACCTCTCCGATGGGCGTCTCCGGCGTCCAGGGCCAGTTCGGGTTCCTCGACACCAGCGCCGCGTTCACGCGCAACGGCGCCATCAGCTTCGATCGGCCCACCGACATGATCGAGACGGAGGTCGGCGGGCAGAAGAACTACTGGATCCGCGCCCGCATCAACGCCGGGAACTACGGCGCGCCCGGCAGCTACGAGCTGGTCGGGCAGAACTGGGTGTTCAAGGAGGACCGGCCGCTGCGGCCGCCCTGTTTGAAGAACCTCGTCTTCAAGTACGTGCGGGAGCCCAAGCCAGTCGCGCACTGCATGAGCTTCAACGACTTCCAGTACCGCGACCACACCGACGACCTGAACACGCCCTACGTCTACTTCCAGCCCTTCCTCCCCGATCAGGACGAGACGCCCGCCTTCTACCTCGGCTTCGACCAGAAATTTCCCCAGCGCACCATCAACCTCTACTTCGAGCTGGATGATTCGTCGGCGGCCGGCGGCGGCGAGCAGCTGGGCGGGCCGCCTCCGGGGGCGGCGGACGACGATCTGGCGCAGAAAGGTCCCCGCGTCGTCTGGGAGTCGTGGGACGGGGCGCGCTGGGCAGATCTCATCCCGCAGGACGGGACCTACGGGTTCACCCGCTCCGGCTACCTTTCGTTCAGCCCGCCCCGTAATCCGGAGAAGCGCAGCGTCTTCGACACCGAGGCCTTCTGGCTGCGCGCCCGTCTGGAATCGGGCAGCTACGACCTGCCTCCGGTAATCAGGGCGCTCCTGGTGAACGCGGTGGACGCGCTGAACGGCATCACCGTCGAGGAGATCATCGGCTCCAGCGACGGCTCGATCGACCAGAGCTTCAAGGTCGCCAGCGCTCCCATCCTCGCCGGTCCTCGCCTCTGGATCCTCGAGCCCGACGCTCCCACCCCCGCTCAGCGCAAGGTCATCGAGCAGGAGGAGGGAGCGGAGGCGATCCAGGCGGACGAGGACGGCGGCGGCAGCTGGGTGCGCTGGCATGCAGTCGAGAACTTCTTCGACAGCCAGCCCGGCTCGCGCCACTACGTCTGCGATCCCATCCAGGGCGAGATCACGTTCGGAGACGGCCGCAAGGGATGGGTGCCGCCCACCGGACGGGACTCGATCAAGTGCGAGTACCGGGTGGGCGGCGGCATCGCCGGGAACGTGGGCGCGAACTCGCTCACCGTGCTCAAGCAGAGCATCGCCTTCGTCCAGGGTGTGACCAACCCCTTCGCCGCGCAGGGCGGCGCGGATCCGGAGAGCATCGAGGAAGCGAAGCGGCGCGGCACCTACGCGATCAAGAACCGCGACCGCGCCATCACCGCCGAGGACTACGAGTCCCTGGCGCTTGCCGCCTCCCGGCGGGTGGCGCGCGCCAAGTGCGTGCAGTCGTCCGACGGCAGCATCTCCCTGCTGCTGGTGCCCAAGGCGGAGCGCGAGAACGGCGATGCGCGCGCGGTCCCGTCGCGCGACCTGATCGATCGGGTGGCCGGCTACATCGACAAGCGGCGCCTGATCACCGCCCGCGTCAATGTAGGGAAGCCCAGGCTGGTGCCGGTCTCGCTGGAGCTGACCGTTTCCTTGAAGGCCGGCGCCACTGCGGACCGGGTGAAGGCGGACGTGAAGGAGAAGATCCGCAAGCTCCTGAACCCGCTGCACGGCGGCCCGAGGGGCGACGGCTGGCCCTTCGGCAGGGCGGTGGGGAAGGCCGATCTGTATCCCGTGGTCGAGGGAGTGGACGGCGTGGATCGGATCACCGATCTGGTCATCATCGACGAGAGCCGCCGGCTGCGGGTGGAGATGGTGAAGCTTGGCGAGGACGAGTTGCCGCAACTGATCGGCGTCGAAATCCAGGACCGCGGGTAGAGCGTCCATGGCAGAGCTGCCCATCCACATGCCGGCCCTGACGCCTCCCCTGATCGGGCTCCCGCTGGGCCAGGCGCGGCGGCTCGCGCGCAAGCGCGCGCAGGCTGAGGTGGAGTTCAAGCTCGTCGACTCCGAGGAGAAGGCGCTGACGGTGGTGCGCCAGTACCCGGAGCCGGGGGACGAGCTGTTGGAATCGCGGGTGATCAAGGTCGAGATCGCCACCCGGCCGTGGATCAACTACCTCCCCGGCATCTACCAGGACGCGGACGAGGAGAACGCCGACTTCCTCCAGCGCTTCCTGCTCGTCTCCGCCCACCTCACCAGCTCCGTCGAGGAGAACCTCGAGTTCGTCCACGAGCTGTTCGACCCGCGCATCACCCACGCCAAATGGCTGCCCTGGCTCGCCTCCTGGCTGGCGATGCCGCTGCTCGAAGGCTGGGACGAGGAGAAGCGGCGCGAGATCGTGCAGCGCGTTCCCGAGCTGTACCGCAAGCGCGGCACCGCCGAGGGCCTCAAGCTGGCGCTGCGGCTCTTCGCCGACGTGAAGGCCGAGATCCACGAAGGCGAATGGCCCTACCCGGGCCTGGTGATCGGCAAGTCGAGCACCATCGGCAAGGACACCGTGCTTTCTCCTCCGGTGTTCGTGAGCCAGTGCTTCACCGTGGAGTTGCCCGACCGCAAGGCGGAGATCTCCCGCGAGCGGCTGCGGACGGTGCAGGCCCTGGTGGAGACCGAGAAGCCCGCCCACGCCCACTACGCCCTCGTCTTCGAAGAGACCGCGCCGTCCTACGAGGCAGTGCCCTTCCTGCAGGTGGGCAAGACCGGGCGCATCGGCGTGGACGCGCGCATCGGTGGCCTGGAGGACGTTCCGGCCACCCAGGACGAGGAACTGCGGAAGCCCGGGCTGTGAACATCGTCGGGGACACCATCCAATGGTGTCCCCCAGCATGAGTTTGACATCACCTGCCCTTCGGTCGTTTTCTGGAAGGGCCGCACGGTTCGGAGGATGCAATGGCGGAGCAGGCCAACTTCAAACGGATCAACTTCTTCGAGGGCTTCTTCACCACCGACGAAGACTGGAACGCGGCGGAGGCCTATCATTTGGAGAAGCGGCGCCTGCACAACCGCGTCCTGCACACGCCCGGCGTGGTCCCGATCGCGGCGGGCGGGCTCAAGGTCCAGGCCCGCGCGCGCGGCGATCTTTCCTTCGAGGTGGCTCCCGGCTACGGGATCGACGGCCGCGGCAACGAGCTGGTGCTGCGCGATCCGGCCGTGAAGGTGATCGAGGCGGACAAGCTCAAGCTGCCGCAGACCGTCTACGTGGCCATCAAGTACTTCGAGGAGCCCACCGACTTCATCGCCTACAAGGAGAACCCCCGCTTCAAGGGACACCGGCGGATCGAGGAGAAGGTGAAGATCGAGGTGATGGCCCGCGAGCCCGACGGCGTCGAGGCCATCGAGCTGGGGCGCGTGCGCCTGGAGGAGGGCGTGCGGGAGATCCGCGATGCGCTGGATCCGCGCGTGCCGGGCCCCGGCGAGGTCGATCTGCGCTTCGTTCCCATCGCCGGAACGGCGGGCAGCCACGCCACGCCGCAGCTGCGGGTCGAGGTCGCCAACGGCCTTTCCGAGAAGGCCGCGCTCTCGCAGCTGCTCAGCAAGATGGGCGTCGCGCCGGCCAACCACCTGCGCAACGCCGTGCTGGCCGCGGAGATGCTGAACAGCGCCAACGCGGTGGGACCGTTCAACCTCGCCGACGTGCTCACCGGCGTGGTCGAGCTCGAGCGCGAGATGATCGAGGCGATCGAGAAGGACTTCCCCCAGATCGCCGCGCGCAAGGGCTTCGCCGAGTACAAGAAGGCGCTGGAGGCGCTCACCAAGGTGGTGCGGGACCGGCCTCGCGACGCCGACGGCTGCCTGAGCGTGGCCCGCTTCCTCAGCGCCTCGAACCAGGCGCTCACGCCCGTGGTCAAGGAGAAGCTGGCGCCTTCCGCCAAGAAGGACATCAAGGGCGAGCAGACCAGCTGGAAGGACATCGTCCTGCGCTCGAAGGAGTTCCCCGACGAGCTCAACATCGACGGCTCCAACTTCGTGCGGGTCGATCATCTCCAGCTCGTCAACGACGAGTCGGAGAAGTCGCACAAGTTCCGCATCGAGGGCCAGAAGGACATGTGGAAGAGCCGCCAGACCTTCACCTATCCCGACAAGGAGTCGGTCTCCGACTCGGGCGTCGCCTACATCGGCGGCGAGGCGAAGTGGCAGGTCGGCAACCTCAAGCCCGGCAAGGACCTGATCGTCATCAAGCGCTTCGACGCCATTCTCGGCGAGCAGATCTGCGACATCAGCGTGGATGGCAAGAAGGTGGGCCAGTGGAAGGTCACCGAAGCGGACCGCAAGCACCGCTGGCGCAACCACTACTTCCTGGTTCCCGGGACCTTCGTCACCAACGATTCGCTGGAGATGTCCGCCAAGGCGATCTCGGCCGAGCGCGACATCAACATGTTCCAGCTCTGGTTCTACCAACCGGCCTGAGGAGGAAACTGTGTTCCTGCAGCTTCTCGACCGGGTCCTGCCGTTCCTCAAGAAGAACAAGGAGCAAGGCAAGGTCTGCCCCAACGGCCACGTGATGCATCCGAGCTGGGACGCCTGCCCCTACTGCCTGGAGATGCAGCAGGCGATGATGGGCGGAGGGGGCGCCGCGGCTACGCCGATGCCGATGCCCGGCGCCGGCCAGGGCACCGCGATGCTCAACCTCCAGGAGATCGGCGGAGAGAAGGGCCGCGGATCGCAGGACAAGAGCCGCGAGGTGTGCGGCTGGATCGTGGCCTTGAACGGGCAGCACAAGGGGGAAGACTTCCGGCTGCGCACCGGGAAGAACGTGCTCGGCACGGCGGCCGACTGCGACATCGTCCTCACCGACAAGAAGATCTCTCGCAAGCACGCCACCCTCCGCTTCGAGGGCGGGGAGTTCCAGATCGCCGACCTCGACAGCTCGAACGGCACCTTCGTGAACGACGAGAAGGTGCAGAAGCACGACCTGATCGACAACGACATCGTCAAGCTCGGGGACATCCAGTTCGAGTTCAAGTGCCGCGCCATGCGCGAGAAGCGCGAGTAAGGACGACCGTGAAGACGCATCTCTGGACAGGCTTCGCGGCGCTCCTCGCGCCCGCGGCCGCGCTGGCCGCCGGCGCCCAGCTCTCCATTCAACAGGTCCAAGCCACCCAGAACAAGTGGCCGCACGTTCGCGCGTACGTCAACGTGATCGGCGCGTCGGGCTCGCCCATCCAGGGGCTCTCGCAGGACCTCTTCCGCGTCTACGAAGGCGGAAGCAGCGACAGTTCGAAGGTCGAGAAGGTGGACTCGCTGGAGGCGGCGCAGACCGGCGCCTCCATCGTCATCGTGGTGCAGGCGTCGGGCGCGATGATGGGGATCCAGGACGACATCAAGAAGGCGGTGTCGGCGTTCGTCAACGGCCTGGGGGAGAAGGACCAGGTGGCGGTGGTGGACTACGGGGAGACCGCCGAGATCGTGGCCCCTTTCTCGGAGGAGAAGGGCGAGGTGGCCGGCAAGGCCGCGAAGATCACCTTCACCGGCCGCTCGTTCCTGCTCTACGACGGGCTGGCCCAGGCCATCCAGCTCTATGCCGCAGCGGCTTCGCCGGGAAAGAGCGGGGCGCCCACGCTGCTCCCCGCCCCGAAGGCGATCATCCTCATCTCCGACGGCCGCGACAACGGCAGCGCCACCGACGTGGAGAAGGTGATCAGCGACGCGAGCAAGCGGCGCATCCCCATCCACGCCGTCGCCCACTCCGAGCTCGACCAGGACTCGTTGCCCACTCTGGAGATGATCTCCCGGCGCACCGGCGGCACCTATCGGCCGGCGCCGAACGTCGACGACATCAACAAGTCGCTCACGGTCATCAAGGACTTCATCAACAAGATGTACGTGATCCAGTGGAAGACGCGGCTCGACCACGACGGGAAGGACCACAAGGTCGAGATCGCGATGGAGAACGAGGGCAGCAGCACCTCGCTCAAGTCTTCCATCATGGTGCGGACGCCGAACTTCATCGACTGGCTCACGATCGGGATCGTCGTCGCTGTCATCCTCCTGGTGGTCGTCGGCGGCATCGCCATCTACGTCCTGACGCGCCCCAAGCCCCCGCCCACGCGCTTCTGTCCCGTGTGCAAGCGGGCCCAGATGCCGGAGTGGGAGGTCTGCCTCTTCTGCCTGAAGTCGGCGAAGGCGCGGCTGATCATGCAGAAGGGCGCGGGGCCCAAGGGCAAGACCTGGCCGCTGGTCGGCAAGGTGGTCTCCCTCGGCAGCGGCCCCGAGAACAGCATCCGCATCCTGGACGGAGCGGTGTCCGGCAAGCATGCGGGCGTCGCCATCGACGGCAACAAGTTCGAGATCGTCGATCTGGGGTCGAAGAACGGCGTGCTGGTGAACGGGAAGAAGACCCCGCGCCGTTTCCTCCGCAACGGCGACGTGATCACGCTGGGGATGACGGAGCTCAAGTTCGAGTCGGCGGTCGCCGCCTCCGACGACGAAGCCGAAGACTAGCCCCGGCCACCGAAGGTGGCTTAGGGGCTACGCCTGAGATTCAGACTCGCGCTGCCGCCGAAGGCGGCTTTGCGGCTACGTTTGAGACCCAGACACCTCCGGCCACCGAATTCAATCTTGCAGATCGGCGGTACTCACCAGTCCTGAATAGAAGCGGCTCCGCCCGGTTGAACGCCCTGGCCGCGTGCGTGACGATCCGCCCTTCCGCGCCGCAGAGAGCTTTCGGCGAACGGAGGAACCATGCGGATCGAAGGTTCTATCGCGCGGACCACCGCGACGGCGTTCCTGATCGTCGCCGCCCTTTACGCCCGGGGGACCCGTGCGCAGAGCGGATGGATCGACGGGGGATACTGGGTCAACGGGCAGTTCAACATCAGCGGCTGGGCTTGCGATCGCGGCTCGTCCCAGCCGGTGATGGTGATGGTCATCGACCCGCGCAGCGGTGCGGGGATCGCGTCGGCGATGGCAAACAATCCCAGCGAGCCGGCGGTCGGGGCCGCCTGCGGCGCGCCGTGGGCCACCAACTTGCGCTTCAACGTAGCGGTCGGGGCCGCGACGGAAGAGGCGCTGATCGGCCGGCCGATCCTGGTCCAGGCCTACTCCAATCTGTCCAGGCGATGGTTCCGGCTCGGGAACTGGGGCGCGATCAGCTATCCCGACAATGCCATCCGCGGCTACGTCGACAACGCGTTCGATGGCCGCGGCCAGGTCGTTTTCTCCGGGTGGGGTTGCGCGCGTGGCATCGCGCAATCGATCTGGGTCCACGTCTATGCGGGAGGTCCTGCGGGCAGCGGTCAGTGGGTGGGCGCAGGACTGGCGAATGAAGCGAGCGAGTGGGCCGTCCTTCAAGCCTGCGGCGTGGGATACGGCGCGTACCGGTACAACATCGCGGTTCCCTTCGGACCCGACGTGATGATGCAGCTCGGGGGACTCAAGGCCTACGTCCACGGGATCTCGCCCATCGGCGGGTGGAACCGGCTCTTGAGCAACTCGGGCGTGTTCTCCCTTCCCGGACAGCGAGCCACCGTCAACGGAGGCTGCGGTTACGTGCCGGCGCTGTGGAACGCGCCCTACGGCTCGGTGGTGTTGAGCCGCAGCAACGGTGGACCCATTCGCCCGGTGATCGTCGCGATCGGCGAGTACTACACCCACAGCATGCTGTCGCTCGGGACCAGCGGGATCGTCCACGGCGAGATGAAGACGCCCGACCAGAGCAGCTGGCCGACTGTCTGCACGCGCCCGCTCGACACCAACCAGCTCCAGTACGGGTACCCAGGGGTCGAGCAGATCAACCTGGGCGGTGCCTACGCGGATCTCCAGGGCGAGGAGATCACGCCGGTGTACCAGTGGGGAGATGCGGGGAAGACCGCTGCGCTGGCGAACTGGGCCGTGAGCGCGGAGCAGACCAGCACGCAGTCGCAGTCGGACAGGTCGATCTGGATCTCGCGGAAGCTGCGGAACGGGGAGCCGATCAGCTACTCGCTCTACCAGTACCGCGACATCGAGCAGGCGAACCAGGTGCCAAGCAACTCGGTCAACAACGGAATGGTCTGCTCGACCTTCCTCTCCTGGGCGCACCTGCAAGGGGGGGCCGGCTACGTGCCGCCGTTCACCTACGACCACGTCCTGATTGCAAACGGCGCGAATGCACTTTTCAATGCGGTCCAGAACGCCTGCAACTCGGGGGTCGGTTTCTGGTCGGCCCTGCTGCGGTCGGTCTCCTGTCCCTTCTACAACGTCTGCGAGAACGCGGCCGACCAGGTGACCAACTGCATGGCCGCGAATGCGTGCGCGACGAACGACAACGGCATCTGGCATGGCGTTCGCGACAACCCTGCGGCGACGGCGACGTCCATCAGCCCGGATCGGCTCGCGGGATTGCCGCCTCACAACATCGGGACGACGGTCTGGTCGTACGATCAGGCGTACCATCCGATCGCGTGGAACGCTCCGGGCCCTCAGTACGGCTGCTGGTACTGATCGATGAGCACTCGACGCAGGGCGCTGCTCGTCTGCGCGATCGCGCTGATTGCGGCCTCGGTGGCGCTGCTGCTTCGCGATGGCGAGGCGCCCGCCGGGGCCCTCGACGCGGCGACGTTCGTGCCGGGGCAACAGGCGGAAGCCGCGGCGGGAACCCATCCGCTAGCCGCGCCGCTGACGCCGGCCCGGCCGCCCGCGGTGGCCCCTCCGGTCTTCGACCTGGTGCGCGTCGAGAAGGATGAAGTGTGCGAGGGCGAAGAGAACCTCGTCGCGGTGCATGCGCACACCACGGACGGGAACGACGCGTTCCTTCAGTACACCGTGGCGGGCGAGGCCGGGGCGCAGGTTCCGGTGCGGGCTTACGTCGGACGAGATGGGAAGCCGGTGCAGCAGTTCGCGGTCGCGTTCAGCAAGGACAATGTGGCGACCCGGATCGAGCTGCCGCCTTACCGGGTAAAGAACTGCCGTCCTTCGCGCATGCTGGTGGTGACGATGCGGATGCTGCCCAACTCGGTGGCCGAGCGCGAATTCACGGCCACCGTCCAGGCGCTGGATGGCGTTCCCTTCACGCCAGCCTGGTACGAGTGGGAGTTCGGCGACGGCTCGTTCGAGGCCACCGCGGACCCGGTTGCGATCCACGACTACTCGGGGCTGGCGCAGAAGACCGCGTTCACAGATCTAATAGTCAGGGTGAAGGCGCTGGACGGCGGGGGCCAGAGCGTGGAGGGCAGGTTCCCTCTACACATCCGCAACGTCGCTTTCGATACGCGGCGGCGCGGCATGGCGACGCTGTTCACGCAGCCGACGCCGCGGTTCCCGGCGATGGGGTCGGATGGAGTCGTGCGCCAGAAGTTTCGCGTCTGGCACGCGGAGGACGTGCCGGTGCAGATCACGGGCGCGACGATGTCGAGGCTGTTCCTTCCCGAGGCTCCCGGGAGCGCGCCCGCGGCGCCAGACGTGGCCGCGCTCGATCACACGAGCCTCCTGCGGCACACCGAGCTGCCGCCGGGCGTCGTGCAGGAGGAGTCCTTGGAGTTCGACTTCGCTGCCGTTCCGACCGTCTACGCGGTCACGGTCGAGCTGCAGGGGATCACCTCGGCCGGCACGCCGGCGCGCGGCCAGCTCACCATCCTGCGCCCGCAGCCCAGGCCAACCCGCGAAAACAGCGTACCCATCCAGGATCCGGCGATGATCCTGAAAATCCGGCGCGCGATGGCGATCCTGAAGCAGGACACGGTCAGCCAGGAAGACCTCTCGCGGCTGGAGCGGGAGGGAAAGCTGCGGTGAACCTGCCGAACCGTCAGCGCTCCCGCAGCGACTCGATCAACGTCCGCCACTCCAGGTAGCTCTCGCGCGCCGCTCGCTCGGGCGCCGGCGCGCGCAGGAGCGCCCGCGGGTCCGCCATCTCCACCCACTCTTTCGCCGGAACCACCTCCGGGAGCGGCACGGGATCCCAGGCGCCCAACGGATGCCCGATCTCGGGCGCCGACCACTCCTGCTCCGCAGGCGCCTCCTCGTCCTTTGCCACGTCGCGGCGGATGAGCATCTGCTCCTTGCAGACGTCCATCGCCCAGTCCACGTCCTCGGGCCGCTCCCACTCGCGCGGCCCGCGAGCGCCGAGCTTCTCCTTCACCGTCTCGTCCCACCAGATCAGGAACCACTCCGCGTGCATCGGGCCCAGGAAGCGGATGCGGTCCCGCGCCATCCACGGCAAGTCGAGGTAGCGGCGGCGGAACTCAGGCAGGACCCAGCGGTAGCTGGGATCGCCGGACTGGAGCGGCAGGATGCCTTCGTTGGCTGGGGACTGCGTGCGCGGGTCGAGGCGGAACTTGCGCGGGTCGGCCACCCCCAGATCGCGCACCCGCGACGGCAGCGGTGGCGGCAGCGCCAGGAGCACGGGAAGGCGCACCCGCGGGAACGATAGGAGATCCGCGCGCAGGCCCCGGGGAAGGTGCGCTGCGACCAGCTTGCGTGCAGCGCGCCGAGAGAAGTACCGGCGCAGCGCTGCCAGCAGCGCGCGCAGCACCTACGCGTCCTGATCCGGAGTGGTGGCCCGCAGCGGGGGTCCTGCAACCGGCGGAGTCGCCGAGATCGCGGCCGCCACCGGCACCAGGTCCTCGAACAGCGCGCCGAACGTGACCTTCCCGTCCGGTGCGATGTAGATGGCCGCCCGCTGGGGCAGCCGAGGAGCCTCCGGGAGCTCGCTCTTCGGACCCTCCGCCACGGACGCATCCTACCAACACGCCCACTTGACCACCACCGCCTGCTTGCTTGAAACTACGGCAGACCCTCGTCTGCTCCCTTTGGCGAGCGGCGCGGAGTCCCAGCCTTGCCCGACGAGAAGCGCTTCGTCCCGGATTTCCAGCTCGTCGTGGACGGGGCCCCCGCTGATCCGGAGCTGAAGGCCTCTGTGCTCGGTATCCGCGTCACCGACGACATGGACAAGGCGAGCCGCTTCTGGGTCCACTTGTCCGACGTCGGCCGCAAGTGGACGCGGCAGGACAAGTTCAAGCCCGGCACCGCGGTCGAGATCAAGCTCGGGTACCAGGGCCAGCTGAAGAGCGTCTGCAAGGGCGAGATCTCGAACATCGAGATGATCCTCACGCCGGACGGCCCGACTCGCCTGATCGTCGCCGGCGTGGACAAGGGTCACAGCTTCGACCGGGGCACCGTCACCAAGACGTACAAGGACGTGAAGGACAGCGATCTGGCGCGCCAGATCGCGCAGCGCCACGGGCTCTCCGCCGACACCGACGACAGCAAGGTCGTCCACGACTACGTCATCCAGAACAACCTCTCCGACTACGACTTCCTCATGGAGCGGGCGGCCATCGCCGGCTTCCGCGTGTACGTCGACGACAAGAAGCTCCTCTTCAAGAAGCCCAAGCTGGGCGAGCCGCCCGCGGCCAAGCTGGTCTGGCGCGAGAACATCGGCCGGTTCGTGCAGGAGGTGAACACCTTCGACCAGGTCTCGAAGATCACCGCTTCGGGCTGGGATCCCAAGCAGGCGAAGGAGATGACCGGGCCGGGCAAGGGCGGCGACGAGTACGGAAAGCAAGGCGGCACCGTCACCGGCGCCCAGCTCGTCAAGCAGATGTTCGGCGAGGTCGAGCAGGTGCTGCCGGTCGCGACCGGCCAGAAGAACCTGCTCGAGGCCGTGGCGAAGAGCGAGTTCAACAAGCGCGCCGGCGTCTTCGTGCATGCCGAGGCGCGCGTCACCGGCGATCCGGCGATCCGCGCCGGCGCCGTCGTCCAGGTGGAGAAAGCGGGAAAGCGGGTCGACGGCCAGTACTACGTCGTCTCCACCGACCATCTCTTCTTCGTGGACACGGGCTACGCGACCGAGCTTCGCGCCAAGCGGTACACCATCAAGAAGGGCGCATCGCCGGTGAAGGACCTGGGCAAGTTCGCCAAGGCCGTCCAGGATGCGGCGAAAAAGGCGCAGGAGATCGCCGACAAGATCAAGGACGCCGCCGCCTGGGCGCTGAAGGCGGCGCGCGAAGCGGCCAAGCGGGCCTCGCAGGCGCTGGAAGCGGCGAGACAGGTCTGGCAGGACGTCAAGGCCGCGCTCGATCAGGTGAAGAAAGGCGCGGGCGACGTCGCCGATGCGGCGCTCAAGAGCGTCGATGGCCGGCTTGCCGGGCTCAAGGACTACGTGTCGCAGGCCAAGGCGAAGGTGGGCGAGGCGGCGCAGGAAGCCGCCAACGCGACCCAGGAGATCGCCCGCGAGGCGCTGACCCAGGCGCACCAGGCGGCGGCGCAGGTGGCGGAGATCGCCGCGCAGGCCGTCCAGCACGCCAAGGACGCTTACGACGCGGTGAAGGCCGCGGCGCTGGACGCGGTGCACACCAGCGGCGATCCGTCCTCCAGCGCCGTGCGGGGCCTCAAGTCGAGCCTCCTGGCCGCGGCCGAGACCGCGGTCAACGTCGGCAAGGCGGGCATGACGCTCGCCCAGGCAGCGATCCTCAAGGGCAAGAGCGCGATCGAGATGTGCGCCGCCTCGGCGGTCGCCGCGGCGAAGCCGCTGATCGAGGGCCTCGGCGGCGAGCTGGGCAAGGTGATCGACGCGGTGAAGGCGTCCGGTGACGCGGCGGGCAAGAGCATCGGCAGTGCCATCGCGGCCGGCGCGCAGAACGTGCTCGACGCGGCCAAGGAGGCCATCCAGCAAGCGCAGGACGCGATCGCGAAGGCCAAGGAAGCGCTGAAGAACGCCGCCGACACCATCCAGCAGAACGTTGGCCAAAAGCTCAAGGACCTGGTCAGCCAGGCGAAGGGCATGATCGAGCAGGTCAAGATCACGGTCGACGGGTACAAGCAGAAATTCGAGGAATACAAGAAGAAGATCGAAGACTCCGTCGACCAGTACCGCGGCAAGTGGATCAAGGCCGGCCTCTACATCAAGGAGCATGGGGAGAAGGCGTACAAGGCCGGCAAGTCCTGCTTCGACCACATCAAGCAGGGGCTCTCGCTCCTCAAGGAGAAGAAATGGGACGAGGCCGGGAATGAGGTCGACCCGGCGAAGGCCGACTTCGAGACGGCGAAGAGCGAGGCGCAGCTCTGCTTCGAGAAGCTCGAGGAAGTGGAGAAGGACCTGCCCGACAACGTGAGGCAGACGCTGCGGTCGGTGGTCGAGAAGATCCGCCAGATGCTCCCGCAGGGCGAGTCGTCGCTCTCCAAGTTCATCGAGGCGGTCAAGGCGAGGGTGGGCGAGCTCGCTGCCAGGGCGAAGGATGCCTACGAGAAGGCGAAGAAGATCTACGACCAGATGAAGTCCGAGTTCGACAAGTACAAGCAGCGGTTCGAGCAGATGAAGGAGTTCTTCGAGGCCGCCAAGGACGCGGTGCAGACCGGCGAGAAGGCCTGGGGCGAGGGGAAGGAAGCGGTCGCGAAGTGCAAGCTAGCCCTGCAGCTGGTCGAGAAGCGCGACTGGGACGGCGCGAAGAACGACGGCGAAGTCGCGAAGGTGAAGTTCGAGCAGGCAAAGCAGGACGCCGAGGATTGCTACGCGAAGGCGCAGGCAGCACACGAGCTGCTTCCCGGGCAGGTGCAGGACGCGCTCGAGCAACTCGCCGAGAAGCTCAAGGGGATGATGGGAAGCGGCGAGTCCACCCTGGGCAAGACGCTGAAGGCGATCGAGCAGAGGCTAGGGGAGCTGGCCGAGAAGGCGAAGGAGTTCGCCGCCGAGGCGGAGGAGAAGGTCAAGCAGACCCAGGCCCGGTACGACCAGTGCCGGCAGGAATTCGAGCAGATCAAGAAGGTCATTGAGGAGGCGAAGGCCGCGAAGGAGGCCGGCGAGCTGGCCTGCCAGAAGGCGAAGGCGTGCTTCGAGAAGGTGAAGGAGGGACTGAAGAAGGTCGAAGCGCACGACCTCCAGGGTGCGAAGAAGGACGCGGAGGAGGCGAAGAAGCTCTTCGACGAGGGCCAGGCGGCCGCGGATGACTGCCAGGCCAAGGCGGAGAAGGCGATGAACGACGTCCCCGAGGACGTGAAGAAGGCCGTCCAGGGCATCGTCGAGAAGGTCAGATCACTCTTGCCGAAGGACTCGGGCGCGCGGAAGAACCCGTTCCAGAAGCTGGTCGACGAGATCGAGAAGGGGATCGGCAAGGCGGCGCAGGAAGCGCAGAAGGTGGCCGAGCAGGCGAAGAAGACCTTTGACGAGGCCAGGCAGAAGTACGACGCGCTGAAGGGCGACTTCGAGCAAATGAAAGAGTTCCTCGCCGACGCCAACGCCGCGAAGGAGCACGGCGAGAAGTCGTACGCCAAGGACAAGGAGATCCTGACGAAGTGCAAGGAGGCGCTGGAGAAGGTGAAGAAGCACGACTTCGACGGCGCGAAGCAGGACGCGGAGCAGGCGAAGAAGCTCTTCGGGGAAGCGCGGGTCGAGACCGATGCCTGCGAGCAGGCCGCCGAGAAGGCCAAGGACGAAGTCCCGGAGAGGGTGAAGGAGGCCGTGCAAGTCATCGCCGCCAAGGTCAAGGCGATGCTGCGGAAGGTGGCCGGCGATCCGAAGAGCGACAAGCCGGCTGAGGATTCGATCCTGGGCCGCACGCTCAAATTGGTCGAGACGCAGATCGGCAGGGTGGCCGAGGAAGCCAGGAAGGTGGCCGATCAGGCGAAGCAGAAAACGGACGAGGCGAGGCGGTTCTACGACGCGCACAAGGGCGAGATCGACGCGCTCAAGGAGTTCGCGCCGGAGGCCCAGGCCGCGAAGGAGCAGGGCCAGAAGGCATACGAGTCGGCGAAGGACGCGGTAGCGAAGGGAAAGGAAGCTCTGGCCCTGATCCGGGACCACCACGATTCAGCGGGAGCCAGGGCGAAGACCGAGGACGCGACACAGGGCCTGCAGACCGCGAAGACGGAGGCCGAGGCATGTTCGGCTGCCGCGGAGAAGGCGTACGGCGCCTTGCCCCCGTCAGTGCGGGATCGGCTGAGGGGCACCGTCGAGAGGGTCCAGGCGATGGTGTCCAAGCTGGATGAGCTGGTGAGGAAGGTCGCGGCGGCGGCCGACGCGCAGGGCCAAAGCGCGATCGAGGAAGCCCAGCGCCTCGCGGAGGAGGTGGGGGCCATCGCCGGTGAGTATGACGCCGCGCGGAAGTCTCTCGACGACACCTCTGCCGCGGCGAAGGAGGAGATCGGCAAGCTGGTCGAGGGCACCAAGATGCAAGTGGAAGCTGCGCTGCAGAAGACGCGGGACCTGCAGCAGCATGGCCAGGCCGCAGCGGACCAGGCCTACGCATGGGCCAAAGGCGACGCCGAGAAATCGGTCGCGCAGGCTCAGCCCGCATACGCCGACTGCGAGAAGGCGCACGCGGCGGCGAGGCAGCAGCTCGAAGCCCTGATCCAGCAGACGGGGGAAAAGGGGCGGACCAAAGGTCAGCCGCTGGTGGACAAGGCGAAGGAGGCGGTCGACTTCGCCAGGGAGCTCCTCGACAAGGCCGTCCTGGCCGCGGCGGAGGTGGGTCGGAGCGATCTGGAGGAGGCACAGAAGCGCTCCTCCGAGGCGGCGGAGGCGGCCGGGACCGAATACGACGCGGCGAAGAAGGGGCTCGAGGACGCCTGCAGCAAGGCGCAGGGCACCGTCGGGCCGCTGGTCGAAGAGACGAAGAAGGAAGTGGAGGCCGCCCTCGCGAAGGCGCAGGAGCTGCAACAGCACGGGAAGCTTGCGGCGGACAAGGCCTGGGCCTGGGCGAAGAGCGACGCGGAGCAGGAGGTCGCGCAAGCGCAGATCGTCTTCACCGCTTGCGAGAAGGCGTACCAGAACGCGCTCCAGGCGCTCGACGCCCTGAAGAAGGAAATGCCATCGCGCGCGGAGAAAGCAGGCCGCCCCCTCGTCGATCAGGCGACGGCAGCGTACGAGATGGCGAAGCAACTGCTGGACAAGGCCGTCGCGGCGGCGGGGGAGCTGGGCCAGTCGATGCTGCAGGAGGCGAAGAAGCACGCCGACGAGGCCGCGAAGGAATCGGAGTCCGGCCTCGGGCAAGCGAAGAAGGACTTTGAGGAGAAAGGCGCCGCGGCGGAGAAGGCGATCTCGGGGATCGTTGACAAGACGCAGGAGAAGGTCTCGGGCGCGCTCAAGGCCGTCGAGGATCTGGTCCGGCACGGCAGGGAGAGCGCGGAGGCGGCGCTCAAGCGGGACGAGTCCGCCTGCCAGAAGGCGGTCGACGAAGCGGAGAAGGTCGTCGCGCAGTGCCAGGCGGCCCACGACGAGGCGGTCGCGAAGTTGAAGGAGCTCACCGAGAAGGTCCCGCTGCGCGCGCAGCAGGTCGGACAGCCCCTGGTGGATCAGGCCAGGCAGGCGCTGGAGACCGGGACACAGCTGCTGGGTCACGCCAGGCAGGCGCTTCAGGAGCTCAAGGGCGACGCGCTCAAGGACGCGCAGTCCGCGCAGAAGCAGTCCGAGGATCTCTTCGCCAAGGCCTGGGAGGAAGCGAAGAAGCAGTTGGAGAACGTGGCGCGGGAGATGAAGCAGAAGATCTCCGCGGCGATCGACCGGCTGGTGAAGAAGCTCGAGGAAGAGGTGATGAAGGGCGCCGAAAAGGTGCTGGAGAAGTCGCTGCAGACTGCGACGCACTCCTGGGACCTGAAGGAGTCGGAGAGCGCGACCGAGGCGGAAGCGACCAAGCAGCTCAAGGAAGTGATGCAGAAGGCGCTCGCCGAGGCGAAGGAGGAGCTGAAGAAGCTGGGCCAGGACTTCAAGGCCGCCGCGGCGAAGGCCGGCAACGACATGCTGACGCACCTGGCGCTCGGCACCGACGCCGCCCAGAACAGCGCCGACCAGAGCGTCGCCGCCTCGGACCAGGTGCAGAACAACCCGGTGCGCAAGGCGGACGAGCACAGCAAGGGGGCGGAGGCGCAGCACGACGCGCTCTCCAAAGGGCACGACGAGGAGAAGGACAAGCACGAGGAGCAGACGAAGAAGTTCCTCTCCCAGCTCAAGGACCAGTACGGAAAGCTGCACGAGCAGGGAGAGAAGATGCAGGGGCCGCTCGGAGAGACCATCCAGAAGAGCGGCGTCTCGATCGACAAGAGCGCCGGCATTCTCATGTCGCAAGCGCGCGGCGCCGTCGACCAGGTGATGGCGGCGTACGAGCAGGCGAAGTCCTCGTACGACGAGGCCGACAAGCAGCGCGGGAGCTTGAAGGAGCTGGTGGCCCGCATCCCGGAAGTGAGCGAGCACGTCGACGCCGCGTTCGCCCAGCTGCGCAGCGCGTACGACGAGGGGACCAAGGCATCCGAGGAAGCGAAGAAGACCGTCAAGGAGCACGAGAAGGAGATCGAGATCGAGGCGGAGAAGATCACCGCCGAGGCGGCCGCGGCGGTGAAGCGGGCCGAGGCTGCCCTGGCCGAGGCGAAGAAACGGATCGAACGGAACAAGGCGCTGTTCCGCGGGATGCCGATGCGGCCGGGCACCGGCGACGCCATCGACGCGGCGACCGCGGCCGCGGAGAGCGCGACCGGCGCGGCGGAGTCGGCGAAGGACAGCGGCGCGGAGGCGAAGCGGACCGCGACCGGTGCGTGCAAGGTGCCGGACGAGGAGCGCATCAAAGAGGCAGCGCTCGAGGCGATCGGCGAGTTGGAAAAGGCGGCGAAGAAGGCGCAGGAGACGGCGGACAAGGCACAGAGCGCGGTGGACAGCGCCGCCCAGGGAGACGCGGCGGGCGCGAAGCAGAACGCGGGAGCGGCGCGATCGTCGCAGCAGGCGACTGCGAGCGCGGCGGGGAGCGCGAGCGCGTCGGCGCACCAGAGTCAGCAGGGCTCCGCGCAGGCGGCCGGGAAGAAGGAGCCGCCCAAGGAGGAGGCGGACGCGGGATCGGGTCAGGGCGCGGGTGCCAAAGGCGATGCGCAAGAGGCGGCGGGTGGCGCGAGCGATGCGCAGAAGGCGGCCGCGGCCGATCAGGGCGCCGGGGCCGCCGGACAGGCGCAAGGCGCGGCCGGAGCGCCGCAGCAGGGCGCGGGCGCCGCCGGACAGGTGCAGGGCGCGGCCGGAGCGCCGCAGCAGGGCGCGGGAGTCGCGGGGCAAGCGCAGGGGGCAGCCGGAGCGGCGGAGCAGGGCGCGGGAGTCGCGGGGCAAGCGCAGGGAACGGCTGGCGCAGGGGCCGCGCCGCAAGCAG